>Ga0207699_10000583_pt1 | contig 17907 bp, 17 predicted proteins | sample LARL51metaG_FD_184344 | JGI IMG/M metagenome (GOLD analysis project Ga0207699, IMG submission 184344) | Corn, switchgrass and miscanthus rhizosphere microbial communities from Kellogg Biological Station, Michigan, USA - LAR L5-1 metaG... | ecosystem: Host-associated > Plants > Roots >...
CAAAAATTCGGTGCATCTCAAGTTCTTCAAATCCGTACCTCAGTAGTTCCCGCGCGGCCTCGGTGGCATAACCTTTGCTCCAGTACGGAACGCCAAGCCAGTAGCCCAACTCCGCATGCTGATGGTCTTGATCGATACGCAGCCCGATCCCGCCAATCTGCCGCCCATCAGCCTTAATGGTAATGGCCAGCCAGAGCTTATCCGGTTCGTTGGCAAGTTCTAAGAACGTGCGTGCGTCCTGTTCGGTATATGGATGCGAGATGCGCAGCGTCGTTGCCGCGACTTCTCGCACGCCAACCAGGGGCAGCAGCTCCGGAATATCAGCTTCGGTGTACGGCCGGATTCTCAGCCGCCCAGTTTCCAGTATTGGAGGGTGAGTCATAATCAGAGCGCCCGTGCCAGCGCTATCCCGGCGAGCGCGCCGGCAAGACACAATAGATTGTTGCTGAAAATGTTGATCAGCATCAGCCCCCACTGGCCGTGCTCGAAGAAGGACATGGTTTCAAACGCGTAGCTGGAAAATGTAGTGAACGATCCACAAAATCCAACCACAACCAGTAAACGCCAACGCGGATCCATGAGCACGCGTTCAGTCGTCCAGATCACGAACAGCCCCACGATAAAGCTTCCAACAATATTGATCACCAGCGTGCCGTACGGGAAGACGGGACCGAATTCCCGTACCGCCACGCGGCTCAGCACGTACCGCAGATTTGCGCCCAGGATGGCGGCTACGGATATGGCGAGAAAGTCTTTCAAGCGGGGTCTCCTACAAAAAGGGATTTCAATTCTGTAGGAGTTATCAGCCGTTCAGGCGGTTATGGCGAACTCCATCGCCGTCAAGAATTATTAAACCACAAAGGGCGCGAAGCTAGAAAAACCCGTTTCAGTGCTGCCCTTCGTGGACCTCAATGACCTTCGTGGTTAGACGCTCTTGGGCGACCTATTTCTTTCGCTCCACCAAAAAACGTGCCAACTCCTTCAGTGTTTCCGCACGCTCGCCGAAACTTGCGAGTTCCGAGAATGCATCATTGACCAACGTATCCGCCTTGCGCACGGACGCGTCAATCCCGAACAACGCCGGGTAAGTAGCCTTCTCCGAAGCGGTGTCTTTGCCCGCGGTTTTCCCCAACTGCTCGGACGACTGCGTAACGTCTAGGATGTCGTCCACAATCTGAAACGCCAACCCGATTCCCATGCCGAATTTGCGAAGTCTAGCGACTTCACTGTCCTTTGCGTTGGCATAAAGTCCGCCGCTGACCAGGCTAGCGGTAATCAGAGCCGCGGTCTTGGAGCGGTGGATATATTCCAGCATCTCAGCGGTCGGGCGTGTATGTTCCGCTTCGAGGTCCACTACCTGACCGCCAATCATCCCGTCAACTGTCCCTGTTCCGCGAGCAATCTCTTCGATAATGCGGACGCGGGACTCAGGCGGACACTTCAATCTCGACAGCACCTCATAGGCTTGAGTTTGCAGCGCGTCTCCCGCGAGAATGGCGATCGCCTCTCCGAATGCCTTGTGGCATGTCGGCCGTCCCCTGCGCAGATCGTCATTGTCGAGTGCCGGAAGATCGTCATGGATCAGCGAATATGTATGCAACATCTCCAACGCAGCGCCTACATCCTCGATTCCCACAGGAAGCAATCCTGCGATCATCCTGCCAGCTTCCATACACAGAATCGGGCGAAGCCGTTTTCCGCCGGCAAACACGCTATGCCGCATCGCCTTGTGAATCGAAACTGGTTGCTGGGTTTCCAGCGGAATCAGCCGATCAAGGGCGGCATCGGCGAGTTGCTGCCCTTGTTGCAGAGTGTCCTTGAGCATGACGTGGCAGTATAACAAGGGCTCGATGAGAACGAATGTGAGCCGAGGAGTCAGACGGAAAAGCGAAGAGGACGCCCGCAGGCGTCCTCTTCGCAAATAAGGATCCTCAAGCAGCCGCAGTTCGCGACAAGGCGGTGCTCCGCAGCACCGATGTCAGCACATTGCCTACATCGTCTGCGGGGCACACGTCGCTGGCCCCCGCTTCGAGTGCCTTCATCCACATTTCCTCATCGGGAATGCGGTGTGTGCACACAATGGGCAGTTCGGGAAAGTCCCTGTGTAAGCTCTCCACATCCGTGAGCCGCCAGTACTCGATATTCAGAACCACTGCTTCAGGATGGTTGTGGATGACAGTTTCCTGCAGTTCTTCGCGGGAGCGGGTTAGATGCACAGAAAAGTGAGGGCGGAGTCCACCCGCCAGGGAATGCGCCACTCTCGGGTCTCTTTCCAAAACGACAATACTTTGAGCCATATGACCCCCGATCTTCAACCTTCGTCAACGGCGAACGTCAACGCGAGACAATGGCTGCGGGGTGGCTGGAAAACCACAACTCCACAGACGGCTTTCGGATTCTCGAGTCGCGGCAGCTTACCGGCGAGTGGACGCCTTTTCTGCCACTGGCTCGAAGGGTTCGGCTTGGAGCTTTCCGTTCTTCTTCAGCAGAACCTCAACTTTTCCTTCCGCTTGTTCCAGTTCTTTCCGACAGGCGGAAGAAAGCTGAATGCCCTCTTCAAAGAGGGTGAGAGACTTCTCCAGCTGGATCTCACCTTTCTCCAGCTCCTCGACTATCTTTTCCAGGCGCTGAAGACACTCTTCAAATTTGGCCAACGGGGTTTCGCTCCGTGTCTCTATTTTAATGCAACGAACTCGGGATCATGTCCAGTCTTTTTTGTTCGGATGATTAAAAAAATTGCATGTGAAGCGTTCCGAAACGGAACGGAAGCGCACGAAGTTAGTTTTGTAACCATCGTGTAAAGCCCGCGTCAGAAGCGGCGTTTCGAGCGCAAGATCGATTTTCTAAAACGTATAACCTCGTTGCGCGGAAGATTAGACAGAGGCTGCCGGTTGGGTCCCGAGCGCTTCCAGCACATCGACTGCCGACGCGTATCGTCCCATGGGTGCGCTGATCTGCGCTCCCTGGACCATCTGCCGCGCCGCGATCAACATCTCGCGTGCAATGGCCACTCCTTCGGATCGTGCCGCCTCCGGAGTCTGCGCCCGCGCCATGCGTTCCAGAATGGAATCCGGAACAGAAACTCGCAACTCATTCTTCATGAACTCCGCGTTGCGTACGCTGACCAGCGGCCAAATTCCCGCGACAACTGGAATTCGACAATGTTCAATTCGCTTGAGAAAATTCTCCAACAAGCGCAAATCGAACACCGGCTGCGTGACTGCGTATTCCGCTCCCGCCTCGACCTTATATTCAAAGCGGCGAATCTCCTCATCAAGATCCGTAAGCCCGGGGTTTGCGCCGATTCCGATCACAAATCCAGTTCCCGTCCCAATGGGATTCGATCCAAGATCAAGCCCATGATTCAGGTTTCGAACGATGTTTACGAGTCCAATAGCATCGACATCGAACACAGCCGTCGCATCAGGATAGTTGCCCATCTTTGGTGGATCGCCGGTAATGCATATCAGGTTTCTGATTCCGACCGCTGCCGCTCCCAGCAAATCGCTCTGGATGCATAACACATTCCGGTCGCGGCACGTGTAATGCAAGATGGTGTCGATCCCGACCTCCCGCTGGATTAGTAATGACAATGCCTGATTGCTCATGCGAGCCGACGCCCGCGGGCTGTCCGGGATATTGACCGCATCCACTCCCACCGACTTCAAAAATCGTGCGCCCTCAACTTCCTTGCTGATATCGATTCCCTTCGGTGGCACGATCTCCACCATCGTCAGGAACTCGCCATGAGCTAGCTTGGCTCCCAGCGTTGATCTCTTGTCCAACGGAATCGCAGGAACAGCCTTCGGTATAGGACCACTACTGACGTGAGTCGATGCCGTCTTTCGGGCTTCGCCGACGCGAAGGGCGGACTTCATCGTGCGGATGTGGTCCGGCGTGGTTCCGCAGCATCCGCCAACAACCCGAACTCCGGCGGCGACAAACTTCCGCGCGTAACTGGCCATATATTCCGGGGAGCAAAGATAGATATTTCTCCCTTCGACTGACCGCGGAATTCCTGCATTGGGCTGTGCGGCCAGGGGAAGGGAAGTCGCAGCACGAACGCGTTCGATCGCATCGAGCATCGCCACCGGGCCCACGCTGCAGTTACAGCCGATCACATCGGCTCCCCACTCCGCCAGCTTCGGCGTAAATGTTTCTGGATCGGAGCCATCGAGGCAGTTGCCGTCCTCATCTATCGTCACCTGGGCTACTAGAGGAACAGCAGGTGCTACTGCGCGTGCCGCCTGAATTGCCTGATGAATTTCTTCCACATAACCGAACGTTTCCAGGATCAGAAGATCAACTCCGCCCTCAACCAGCGCTTCGATCTGCTCCCGAAACGCTTCCTGCGCCTCCTGAAACGATGTCTTACCTAAAGGTTCGATCCTGGTTCCCAGCGGGCCAACCGATCCTGCGACCCATACATCGAAGCTTTTGGCGGCCTCTCGAGCAAGCCGGGCGCCGGCGCGGTTAATGTCCCTTACTTTGTCAGCCAGACTGTGTCGGGCCAGTCGGAACGAATTTGCACCGAACGTATTGGTTTCAATGATCTCAGCCCCGGCTTGAAGGTATTCGTGATGTACGCCCCGGATCAGTTCAGGCTGGGAAAGATTCAGTTCGTCGTACGACCGGTTGATGAAGATTCCCTTGGAGTACAGCAGAGTGCCCATCGCCCCGTCACACAAAACGGGCGATTGTTTGATCCGGGAGAGAAAATCGGCAGCCATGATAGCTGAGAATACAGGATGGATGCGGTTTCGCGCATCCGATGGTAAGACGTTGAACTACTCTGCGTTGTCCCAAAAACCGGCGGTGGCGGTCTGTTATAATCCTCGATTTCACGATTAAATCTACTTTTTTCTTATTGTTAGGAGCCTGCCGTTTGAAGAAATGCATCCTCGTCCTGATTGTAGGAGTCGGGGCTGGACTCAACCTGATCTCGTGCGGCGGAGGAACCAAGTCTGGGCCGCCAAGCGGTTTGAAGCGGCGCGTATTGGCCTCTCAGGGTGTTTCCAGCAGTACGACCGCTCCCGGGCTGTGGTTTGTGAACGGTCAAAATGACACGATCGCGCGTGTGGCTCCCTTAAGCGGCGGCGGTTCTCCCGGCTTGATGGTCTTGTCGCCGAGCCGAAACCTAGTTGTTGCCTTCGATGCATCTGCCAACACCGTTTACGCGAACAGCACCGCAACGGAAACTTCGATTGGCAGGGTCGTTCTCCCTGGTTTTACATCCAGCATCGTTGTTCCGACCGCTGATCCGGCGGCCTATGCCGCCGTGCCGACGGCCACCGTGAACGGATTCACGTTTCAGGGCGCGGTGGAGTTTTTGAACTTCGCAACCGGGTCCTTGCTAACGATTGCGGTTCCCAACGCGCAGAGCGTATTCTCCAACAGCACCGGCACTCAGCTGTTGGCGTTCAGCACGGATTCCGATGCGGTCTGGGTTCTGTCCCCCGGCGCGGCAGCACCTCCTGTCGATACAAGCTGCGTCACGAATCCACCTAATGCGGTTTGTACGATGGTTCAAGGTTTCAGTCGGCCAGTCTTTGCGATTGTCAACGGCAATACCGCGTACATCCTGAACTGCGGCTTCCAATGCGGTGGAACGGTTAACGGCCAACCAGCACCCGCGAGCGTAGCAATATTCGATCTCGGTTCGCTTACCATCACTCAGACGATTCCTGTCGATGCCGCTACTATGGCGTTCCTCGGTGGTTCGAAGCTCTACGTTGCCGGCACTCCCGTCACTCCAGGCAGCCCCAACAACGGGCTTTGTCCTTCTTCGCAAAATACAGCCGCCACAAACTGCGGAGTACTTGACATCGTCGATCTGGGCTCGATGCAGGTGACCAGCTCGGTTTTCATCACCGATGGCTTTCACAGCCGGATGGACATGACCACGAATGGTCAACTATTCATCGGCTCTCGAAATTGTACGAACATCGGCAACGTCAATAAACCGAACGGAGAGGTGCGCGGCTGCCTGTCTATCTACCACACGGCGGATGGATCAGTGATCATTCCTCCAGATAATGGTGATGTGAATGGGCTTCAGGGTTTCACTACTCGAAATGTCGAATATGTCGCGGAGGACGGCCAGTTGCGCGTCTACGACACCACGAAAGACATCCTGCTAATTAATGATTTCCTGCCGCAAGGAAATATCAATATCGTGGGTTACATCGGAGATGTGAAGGCCATCGACTTCTTCTGAGGTCGGCAGATGGAGTAACTCAATCTGTTTACCGGGGTTGCTTATTTTTGGGGCTGAAGGATCAACCTGTGTGACTTTGTCGTGTCGACGGCCTTCGCGCTGAATGGCAGAGTGAACGTGGTCCCTTCATACCATGCTTTCCACTGATCCATGTAAAAAGGGCTCAAAAGATTCCCCGCCTGACCCGTAACGATGTTGAGAGTCGATTGATCGAGATCGGCCAGATTCGCTGTAAACCGCTCCGAAGGACCATGATTCCGCGTCACCGCCTTCACCGTGTATCCGCTGCCGGATTGCTCATTCGTTCCAGGACCAGACCAGTATTTGACCAAAGGGATCTTGCCCAACACCGGATGCTGGATCGTCACCGCGTTGTAAGGTCCCCAGCGCCATGACGATAGCTCCTTTGGCACGCCGGGATTCGTAATCGCACCTTCGACTGCTGCGGTCAGCAACTCATCGTAGCTCGGATATTTCTCCGGCAGCCAACGCTTGGGCCGATGCAACAGTACATTCTCCAGCCACACCGAACGCTGCAGCCACGAGTAGGTCTTCCAGTTGACGGTTTCGTTTTCATCTTCCAAATACAGTTCAGAATCTGAGTCGTGCGGAGTCGCAGGCGGAGCTACTCCGAGCCTTGATTCAAGCAGCAGTCTGCGCAATTCGCGAATCGAACCCTCGGCGATCGTCGGCGCCGCCGAAGAAGCGAGCATCCGGCCGTCCCAGGCTCGCATCAAGTCCGCTGCCTGTTTTGCGCGCGGGGACGGCTTAGACGCATGGTCCACCGCATACACAAACCGTTCCGCCGCAAATTGAACGAACTCAGAATGAACATCCGTCTGCAATCCAAGCATGTCGGCAGCCGAAAATTTCCTTCCGGATTCCAGCACGTGATAAATGCGCGCCGTGCGCCACGGGGATTCCCATTCCATTGATATCGAGTTGGCATAGTTGTCCGGCGAAATTCTGCCGTTCGCCGTCGCAATGATCCCCGACGGCGGGTTGTAGATATTCGGCAGCTTGTCGAACGGAATGTACGAAGTCCATTCATGCACATTGTCCGCGCCGCTCACCGGCAAACTGCCATCTCCCGTCGCGCGGATCGGAACTTTCCCGGTCGTGTGATATCCGATGTTTCCATCCACGTCGGCATACACAACGTTCTGTCCCGGCGCGTCAAATTGCGAAAATGCCTTGGTAAATTCATCCCAATTCTGCGCGGAATCCACGTCGAAGAATGGAATCCGCAATCCGTCATATAGCGTCCAGCGCAGCGCCAACTGCCGCCTTTCGCCGGGTACGAGAGCGCTGATAATCGGCCCGTGCCGGGTGATCTCCACATCGATATTTACGTCGGGCTTTCCTTTTACGTGAATGACCTCACTGCGATGCTCAGGTTGGACCCACCCGCTGGGCGTCTGATAAGACCCCTGTGCGTTGAAGTTCTCGACAAAAATATCGGTCACTGTCGGACCCACATTGGTGAATCCCCATGCCACACGTTGGTTGTGCCCGACAATCACATAAGGCATTCCGGGGAGCGTGACGCCGGCAACTTCGAAGTTCCCCGAGTGCAGATGCGCCTCATACCACAAGTTCGGCATCTGATGGCCAAGGTGCATATCGTTCGACAGCAAGGGTTTCCCGGTGGTGGTGTGAGCTCCTGAAACCACCCAGTTGTTGGATCCATTTACTCCTGGATCAGGAGCTGGAAGGTCGACGGAGATTGGCTGCGCCCTTTGCTCTGTAACCGAGTTATCAGGGCCTTCATCTTCGTCGTCATCCTCCTCCGAATCGCTCGGCGCTTTTTCCGGCGCATTAACGTCCTCTCGCATCACAGTGGGGGGACGGTCGTGCCAAGATCGATTCACATACAAATCAGCAGTGAGCTCCGGACCGAGCTTGGCAAGGACCTTTTCGCGCGCCAACGCGTCGTAAAAATAGTGGTAGTTGAGATCCTTTACCATCTGGTTGGCGATGACTACAGAGTCCTCGGGGACCCACGGCCGCGGAGTGTATCCAAGGACACGGAACTCAATCGGCAGCTTATTGCCGTGAGTTGCAATGTAGGCGTTTACTCCACGCGCGTATGCTTCGAAATAACTGAGATCTCGCGGCGACGAAATCTCCAGATTTTTTCTTGCGGCGGCGCGTAACCCCAGAATCTTCTGCTGGCGATCCAATTTGACCGTGCTTGGGCCCAAAATCTCCGATAACTCACCGCCGGCAAAACGGCGCATCACGTCCATCTTCCACAATCGGTCTTGGGCAGTGACATAGCCCTGAGCGAAGAATAGATCCGCCAGGTTCGTGGCCTCAATGGTTGGCACTCCATGCGTATCACGAACCACGGTGACCGGCCCCGACAGGCCCGATACCTGAAGGCTGCCATCGAGTTGAGGCAGAGCGGCATGCGCCACATAGTAGGCGTAACCCGCGATAGCTGCCGCCAGCAAGACCAACACCAGCAACAGCCAGAAAACGAAACGGAGAAGGGGAGAACGGCGGGCAGTTGGGGTGCTGATTTCGGCCATCGTGCTCATATTGGAATCTCTGATTGTAAGCCAGAGTGTCCGCGACCCGAGTGAAAATGAATTTCATTTTCAATATGACGCGGTGGTATCCTGACTCGCTACCCCATGCTCCAGAAGCGCATTGACGATCAACCCACTCTTTCCCGCCAGATGGTTCGCGAGGCTCAGGAGATTCTTCACCGCCATCTGAAAGGCGTCGGCCTGAAGCAAACTGCGCAGCGGGACACGATTTTGCGCACATTTCTGGAAACTCGCGATCACTTATCCACCGACGAACTTCACCGCCTGGTCCAGAAGAAAGACGCCGGCATCGGATACACGACCGTCTACCGGACCCTTAAGCTGTTAGCCGAATGCGGCTTGGCCAGCGAAGTAGCGTTCCACGATGGCATTGCTCGCTTCGAACATCAATACAACCGCCGAAGCCATCACCATATGGTCTGCACCGATTGCGGGAGTTCGGTTGAGTTCTTCTCAACCGAAGTCGGCCAGCTCGAGCAAGAGATCGGCCGCCGCTATAACTTTGCGACTACGCGTCACACCTTCCAGATTTATGGGATCTGCGAGGATTGCCGAAAGAAGAACGAGTCGCGACGTCCTCTTTGATCGTAGCAATCGTCGCTACTGGGGCTTATTCTGCGAGTAAACATTGGACGAACGAGTGATTTCGCTCTCCGACAATTCCCTCCCGGTCTTCATGCAATCCTCGGGAGTTCCTGAATGTGAAATCCGAATCACATCCGATTCGTCACTGCAATAGACAGGCGCGCCTGGTTTCTTTGAGTCCGCGGAAGGATAGGCCAGCAACTGATATTTTGACGCGCGGCTTCCGGACTTCACCGTAGGACACTTGAGTTCGAAAGTGTAGCCATCAGTCTCTTTGGCGTGAAGGTCAGAGTCAATCTGCCATGCGCTGGAGAGATCCGAAAGTGAGCATGAATAGCCGGATTCAGGATGCCGTTGCAAATAAGCGATCTCGGCAGTGTTAAGCGTCCTGACTGCCGTCAGAATGGCGTTCTTCTTTGACGGGACGGTCGTTACTTGGTGGGCTCGATTCAGACTCTTCGACTCTTTTCGGACTTCGTAAATCCCGAGTCCCATTAGAAAGACAGTGAGTGCCACGCCGATGTAACTGAGCGCGATTCCGGCGACGGCGAATCCCTTTCCGGCCAGACGATCGGGATTCTTGCGGATTTCCGAAAGCGCAATGTAGCCGAATATGACACCCACAAAGGAAAAGGGCAGAATGATGAAAAAGATTCCGCAAATCAGGCTGAAGATCGCCTTCCCACTGGTTTCGGGCAGCAAGCCCCAAGCCACGGCTGGATCGACGGCAGGCGTGTTTGGCGCTGACTGCGTGTCCCGCCCGCAAGCTCCACAGAATCTTTCGCCGTCGGCGATGCTTTTGCCGCATCCCAGGCAGAACGAACTCACCGCGCTCATTGTAGGACAGCCCCGTTTTCCAGACATTTCTTCGGGGACCCGGTCGCGTCTTCCTTGATCACCGCCGATTCGTCCGTACAGAAGGCCCGCATTCCAGTCTGGTTCTCAGCTAGCGGATACGCCACGAGTTGATATCTCGTGTTTGGACCGCCTTCGTTATCAGGAGCACAGTTACGGATTTCAAATCGATATCCGCTTTTTTGTCCTGTAAGCAGGATGGTGTCGGAAATCTCAGCGCTTGATAGGGCTGACAGCGAACACGCATATCCCGCTTCCGGATGGGCTACCTGGTGAGTGATCTGCGCGGTAGTGAGTCTTCGGACCGAGACAACCGCCGATGATTCATTCGCTGCCATCCTCGCCCGCAAAAGGTTTGGAATGGCGATGGCGGCGATAATCAGGATGATAGGTATGGAAGCCGCCCCGATGTAACCCAGAATCAGCCCCGCGGTGGCGATGCCCTGTCCGGTCAACCTCCCTCCGCTTTTACGGATTTCCGAGAGCGCCAGATGACCAAAAATGACAGCTACGATCGGCAATGGGAACAGGAAAAAGAGAATGCCAAAGATGAGACTAATGATGGCTTTAGTGCTGGTTGTCGCCGGCCCAACGGGCTGCGCTGGTGCTGCGGCCTGCTCCTGAGGTGCCACGACCGCAGTTCCGCAGGCTCGGCAGAACTGATCTGATGTGTCAATGCTGGTGCCGCACTTGGCACAAAATGAACTCATATGGCGCGCTCCCGAATTGATTACATCGACTCGGAAAATTGCACGAAACATACTCTTTGCCTGCGGTGGCGTCAATGCGGTAACGCACAATGATTTGTCGTACCTGCGCCCGTTTGATATGTTGCCCGCGATGGATCGCGTTGCGCTTCCTTTGAAGTTCTGCCCCGATTGTGCGGCCCAGATGCCGGATGCCGCTGCTTTCTGCCCGGGATGCGGACGATCCGTGAGAATTCAAGCGGCGGCAGTTCGCAGTAAGGACCGAGAGGACGCAAAAGAAAAAACAACTCCCCCAGGAAAGCACATGGCGGGCGCTCTGGCATATGTCACTTTCCTGCCCGCAGTGTTGTTCCTGTTTCTTCGCTCTTACCGTAAGAATTCGTTTGTGCGATTCCACTCGGTGCAGTGTCTGCTGTGTTGGCTGGTCGGAGTAGCCGTGACAGTGTTGCTTAGGCTCCTCAATCTGATCCTGACGTTCATTCCGGTGGTCGGTCCCCTGTTGTCATTACTGCTACCTGTGATGGTTGTTCTGGCCGCCGTTCTAATTTGGGTCGTGCTTCTCGTGAAGGCCGTGAAAGGTGAGAGATACGCCCTTCCATTGATCGGAGCCATCGCCGAACAGTACTCCGGGGAAGCCCAGGGCTGACAGATGGCCTAATTTGGCGATTGCTTTTGGCTCCCCGTTTTTGATACCTTGCCGCGAACCGCGCTTGGGGGCGGACATTCTCGTCTGTTCGGGGGACGCCGGTCCCTCACCTTTCGGAGGAACCTTATGGCTTTTTGCAACATGTGTGGCGCACAGATCGCCGACGGAACCACCACCTGCGCGGCCTGTGCTAGCCGAATTCCCGCGACTCCCGCCGGAACCCCTGCTGCTGCGGCTGCGGGCATGGCCGACAACGTTGCGGGTATGCTGGCCTACATCACCATCATTCCAGCGATCCTTTTCCTGGTCCTGGAACCGTACAACCGGAGCCGCTTTGTACGTTTTCACGCTTGGCAGAACATTTTCATTCACGTTGGATTGATCGTGCTATGGATTGCCTGGTTTATTGTCTCGTTGGTGTTAGGAGTTATACCGATCCTCGGGCACCTGCTCGCCTTGCTGCTATGGATAGGCTTGGTGATTGGCATCGTCGTTGTGTGGGTCGTTCTGCTTATAAAAGCAAACGCCGGTCAAACGTACAAACTGCCTTTCATCGGGGACCTGGCTGAGAAACAAGCCAACGCGATGTGAAGCGACCAACAACAGGGGTGTGTGGGCGCGAAGAGCGATGCGCATTCTCTGAATCTTCGTGCCCTTCATGATTTAACCGCGGGCCCTTGACTTTCTTCCCCTAAGCTGTCAATCCTATTAGCTTTTACCGCGACGTGAGTTCGGGCTGACTAAGCTGCCTCACTTCGCCGGAATCTCGACGAAACGGGGCACGCAGTGCGAGTTCGGGTCTTTTATCACGACAAGTGTTTTGATGGAGCTTCCTCGGCGGCATTGTTCTCCCGCTTTTACCGCGAACGTATTCGGACAGATGTCGATTTTGAATTTACAGGTCTCGTCCATCGAGCGGGAGCGCTGTTCGACGAAAAACAGTTCGATGGCGACGAGAATGCCATCGTCGACTTCAAGTACTCCAGCTCGCCGAACATCACATGGTGGTTTGATCACCACGAAAGCGCGTTCCTCACGCCTGCCGACGCCGAGCATTTTGAACAGGACCAGAGCAATCGCAAGTTTTACGATCCCGCATTCAAGTCTTGCACCAGCTTCATCGCGATGATCGCCCAACAGCGCTTCGGATTCGATCCCTCATCCCTCGCCGACCTAGTTCACTGGACCGACGTAATCGATGGCGCTTTATACGAAGACGCCAAGACCGCCGTGGAGATGAAAGCTCCCGCGATGAAACTGACGATGGTGATCGAGTCCGCTCCCGATCATGGCTTCGTGCCCAACCTGATCCCGCTGCTGGCGACGAAATCCCTGGGGGAGATTCTTGAAGAGCCTTTTGTAGCTCCGCTGCTGCCGCCTCTACTCAAGCGCCACGAGCTTTCGATTGGGATTCTGAAGGAGAGGACAGAGTGCAAGGACGCAACGATCTTCTTCGATGTGACCGATCACGATCTCGAGGGATACAACAAATTCATTCCGTACTATCTTCACCCTGAATCGGTCTACAGCGTAGGACTGAGCAAGAGCAGCTTTCGAGTGAAGGTTTCGGTTGGATCAAACCCCTGGGCTCCGCAGGAACCTGAAGTGAACTTGGCACGCATCTGCGAGCGCTATGGTGGGGGCGGTCATGCCCGAGTCGGCGCGATTTCATTTCCTGTAGATCAGCACGCCGCCGCGATCAAAGCTTCGCAAGACATCGTAGCCGAACTTAGATCGGCGATCCGTCAGAAGAGTGCTCGTTAGAAATGTGTGTTTCTCTGAGTCCCCGTGGCGAATCGCAGTTACTGAACCGGCGTTCCACGGGTGAAGCAAGCTGCAGTATTTCCGTCATCAGAAGATCGAATGACCGCGGACTGATCCGCGCAAAATGCCTTCCGCCCAAATGTATTCGCATTCGGACTAACTGATAGGTGAAAGCCTGTCGCCGGAGCACCCCCGCAGCCGGAAAGCGCAAAAATGTATCCGTATCGTTTTCCGCTTGCAAGTCCGCTGTTAATCAGCATTGCCTGATGCTCATTGGGTTCGCCGCCACCGAATCCATCCAGATCGGATAAGGTGCAGGTGAATCCAACCTTGGGATAAGTTGAAGCGTACGTAACCTCTGCGCTCAGAATCGTCCGCATCGCGGTTAACACTTGGTCGTCGGTTGCCGCAGGCATGGTCGTTGTCTGACTCTGCGGGGTGAACGAGGCATTTGTCGTCCTCGCCGTGGCAGCATTCTTGATGCTTTCGGTGAATGCCTTGAGCAAATCCGGGTCTGCCAGCGGCAGCCGGATGGTGACGGAGATCTCGTTCAATTTCCAGACTTGCGCTTCCTGCTTCATCGAAAAAGTCATGCGAGGCATGAACGGAGTGCGTACCTGCTTTCCGTCCTTGTAAGTCTGGAACGACAATTCGATGTCATCCTCATTTCCGCGCAGCGCATCCTTCTCAACCGTGATGTCGACTTTTTGCCCAGTCTTGGGATTCTCGCCAGACAAAAGCACCGATCCTGTTTCGAAGGTCTGAAAGTTTTGTCCCTGGGTCTGCAACTGGCTCGCTAACAGGGAATACTGCTGCAGACCTGCCATCGCTCCCGAATTCTCCAGCGCTGTGCGTGTAGCGGCGGGAAGATGTTTGATAAAGGTTCCCTGGGTCTTGCTGAAAAACATTTCCAGCAGAGCTTGCCGCGCAGTTTGGGGACCGGCGGGTTGCTGCGCCGAAGATCCGGTGGCCCACAGGATGATGATCGCGAGCAAAGACAAGAGCTTTCGCATGGTTGTACCCTCGGCGCGATCCTGTCATGCCTTCGACCCTTGATCTAGTTACTGAGGTAAGCGTACTTACCTCAAGCAGCACGACCGTTCTGCCTTCGTGCTCCTTCATGCGCTTAGTGGTTGAGAGCTTTCCGTTCTGCTCGATCCTGACCTGTCGTGTTACCCTGCATGTTTGGTTTTTTGGCCGTGTTCATGAATCAGAACGAAAAGACACTCGATCATCGCCATCGTAATCAGCGCCGGGTGCTGAGAGCGGTCGCGGCTTTTGAATTCTTCAAAGGCGTTTTCGTGATTCTAATGGGCATCTGCGCGATCGCGCTGGTTAACAAAGACGTCTGGCTCATCGCCGAACGCATTCTGAGTCTGCTTCATGTGAGCACCGATCATCGCTGGGCGCAAGTTTTCCTCGACTTTGCTGATAGCGTGACCGACGCGCGCCTGTGGGCTGCTGCTCGTATTGCATTTGCTTACGCGGCCCTGCGTTTCACCGAAGCTTACGGTCTATGGCGATGCCGCGCATGGGCCGAGTGGGTGGCACTGGTATCAGGAACGCTTCTGCTGCCTTGGGAAGTCCGTGAACTCTTTCGCGGCATCACTTTCTGGCGTTGTGCACTCCTGATCGGAAACGTCGCAATCGTCCTGTATATGCTGTACGTAATCCTGCAGAATCGCCGCGAACGGCGGGGTTCGCTTACGCTTTCCGAATGACGCCGAAAGCCGTGCTAGTAGCGGAGTTGGGGAGAAATACTCTGGAAATATCCCCATCCCTAGGTTCATAATGGGCACACTTGGCTGTGGGAGGTTGCTATGCGCCTAAAGAACGCTCTGGCTCTGTTGCCGCTTCTGGCAGGAATCTGTTTTGCTCAGGAAACAAATTTTCCAGTGGGCCCTCAATACCTGATTACAAATGGGACGCCTCTGACGATTCGTCCCATTGCCACGCCATCTCTGTCCCTAGGAGAGGCGCATCCTTTCGTGGCCGATCTTAACGCGACCGAACCACTTGCGGAGCAAACCGCTTCGGTGCCGTCAGCGCCCGACGATACGTTCCTGGGCGCCGTTTACTGGGGAGAGCACAAAGATGCCGACATTGTCGCGCGGCGCCTGGAAACCCCAAGCGTGTCCGTCTCTGACACCGCTCGTTATATGAACTATGTCGCAGGCCAAATGTCGCAGGCCTTGGCACCACTTCCAGAAGCGGTGGAAACGTCGGCTGGGCCCAGCGTTATAGAAATTGCTGGCGCTGAGCTTCCTCCGAATCTTCCGGCGAGTATTTTGGATGTCGGTGTTACGCGGATGGCCGATCCGCAATCGCTGATGGCCCGCGGCTATGGAGCTCCCCTGGGCGATGTCGCCGCGTATTGGAAGTTCCACAAACGTGCGGCTCCCCATGTTTTCACAAATTCTGATATTCGTCCTCGACGATAGGCTGCTCAGTTACGCGATCAGATAGGCCCTTTCCAAGCCTCGTGGTAGCCTGAACTCCATCGCAAATTTCACACTGGGAGATTCATGCCCGATCCTACGCACCTCGATCTGCAAGCCACTGCCAAAGAGATCATGCAGGAGCACGGCTTTCAACCGGATTTTCCTCCTGCCGTCTCTGCGCAACTCGCTAGTCTGCATACGCAGAATGCTATTCCCGAAACTGACCATCTACGCGATTTGCGAAGCCTGCTATGGTCCTCTATCGACAACGACACATCACGCGATTTGGATCAGATCGAGGTCGCCGAGCGAGCATCCAACGGAGGCGTCAAAATTATGGTCGGCATCGCCGATGTCGATGCCTTTGTACCCAAGCAAACTCCGATCGATCAGCATGCCGGACGCGAAACCACTACCGTCTACACCGGCATCCGCAATTTCCCGATGCTTCCCGAGGAACTCTCCACAGGGGTAACGTCGCTACTCGAAAATCAGGACCGCGTCAGCGTGGTAATCGAATTCGTGGTTGATAGCCAAGGAATTGTCACGTCCTCCAATGTATACCGCGCTCTCGTCCGCAATAAGGCCCAACTCCAATACAACTCAGTCGGTGCCTGGCTCGAAGGCGGCGCCCCTGCTCCTCCCAAGGTCGCCGCCTCCTCGGAATTGCAGGCTCAATTGCAATTGCAGAACGATGTCGCGCAAAAGTTGAAAAGCCAACGATTTCAGCATGGCGCTCTCAACTTGCAGACCGACGAGGTTCACCCTTTGGTGCTGAATGACAAGGTCGTGGACGTCGTGAAGCAACAGAAGAATCACGCCACCGAGTTGATCGAAGACTTCATGGTCGCCGCGAATGGGGTTGTTGCGCGGCTGCTTGAGAATGTCTCATCGCTGCGCCGGATCGTGCGTACACCCAAACGATGGGATCGGATTGTGCAACTTGCAGCCACCAAAGGAGAGACTTTACCCGCGCAGCCCGACTCCAAAGCTCTGAACGATTTCCTGCTGCGCCGTAAAGCAGCCGATCCTGACCATTTCGCCGACGTCTCGCTTTCAGTTATCAAGCTCATCGGGCCCGGGGAATACGTCCTCGAGCGCGCCGGTGAGACATCGCAGGGTCACTTCGGCCTCGCTGTCCAGGATTACACGCACTCCACCGCTCCGAATCGCCGTTTCGCCGATGTTGTTACCCAGCGCCTGATCAAGGCGATGCTGGACGGAAAGACGAACCCTTACTCCGATACCGAACTCACCTCCATCGCCGCCAACTGCACCCTGAAAGAAGACGCTGCCCGCAAGGTCGAACGCGAAATGTCAAAGCGTCTGGCTGCGGTTGCTATGCAACATCGCGTCGGGGAAGTGTTCGATGCTATCGTTACCGGACTCACCGATCACGGAACATTCGTCCGAGTGCTTCAGCCACACATCGAAGGACTTCTCGCCGAGGGTGCTCACGGACTCGATGTGGGTGACAAACTGAAGGCTCGCCTTCTACGCACTGATGTGCGCAAGGGGTACATCGATTTCGCACGCGCTTGAACTTTAAGCCTTCCGATCATTTTGTATGCCATACCTAATGTGGTCATCTCGCTAGCCAATAGTCCATCCCGCAATTCCGTCTTAAACTCGTCCTAGGAATCAGTGCGGACGTTTGTGGGCGTAATTCTGTCAGGATGGCGCCATCTCGTTGTCTTGGTCATGGCAGTCGTCCTACCCGTGTCTTTATTCGCACAAGAGGTCAACGGAGCGATACTGCGTAGTAATGGTACTGGCATTCTGCTGAACAGCGCCTCTGCTCCGCCTTCGACCGCGATTTTCGCCAATGACCTGATCGAGACCCAGAAAGACGCAGTAGCCCGCATCGAAGCGACGGGTTCGGCTGCCGACATTAATTCAGAAACGGTGGTCCAGTATGATGTCGACGAGCTGGTCCTCGATCACGGCGCGCTCTCGGTGAATACGTCGCGGGGCATGCGGGTACGCGTCGGCTGTCTGACCGTCACTCCCTTCAATCCTTCCGACTGGACGCAGTTCGAGGTGCTGGACCGGGACGGCAAAGTAACCGTCCATGCTCTGAAGAATGACGTCTACATTGACGCGAGATCGAAGAACCAGCAAGACGTTAAGAAGCCTT
>Ga0207699_10000586_pt1 | contig 17874 bp, 15 predicted proteins | sample LARL51metaG_FD_184344 | JGI IMG/M metagenome (GOLD analysis project Ga0207699, IMG submission 184344) | Corn, switchgrass and miscanthus rhizosphere microbial communities from Kellogg Biological Station, Michigan, USA - LAR L5-1 metaG... | ecosystem: Host-associated > Plants > Roots >...
AAGGTTTCGACGGCCTGCGAGTCACCCTTTTGCCCCGCGCGAATCAATTTTGACTCATTCAGCTCTGTTCCCACTGCCACTTGAGTTGCCATTGTCTCTTCCCCCATTCATTACGAAACTCGACTGCAAAAAATTTCAGTTCTCGCCTTGCCGCGGCTTTAGTGCACTGGAGCGGTCGCTCCTTTCGGCGGCCTCTTCAGCAGCATCAAAATCGGAATCACCATAAAGAAAACGATTCCTAGCATGTGAAAGTTATCGACAAAAGCCAGCATCGCTGCCTGGCGTTGCACGGTGCCATAAACCATTCCGGCGGCCTGCGATGCGGCCTCGTGCAGCCCGGATCCCGCCAACATAAGCTTGGCTTGTGTGCCGGAGATCATGTTGTGATACGCCTGGCTCAGCGGATTGACGTGCTCCATCAGCTGGGCTTGATGGAATTGCGTTCGCCGCTGCAGCAAAGTGGTGACGGTCGCGATGCCTACGCTGGCGCCGATGTTGCGCGCCAGATTGATGATCCCGGTGCCCATATTCGTCTTTTCTTTCGGCACAAACGAGAACGCCGACACATTGATAGGAATAAACAGGAACGCCAATCCGAAGCTCTGCATCATGCGAGCACGCACCGCGTGTCCATAATCAATTTGCAAATCCCAGCCCGCCATCACAAACAGAGACAACGCCGAAATCGTGCAGCCAAACGCGATCAGATATTTCGTGTTCACGTGAGAGACCAGGAAACCAACGACTGGCATCATCAGCATGATCACCGCACCCCCAGGTGAGAGCGCGAGTCCGGCTAGTTCCGCCGTGTACCCCATCATTTCCTGCAGGAACTGGGGAATGAGCACCGTGCTGGAGTACAGCACGAAGCCCAGGAAAAACATGGCAAGGGTGGCGATCGCGAAATTGCGGTCCTTCAACATCCGCAAATCCACGACCGGATCTTTGTGGCGAAGCTCCCAGAGAATTCCAGCGAGAATGCCCACCAGCATCAATACAAAGAACACCTGAATGAATCCGCTGGAGAACCAATCTTCACGCTCGCCTTTATCTAAAATAATCTGCATGCTGCCGAGCCCCAGGCTGATCAACCCGATGCCGATGTAATCGATGCGGAAACCTTCTTTGAGCTTCGGCCGCTTCATGTACGGCGGATCGCTGACGATCAGCGAAGTCAGAATCAGCGACAGAATCCCTACCGGCACGTTGATGTAGAAAATCCAGCGCCACGAAAAATTGTCGGTGATCCATCCGCCCAGCCACGGACCAATCGTGGGCGCCACCACCACTGCAATGCCGTAAACGGCGAACGCCATGCCGCGCTTCTCGATCGAAAATGTGTCGTTCAGAATTGCCTGCTCGCTCGGCTGCAATCCTCCGCCGCCGGCGCCTTGCAGAATGCGGAACAGCACCAGCACGCCCAGGCTCGGCGCAAGTCCGCACAGAAACGAGCTGACTGTGAACACCGCCACGCAAGACATGTAAAAACGCTTCCGTCCAATCAAACCGGAAAGCCATCCGGATAGCGGCAGCACGATCGCGTTTGAAACCAGATAGGACGTCAGTACCCACGTCGATTCGTCCGCGCCCGCCGACAAGTTTCCGGAAATGTGCGGCAGCGCGACGTTGGCGATGGACGTGTCGAGCACTTCCATGAACGTGGCCAGCGTAACCGTAACGGCGATCACCCACGGGTTGATCGAGCCGTCCGGCATCCGCAATTTCGATAGGAACCTGTCTTTCACTCTGCGCCTCGAATTCCTTTCATCGTTTGCTGCGTCTCGTCGTTTGCTGCGTCGCCGCTTCTTGTTTCCTTAGGCTCTTTTTAATTCAACCTCATTTGGTGATCGCGGTCGCCACCACGTTCATTCCAGGCCGCAAGATCGCCTGGTCGGGCGGAATCGGATCCAGAACAATTTTCACCGGCACTCGTTGCACCACTTTCACGTAATTGCCGGTGGCATTTTCCGGTGGCAACAAACTCAGCACTGCTCCCGTGGCGCCCGCGATCGAATCGATGTGCCCGCTGAACGTTTTGCCGTAAGTGTCCACGTGCACTTCGGCCTTCTGGCCCGGCCTCATCGACCGCAGCTGCGTTTCCTTAAAATTTGCCGTGACCCAAACATCCTGCAACGGAACCACAACCATCAGGCCCTGGCCTTGCTGCACGATTTGTCCGCGTTCAACTTGCTTGTGTGTCGCCACGCCGTCCACGGGCGCTACGATCGTTGTGTATTCAAGATTGAGCTGGGCGGCTTGCAGCGCGGCGCGTGCTTGCTGCACCTTCGCGACTTTTCCTTGCGCGTCCGCTTGCCGCATAACCACTTGTTTGGTATCGGCTTTTGCGGAGATGATGCCCGCTCTGGCTTGATCGACATGCGCTTTCGCCGCCTCCAGTTGCGCTTTTGCTATGTCCACACCGCGTTGCGCTTGCGCCAACTTTTCCTGGTCGGCTCTGAGCGCACTGGCCGTCGCGTCGGCATTGGCCTGCGCTGCGTCAAACTGCTGCTTTGAAATTTCGCCCTTTTCCATCAGCGGCCTGTAGCGTTCCAGATCCGCTTGCGCAAGTTGCGCGTTCGCTTTGCTTTTCTCGATGTTGGCCTGCGCGAACGCCAAGTCGGAAGTACGCGCTTGATCGTACGTGCTCTCCGCGCGCATCAGATCAGCTCGCGCGCCGGCAAATTGCGCGTCGGCGGTCGATGTTCCGCTTTGCGTATTCAATTCCGTCCTCGGTACGTCTATCCCCGCCGACTTTGCATCCGTTTCGGCCAGCGCCAGTTGCGCCCTGGCTTGATCCACGGCGGCCTGGTATTCACGGGAATCGAGCTTCACCAGAATCTGTCCCACCTTCACTTGCTGGTTGTCGTCCACCAGAACATCGGCAACACGGCCATACACCTTGGACGAAATCTGCGTGATGTGACCATCGACTTGAGCATCGTCAGTGCTCTCGCGATTGCGATAGTAAAGAAAGAGCCCGAGGATTACCGTCAATAGCACCATCGCGCCGGCAAACAGCAGCATCCTGGTCCGCGGATTCGCGAGCCCTTTACGCTTCGGCTCTTCGAGCTTCAGCTCTTCGGTCGACGGCCTAACCTTCGAGGCGTTCTCTAAGCCGACTTCGATCTCAATGCTCATTCCCCGACCCTCGCTCCCAACCGCTTCTCTCTTTACTTCGCGTAAACTCTTTCCATTTGTCCGGTAGAGCGCGCGAAATCCGCGCGCGCCTGGTTGAACCGGTACAGCGCGGCAATTTCGTTGTCGTTTGCGCGTGCTAGCGCGTCCTGTGCCTGGATCACCTCAATGTTGTTGGCCACACCGGCCTTGAACCGATCGCGCGCCTGGTCGACTTCTTGATTAGCCAGTTGCACTCCCAACGTCGAAACTTCCACCTGGCTCCGCGCGGACTTCAAGTTCAACAGCGCGTTTTTCACGTCCAGCGAAATCTGGTTGCGCAAATCGGATTTCTGCTGATCCAGCACTCTTAGCTGCAAATCCGAGCGCACGATTTCCGCATGCGTCCGGCCCCCAGTGAAGATGGGCATATCAAACGTGGCCTGATAGTTGTAAACGGGAATTCCGTTGTTCAGGCGCGTGCCTTCGTAAGCCCAGCTTCCGTCTACACGCAGCGTTGGAAGCCGCAAATCGCGCGACGCTTGCCTGTCGTGCTGTGCCGCTTTCACCTGCGATTCAAGCGCTTTCCACTCCTGCCGCGTCGCCAAAGCTTCGTCGATGCTGACGTTCACGTCCGGTTGCGGCGTGTCAAAAAAACTCAGTGAATCCGCAAGCACAAGCTCCTGATGCGGATCGAGGTTCAGCAAACGGCTCAGCGCGTACAACGAGGAATCGCGATCCGTCTGTGCCACCAGAAGAGCCTGCTTTTCGTTCTGCAATTCCACGTTCGCGCGAAGAGTGTCGATTCCGGTGCCCACACCATTCTTTTGTAAATCGGCCGCTTGATCATAAAGAGCCTGCGCCAAATCCACTCGCGACTGTGACGCTTGGACCGTCGCCGATGCCCGCAAGGTCCCGATGTACTGCGACACCACCAGAAGAATCACTTGTTCGCGCGTAGAAAGGCTGTTGGCCCTGCTGGCGTTTGCCTGTTCCCGCGCCGAGCGGTAGCGATTCCATAGCGTCAAATCGAGCACCGGCGTTCCGAATCCGGGTCCTGCATGGAAAACGTTGAGCGGACCCACGTGCCCCGGAATCCCTGGAAACGGAATCGCTCCTCCCAATTGTTCCTGAAGGTTTATGCGTCGAACCGCGTCAGTCACCTGCAAGTCCGCGGTTGGCAGCAATGCCGCACGCGCGATGTTTTTTTCCTGCACCGCTTCCGCAGCTTGCAGTACCGCGATCTGTGCGGTCGTATTCTGTTTCAACGCCATGCCGACGGCTTTGTCCAAAGTAAGTTTCAGAGGCTCGCCGGCAATCGGGCCAGTCACTTGACCTGACGACGACTCGCTTGACGGCGATTGACTTGACCGAGATTGGCCCGCCGGTTGGTCCTGAGCCTTAACGCCACTCGCTCCCAACAGCAAGCTCAACAGCGCTATGTAAAAAATGATCGGGGTGCTTTTGTTCTCTTTCCCCTCGTCTTCGCGGCCTTCCGTTTTGGCCGATCCAATAATTTCTTTCACAATCGCTTGATTCAGGCATCCCTCAGCCACGAGCTGACCTCCCTGGCGATGCATCTCTTTCAAGAGCATCTTGCCTGCAGCATCGATGAAGCTGACGCCGCAAAGGTTCACATAGAACTTTTCTTGGGGAGAAGCCGCGCGAAGCTCACGCCAGCACTGTTCAAGCGTCGCAACCAGCGGGTCGGCCAGTCGCCCTTCGACGCTGAGGACAGTTTTAGTGCGCTTCTTTTCAGTCGTAATTCTTAGCATAAGGACCTTGCAGCTGCGTCGTTAGATGCATTCTGCCATCCAAAACGAGGCATGCTGGCAAAATCTGAATAAGCTACGTATTTTTAGATACTTAGCACCTATAATTCAGATATGTCGGCGATGAAATAGGCCGGTATTTGGGCAGATGACATGTATTTTACCACATATTGTGTGCCCATATGTGGGCTTACACCTGCGTTGACGGACTCGGGCGGGGCATTTTGTGCCAGCATTGCGACCGAAGATGTGGTGCCGAAGAGCTTCTTCTACAGGCCTCCTTTATCTGGAACTGTCATTTTCTCGTCGCGTTATTCGCGCACCTACATATCTGTGCTGTTTTCTTTGCTGTCTTACCTCACAATGTTTGTTCCTGTTCAGTTCGGCAGAGACTTGTACCGGAAAGCGCAAATTCCAGCATGCCTTGTCTGCGTTCTCGCGACCTTGTGAGGTTCATTTCGTTTTCTGTTTTCGCCGCGGTGACGTATTCGATGTGTCTTGCGCAAGAACCGGAAAAGCCGGTCGCCGCCGAAAAGCCGCAGGGTCCCGTCCAACAAGACTTAGGCGTAATTTCCGCGCAGGCGCCCTACGCGCCTATTACCGCCAAACAGCGCATCCAGTGGGCGGCGATTGAAACCTTTGGTCCGGAGAGCTTGATGGTGGGCACGCTTGCTCCCGCCATCGGAACAGCGCGCAACTCGCCCGAGGAGTATGGCCCGCACTGGGATGGATTTGCCAAGCGCTACGGCATGCGGTTCACGGGCGTGGCATCAAGTAACGTAATCGAAGCCGGGTTTGGCGCGATTTGGGGAGAAGATCCGCGCTACGTACGCAACCAGAATTTGCCGTTCAAGCGGCGCATCGGAAATATATTTTTACTTTCGGTTGCAGCGCGCAATCGTCAGGGCGACTTGATGCCGGCCTACGCCCGCTACATCGCCATTCCAGGGAACAACTTCCTTTCCAACTCCTGGCGCGTCAGCAGCGACGCCACAGTCGGTGCGGCCCTTTCCAGGACGGGCTACGGGCTTCTCTCAAAACTTGCAAGCAACGCCTGGAATGAATTCTGGCCAGACGTAAAACGCCGCGTCTTCAAACGAGACTAGCGTCTGGGCGGATAGAATTACTCGCTGCCATGCAATTCACATTTTTTTCGCACTATGCAGCCAAAAGCAGCAATGCACTGAACTCATGCTGCGGACCGAGAATAGCGGCGCAGTCCAGCTAGCGCTTCACTGCGATCGCCTGCAATTCAAAATGACCGCCACGAAGCAGCGAACCCGCGCCAATAAACGCGCGTGCCGGATATTCCTTCGTAAAATACGATTTGTAAATGGGATTGAATTTATCGAACAACGTGAGATCGGAGCAGAAAATCTGCACGTAAACCAGATCGTCCATGGTCAGCCCGGCTTGCGCGAGCACGTCTTTTTCGCCATCGAGCAGAATCTTGATTTCGTCCTCAATTTTGTCTGGCGCCTTGCCAGTTTTCGGATCAAGCCCGATGCGCCCGGCCAGATACAGCGTGTTGCCCGCCAGGATGGCGTCACTGAACGGCGCCTGCACAGTTTTACCGGGCAAATCGATAGCTTTCCGATTGGCTTGCGGAGTAGGCTGCGAAAACGTTCCTGGCACGCAAGTAAATATTCCGGCAGCCACGAGAGTAGCGAGAACAATTCCGACTCTGCGATTCATGAGAAAAACTCCTTCGGCAAAATGGATTTGGAAAGCGCGTTGCGATTGCACAAAGTGTAGTGCCAGTGCTTCAAGCGCCGCAAGCTATAATCCACGCACGAATACCTGAATGGCTGAATGCGATTCATCAGAAATACAGCTACAAAGCGATCCATCCATTGCGAATGAAATACAACGAGGTCACTCCAACAAGAATCCACAGCAGAACGCCCTGCGCCAGAGGACGCCAGCCCACTTCCCGCAGAGTCGCGCCGGAAATCCCCGTGCCGATCAGAAATAGCGTCACGGTCAGCCCCAGCCGGCCAAGCTGAAAAAACATTTGCGAGAGCCGCGGTTCCTGCGGCCCATAGGTGTTGATCACCGCAGCCGCGCAAAAAAGAAAAATAAACCACGGAATCTGCACCTTGGATTTGCTGTGCTTCACCGCGGCCGTCGCCAGCGCCAGCGGTACAATCCACAATGCGCGCGCGAGCTTCACCGTTGTGGCAATCACCAGCGCTTCGTTGCCATACCGCGACGCTGCACCCACCACCGAACTGGTATCGTGAATCGCCAGCGCCGCCCACAATCCGAATTGCGATTGCGAAAGATGCAGCGCCGAGCCAATCGAAGGAAAAATAAACAGCGCAATCGAATTCAAAATAAATACCGTGCCAAGCGAAACCGCCATCTCTTCATCATTGGCTTGCAGAATCGGCCCAACGGCGGCAATCGCGCTTCCGCCGCAGATCGCTGTGCCGGTCGAAATCAAAAATGAAGTTGTGCCACGCACGGTGAGAAGCCTTCCAATCAGCGTTCCCATGAACAGGGCAAAGCTGATGCCCACGGCCGTGTAGGTAAATCCGTTGCGGCCTGCCTTCAATACTTCGTGCAGGTTCATTCCGAATCCCAGTGCGACCACTGACGCTTGGAGCAGGAATCTCGCCAGCGCGCGGCTGTCCGCCGCAAATGGATGTGAAACCGCCAGGCCAAAAATAATTCCTGCACACAGCGCAATGGGCGGCGAAATAAATCCCGTAGCGCTCAGGATGAGCAGCAAAAAGAAAATTGTTTTTGTATTCATTCAATCAGGGAAGCATCAGGGCTTTCGCACGAAATCACTGCGCGCATGATAGAGTGCTGCGAATCGTCACTAGAGGCAAGGCCAAATGTCCAGCCCTCCGCCAAGCTTTTCGAACAACGTTTCCGTCAACGCCACGACGGCCACCTCCGCTCCAAGAACGCGCCGCGGGTGCGGGTGCTTTAGTTCCGTGACGGGGGCGATCCTGTTTGTTTTCGCTGTGTTTGTGGGTCTGAATCCGTGGGCATTACACATGGGCGGACGTTGGACGCCTGCTCTAACCTGGCACGGCGTGGGCAAGTTGCAATCGAGTAGTGGTGCCAATTATGGACTCTTCTTGGACGTAAGCTTATACATGCGGAGCGGAGGACGCGGCACCACCGGTGGTCGTAACAATCTGTCAGGTACTGCAAAGCTTTGTACTCCCCAGGGAGAAATTTATCCGCTCACCGTGCGTGGATATGTAAAGCAGGTGTGGCTGGATGCCGACCGCAAGCCGGTTACGTTCTATTTTCGATCGCTCAAAGACGCCCAGCCGAAGTTGAATTTTGCATTGCTGGGCTCTTGGGAAGGACAGCAACTGATCCTCGAAGATCGAGGAAACATGGCCATGTCCTTTGCGCCCAACGGCAGCGCAAAAGGTTATCTAAACGGAATGAATTCGCCGCAGGAGAACACCACCGGCACGTTGCACTATGCGACGGAGAGCGAATTCAGCGCGGTGTGCGGCTCCAGGAACGGAACCAGCTTCTAGCGTCGTGACTCTGCTCTTGTTCGATCTTCAATTCTAATTTTCTATTTTCGGAGAACAAACGAAACACATCAGTTGTGCGAATCTGGGGCAAATGGCTTCGCGGACGTACTTGGCGCCGTCGCTGCCGCAGCGCCCGAATGTGCTATCTGCGAGACCACCTTTGCGGCCAGCGCCAGACTGATGGGGCATGCGGAATCATTGATACGGCATTGCGCAAGAGTTAATTTGCAGCCGCAGTCGCACGATTCGGCGTTCAGACGGCGCAGCGCAATGGCTTTCTGCTTGGCAGTCAGTTTCGAAAAATCGACGCCCGGTAACTCGGTGGCCTTCTCCGCATTCTTCAAAAAAATCTGCCCGTTATCTTCAAAGTATTCCACTTTCGCATTCACCGGCTCGCCCAGCATGGCTTTGACTTCAAGTTCGTAAATCGTGGGATCGTTCAGGCCAACGTGCTTTTGCACGATGCGCCCTTGGGAATCGATTACAAAGGAAGTCGGTAGCGCCGCAATTCCACCGTACTCACGCCGAACGCCATCCGGCGCCATCGCTACGCGATAGTTGATTCCGGAGTCCAGCACAAACCGGTGCACTTGGCCGGCGTCTTCCTCATCCGTTGCCAACGCAATAATCTCAAGTTTGTCCGCGTAGCGCTTTTGCAGGTCGACCAGATCGGGAATTTCCGCACGGCAAGGACCGCACCAGGTGGCCCAGAAATTCAGCAGTACGATTTTGCCTTTTGCCTCCGCAAGCGAAAGAGGCTTGCCCTCGAGGTCATTCACTTGAAAGCCGGGAGCAATATCCGGATTTTTGACGAATCGAATGACATTCGCGTCCGGAGCATCTCGCGCGTCTTGCTTTACAGCCTTGCCGTCTGCGTGAGCCGTCTGCGTCCGGCCGCAGCCGTACGACAGCATCGCAGTTGCCAGCACTATTGCTCCGCCTTGCCATCTGCGCTTCATTGCCATTCAAGTGTATCGCACTTGCGGCAGTGGCAGGCTCCCGCGAAAATGCTTAATTCTTCTCGTTGTTGGAAGAGCGCAATGCCATCAGACCGGGCACGGTTGCCGCCCGAACTCCATTCGTGCTATGGTCATATTGTTATGACTATGGTCAAATCAAAACGACTCAAAACCATTCCCGCCGGTGTCTTCAAAGCCAAATGCCTGGCAATTATGGACGAGGTCCAGGCCAAATCGCAGCCCGTAATCATCACCAAACACGGCAAACCCGTGGTCAAACTCGTCCCTGTCACCGAGGAACGCGACGATATTTTTGGCTTCATGCAAGGCAAAATGAAAATTGTGGGGGATATCGTTAGCCCTGCAATACCGCTGAAAGAGTGGAAACGGCTGAAGTGATACTTATCGACACCCATGTCTTAGTATGGCTCGCAGGCGATCCGCACAAAATTTCAAAGAATGCTGCCAGCGCGATCCAGCAATCGCGCAAAACGCCTGAGGGGATCGCCATCTCGTGCATCAGCTTATTTGAGCTAGCCCATCTGATCCGCCGCGGACGCATCGAGACGACCCTGTCGCTCGATGCCTATCTGCAGGATATTGAATCCCGCTTTGTGGTGCTGCCCCTCACGAGGCAGATCGCAGCTGGTACAGTACAGTTACCCAGCACCTACCCTAACGATCCCATGGATCGTATCATCGGCGCCACGGCGATCGTAGAAGGCTTGCCGTTAGTCACTGCCGATTCTGAAATCCAAAAATCAAACGCGCTGAAAACTATCTGGTAGGGGTTTTACCAATTCTTACGAGGTGCGGAGCTGCGCGCCGACGGACTTTTCAAGAGCGGCGACAATCCTGGACGAGTAGTCCGAGACTTGCGCGTCGGTAAGCGTGGCTTCGCGGCTTTGGAACGTCACGCGAATCATTAACGAATATTTTCCTGCCGGAACATTTTTGCCGCCATAGAGGTCGGCAGCTTCAACCGAAGTAATTTCAGGAATATTTAGCGCGCGAATCGCTCGCAGGACTTCCGCGAACGGAGTTCCTTCCGCCAGCAGCAGCGAAAAATCGCGCTCGACTGCGGGAAAGCGCGGAAGAGGTTCATAGCGCCGCGCATTTTTCACGCCGTAATACTTGCAAAAAAAAGGTCCGAGAGTAAGCTCGGCAAGGAAAACTTCCTGGCGAAATTTCAGTTTGTCCGCGATGCGCCGCGCCAACAGCCCCGCGGAGCCAAGTTCGTTTTCGCCAAGCACAATGCGACCGCGCCTCGCCGGATTCTGAAAATCCGCGCCGCCGTCTTTCCATTGAAATCCGCCGCTTAACGCGCCAACAGCGTCAAGATCGCCCTTCAAATCGGCAAACACGAATGGACGCGCCGGATCATAGAGCCCTTGCGTCCGAGCTTCGCCGGTTGCACCCAGCGTTAGAAAAACAGTTTCAACCGGGGCCACTGCCGGCGCCCGCGATTGATCCGGCACCGAAAAACGGTAATGACGCGCAATTTCGAAAAGCCGCACAGTGCGTTGCCCGTGATTCAGGTTCCATTCGATTGCGCCCGTGATCGAGACAGACCCGTTGGAACGAAGAATATTGGCTTCTTCCGAAAGCGGATTCGCCAGCCGCGCGGGAATCACGCCTTCGGGCCGAAACAAAATATCCCGATCTTCTGCAACGTGCGGAATGGTCACGATTTCACGATAGCCCAGGCCGATCAGGCGTTCACGCAATCGCGATTCCGCTTCGTAATGGGGAAGCCTCGCGGCTCCCTGACGAGCGGCCGGCAAGCGCGGCGGAAATTTGTCAAGCCCATAAACGCGTGCTACTTCTTCGATCAAATCGATTTCGCGTTCCACGTCGGCGCGCCACGAAGGCCGTGTGCATTCCCAGGTAGCGAGGATCGAGCCGATCTGGCCGCGGTTCTGGTCCACCCGCACAGGAGCAAAACCCAGTGCTCCGAGAATCGCCTCGACTTCTTTGTCGGCTACATCGGCGCCCATGACGCGAAGAATTTCCGCTCGGGTAATAGTGATTTTCTTCGGCGCGCGCTTGCCGGGATAAACATCCACCACGTCGGAAAGCAGTTCGCCGCTCGCCAGTTGCAAAATTAGTTCGGCGCAGCGCCGCGAAGCCAGTTCCGCCATCTCAGGATCAGCGCCTCGGCTGAAGCGTGTGGAGGCCTCGGTGTGCAGCTTAAGCAAACGCGTTGCGCGGCGGATCGCTACCGGTTCAAACCAGGCACATTCGATCAGAACATTTTTTGTGGACAAGGAAATCTCCGTCTCCCCGCCGCCCATAATTCCGCCAATGCCAACAGCGCGGGAACCGTCACCATCGGCAATTACGCAAATCGCAGGATCAAGCGTGCGTTCCATACCGTCCAGCGTTCTGATTTTTTCCTGCGGCTTTGCGTGGCGAACCACGATCGAGTGATCGCGAACAAGGTCGTAATCGAAAGCGTGCAGCGCGTGCCCGAGTTCCATCATCACATAGTTTGTGGCGTCCACCACGTTGTTGATGGACGCCACATCGGCTGCTTCCAGGCGTTCGCGCAACCACGCCGGCGATGGTTGAATCTTCACGCCCCGAATCACACCTGCAGTGAAGCGGCCACACAATTCGGGAGCTGCGATCTTGACCGAGACCGCATCGCTCGCTTTCGCGGCGGAAGATTCGGCGGGCTTCGGCGTAATCTTTTTTAGGTCCAGTTTGTAAATCGCTCCGACTTCCCGTGCAATGCCCAAAACACCCAGGCAATCGGGACGATTTGACGTGATTTCCGCGTCGATCACGCCGCCCAGCGGCTGCAATTCCACGCTGGCAATGTTCGTGCCGGAAAGCGCAAGCCGTGAGGCGAGCTCTGGCGGCGTGGCCGTCACATCGACGAAATCTTTCAGCCAGTTGTAAACAATCTTCATTCGGCCTTCCTCATCGCGTCGAGATGGCCGAAATAGATTTGCGTGGTGTAGTTCATCCGTACACGTCCTGATTCCTGACTGACGTCAAACAGCTCGCGCAGCGCCGCCATCATCGGCGCGTAATTCGCGTGGCCTTCCTTGGGAGCATAGGAACTGCTGCGCAAGCGGCCCGCGAGACCGTCGAAATCAAATTCCTGAAAATTCGGCAGCTCGCGCCACTGACAATTTCCCCTTCCAAAAAACTTTTCCATATCATGCGTTTCGGGGTACGCCTCTTTCACCCGCGTATAATCCGTGCCATAACCCACCAGCAGATCCTCGTACTCGCGCCCGAAAGCCGTCTCTGAGATTCTGCGATCATTCCAAATTACTGCCACCCAGCCGCGCGGCTTTAAAACACGCAGAAATTCGCGTTGCGTGGCCACTGGCTCGAACCAATGAAACGCTTGCGCTGCGCTGATGAAATCAACACTCGCATCGGGAAGTGTGGTGATCTCGGAAGAACCGCTAACGCTCGAGAAATTAGTGAATGACGAAAGATATTCTTCTCCCGCTTGCCGCATCTCATCATTCGGTTCTATTCCGAACACGCGATTGCCGTTTTCCAGAAATAATTTCGAGAGAAAACCCGTACCCGACCCGATATCTGCCACGACATGATCGGGACGCAAGCCGCATTCCTTGCGCAGAAGATCAATCAGCGCGGACGGATACCCCGGGCGATAGCGAAGGTAATCAGCCACGCGATTCGAGAAGCGCTGTTTGGCATCAGCAAATGTCATGTTGCAGCGGGCGGTTTATCGCGCCGATTCCTTTTCTCCTTCCTAGGGGCACGGTACATCGTGCCCTTCTCCGTTGTGGCCGGTTCGCAGTCTAGTTGCGATTTTCCATTGTCGAGTTTCGGCTGTTGTCACGGAAACTGTTTCAAGAAACGCACATCGTTTTGAAAAAATACCTGGATGTCGTCAATCCCGTATTTCAGCATCGCCAGCCGATCCATGCCCATCCCGAAAGCGAACCCGCTGACTTTTTTCGCGTCGTAGTTCACGAAACCATACACCGCCGGATCGACCATGCCCGCGCCAAAAAGTTCAATCCAGCCTGAGCCCTTGCATTTTCCACAGGTCGCCCCGGACGCACCGGTGCCGCTGCCTCCGCAAAAAATACAGGAAACGTCGAATTCGACGGAAGGTTCCGTAAACGGGAAATAACTCGGGCGAAAGCGCGTTTTCACGCTGGGTCCAAAATATTGCTTGACGAAATATTCGATGGTGCCGGTGAAATCGCAAAACGTAATGTCGCTATCGACGGCCAGTCCTTCAATCTGGTGGAACATGAAGGAGTGCGTGGCGTCAGGATTATCGCGGCGATACACTTTGCCGGGAACAATCACGCGCACAGGCGGCTGGCGCTTTTCCATGGTGCGAATTTGTACCGGAGAAGTGTGCGTGCGCAAAAGAAGCGGGCCTGGAGAGGCCGTTTTTTGTGACGAGGGTGGTAGCTCCAGATAAAACGTATCCATGTCATCGCGGACGGGATGAAATTCCGGAATGTTGAGCGCCTCGAAATTGTAATAAGGCGTTTCGATTTCCGGCCCTTCCACAACTGAAAATCCGATGGACACAAAAATATCTTCGATTTCCTGAAGAACCTGCCGAATCAGATGGCGCGAACCGATGGGACGCACAACGCCGGGAAGCGAAAGGTCCACGCGCTCTTTTGCCTTCACGGTTTCTGTGGCACCCGATTCGATAGCCACACGCCGCGCTTCAATTTGCGCGTCCACGTGAGCGCGAAGCTCGTTCAAGCCGGCGCCAACAGCGCGTTTCAATTCCGCAGTGGCCGGCTTGAGCCAATTGTCAGTGATACCTGCAAGCACGCCGGATTTGCGGCCGAGCCACGCGTCGCGAAATTGTTTGTACGCGGCTTCATCACGAACTAATCGCGATTCGGCGTCAAAGCGAGCGCGAATTTCCGCGAACAGTGGCAGCAACTGTTGCGGCTGAGTGACGCCGAGCGCCGCGAGCGTTTTTTCGTGCCTATCGTCGTTGGTCGGCATTGTGGAAGGATAGATTACATCGCAAAATCTTAGCGACACAGCAATCGAATAGAGATTCCTCGACTTCGCATCCGTATCCGTGGAAAATCGCGAGCGCTTCGCCTGCCTCGCGGGCACTCCCGGAATGACGAAAATGACGCAGAGAGCTTGCCAAGAAAGTGCCGCTCTCTGAGCGCCTATAAAACTACTTGGCTTTTTTCGCGGCTGGCTTCGGCGCGAAGGCTTTTGCCTTTTCGACCAGCAACACAAATCCTGGCGCGTCTTTCACCGCGATATCGGCCAAAACCTTGCGATCCAGTTCGACGCCGGCAGCTTTGAGGCCGTGAATTAATTGGCCGTAAGTGATGCCGTTCAAGCGAGCCGCTGCGCCGATGCGTTGAATCCACAAGCGGCGATATTGGCGCTTCTTGACGCGGCGGTCGCGGAATGCATAGCGATCTGCGCGATTGGCGGCTTCCTGCGCGGACTGGTACAGCTTGCTCTTGGTGAGGAAAAATCCCTTCGTCCTCTTGAGATACTTCTTGCGCCGTGCACGGCGCTTTGTGCCGCGTTTTACGCGAGCCATGGGTTTGCTCCTTTTGTCCGGGCCGTCGGAGCTAGAAACCGTCCTTGTTGGAAAGTCAGGGTGAACTAAAGACCTAACAGTCCGGGCAAGCCGGCACTACACGACCGAAAACCTCGGCGGTTCAGTTTTTTCTGGAAACAAAACGGGTTGCGGCGAGGCGGAAAGACAGCTTCGCGCAACGGGTTTGTTTCCGGTGAATCATCCATAACGCCCGCCTCGGAAGGCGGCCGCTACAGTACCGCGAAATGAATCGCAGCATTTTCGGCCGGCAGGCACCCGTGTAGCACTGCCTGGCACGAATCGCCGCTCATCTGAAATCGAGAGCGGCTTGCGGGATTTTTTTCAGGGCTTCTCAGTGCAACTCACTGAGGAATTGTAAAACAACCCTTGCGACCCTGAAACTGCTGGTCCTGCATTTCATCGCGGAGTGAAAGAGAACACCGCGAAAAATTTTGTTACAGCGTCAAGCGAGATGGAACAGCGGCTGAGATCCTTCGACAAAAACGGTGAGTGCTCCGAGCCGCAAACCATGACGGGTACTTACTTCAAGCCGTAGGGAAGCATCTGCATGGTCTTGGCGAAATCGGCGTCGCTGACCTTGGTCAGCTTCTTGAGTTTGCGCATGCGCTTGGGCGCTTTGGTTCCGAGCAGGTGGCGCTTGCCGGAATGCATGCGGATCAGTTTCCCGGTGCCGGTGATTTTGAAACGCTTGGCGGCTCCGCGATGGGTCTTCAACTTCAGTTTTGGTTTCGATCGATTGCGTGGCATCGCGTAAATCCTCGTTTTTCTGTGAATCTGTTCCCGGGCGGCTGCGCCCGCAAGTCTTTTGTTTTCCGTAAAAATAGGAACTATAGTTTCTATCTTGTGGCGACCCTAACGGCTTTGTCTCGACAAGTCCGTAACGGCGAAACGGGCCAACCCGCTCAATTCAGGCGGCTCGCACCTCAGTTCGGACGGCTCGGAACGACCGCGCCAGCGCCTTTTTTCGGAGCAAGCAACGCCACAAGCACATTGCCTTCCATGCGCGGCGGCGTTTCGATGGAACCTGCGTCGCCGATCTCGCCCAAAAGGCGAGTCATCTTGGCGCGGCCTACTTCCTGGTGCGCCATTTCGCGCCCGCGATGGAAAATCATGGCGCGGACTTTGTGGCCTTCGCCGAGGAAGCGAATAATCTGGTTCTTGCGAACCTGAAAATCGTGTTCCGCAGTCGCAGGCCGAAACTTGACCTCTTTCAGCGCGGAACCACGGCTACTCTTGCGCTGCTCGTGCGCCTTCTTGCTTTGCTGATAGAGAAACTTGCCGTAATCGGTGATCTTGCATACTGGCGGATCGGCAGTCGGCGAGATTTCCACCAAATCCAATCCACGTTCGCGTGCCATGCGAAGCGCTTCAAATGGTTGCATTACCCCGAGCTGGCCACCCTCTTCGTCAATCACCCGGATTTCGCGAGCGCGAATCCGATCGTTGACGCGGACTCTGTCGCTCACTTGCCGGAAATTCCGTTCTGCGATAAATCCCCCTCTAGCTGATGAAAGCACCAAAGGACACGTACAGCGAGCCCCTGAGCCCGAATCAATTGCCAACACACGCCGAACCTCAGACGGCAGAGTGCCGACAGAGGACGGGCTAAAAGTATAGCACGCACGATACAGTGGGCGGCAAGCAGGAAAGCGCATCAAGAAAGTAAGCGGGTGCGGTTCGAACCGCGCTGCTCTTCGCTACTTGACTGCAACCCGGTTAGCGCGGCGATACCCGCGGCTGACGGGGCGGCTTGTGCTTTTGCCGAGAGTCTATGTTTATATAACGGAATGAATGTGATTGCGGGAACCGAGAAGGCCGCCGCTCGCCGCACGTTTATTTGGCTGTTTTTGACATTTTACTTTGCATTTCTGCTGACTTCGAGCGGTCGCGTACGCTCGACGGATGAAGTCGTGCTGGACCTGGAAGTCGAAAGCATGGCGTCGCATGGGACGACGGCAATTCCTCAGGCCGTGGCGCAGGGACTGTTTTATGGGAAGTACGATCGATTTTTGCGACCACAGGGTCCATACGGCCCGGGAAATGCGGCCGTGGTTGTTCCCTGGCTTTGGCTGGGCAATTTAGCCAGGGCGATCGCGCCGGGAATCCCGATGGGCGCGAAGAATCTTTTTGTGGACGTCTTCACGGTAGGAAGCAGCGCGGCCTTTTCGGCCCTTGCTGTGGCATTCAGCTTCCTTATTTACTCGCAGTTAGGCATCGCGAGGCGGACGGGGTTAGCAGCAGCCATGATGCTAGGTCTGGCGACGCCGATATTTGCCTACTCATCATGGTTTTATTCCGAGCCCCTGGCTGCGGTGCTGCTCCTGGGCGCGGCGTGTCTGCTTTTCGGCACAAGCGTTCCGGCGCAAGCCGTAAGCGCGCGGCAAGCAGCACTGGCCGGTCTTTTGCTGGGATTGCTGTTGTGGGTGCGGGCTACGCATGTGATTGCCATCCCAGTGTTTCTCGCCGCATTGATTTTGCGAAACGCGAAAGCCAATTGGCCCAGCGCGCTAACTTTAGCGGCGGTAGCCGGAATGTTTGGCGCCGCATATTTGATCCGAAACCAATACTTGTTCGGAAATCCGCTGGATTTTGGATATCCACAATTTGGCGAGGGCGGCAAAAATATGCTCGGTTTCGATACGCCGTTTCTCACCGGACTATCGATCTTCCTGTTTTCACCGGGCAAGTCCATCCTGCTGTTTGCGCCAGCGGTGGCGCTGGCGATTCCCGGAGTCTTTCTGCTGGCAAAACGGGACCGCGGGCTAGCCACGATCGCAGCGGGCGTTCCGATCGTTTTTTTGCTTTTTTTCTCGCGCTACTCGCATGTAGAAGGCGGATACAGTTTTGGACCGCGATACCTGGTGCCGGCCATTGCCGTGGTTTCCCTGGGCCTGGGTCCGATGCTGGCGACTGGGAAGCGGTGGGTGTGGAAACTTGCCGTCGTACTCTTTTTGGCGGGC
>Ga0207699_10000587_pt1 | contig 17874 bp, 14 predicted proteins | sample LARL51metaG_FD_184344 | JGI IMG/M metagenome (GOLD analysis project Ga0207699, IMG submission 184344) | Corn, switchgrass and miscanthus rhizosphere microbial communities from Kellogg Biological Station, Michigan, USA - LAR L5-1 metaG... | ecosystem: Host-associated > Plants > Roots >...
AGAGGTAGCTGAAGTCGTGATCTTCGACGTGCGCGCGCTCGACCTGGTCGGTGGTCTTGTAACGCTGCGAGGTCTTCACGCCGTCGGAAATCCGGCGCATATCCACCTGCGTGGTCGGGGTGCCCTTGCCGGGGTGAAAGTTCTCAGCGGTGAGGACGACATAGAGCTTGCCGTCAATGTCGACGATATTGCCCTTGCGGAGCGACGAAGCGATGACCTTCACGATAGCGATCCTTGATTTATTGGCGGCGGGGGCCGTGGTTTCGGGGCGCACCATACCGATCTTCTCGCCCGATACCAGTCTTTCTCGCCGGTCCTCTGGCTGAGGTAAACGTGCCGAAAACCCCACCGTTCTGGAGCGCCGGTTCCCACGCCGCCCGCAGGCCTTACTTGCTGGCGCGCGGTCGCATCGCTGCGGCGCTGAGGGCATGGTTCGCGCAGCATGATTTCGTCGAAGTCGAGACGGCCGCCCTTCAGGTTTCGCCCGGCAACGAGACCCATTTGCACGCTTTCGCCACCGACCTCATTGGTCCGGGCGGGGAACGGCGGCCGTTATATCTTCATACCTCGCCGGAATTCGCTTGCAAGAAGTTGCTGGCCGCGGGTGAAACGCGCGTTGTCAATTTTGCCCGGGTGTTCCGCAACCGCGAGCGTGGCGATCTGCATCATCCCGAATTCACGATGCTTGAATGGTACAGGACGAACGAGACCTATGACGTGCTCATGGATGACTGTGCGGCGCTTCTCGGCGAGGCGGCGCGTGCTGCCGGTGCCAAGGAATTTCGCTTTCGCGGCAAGACCGTCGATCCATTTGCTGCGCCGGAGAGATTGACAGTCGCGGATGCCTTCGCGCGCTACGCCGAGGTCGACTTGCTGTCCACAGTAAGCGAGGGGCGGGGTGACCGGGCCATGCTTGCGGCGGAAGCAGCGCGCATTGGCGTCACTACGGCGAACGACGATACGTGGGGCGACATCTTCAGTCGGATCCTGGCGGAACGCGTTGATCCACGGCTGGGCATCGGCCGCGCGACGCTCCTGTATGAGTATCCGTTGCCATTGGCGGCACTGGCGCGGCCGAAGCCCGGCAGCGACAAAGTCGCCGAGCGATTTGAGCTTTACGCCTGCGGGGTCGAACTGGCCAATGCATTCGGAGAACTGATAGACGTTGCCGAACAGCGTGCCCGCTTCGAGACTGCCATGGCTGAAAAGCATCGCATTCATGGCGAGCGCTATCCGGTGGATGAAGACTTTCTCCTCGCCCTGGGGCAAATGCCGCCTGCGAGCGGAATTGCTCTCGGTTTCGACCGTCTGGTGATGCTGGCGACCGGCGCCCAAAGGATCGAGCAGGTGATCTGGGCGCCCGTGGTGGATCCGTAGAGGGACACAAGAAGGAACGACAAATGACAACGCTACGTAGCCCCGCCCAACTCCGCGCGAGCGGTCTTGTGACACAGGAGCGTCTGGCGTCGCTCGAGCAAGTCGTTGATCGCTACGCGGTCGCGATTCCGGACTCCCTGGCGCAATTGATCGACCGCAATGATCCGCGTGATCCCATTGCGCGGCAATTCGTTCCGAATATTGCAGAGCTCGATCACCAAATGGTGGAAGACCCGGATCCAATCGGCGACGACGCGCACAGCCCCGTCGAGGGTATCGTGCATCGTTATCCGGATCGTGTTTTGCTCAAGCCGACCCATGTCTGCGCGGTCTACTGTCGCTTCTGCTTCCGGCGCGAAATGGTTGGCCCGGGCAAGCCGAATGTGCTCTCGCACGAGGCCTTGGAGCGGGCACTCGACTATATCCGGACACATCCGGAAATCTGGGAAGTCATCCTGACCGGCGGCGACCCATTGGTTCTTTCGGCGCGCCGGCTGCGCGCGATCATGAACTCCCTCGAAAAGATCGATCACGTGAAGGTGGTGCGAATTCACACCCGGGTGCCGGTCGCCGAGCCCGCGCGCGTGACCCGCGAACTGGTGCGCGCGATGAAAGTCAGGACAAAAGCGACCTATGTTGCTTTGCACGTCAATCATCCTCGTGAGCTCACGGTGGACGCGCGCGCGGCGTGCGCGCGTATTGCGGATGCCGGGATTCCGCTGCTGTCGCAAACGGTGCTGCTTGCCGGCGTCAACGACACGCCCGAGGTGATGGGTCAACTGATGCGCACATTGGTCGAATGTCGGATCAAGCCATATTATTTGCATCACGGAGACATGGCGCCGGGCACGAGTCATTTCCGCACCGACCTGGCGGACGGGCAGGAACTGATGCGCACGCTTCGCGGTCGATTGTCCGGTTTGTGCCAGCCGACTTACGTGCTCGACATTCCGGGTGGCCACGGCAAATCGCCTGTCGGCCCGAACTACGTCGAGCGAGTCGGCTCAAATGGCAATGCTCTTGTAGTGGAATCCTACAACGGGCGGCGGCACCGTTACCCGGGGCTAGTGCCTGATGCCGATCACGTCCAGAAAAGCGGCCGCAACGGCAAGGCTGGCAAAGCCGATGAACACGACGGCTATAACCGCGTGCCACACGAAGGTCGCGTCGCGCCTTAGGGATGCCACTACGTTCTTGCTGTTGATCATTACCTGATGCCCCGAGAGAAAGTTCGCAGGACCGCGATACTTGTACCTGCTAAGGAATCATCCGGCTCATAATTTGTATGTTAAAAAGTGCGTGAGAACTGCCGCATCTGCGCATAGCAGCTATGATTGCGATGATTGGTGCGACGAAGCGTCACCACGTGCGCACATAAAGAGCGCGTAAAGCCGCGAAATTGTCTTTGTAAATCCGTCGTCTCGCCGGCTCAGCTACTCGGGAACCAGTTCGCCTGATCCGCCTGCCTCGATCGGAAAATCGCGAAATTTCCGCAACCCATCCTTCATCGGCAGTACGGTTTCTGCGTAGTGCAAGTGGATAACCGGTTTGAACGTCACGCGAGGAATCACTGCCGCGCGAACGTCGGTGAGGCCAAAGGTTGGGTGATGAGTCATGAGATGGCCGCCGCAACGCGTGCAGAACTGTCGATCACTCATTTCCGTTTTTTTAAAGTGGCCGACGAATTCCTGTCCCTTCGTGACGCATACGTCTTCTGCCTTCCACAAGAGGTATGCATTCACCGGACTTCCCGAGTAGGAGCGGCAGGAATTGCAGTGGCAATATCCCATCTCCACAGGTGCGCCGCTCGCCTCGATTTCGATGGCGCCACAGAAGCAGTTGCCTTTGGTTGCGTCGGTCATGTCGCGCTCCCCCTGCCAGGCCAGAGTGTTATTGTCATTCTCGTGATAAAGGTATGTCTCAACCAGTCCCGTGTTGTTGGCGCTCGATCTTGGGCTTAGCAGTCACCTTTTTGCAATGACGAACCGGAAACAGCGGCGTATCGCGGCGAAGCAGAGCCTCAGTCAGTTCGACCGTCATCATGCAGCCGGTGCAGCGCCTGCCGACGCTGACCTGATGGATGAAGCCCGACGGCAATTCCACAACGGCAACGGCAAGCGCGCCGAAGTTCTATGCAGGGAAATTCTGGCGCGCTTACCGACACACGTTGACAGCCTCAATCTCATTGGACTTATCGGGCAGTCGTCCAATCGCCACAAGCTTTCGGTACAGATGTTTAACCGCGCCATTGAGTCGGATCCTTTAAACGCGGCTTGCCATTACAATCTGGCGTCTTCCTATCAGACGCTTCACCAAGTTGATCAGGCTGTCGGCCATTTCAAAAAGGCGATTGCGCTCGGGTTGAGCGGAAACAACGTCGAAGACTTCATCAGGCGAAGCCAGACGCTCGCTCCATACCTCGACCAGCTTGAAAATCAGCAACCGCTGGGGCGTACGCTCGATCTCGATGTCACGGCGCTCAAAACCATTGCCGACGATTTGTTTTTGCGTTGTGCGCTGGAAAGTACGGTCATTCGAGGGCAACTGCTGGAGACGTTCCTCACCCGTTTGCGCCGCACGTTACTTCGTTTTGCTACCAACAATGGCGCCGCTTCACCCTCCGCTATGGAGGCTCTCACCGTCTGTTTTGGTGCGGTGGCCCAACAGTGCTTCATCAACGAATATGTCTACGCTCAAGAGGATGACGAAACCCGGCAATCGATCCAGCTTCGCGACTTTTTGTTGAAGCAACTGGACAATGAGGGGGCAGTAATTGAGCCAATCACCCTTGCCGGGGTTGCGGCGTATTTTTCGCTCTATCAGCTCCCGCGCGCCGAAAGAATTTTGAAACGAGACTGGCCGGTGACCATGTCCGGCCTGATCCGGCAGCAGTTGCATGAACCTTTGGAGGAATTGCGCGACCGTCCGACCATACCGAAGTTGACCGCGATCGATGGCGGCGTGTCGCAGGACGTAATGGAGCAATACGAAGAAAACCCATATCCCCGCTGGGTCGTTGACACGACTGCTCGCTATGCGAATGAGGCAGGTGATCCTTTTCGCGGCGAAATTCTTATTGCGGGGTGCGGAACCGGCCTGCACGCAAGCCAGGTGGCTCATCGCTATCCGAGCGCGCGCATTCTGGCCATCGACATCAGCTTACCAAGCCTCGCCTTCGCTCGGCGAAAGAGTCGTGAGGCCGGATTGCGCAACGTTGAATTTGCTCAAGCCGACATTCTCAGACTGGCAGCAATCGATCGTCAATTTGATCGGATTGAAGCCGTTGGCGTATTGCACCACTTGGCGGAGCCTGAAACGGGATGGCGCATTCTGCTTTCGTTGCTGCGGCCAGGCGGGCAAATGCGTGTCGGCCTTTACAACGAAGAAGGGGCGGCCCGGCGCAGCATCGTCAAAGCACGAGCGCTCGTTGCTGAGCGCGGCTACCGGCCCACCGTAGACGATATTCGGAAGTGTCGGCAGGAGATATTTGGTGACAATGACGGGCGTTGGAAAACCATAATCAGTACTGCCGATTTCTATAGCGTGAGTGGAGTCCGCGACCTGCTATTCCATGTTATGGAGCACCAGTTCACAATCACGCAGATCAGCGAATTTATCGCCAGGCACGGACTCTCGTTCCTCGGGTTCGAGGCGGAGCCGCAGGTTATCCAGCTTTTCGAGCGCCAGTTTTCTCGTGCCGCGATGACAGACATCCAACAGTGGCATGCTTTTGAGATGGCCAATCCGCTGGCGCTTTCGCGGTATATGCATGTGTTTTCGGTTCGTAAGAACACATGAGATTGGCGCGCCCTAGGGGATTCGAACCCCTGTTACCGCCGTGAAAGGGCGGTGTCCTAGGCCTCTAGACGAAGGGCGCTAAAGCCGCCGCCGAACGGCGGCTACTGTTGGGTCGGGGTATAAAGACCTTCGCCGTCAGCGGCAAGCGAGCTCACCACTTGCCGGAATTCGGCATCGACTTCCAGGGCTCCTGGGCGGGCAGGGCTGAGCCTTTCTGCAAAAGCTCGATCGATTGCTTGTCCGGGGAGCGCACGAAAGCCATGACGCCATCACGCGGCGGCCGGTTGATCGTTACGCCTGCTTTCATCAGTCGCTCGCAGGTCGCGTAGATGTTGTCGACCTCGAAGGCGAGGTGCCCAAAATGACGGGCCTCGCCATAGTCTTCGGTATCCCAGTTGTAGGTGAGTTCCAATTCCGGGCCTGGGCGGCCGGCGGTTTTACTTGATTCAACCAATTTTTCGTCGGCCGGGCCTGCCAGGAACACCAGAGTGTACCGGTTTTTCTCATCCACCCGGCGGCGGGTTTCTTTCATGCCAAGCTTGTTGCAATAAAAATCGAGCGCAGCGTCGAGATCTCGAACGCGCAGCATAGTGTGCAGATATCGCATAGGCTAAACCTCACTGACTGACAGAAGGCAGCGACTATACACAAATGATCGCCTCCGATCTTCCCACCGCTATCGAGCGTTTGAGGCATCTGATCGAGAATGCCTCAGTCATTATTCCCTTTACCGGGGCAGGTATTTCCACCGAGTGCGGGATACCCGATTTCCGTTCACCCGGAGGCATCTGGACAAAGACCAAACAGATACCGTTCGATGCTTTTGTGACAAGCCAGGAGATGCGGGACGAAGCCTGGCGGCGACGGTTTGCCATGGAGGAGAGTTTCGCGAACGCGAAACCCGGCAGAGGGCATCGCGCTTTGGCAAGTCTCTACCGTTCCGGGAAAAGTCCTGCGCTCATCACGCAGAACATCGACAATCTGCATCAGGCTTCAGGCGTTACCGCGTCCGATGTCGTGGAACTGCACGGCAACACCACGTATGCCCTCTGTCTCGATTGTGCAAAGCGATACGAATTGTCTTGGGTCAAGGAAAAATTCGATAATTTGGGCGAGCGCGCCCCCGATTGCGGATGTGGTGGCCACATCAAAACCGCGACGATTTCGTTCGGCCAGCAGATGCCGCTCGAGGCGATGGAACGCGCTGAGGAATTGACCAGAAACTGCGATCTGTTTCTCGCTGTCGGTTCCTCTCTCGTGGTTTGGCCCGCGGCGGGTTTCCCGTTGATGGCCAAGCGTAACGGTGCAGCGCTCGTCATCATCAATCGTGAGCCTACGGATTTTGACGATATTGCCGAACTGGTCGTGCGCAATGACATCGGCGACGCGCTAAGTCCTTTCATCGCACACTGATTCGCTGCTCGCTACGCTGTGTATAGAGCTGTGTGCAAGCCTATTTTGCCCCTTTGCCGTTCCGACGCCGGTGTTATCTTCGATTCCGCAAAGATTCGTTTAAGCGCCCATCAAGAGGCGCCAGCAAGGTGGCGGCGTTTGGCGTCATGGCGTCGGACGGGGTCGAATCGAAAATGTCTGGGACCAATCTCCGCCAAGGGGTGGTGAGAGAGATCGTCGACGAGACGGCGACGGATCTCATCGAATTGAGCGGTGTCATCAAGTGGTTCGATGTCTCCAAGGGTTTTGGATTCATCGTCCCTGACAACGGGATGCCCGACATACTTCTGCACGTGACGTGTCTGCGCCGCGACGGCTACCAGACCGCTTACGAAGGTGCACGGGTTCTGTGTGAGGTGCTGCAACGTCCCAAGGGACTGCAGGCCTTCCGCATTGTTTCCATGGACGAGTCGACGGCTATTCATCCGGCGCAAATGCCGCCGGCGCGCACTCACGTAACTGTGACGCCGACCAGCGGGCTTGAGCGTGCGCAAGTCAAATGGTTCAACAGACTGCGTGGTTTCGGCTTCCTGACCCGCGGCGACGGAACGCCCGACATTTTTGTGCACATGGAAACCCTGCGGCGCTACGGCATTGCGGAATTGCGCCCAGGTCAGACTGTTCTGGTTCGTTTTGGGCCCGGACCGAAGGGCTTGATGGCGGCCGAGGTCAGGCCGGACGGCGGACCTTTGGGACTGGCGTCCCACTAAACCCCCTCGATTTTACGATTGCCGCTGGCAGCGGAGCCGCGTAAAGGGCGTGCCATGCGCTCGCTCAAATGGATCGCCTTTGCATTCGTCAGCTTGTTTGTAGCCGCCAGCCTTGCTCGGCCGGTTGGACCGCAAACGATTGAAATTGCCAGCAAGACCGGCGTTCACATGTTCACGGTGGAAGTTGCGGACAATGATGCCGACCGCGCGAAGGGGCTCATGTACCGCAAGGAACTGCCGGAAGGGCAGGGAATGCTGTTCGACTTCCAACGGGACCAGGAAGTCAGCTTCTGGATGCAGAACACCTATATTCCGCTCGACATGATTTTTATCCGCGGTGACGGTCGTATTTTGCGCATAGCCGAGAACACCGAGCCTTTGTCGACGCGGCTTATCCCGTCGAACGGACCCGTCCGCGCTGTTCTTGAAGTTATCGGCGGGACGTCGCAGAAACTTGGCATTGCGGCCGGTGACCGCGTTGCGGCGCCGATCTTTAACGCCCGCTGAGGCTTGCTTGCCGCACCTTGGCGAAGCGTGTATCGAACGCCGGTGTCCGGCGGGGCATAGCGCAGTCTGGTAGCGCGTCTGGTTTGGGACCAGAAGGTCGCAGGTTCGAATCCTGCTGCCCCGACCAAATTAATCTATTGTTTCATGGCAATTTTCGAAAAGAGGCCCTTGGCTTGCGGGGACGGTAACTTGGTCAAGGCGATGTGACATGAGTGCGCCTCCCGACCCCAAGGTACTCCAGTCTGTCGAGATCAAGCTCTCCGCCGGGGCTAATCGCCGTTTTTTCTTTCGAAGTTCTGGTACCGACCTCAGCGTAATCAGGCAAATCTTCGAAGAGCAGAATTACACCCTGTCTGGTCTGCCGCTCAGTAGCAAATTGAAGAATTACGCCGACTGGGTAGCGGTCGGCGGAGCCTCGCTCCTGGTGGTCGATCTCGGCGCGAATATCGGCGCGAGCCCGGTCTACCTGACGCAGCTGGATCCACGAATCCACGTGTGTGCGGTCGAGCCCGAGTCAGGAAATTTTTCAGTCCTTCGGGTGAATTGTACCGGTCTGCCCATTACTGCCGTGCACGCTGCCATCGCGAGCGAACCGGGGACGTTGTGGATTTCCGATCCGGGCATTGGAGAGTGGGGATTTCGCGTTGGAAGCAGCGGAAAAAGCGAAATTGAGGCGATCACCATGACGCATATTTTGGAGCGGTTTGGTGTTTCCGCAGGATTTAGGCCGCTGATCTGCAAGATCGACATTGAGGGAAGTGAGGCAGAATTGTTCAGCGCCAACGATTCTTGGATCGATGCATTCCCTCTTATCGTCATCGAGCTTCACGATTGGCTGTTGCCCGGGACCAGCAATTCACGAAATTTCCTGCGTGCGATTTCCAGAAGAAATTTTGACGTTGTCCAACGGGGCGAAAATACGTTTTGCTTTAACAACGATCTTCTCGCCCAAGCTGCCAACCCTTAAAGATGTCTCCTGCAGAAACCCCCGACCGGAGGATGGAAATCCATTTGCCCGTGAAATAGCGTCCGGCCCGCGTAATCGGACGCCGGTAGCAAGATGAAATCAACAAACCGGTGTTAAACAACGGGAAGCGGGCAGGTATTATGCTACAGTCAAAAGATCATATTTTAAGATTTTCCTTGTCACGACTTGAGCAATACGCAAGCATCCCGGCGCCTCTCAGTTTGTAACGCTGCAAGAAGCAACAGACCGTTCTCGTGGGGCCGAGGGCGGGCATCGAGCAGCCACAAATGCCAGTTGTGACTTTGTCTGCCGGGTTCGTGCGACAGGCGATCTGTGTGTCCGCACGCAAGAAGACAGATTATTTTGATCTCACGCAGCGTGGCTTCCTGCTTGAAGTGCGCCAGTCGGGAGGCAAAACCTATTATCAGCGCTACACCGACGAGCGCGGACGCGAGCGTCAGTACAAGATCGGTCCGGCCGAGGTCCTCACGCTCGAGCAGGCGCGTCGCAAAGCGCGCCAGGTTGTAGCGGAAGCATTGCTTGGAGCTGACCCGCAGCAGAAACGACGCGAGATGCGGGCGGTCCCGCAGCTGAATAGCTTCGTGCAGGAACGCTATTTGCCATATGTGCGGACATACAAAAGCAGTTGGCAAACGGACGAAACAGTGCTGCGTATTCACATCCTGCCAAAGCTCGGCGGGCTCGCACTCGATGAAATCAAAACCGACGCAATTTCCGATCTGATCAATGGCATGCGCGCGGACGGTTATGCGTCCGGGACGATCAATCGTGTCATCGTGATCCTGCGCTACATCTACAATCTCGCGCGAAAATGGAAGGTGCCGGGCGGCTCGGAAAATCCGGCCGCAGGGCTGAGCGTCGGGCCCGACGTCCAGCGCAATCGCTTCCTCAGCGAACTGGAAGCAGAGGCCCTCGTTCGCTCCATGAATAGCGACGAAAACCAGACCGCTGCGCGTGCGATCATGTTGCTGTTGCTAACCGGGGCGCGTCGCAACGAAATTACCTTTGCCAAATGGGACTATGTGGACTGGAAGAACAAAACACTGCTGGTGCCCAAATCGAAGTCCGGCCGTCCGCGCGTCATCGCGCTCAATCAATCCGCGATTGCGCTTTTGACGGCGACGCCACGAATCGACGGAAATTCTTTCATTTTTCCATCGCCGATCAGTAGCCGCCCGTCCGCGTCACTGCATTTTCCCTGGGATCGCATTCGCAAACGCGCCGGTCTCACGGATGTGCGCTTGCACGATCTGCGTCACTCGTTCGCGAGTTTTCTGGTCAACCGCGGCGTATCACTCTATGTCGTGCAGGGGCTGCTCGGTCACCTGCACGCACGGACCACGCAGCGCTACGCACACCTGACACAGGAAACGCTGACGGGTGCGGCTGATCTGATCCAGGAAGTCGTGGCGTTTCCTGGCGTATCGTCCGTAGCATCCTCCACCTGACCACCGACACCTTTGACGTATGAATCTATCGCGCCATCAGGCGCGTGACGCAAACGCGCTTGGCGTTTCCCGGACCACAGTTTGATGTGAATACGTTCGCGGACGAGCCGGGAAAGTTCGCATCCTGCGCTATCCCTACCGCACAACAGTGAGCAAAAGGTGATGTCGCGATGCAGACACCACTTTCATCAAACAGTTAGCAATTCGCTGAACCCACGCCATGCTCAGTTTCGGCCGAAGCGATTGAATGAATCGTAGTTCGTCTTTTCAAAACGAGCGATTGCAATTGTTCACGTTATAGCAACGTGCACGGTTCAATCCGTCCAGTACGTGAAGATTTGCTCTCTCTACGGTGTCGGATTCTACTACGTGCCCGGCACGGACATGTGCATCAAGATTGGTGGTTGGGTGCGCGCTGAGTATGCGTACGGCGACAACGGCAACTTCGCCTGGGGTTGGGCGAACGGAAACGTCAACAACCGCAACACCAACAACAGCACGTGGCGTGCACGCGGCTACATCACGGCCGATGCCCGCAATCAAACTGAATACGGCACTGTGCGTGGCTATCTTGCGGTGGGTCTGAGCACGAACAACATCGGCGCGGACAATGCCGGCAATACGTTCAGCTCCAACCGTGCCTTCATCCAGTGGGCTGGGTTCACGTTCGGCCTCACGCAGTCGTTCTTCGACTTCTACAACTCGCCGGCGACGTCATACTGGGGCTCGTTCCCGGCGTCGGATACAGGCGACGGCGGCTGGATGGTCGCGGCTTACACGGCGCAGTTCGGCAATGGCTTCTCCGGATCGATTGCCGCGGAAATGCGCCGCACGACGTCGATCATCAACTCGGGCACGCAGGTTCAACCTGGTGGGGCAAGCCTCGGCTACGGTGGCTTCCAGGCGCCTGATCTCGTCGCCAATCTGCGCGTCGATCAGGCCTGGGGCTCGGCGCAGGTCATGGGCGCCATCCATCAGGTCAACAGCACCTACTATAGTGGCGCGGCGGCGGTCAGCAGCGGTCATCCGGATGATGACGTTGGCTTCGCTATCGGCGCGGGCCTCAGGCTGAATGCGCCGATGATCAGTCAGGGTGATTACCTGCAGGCGCAGATCAACTACACGCAGGGCGCGCTGCGTTACATCTTCCAGACGCCCAATTCGAGCTACGGCAAGGTCGAAGGCTCTGAACTGGGCTTCGGCGTGCTGTCCGATGCGGTCTATGGCGGCACCCTCGTGGCCGGCAACGCGTCCCAGCTCAGCCTGACCACGGCCTGGAACGTCAACGCCGCCTACGAGCACTTCTGGAATCCGCAGTGGCGCACCTCGCTCTACGGCGGCTACGCCGCGGTGAGCTACAACGACCAGGGCAACAGGATCCTTTGCTCGTTGCTGGGCGCCGGCGCGGGAAGTGGTGCAGGCATTACTTCGGTCGCCGCCCCGGGCTGCAACAATGACTGGAGCACCTGGTGGATCGGCTCGCGCACCCAGTGGAACGTCACCAAGGACTTCTACATGGGCTTCGACGTGCTGTACTCCAAGCTGAACAGCGCGGATGTGCCGAACAGCGTTCTGCCCGTTAACGTCGCCGGCGGCACCGTCATCGGCGGTAATGCTGTGACGGCCTCCGACGTCGACAACTGGCAGTTCCGCTTCCGCGTGCATCGCGATTTCTATCCCTGATCGCGGCATAGCAAGCTGACGAATCGCGAAACCCCGGCGGGCAACCGCCGGGGTTTTTATTTGCCGACCGTGCGCCGGTCATTCCGTGTCGGAAATGCAACGCGGCGCCAGCAAGCGTACCGCAGCGCGCAAAAACGCGATTTTTGTCGCGGCCGCCTGCGCCATCGCCGCATCGGCCCAAGCGCACATCCCCGCAATCTTTCAATTGTTCCGCTGGCTCGAGAATCCAACGGCGCATCGCACGCGCTCAGAAAAATTCGGAGAACAAAAATGAAAATGGGGAACAGGTTCCTGCTCGGCTCCGCGGCGGCATTGGTTGCGGTCGGAGGTGCACAGGCAGCCGATCTGCCGGTCAAGGCGCAGCCGACGCAATTCGTCAAAATCTGCAGCCTCTATGGCGCGGGGTTTTATTACGTGCCGGGCACCGACATGTGCCTGAAGATCGGCGGCTGGGTGCGCGCCGAATATGCGTACGGCGACAATGGTAACCTCTCCTGGGGCTGGGCGAACAACAACGCCAACAACCGGACCACCAACAACAGCACCTGGCGCGTGCGCGGCTACATCACGGCCGATGCGCGCAACCAGACCGAATACGGCACCGTGCGTGGCTATCTCGCGGTCGGTCTGAGCACGAACAATACGGGTGCTGACAGGGCCGACAACACGTTCAGCGCCAATCGCGCCTTCATCCAGTGGGCCGGTTTCACCTTCGGCCTGTCACAATCGTTTTACGATTTCTACAGCTCACCATCGACCTCGTACTGGGGTTCGTTCCCGGCGTCGGATACGAGCGATGGCGGCTGGATGGTCGCCGGCTACACCGCGCAGTTCGGCAACGGTTTCTCCGGCACTCTTGCTGCGGAAATGCGGAGGACGACGCAGATTATCGGTTCTCAGACTGCTGCTGCCATTCCCGGTTTTACTTCGGGCCTCTACGGCGGCTTCCAGGCGCCCGATCTCGTTGCCAATCTGCGTGTCGATCAGGCCTGGGGCTCAGCCCAGATTATGGGCGCTCTGCATCAGGTCAACGCACTCTACTACGACGACGGAACTACAGTTACCAATGGCCATCCGTCGGACAAATGGGGTTTCGTCATTGGTGCCGGAATTAGGCTGAACGCACCGATGATTGGCCAAGGCGACTACCTGCAGGCGCAGGTCAACTACACCGAAGGTGCGCTGCGCTACATCTTCCAGACGCCTAACTCAAACTGGGGCAAAGTGGATGGCAACAGCGCTGCATTTGGATCCGTGAGTGATGCTGTTTACGGTGGGTTTCCCGGCGAAGTCGGCGTATTCCGCCCCAGCGATCTCAACCTCACGACCGCATGGAACGTGAACGTTGCATACGAGCACTTCTGGAATCCGCAGTGGCGAACGTCCTTGTATGGTGGCTACTCGGCCGTGAGTTACAATGAATCGGCCACTAGCTTGATCTGCAACGGCGAACTTTCGCTGTCGGTGTCGACCTGCAATATGGATTGGAACACCTGGTGGATCGGCTCGCGCACTCAGTGGAACATAACGAGAGAATTCTACATGGGCTTCGATACCATGTATTCGAAATTGCACAGTGCCGATTTCGGGCCGATTGGAACGTTGGCTTCGTCAGCGGCTGTCGGTAACCGCTCTTTTCCCAAAGACGACCAAGACAACTGGCAATTCCGCTTCCGCGTGCATCGCGATTTCTATCCTTGATCGCAGCGTAGCGAGCTGACGAGTAAAAAATCCCCGGCGGGAAACCGCCGGGGATTTTGCTTTCAGGATTGCAGCTAGTGGATCGTACGATCGCAGCGGTGCACGAATTCGGAAATGCGTCCGATCGTGGCCGCGTCAGTGAGGAGCGGCGCGTGACCCTGGTCGGGCACCTCGATGACATCCATCGCCTTGCGCCGCGCGCGCATGGCTTCGACCGTTTCTCCGGTGAGAAGGTCAGAGTTGGCGCCGCGGATCACCATCAACGGCTTTGCCCGAAGCGCGTCAAATTGCAGCCAGAGCGGCGGCACGCGGCGCTCGGCGTCGACACCGTTCATTGTCGTAGCGATCTTCACATCATAGGTCGGCACCAGCCGGCCTTTTTCGTCCTTGAACGTGCGATGCGCACTGGCGAGCCAGTCCTTCGCGTCAAGCTTCGGGAATTGTCCGCTGAACAACCGGCGCAGGATGTCCGCGCCTTCCTCGAAGCTGCGCGGCTGCGGCAGCTTGCCGACATAGCTCTTGATGCGCATCAGGCCCTGCGGCTCGATCACCGGACCGATATCGTTGAGCACGGCACCGACGATCGCGGTCGGCCGCACGGCGGCCAGCAGCATCGTGAGAATCCCGCCGCGCGACGTCCCGACGAAGATCGCGGGCGTCACGTCGAGCGCGGTCACGACGGCGAGCACATCGGCGAGTTCGACCGGCAGCGCGTAGTTCGCCGGATTGCTGTCGTATTGCGACAGCCCGCGCCCGCGATAGTCGAGCGCGATCACGCGGCGGAAAGGTTTTTCGTGCGACAGCGCTGACGCGAGCGCCTCGAAATCTGCCGCGGTGCGGGCGAGGCCGGGCAGGCAGACGACCGGGGTGGCTGACGCCGTCCGGGCGCCATAGCAGCGGGCATGCAGGCGCAGGCCGTCGGACGCGGTGATGAAACTGCTGGACGTCCCGTTCTGCATGCGATGGTTATAACATACCACCGCGGTGCACGCGCACTCGGGTCGGGCTTGCCAACAACTTGTCCTACGTCATTCCGGGACGGCGCGAAGCGCCGGACCCGGAATCCATAAGCAGGCGCGGTGCACGTCGCTGGATTCCGGGTTCGCTCGCTGGCGCTCGCGCCCCGGAATGACGTGGAGGCGACCGAACGCCCTCGTTGTCATGGCCGGGCATAGCCGTCCGAAGGACGGCGTGCTTTCGCACGCCTATGTCCCGGCCATCTCGCTTAGCAGGGCAGTGCCTCACCAAGCGGGATCACCGGGACAAGCCCGGTGATGACAGGTTGAGCTGATGCGTTTAGCCGACTGGCTGGTCACTAAGACGTGGATGCCCGGCACAAGGCCGGACATGACAAAAAGAGAAGGAGTGCCTCACCAAGCGGGATCACCGGGACAAGCCCGGTGATGACACTACCGGTGCGCGCCGCCGCGCTTGATGTCGGCTTCGATCACCAGCCGGCTGCCGCCGCCGAAGCGTGCGCGGTAGACCTGCAGGTTCTCCATGATGCGCGCGACGTAGTTGCGCGTTTCGGCGATCGGGATGCGCTCGACCCAGTCCACGGGGTCGACATGCGGATCGCGCGGATCGCCGTAGGCCGCGATCCACTGCTTCACGCGGCCGCGGCCGGCGTTGTAGCCGGCGAACGTGAGAATGTACGAGCCGTTATAGCCGGTGAGGAGATTGGACAACTCGGCCGCGCCCATCTGCATATTGTAGACCGGATCCTTCAGCAGGCGGTCGCGGTTATAGGTGAACTTGAACTTGGCCGCCGTATCGATGCCCGCCGCCGGCGTCACCTGCATCAGGCCCATCGCGTTGGCGCTCGAGACGACTTTCTGGTTGAAGTGGCTCTCCTGGCGCGCGATCGAATAGGCGACGGCCGCTTCGATCGGCGGCGCGATCGGCTGATAGTCGGGCAGGCCGACCGTCGGGTAGGCGTAATAGTCGAGCGGCAAACCGCGCGCATAGGCGTATTCGCCGAGCATCACCATCGCGCGGCCGTCACCGTTCTTGGCGGCAAGCTCGCCCATCATAGCCATGCCCGCGACGTCGCTCGCGCTCTCGCCGAGCTCGGCGTAGATCGAGGCCAGCATGTCGCGCTCACCGAGCCTGTAGAGAATGTCCGCCGCGCGCACGACTTCAAGATTACTCAGCGTGGCTTGTTCCTGCTGCGTGAACACCGGCGGTCCGCGCAGGCCGAGATCTTTCATCCCGAGCCGCGCGCGCGCGAGCTGTCCGTAATAGGTTGCCGTGTATTGCGAGGCCGATTCATAAAATTCCTTGGCCTGCGCGTTCTGGTTCATCGCTTCCGCGGTGCGCCCCTGCCAGTAGCCGGCGCGCGAGAGTGCGTGCGGGCTCTGTGTGCCTTCGCTGATGCGCGCGAAGTGTTCTGCGGCGGTCTTCGGATCGCGCAGGAAGCGCAGCGCCACCCAGCCGGCGGTGAAGTGCGCGTCGACGCGATAGAAACCTTTCATCGGCGTCGCGGCGTCACGTGCAACGCGATAGGCAGCGTGCGCGTCGTTTTCGTCGAGCAGCTTGCGCACCAGCAGCCGGCGCTCCTGCCACCACTGGTCGAGGTTGACGAGCGCTTCGGGATTCTTCGGCGCGGTAAGGATCAGCCTGCTGGCGTCCTCCGCCTTGTTGTTCAGGCGCAGCCACTGCACGCGCGAGTAGATATAACCGGCGTCGCTCTGCGCCGCGGCGGGGACTGCATCAAGCAGCGCCTTCGCATTGCCAGCCTTGCGCAGCACCGCCGCGCGGGCACGCGCGATGGCGACCTCATTGCCGCCGAGGCGGTCCGCGGCACGGATGCCGGCGGCGGCGTCGTCTGCGTAGAAGCGCGCATCCATGCGCACCTTGTGGTCGGCCGGCGTAAGCATTCCGCCGAACATCTCGAGCACGCGTTGTTCGACGCCTTCGCTCGCATCGTCGTTGCGCCAGGCCTGACGAACGAGACGCGCCGCACCCTCGCGGTCGCCTTGCGCGAGCAGAGTGCGCGCCAGCATGTAACGGCCCTTGGCGGTGACCGGCTGCTGCTTGGCGAAGAAAGCGCGCACAGTGCGATCGTCGACGCCATCGTTCCACAGCGCGTTCTCGGCGCGGCGACGGAACAGCGGGGAGTGCGGCCAGCTCGGATTGACTTCGACCCAGGCGGCGTAGCGCTGGAACGACGGATTGGTGTTGTCGGAGCGCAGGATTATCCATTCGGCGAGCTTGCGCGCCACGGGATCGCTGATGCTCGCCTGTGTCGCGTTGGCTTCCGCTTCGCGGCCTTTGCGCGCTGCTTCGATCACGCGCTTCACCGCGGCGATGTCTGCATCCGACGTCGAAGGCGTCGGCGCGACCGCAAAAGGTCCGGCCGCGGGCCGCGCCATCGGTTTGAAATGCGCGCGGGTATCGAACATCGCGCCACGCAATCCGACATTGGCCTGCGCGTAGGAGGAGAGGCCGCTGCCGTTGGCGTCGTGTTTGGCAACAGGAGTTGCCGCTTGGGTCTGTTGAGCAGTCGCGGGCGCCGCCGGCTTGGCCGTATTCTTGGCGGTATTTAGAGGCGGCCGCGGACGCGGCAAGGGAACTTTTTGTACGGTGGCCGAAAACGATTCAGCGCACAGCCCGCAGGAGGCTGCCAACGCAAAAAGGATGCTCAAGCGGCTTCGGCCAGTCGCTATCATCAAACCCCGTGCGGTCGTGTCCCCGGCGACCCGAATCAGCGCGGGGCCGCTGGCAGTGGCGTATTAGGCCAAAAATATTGATGGATGGTACTCAAAAATTACATGTCCGGGACACTACTTAGCGACGCAGGCAAAAACACGGCAGACTGCCTATTTAGTCGCGCAGGCCTTTCATCACCCCCGCCGACCCGATATTGATGGGGGCTCAAACCGGAACCCGCTGGAGAAGTCGCGCCATGACCGCCAAGACGAGCTTTCGAGGCTCATTTACCGCGCTGGTCACGCCGTTCAAAAACGGCTCGCTCGACGAAAAAGCCTTTCGGGACATCGTGGAGTGGCAGATTTCCGAGGGTACGAACGGATTGGTTCCGGTCGGGACCACCGGCGAGAGTCCGACGCTGTCGCATGACGAGCACAAGAAGGTCGTCGAGTGGTGCATCGATCAGGTCGACGGGCGCGTGCCAGTCATCGCTGGCTCAGGATCGAATTCGACGGCTGAAGCCATAGAGCTGTCGCGTCACGCCGAAGAGGCGGGTGCC
>Ga0207699_10000589_pt1 | contig 17870 bp, 13 predicted proteins | sample LARL51metaG_FD_184344 | JGI IMG/M metagenome (GOLD analysis project Ga0207699, IMG submission 184344) | Corn, switchgrass and miscanthus rhizosphere microbial communities from Kellogg Biological Station, Michigan, USA - LAR L5-1 metaG... | ecosystem: Host-associated > Plants > Roots >...
CATCACCACGATCCCGGCAAGCAGCACCGCAAACTGGGCCTCGACCGAGACGGCGGCCCCCAGCGCCGCCGTGGCCAGGGCGAACCCGGCGCCAGCCAGCCGTAGCGCGATGGGCCGGATCTGCAATGCCCACCGGAACCAGGCGCTGCCGGCCAGGAACAGGGCGGCACCGCCGCCCACCGCGAGGGCCTCACGGCCGGCATGCGCCCGGGCGGGATTGCCGATGGTCAGGAACGCGCCAGCGGCCAGCGTCACCACGCCGAGCAGTATCGGGATGTGGCTGTAGTAGATGCTGAGCGCCAGCCCCGCGCGCCGGCTTTGCTCCGTGGCCGCTATCGCCTGCTCGGCCCGCTCGTCGTCGCCGTCGCCGAAGTAAACCCACCACAGCACCGCGGACAGGGCCAGCCCAAGAAGGGCGGCCAGCGCCACCGCGAAGGTCACCCCCGCCGGGGCCGCACCGACGCCTACTGCCGCGACCGACTCGCCAAGCGCCACGATGACCAGGGCGCCGTGACGTTCCGCGAAGTGGGCGGGCCGGATGTCGAACCGGCCGCCCGGGCTGATGATCAGCGGGGAGAGCCACTGGACCGCCACCGCGGCCGCCCACACCAGGTAAGTGGCCGGGGTGGGAGTGAACCCGGCGCCGATCACTAGCAGCGCCCCGGTGACGTTGAACGGGGCGACCCGCACGATGTTCCGGTTCACTCGGTAGAACAGCGCCGTATGGACCAGGACCACGATCAGGTACCCGACGCCGAGCGCGACCCGGGTTTCGGTGTCGCCGGGGCCGAAACCGTGCGGGATGGCCAGGCCGCAGATCAGGAAGCCGCCCATGCCCACGAGCAGCAGGAGCCGGTCCGCGGTGCGCACCGGCGCGCGAGCGTTGGTCAGCCATGCGTAGCCCCCGTACATCCACCACAGCACCCCGAAGACCAGCAGCACCTCCAAGGCGCCACGGAGGGAGAGGTGGTGCACCAGCAGGTCGGCGAGCTGGGTGAGGGTGAACGCGAAGACCAGGTCGAAGAACAGCTCCAGGGTGGTCACCCGGATCGGCTCATCACCGGGGTCCGTGATGTCAGGGTCAGCGGGCCCTGTGGGGCTGGGCGGACTGGACTCGGGGCTGGCGCGGCCGCGGTTGCGATCCGGACCCGGGCCGACCGTGCCGGGTTCCGGGCCGGTCATGCCGGGCTTGTCGCGGGCCGTGCGGCGGCCTCGGCAGCGATGTCGCGGCGGAACCAGCCGCCCCGGATCCGGATCCGCTCCGCGGCCTGGTACGCCACTTCTCGCGCGGTCTTCAGGTCCGGCCCTGTGCCGACGACGTTGAGTACCCTCCCCCCGGCGCTGACAACCTGCCCGCCCCGGTCGGTGCCGGTGCCCGCGTGCAGCACGTAGGCCCCGGGCACTCGTTCGGCATCATCAATACCTTCAATGACGTCGGCGGTCAGCGGCGAGACCGGGTAGCCCGCTGCCGCGACGACCACCGTGACCGCGGCACCTGGCGCCCATTCCAGCGGGCCGGTGCCAGACAGCGAACCGGACGCGGCCGCGGCCAGCGGCCCGGCCAGCGGAGTGGCGAGCCGGTCGAGCACCACCTGGGTCTCCGGGTCGCCGAACCTGGCGTTGAACTCCACCACCCGCGGCCCGCGGCTGGTCAGCGCGAGGCCCGCGTACAGCAGGCCGCGGTAGGGGGTGCCGCGGCGGCGCAGTTCGGCGATCGCCGGGACGACGACCGTGGCCATCAGCTCCGCGGTCAGCCCGGCCGGTGCCCACGGCAGCGGGGCGTAGGCGCCCATGCCGCCGGTGTTCGGCCCTTGGTCGCCGTCCTGCGCCCGCTTGAAGTCCTGCGCGGGCAGCAACGGCACCGCGCTCGCGCCGTCGGCCAGCGCGAACAGCGACACCTCGGGGCCGTCGAGGAACTCCTCGACCACCACCTTGCCCGCGGCCCGTGCATGGGCGAGCGCGGCGTCCCGGTCGCCGGTCACCACGACGCCCTTGCCGCCCGCGAGCCCGTCCGCCTTCACCACGTACGGCGGGCCGAACCTGTCCAGTGCCTGCGTGACCTCCGCCTCGGTGTCACAGGTACGCGCCGCCGCGGTCGGGATGCCCGCCGCGGTCATGACCTGCTTGGCGAACGACTTCGAGCCCTCGATCATGGCGGCACGGCGGCCGGGCCCGAAGCAGCTCAGCCCGGCGCCGCGCAGCGCGTCGCCCAGCCCGGCAACAAGTGGTGCCTCCGGGCCGACGACGACCAGTCCGGGCGCGAGCGAGCGGGCCAGGCCGGTCACCGCCCCGACGTCGGCGAGATCTGCGGGGTGGAGTTCGGCGAGAGCGGCGATACCGGGGTTGCCCGGCGCCGCGTGCAGGCCGGTCACGCCGGGGTCGGCGGCAAGCGCCCGCGCCAGCGCGTGCTCGCGGCCCCCGGAGCCGAGGAGGAGGACTCGCACGCGGCGAGCCTACCTGCCCAGCAGCGGCCTGAGCTGCAGGGTCTGGTCGCGGCGCGGGCCGGTGCCGACCGCGGCCACCGGGGCGCCGATCATCTCCTCCAGCGCCCGCACGTAGGCCTGCGCGCTGCGCGGCAGGTCGGCGAACTCCCTGGCGTCCGACAGGTCCTCCCACCAGCCGTCGAGGTACTCATACACCGGCACCGCGTGGTGGAACTCGGTCTGCGTCATCGGCATCTCGCTGTGCCTGGTGCCATCCACGTCGTAGGCGACGCACACCGGCACCTTGTCCAGCCCGGAGAGCACGTCCAGCTTGGTGACGAAGAAGTCGGTGACCCCGTTCACCCGCGTGGCGTACCTGGCGATCACCGCGTCGAACCAGCCGCAACGGCGCGCCCGGCCGGTGGTCACCCCGTACTCACCGCCGGCCTTGCGCAGCCAGTCGCCCTGGTCGCCGTCCAGTTCGGTGGGGAACGGGCCGGCGCCCACCCGCGTCGTGTACGCCTTGACGATGCCGATGACCGTGGTGATCCGGGTCGGCCCGATCCCCGAGCCCGCGCAGGCGCCGCCCGCGGTCGGGGATGAGGAGGTCACGAACGGGTAGGTGCCGTGGTCCACGTCGAGCAGGGTCGCCTGGGCGCCTTCGAGCAGCACGGTCTTGCCCTCGTCCAGCGCGCGGTTGAGCACGAGCACCGTGTCCGCCACATAGCGGCGCAGCTTCTCCCCGTACTCCACGTACTCCGCCGCGACCGCGCCCGCGTCGATGCCCCGGCGGTTGTAGACCTTGGCGAGCACCTGGTTCTTCTCCATGAGCACCAGGTCGAGCTTCTGCCGCAGGATGCCGGGGTCGAGCAGGTCCTGGACGCGGATGCCGGTCCTGGCCACCTTGTCGCCGTAGGCCGGCCCGATGCCGCGCCCGGTGGTGCCGATCCGGGCCTTGCCGAGATAGCGCTCGGTCACCCGGTCCAGCGCCTGGTGGTGCGGCATGATCAGGTGCGCACTCGCCGAGATCAGCAGGTTGTCGCAGGAGACGCCGCGGGCGGCCAGGCCGTCGATCTCGCCGAACAGCACCTGGGGGTCGATCACCACGCCGTTGCCGATCACCGGCGTCACGCCGGGGGACAGCACGCCCGAGGGCAGCAGGTGCAGCGCGTAACTCTCCTCGCCGATGACCACGGTGTGCCCGGCGTTGTTGCCGCCCTGGTACCTGACCACGAAATCCACGCGGTCACCGAGCAGGTCGGTCGCCTTGCCCTTGCCCTCATCACCCCACTGGGCGCCCACCAGCACGATGGCCGGCATGTGACCAGCCCCTTCCCGGCTTGAGCCTGCGGCTTCAGCGCCCCGGGGGGCCCGCGGGGCCGTTCCCCCGGGCTTGCACTGCCCGCGGGGCCTGAGGGTACCTCAGCGGCCTGCGTGGGCGGGTCAGGCGCCGTTCAGCGCCGCGGCGGCCTGCGGGCTGGAGTCCTGCAGGAAGGTCCGGCAGCGCTCGGCCTCGTCCTGCTCGCCGAGGGCGGCGGCGGCCCGGCCCAGCGCGTGCAGGGACCGCAGGAAGCCCCGGTTCGGCGCGTGCTCCCAGGGGATCGGCCCCTGGCCACGCCAGCCGGCCCGGCGCAACTGGTCCAGGCCCCGGTGGTAGCCGGTCCGGGCGAACGCGTAGGACACCACGAGGTCGCCGCGCTCCATCGCCCCGTCGGCAAGTGCCGCCCAGGCGGCCAGGCTGGCGGGATGCGCGGCGGCCACGGCGGTGGGGTCAGCGCCCGACTCCAGTTCGGCGGCCGCTGGATCCTCGGGCAGGTAGGTGGCTGGCGGCCCCAGCAGATTCCGATGTTCCATGGCACCCATCCTGCCCGCCGCCGTGGATGCCCGGCCGGCTGCCGCGCGGATCTCAGGTCAGGCGCTTGCCCGCGGACAGGAGGTCCTCGCAGGCGTGCTGCACCCGGGCCGCCATGCTGGCCTCGCCGGCCTTGCCCCACGAGCGCGGGTCGTAGGCCTTCTTGCTGCCCACCTCGCCGTCCACCTTGAGCACGCCGTCGTAGTTGGTGAACATGTGCGCCGCGACCGGCCGGGTGAACGCGTACTGGGTGTCGGTGTCCACGTTCATCTTCACCACGCCGTAGCCGATCGCCTCGCGGATCTCCTCCAGCGCCGACCCGGATCCGCCGTGGAACACCAGGTCGAACGGCTTGTCCTTGCCGTACTTGGCGCCGACCGCATCCTGGATCTCCTTCAGCACGGCGGGCCGCAGCGTGACGTGGCCCGGCTTGTAGACCCCGTGGACGTTGCCGAACGTGGCGGCCAGGATGTACCGGCCCCGTTCGCCGAGGCCGAGAACCTCCGCCGTGGCGAGTGCGTCCTCCGGTGTGCTGTACAGCTTCTCGTTGATCTCCCCGACGACGCCGTCTTCCTCGCCGCCGACCACGCCGATCTCCATCTCCATGATCACGTGGGCCCTGGCGCACTCGTCGAGCAGTTCGGAGGCGATGGCCAGGTTCTCCGCCAGCGGCACCGCCGAGCCGTCCCACATGTGGGAGCCGAACAGCGGGTCCTCGCCGCGTGCCACCCGCTCCTGGGACAGCTTCACCAGCGGGCGCATGAAGCCGTCGAGCTTGTCCTTGGGGCAGTGGTCGGTGTGCAGCGCCACGTGCATCGGGTACTTGTCGGCCACCGACCGGGCGAAGTGTGCCAGGGCGACCGAACCGGTGACCATGTCCTTGACGGCCGCGCCGGACAGGTAGTCGGCGCCACCGGTGGACACCTGGATGATCCCGTCGCTTTCCGCGTCGGCGAAGCCGCGCAGCGCGGCGTTCAGCGTCTGGCTCGATGTCACGTTGATCGCCGGGTAGGCGAAGCCGTGCTCCTTGGCCCGGTCGAGCATCTGGGCGTAGATCTCCGGCGTCGCGATAGGCATGACTTTTCAGCTCCCGTCTGGTGACCAGAGTCCAGTATCTCCTGAGCCGGGCGGCAGGCCAGGTGCCGGTTCGGAGAACTAGCGTTTACCCCACGAACCCGGCACCGAACGGCAATGGCGGCCATACCACGGCCCGGTACCTGGTACAACTTTGCCCATGGAGAGCTTTATCATCCACGCTGGCTACGCAGCGGTGTTCCTCTTCGGGTTCCTAGAGGCCTGCTGCGTGCCGATCCCGTCGGAGATCACCTTCGGCTTCGCGGGCGTGCTGGCCGGTGAGGGCCGGCTCAACGTCGTCGCCATCATCATCATCGGGACGCTCGCGGAACTGCTGGGCTCGCTGGTCGCCTACGGTATCGGCCGGGTGGGTGAGCGCCCCCTGGTGGCCAGGTTCGGCCGCTACCTGCTGATCACGGAGGCGGACATCGACCGCGCGGAACGGTTCATGGCCGGCCGCGGGTCCTGGGCGATCCCGGTGGGCCGCGCGCTGCCGGTGGTGCGCACGTTCATCTCCATCGTGGCCGGATTCGTCAAGGTGCCACTGATGATGTTCGCCCTGCTGAGCCTGCTTGGCACGGCTGTCTGGGTGACCGCGATCACCCTGATCGGCTACGCGGTCGGCACCCAGTGGCAGAAGGTGGCGCACGGGTTCACCCTGGCCGGGTACGTCATCGTGGTAGTCGCCGTGATCGGCATCGCCGCGTTTGTCTGGCACCGGCTACGTGAGGTCCGCAGGGAGCAGGCGGCCGGAAAGGCCGACTCTCGCGGCGGCCATCAGCCCAAGCACAGGTCGCCGACGCCATAGGCGGCGCGGTACTCCAGCCCGCGCGCGGTCACCGCGGCCCGCGCGCCGCGGTCCACGAGCACCGCCACGCCTGCTACTACGGCGCCCGCGTCCCGCAGTGCGTCCACGGCGGTCAGCACAGAGGCACCGGTGGTCGAGGTGTCCTCCACCGCGAGCACCCGGCGGCCGGCAACGTCGGGGCCTTCGATCCGCCGTTGCAGCCCATGCGCCTTTCCTGACTTCCGCACCACGAACGCATCCAGATTTCTCCCCGCTACGACGGCCGCATGCATCATCGCCGTCGCCACCGGGTCTGCGCCCAGGGTGAGACCACCGACGGCGTCGTAGTCGAGGTCAGCCGTTGCGGCGAGCATCACCCGGCCCGCCAGCGCGGCGGTGGCGCCGCTGAGCAGCACCCGCCGCAGGTCGATGTACCAGTCCGCGTGCTGCCCGGAGGACAGCACGAAGTCACCGCGGACCACGGCCTTGTCGTTGATCACCTGCAGGAGGTCGTCGCGCTCGCTCACGATTGGCAGCGTAGCCGCGATCCGGCTACCTGATTGCGGCCAGGATCGCGCGCTCCTGTTCCGGTTCGATGCCGAGTTCCAGCAGGCCGCGCGGGGCGCGCCCGTGGCCCGCGGCGGTCTCGTGCTTCACCCAGAGCCAGGTGTCGTGCACGGTGTCGCTGAGCGGCCGGTACCGCATCCCGGTGCGCAGCGCCCGGTCACCCGGGACCTCCCAGATGTGCGCAAGCTCGGGGATGTCCGGGGCCCACATCGGCAGTTCGGTCCACGGGGTCACCCCGGCCTCGAGCAGGGCGCGGTCGCCCGCCCACCGCAGTTCCGCGTGCGGAAGGCCGTCCGCCCTGGTCAGCCGCGCGCAGTCGGCCAGCAGCGCGCCGAACGTGGTGCCATGCGGCCCCGGCACGTTGACGGTGGCGGGCAGGCCCCGCCTGGTGTTGTCGACCACCCAGGCCGCCAGGTCCCTGACGTCGGTCATCCGGACCGGCTTGCCCGGCCCGTCCGGCGCGAGCACGGGCCCGCCCCGGGCGAGCCGCTGCAGCCACCACGACAGCCACCGGACGTTCTCGTGCGGCCCGACGATCAGGCCGGGCCGGACGATGAGGCACCGGCCAGGGAACGCGGCACCGGCTGCGCGCTCGGAGCCGGCCTTGAGCTGGCCGTAACCGAGGCTGTCCACGGTGCCGGTGGCGTCGGGCGGGCAGTCGAGCAGGGGGGAGTTCTCGGTGGCCGGCTGCCGCGGGTACTCGGCGTACACGGAAAACGTGGAGATATATGTGTAGTGCCCGGTCCGCTCGGCCAGGATCCGGGCCGACGCCGCCACGTGCGCGGGGGCGAGCACGGAGGTGTCGATCACCGCGTCCCACTCACCGCGCGCGAGCTGCCGCAGGTCTTCGGGATTGGTGCGGTCTCCGGTCAGCGTCTCGGTGCCCGGCCGGTGATGGCCGGACCGCCCGCGGGAGAACGTCGTCACGTCGTAGCCCCGGCCGCATGCCTCGTCCACGATCGCGCGGCCGAGAAACTGTGATCCGCCGAGCACAAGCAGTCGCATAATCACCAATCCTGCCCGCTGGCCGGTCCCGGCCGCGATGCCTTCTCCAGCACAAGGCCGTAGCCCCGGACACCTTCCCCACATCGGGGCCGGCCCGGCCTGTGCTGGGCAGGCCCGCGATCTGTGCGCGATCCATCACGGAGCCGGCTGTCCGCTGGTAACGTCTCGCCTGGACGGAAGGGCGGTGTCGCGTGGATCGCTGCGCGTTGTTCGTGGACGCGGGCTACGTGCTAGGAGATGGCGCGATGGCCGTTCACGGCACCCGCAACCGGGAGTCCGTTTCCTGGGACTATGCCGGGATACTCGCGGTCCTCCGGAACGTGGCGCGCGATCACACCGGCCTGCCGCTGCTGCGCTGCTACTGGTATGAGGCCACGGTCGAGGGCCGCCGCAGCTCCGAGCACGAGATCCTCGCCGACCTGCCGGGCGTGAAGCTGCGGCTCGGCAGGATGAAGCCCGGCCGCCGCGAAGGCGTCGAAAGCGAGATCCACCGCGACCTGACCACGCTGGCCAGGAACCGGGCGATCAGCGACGCGCTGGTGGTCAGCGCGGAGGACGACCTCGCGCAGGTGGTCGCCGATGTGCAGGATCTCGGCCTGCGGGTGATCCTGGTGCACATCGCCGCGCCGGGCTGGACCGCCGCCGCCGCGCTCCGCCAGGAGTGCGACGAGATCGTCGAGATCAGCGAGGCGCACCTGCGGCCATCGGTGGAGCTTGTGGTCGGGGCGGAACCGGTCGGCGACGAAGACCGGCAGGCGGTGCCCGCCTACGCGAGCCGCGCGCCCGCCAACGGCCACGGCACCCCAGGGGTGATCGGGCAGCCGGCGCTGCCCGTGGGCTCGCACGCCGCCCCGCCGGGCCTCTACACCGGGCCGGTGATCGCCGAGTACCAGCGGGCCGCGCAGCCCGCGAACAGCCACCGGCCGCCGCTTGCCGATGCGGGCACCGGGCCGGTGACGGGCAACCACAGCCTGGCCTCCCCGCCCGGGGTGCAGCCGGGGATGGCGCCACCGCCAGGTGCGGTGGGCCAGCCTGGCACGGGGCAGGGTGGCACGCCAGGCCCGCGCGACATCTCCGCCCAGCCGGGCTCGCCCGCGGCGCTGCCGGCTCAGGCGGGCCCGGCGGGCCAACCTGCTGCTCCGGCGGCCCAGGCATCCGCGCCGCCCGCGCTGGCCGGCGCTCCGGCGCTGCCCGGCCAGGAGACGCCGCCGGGCCACCATGCGGCCCCGCCAGGGCACCACGCGGCGCCCGGGCACCATCCAGCCGGGCCGCCGCAGCACGCGGTGCCGGGTCAGCCGATGATCCCGCCTGGCCCGTCGGCGCCGGGTCACCCGGCCCAGCCAGCCCCCGGCCAGCCAGCCCCCGGCCACGCGGCGGCGCACGTCTCCGGGCCGCTCACCGCGCCGCCCCAGGCCGCCCCGCCTCCGGCAGTGCCGCCGCAGCACGCCCAGCCGCTGCCGCGCGCCGCCGGGCACCACGCGGGCCCGCCGTCACAGCATGCCGGGTCGGGGCCCGCGGCCGGCCAGCACGCCCAGCACGGGCTGCCGGGCCAGCAGTTCACGCCGGGCCAGCAGTTCACGCCGGGAAGGCCGATGGCCGGGCCGGTTATGCCGGGACAGCCCGTGCCAGGACAGCCGGGGGCACCGGCCGTGGCGCCGGGATTCCAGGCGCCCGCCGGCGTGCCTGGCTCCGTCAACCTCGACCCCGCCGCCCCGCCCAAGCCGGCCGCGCAGGCGCGCCAGGGCATGCCCGCCTACCAGGCAGCCCCGCCGCCCCCGCCACCTGCGGTGGCGCCTCCTCCGCCGGCGCTGGCCCCGCCGGCCGCCCCGTCCGGGTACCCCGGCCAGGTCGCGGACATGGCGCCGGGGCAGGCTCCTGCCGTCCCGAGGCCGCCCACCCAAGGCGCACCGCCAGGCCCGTCCCTGGCCCCGCCGCCCGGAGCGGTACCGGCGGCCCAGCCCGGCCAGCACCGCGGTGTGCCCGGTGGATATCCGGCGGCGCTGCCCGGCCGCCTGCCCGCGGTGGCGGGAGATCAGCGCGCGAGGCAGTTCCCGGTGGCGCCGGGCCAGCCCGACATGGCGATGCCCGGGCCCTATGTCCCGTCGCAGGGGCCGCACAGTGGCCCGCAGCCCGCCGCGCAGCACGCCCTGGTGCCGCAACCGGTGGCGGTGTCTCTGGCCGACGCGGTGCAGGCAGCGCACGGAGAGGGCTTCAACTTCGGCCAGGCCGTCGCCAGGGATGCGCCGGCGCTCTGGCTGGAGGCGGTGCTCGCCCGCAAGCCGCGGATGCCTTCAGACCTGGAAGCCAGGCTGTTGCAGGATTCGTCGCTGCCCATTGATTCACTGCTGCACGATGAGGTGCGGCACGCATTGCGCCGCGGTTTCTGGGACGCGCTGGAAAGGGTCCGGCATTGATCCGGTCCCCCATGACCCCGGCGATGAGCAAGGCATTCGTCCGGGCCCGCATCGAGATCGCGGGATGCGATATCTCCGGACAGAAGGGCAGATGCCCGTGAATTACCGTCGATGGGCTGCCTCAGCACGTTGCTGGGGTCTTCAGATGGGTACGTCCCTACCGTGGTTGCCCTGACACCAGAGACGTTCGACGCGATCGAATTCGATGCCGCCTGCAGTGGTGAGCACCGGGCTGCGGCGCAGGAAATGACCAGGCTCGCCGATACCGGCACACAGACCACAGCGATGCCCAGGTCCGAGGCCTATATCCGGGCCGGCGAGCAGTGGCTGCTCGCCGATGACCCGGCCGCAGCGGTTAATGGCTTCATGCGTGCGATCGCCGACGGCGGCGACGCCTCGGTGGATCCGCGGATTCCACTCGCCCGTGCCCTGTTCCAGTTGGGCCGCACCGCCGAGGCGGAGGCTTACGTCAGCGCGCTCGCCGCCGAGGCGCCGCGTGATCCGCGCATGTGCGACCTGCTCGCCGAATTGCTTGTCGAGCAGTCCGACCTGGTGGGAGCGCTCGGCTGGGCCAACGCCGGTGTCGAACTGTGCCTGGGCCGCACCCCGGGCCCGGTCGGCCAGGGCAACGAGGTGACCCCGGCCGGCCCCGTCACCCAGGTGTCCGGTGACGTGAACGAATTCCGCCTGCTGCTGAGCCTGCGGTTCCGGATCCGCAACGACCTCGGCCTGCCCGAGGACGACTACGACCGGCTGCTTGACACGCATTCCGGCGGCTAGCCGGACCGGTCTTCGCTGACGCCCGGGCCCGCCGAGGGCCGCCAGGGCCGGCGGCTCTCGGCGCAAGCGCGGGTCAGCCGCTGGCCGTTGCCGCGGGCAGGCGTTCCGCCGTGACCACGAGCGCGTCGGCGCCGGTGTCGGTGTCCACCAGGACCGTGTCGCCGTCCACGATCTGACCGGCGAGCAGCGCCCGGGCAAGCTGGTCGCCAATGGCGGACTGCACCAGCCTGCGCAGCGGCCGTGCCCCGTAGACGGGGTCGAACCCGGTCAGGGCCAGCCACTCCCGCGCCGCCGGGGTGACGTGCAGCGTGAGCCGCCGCTCGGCAAGCCGCTTGGCCAGCGCGGCCACCTGAAGGTCCACGATCTCCGCGAGTTCCTCGGTGGTCAGCGGGTCGAACAGGATGATGTCGTCAAGACGGTTCAGGAACTCCGGCTTGAAGGTCGCCCGGACCACGGCCATCACGGTTTCCCGCTTCGTGTCCTCGTCCATGGACTGGTTCGCGATGTCCGTGGACCCGAGGTTCGAGGTGAGGATCAGGATCGTGTTCCTGAAGTCCACGGTCCGGCCCTGCCCGTCGGTGAGCCTGCCGTCGTCGAGCACCTGCAGGAGGATGTCGAACACCTCCTGGTGCGCCTTTTCCACCTCGTCAAGCAGGATCACGCAGTACGGCCGGCGCCGGACGGCCTCGGTGAGCTGGCCGCCTGCCTCGTAGCCGACGTAGCCGGGCGGGGCGCCGACGAGGCGGGCCACCGAGTGCTTCTCGCCGTACTCGCTCATGTCGATGCGGACCACGGCCCGCTCGTCGTCGAAGAGGAACTCGGCAAGCGCCTTGGCCAGTTCCGTCTTGCCGACCCCGGTGGGACCGAGGAACAGGAACGAACCGGTCGGCCGGTCCGGGTCGGAGATGCCCGCGCGCGACCTGCGCACCGCATCGGACACGGCCTGAACCGCCCTGGCCTGGCCCACCAGGCGCTTGCCAAGCTCGGTCTCCATCCGCAGCAGCTTGCCCGTCTCCCCTTCGAGCAGCCGGCCGGCCGGGATGCCGGTCCACGACGACACCACGTCCGCGACGTCGTCCGGCCCGACCTCCTCCTTCACCATGGGAGCTCCATCGCCGGCCGCGGCGCCCGGCTCGGGCTCGGCGCTGGCCGCGGCGGCCTCGGCCACCTCACGCTCCAGCGTGGGGATCTCCCCGTACATCAGCCGCGAGGCGGTGGTGAAGTCGGCGTCCCGCTGGGCGCGCTCGACCTGGACGCGCAGGTCGTCGAGCCGCTTCTTCAGCTCACCGACCCGGTTGAGGCCTGCCTTCTCCCGCTCCCAGCGGGCCAGCAGCGCGGTGAGCTGCTCCTGCCGGTCGGCGAGGTCGGCGCGGAGCCGCTCCAGCCGCTCCTTGCTGGCCGGATCGTCCTCGCGCTCCAGCGCCATTTCCTGCATCTTCATCCGGTCCACGCTGCGCTGCAGTTCGTCGATCTCCACCGGCCGGGAGTCGATCTCCATGCGCAGCCGCGAGGCAGACTCATCGACCAGGTCGATGGCCTTGTCCGGGAGGAAGCGCCCGGTGATGTAGCGGTCGGACAGCGCGGCCGCGGCGACCAGCGCGGCGTCGGAGATCTGCACCTGGTGATGCGCCTCGTAGCGGCCCTTGAGCCCGCGCAGGATCGCGATCGTGTCCTCGACCGACGGCTCGCCCACGAACACCTGCTGGAACCGGCGCTCCAGGGCAGGGTCCTTCTCGATCCGCTCCCGGTACTCGTCCAGGGTGGTCGCGCCGACCATCCGTAGTTCGCCGCGGGCCAGCATCGGCTTGAGCATGTTGCCCGCGTCCATCGCGCCCTCGGCCGCGCCCGCGCCCACGACGGTGTGCAGTTCGTCGATGAACGTGATCACCTGGCCCTCGCTGGACTTGATCTCGTTCAGCACGGCCTTGAGCCGCTCCTCGAACTCGCCGCGGTATTTCGCGCCGGCGACCATCGCGGCCAGATCCAGGGCGACCAGGCGCTTGCCGCGCAGCGACTCAGGCACGTCGCCGGCCACGATCCGCTGCGCCAGGCCCTCGACCACGGCGGTCTTGCCGACCCCCGGCTCGCCGATCAGGACCGGGTTGTTCTTGGTGCGCCGGGCCAGCACCTGGATCACCCGCCGGATCTCCGAGTCCCGGCCGATCACCGGGTCCAGCTTGCCGTCGCGGGCCCCCTGGGTGAGGTCGACCCCGTACTTCTCCAGGGCCTGATAGGTCCCCTCCGGGTCCTCGGAAGTGACGCGGGCGCTCCCGCGCACCTTCTCGAACGCTTCCAGCAGCGCGTCTGGCGTGGCCCCGTGCTTACGGAGCACCGTCGCTGCCTGGCCGCCTTCCGCGGCCAGCCCGACGAGCAGGTGCTCGGTTGAGATGTACTCGTCGTTCAGCTTCTCGGCCCGCTCCCCGGCGGTGGTCAGCACCTTCAGCAGCGCCCGCGAGTTCTCCGGGGCACTGACGGTCGTTCCGGCGATCTTGGGCAGCCGCGCGAGTTGCGTCCTGGTGTCGGCGAGCACCGCGTTCGGGTCGGCGCCAACGGCACGCAGCAGCGGGGCTGCCGTGCCGCCCTCCTGCTCGATCAGGGCCGCGAGCAGGTGCAGCGCGTCAACGTGCGGGTTTCCATCGGCCGTCGCCTGCTGCCGCGCCGCGGCGAACGCCTCACTGCTGCGGCGGGTGAGCTTATCTATCATTTAGTTTTTTTCCTCGGATGGTGCGCCGCTGTCTGCGGCACTGCTGGTTGCTGCTCTTGCACCGCTTGCGGTGGGCGGGACCTGCTGCGGCGCCGGCCCTGCCGGTGCGCTACCGCCCAGATTCCGCACCGGAACGAGCTGGGCACCTGCGGCGCGGTTGCGCACCAGGCCGGCCAGCCGGGCAGCCACCGCGCGGGTCGACTCCAGCTCCGCCCGGAGCTGACTGATCTCCGCGGTCATCTCGGCGAGCATGCGGCGCGCCCGGTCCAGTTCGGCGCCGAGTTCGAGGATCTGCTTGATGCCCGAGAGGTTGACGCCGTCCTCCTGGGACAGCCGTTGCACCTCGCGCAGCATCAGGACGTCGCGCAGCGAGTACCGGCGGCCGCGGCCGGACGACCGGCCGGGGGACACCAGCCCGAGCCGGTCATAGGCGCGCAGTGTCTGCGGGTGCAGCCCGGAAAGCTCGGCCGCCACCGAGATCACATACACCGGACTGTCGTCCGCTACCTCGAACGGGTTCCCGCTCATCTCATTGCCTTCCTTGCGGGCGGTCGTACTCGGAAGGCGCGCGCCCGCATCGTCGCGGGCGCCGCCTCCCGGTCGCGGCGGCCCCGGCCGCCACCAGTGCCGTGTCTCATGTCTGCCTTGCCCGCCGCAGCAGGTCCTCGCGTGGGTCTTCGCCAGCGGTCGCGTCACGGAAGGACTCCAGGGCCTGCCGGGCCGCGCCGTTCAGGTTCTGCGGCACCTGGACGTTCACGGTGACCAGCAGGTCCCCGTTCGTCCCGTCCTTGCGCCGGGCCCCCTTGCCGCGCGCACGGAAGGTGCGCCCGCCCGGCGTCCCCGCGGGGATCCGCACGCTGACCGGCACCCCGCGCAGCGACGGGACCTTGATCTCGGCGCCCAGCGCCGCCTCGGTGAAGGTGAGCGGCACGTTCACCGTGAGGTTGTCGCCGCTGCGGCCGAATATCGGGTGCGGCGTGACGTGCACCCGCACGTACAGGTCGCCCGCTGGGCCGCCCCGCTCACCCGGGGCACCCTTGCCCCGGAGCCGGATTCGCTGCCCGTCGGACACGCCCGCGGGGATGCGGGCCTGGATCGTGCGGCTGCTCATCGCGCGCCCGCTGCCCGAGCATTCCGGGCAGGGGTCGTCGACCACCAGGCCGCGGCCGCGGCATTCGCGGCACGGCTCGGACAGCGCGTAGCTCCCCAGGTTCCGGCTGGTCTGGCCGGTGCCCTGGCAGTTCGGGCAGACCCGGGGCACCGTGCCCGACTTAGCCCCGGTGCCGTGGCAGGTCGGGCAGGCTCCCTCGCCCGTCAGCCGCAACGCCACCGTGGTGCCGTCGATGGCGTCGTTGAACGAGAGGGTGGCCTCGGTCTCCACATCCGCGCCGCGGCGCGGCCGGGTCTGGGTGCCAGCCCGGCCGCCGCCACCGAACATTCCGCCGAGCAGGTCGCCGAGCCGGCCACCGGAACTGGTGGTCGTGCCCGTGCCGCTGCCGAAAATGTCGCCCAGGTCGAACGGGAACCCGCCGGCGCCGCCCTGCCCCGGCGGCCGGTAGCCACCGCTGCCGAACAGGGAGCGCGCGTCGTCGTACTCCTTGCGCCGCTTGGCGTCCGACAAGGTGTTATAGGCCTCGGAGATCTCCTTGAACCGCTCCTCGGCCTTGGGGTCACCCTTGTTGGCGTCGGGGTGGTACTTGCGGGCGAGCTTCCGGTACGACTTCTTGATCTCGTCCGCACTCGCAGTCTTGGAGACGTTAAGAGCCTTGTAGTAGTCCTTCTCGAGGAAGTCCCTCGTGCTCACTGGCATCTCCAGGCGTCAGTCTTCGTCCTCACGGCTCTCCTGCGATCCCGCCTCGTCGGGCAGGCCGGCCCCGTCCGGCGCGGCCGTGCCCTCCTCGGGCTCGGCGACGGCCACCCGGGCAGGCCGGACGATTCGCTCGCCGACCTTGTAACCGGGCTGCAGGATATGGACACAGGTCGGCTCGGTCACCGCGGTGGAATAGGAGTGCGTCAGGGCCTCGTGCACGTTCGGGTCGAACGGCTCGCCCTCGGTGCCGAAGCTCACCAGGCCGAGCTTGGTCACGGTCGACTCCAGCGACTCCGCGACGGACTTGAATCCGCCGGACAGTTCGCCGTGCTCCCTGGCTCTGCCGATGTCGTCGAGCACCGGCAGCAGCGCGACCAGCACGTTGGCCAGTGCCTGCTCCCGTACCACCAGGCGGTCCCGGTCCACCCGCTTGCGATAGTTGGCATACTCCGCGCTCACGCGCTGCAGGTCAGCGGTGCGCTCGGCCAGCTTGGCCGCAAGCTCCCGCTCGCTCTCCGGCGCGCCGGCGCCCTCGGCCGCCCCGCCACTTGCGGGGCGGTCACCGGAGCCGGCCGGGCCCGCTGCCGCGGGCCCGCCGTCCGGTGCCGGTCCGGCCGTGGCCTCGGCGCCGGTGCCGGGGGCAGCCCCCGGCTTGGACACCGAGTGCTTGCCCGGCCTGGCCGGCTTGCCGGGACCGCGGCCCGCGGTACCCGGCGCGTCTGCCCCGGGGTTTCTTACCTGCCCCGTGCGTGGGTCGATGCGCCTGAGGTCGCGGATCACCGGTCCTGCGTTGGTCTCCTCAGGTGAGCTCATCAGGCGGCGCCACCTTCTTCGCCGGGCTTGTCCTCGTCGACAATCTCAGCCTCGACGACCTCGTCGTTGTCCTCTTCCGTGCGGGCCTCGCCGGTCGCCTGCTCGCCCGCGGCGGCGCTGGCCGCCTGGGACTGGGCGTAGATGGCGGTGCCCATCTTCTGGCTGACCTGGGCCGCCTTCTCGGTGGCCTCCTTGATGGCGTCGATGTCGGTACCTTCGAGCGCCTTCTTCAGGTCCGCGACCGCCGACTCGACCTCGGCCTTGATGTCCTCGGGAACCTTCTCGGAGTTCTCGGCGAGGAACTTCTCGGTCTGGTAGGCCAGCGTGTCGGCGCGGTTGCGGGTCTCCGCCTCGTCGCGGCGCCGCGCGTCCTCCTCGGCGAACTTCTCCGCCTCGGCCATCATCCGGTTGATCTCGTCCTTGCCAAGGGCCGAGCCGCCGCTGATGGTGACCCGCTGCTCCTTGCCGGTGCCGAGGTCCTTGGCCGAGACGTTCACGATGCCGTTGGCGTCGATGTCGAAGGCCACCTCGATCTGCGGGATGCCGCGCGGGGAGGGAGCGATCCCGGCCAGCTCGAACATGCCGAGCTTCTTGTTGTACGCGGCGATCTCGCGCTCGCCCTGGAACACCTGGATCTGCACCGACGGCTGGTTGTCGTCCGCGGTGGTGAAGATCTCCGAGCGCTTGGTCGGGATGGTGGTGTTCCGCTCGATGAGCTTGGTGAAGATGCCGCCCTTGGTCTCGATGCCCAGCGACAGCGGGGTCACGTCAAGCAGCAGGACGTCCTTGACCTCGCCCCGGAGCACACCGGCCTGCAGGCAGGCGCCGACCGCGACGACCTCGTCCGGGTTCACGCCCTTGTTCGGCTCCTTGCCGCCGGTCAGCTCCTTGACCAGGTCCACCACGGCGGGCATCCGGGTCGAGCCGCCGACGAGCACCACGTGGTGGATGTCGGTGAGCTTGACGCCGGCGTCCGCGATCACCTGCTTGAACGGCGCCTTGCAGCGGTCCAGCAGGTCGGAGGTCATCTTCTGGAACTCCGCCCGGGTGAGCTTGGCGTCCAGGTGCAGCGGGCCCTGCTCGGAGTGGGTGATGTAAGGCAGGTTGATCTGCGTCTCTGCGGAACCGGACAGCTCGATCTTGGCCTTCTCCGCGGATTCCCGCAGCCGCTGCAGCGCCATCTTGTCCTTGGACAGGTCGACGCCGTAGCCGTTCTTGAAGTCCTGCACCAGCCAGTCCACGATCCGCTGGTCCCAGTCGTCGCCGCCCAGGTGGTTGTCACCGCTGGTCGCCTTGACCTCGACCACGCCCTCGCCGACCTCGAGCAGGGACACGTCGAACGTGCCGCCGCCAAGGTCGAACACCAGGATGGTGGCCTCGCTCTCCTTCTCCAGGTGATAGGCCAGCGCCGCGGAGGTGGGCTCGTTGATGATCCGGAGCACGTTCAGCCCGGCGATCTGGCCGGCCTCCTTGGTGGCCTGGCGCTGCGCGTCACTGAAGTAGGCGGGCACGGTAATGACCGCGTCGGTGATGGTCTCGCCGAGGTAGGACTCGGCGTCCCTCTTCAGCTTCTGCAGGATGAACGCGCTGATCTGCTGGGCGGTGTACTTCTTGTCGTCGATCTTGACGTTCCAGTCGGTG
>Ga0207699_10000592_pt1 | contig 17798 bp, 15 predicted proteins | sample LARL51metaG_FD_184344 | JGI IMG/M metagenome (GOLD analysis project Ga0207699, IMG submission 184344) | Corn, switchgrass and miscanthus rhizosphere microbial communities from Kellogg Biological Station, Michigan, USA - LAR L5-1 metaG... | ecosystem: Host-associated > Plants > Roots >...
GTAGGGCACCTTCGGATCCGGCCGGTGCAGCTGGTAAAGCGGAATCTGGTCGAGCTTCAGCCTGCGCAGGCTGCCCTCGCACGCCTCGCGCAGATGCTCGGGCCGTCCGTCTGGCTGCCAGCGCCCGGGGCCGGGGCGCACCTGGCCACCCTTGGTGGCGATCACCAGATCGCCGGGGTAGGGGTACAACGTGTCAGCGATCAACGTCTCACTAACGTCCGGCCCGTAGGAGTCGGCCGTGTCGATGAAATTGACGCCAAGCTCGACCGCCCGCCGCAGCGCCGCCTGTGCCTGCTCCCGGTTTGGCGGCGGCCCCCAGATGCCCTGCCCGGTAATCCGCATCGCGCCGAAGCCCATGCGGTTCACCGTAAGGTCCCCACCGACGTCGATCGTTCCTGCCGCGGACGCGTCCGGCTGCCCTGCCATAGTGGCTCCTCTCTCACGATCCATTCAGCCTCCCGCACCAGCCCGAGCCCGGCAACTGCCCTGGTTGGGCCGCGCGGCACCAACGTCGTGCGCGGCGGTCAGGGCGTGCTGGCTCTGCGCGCGAGGACCAGCCGGTACTGCGGGCTGCCGTCTGCGCGCCGGCCCAGGGCCGTCAGGGGGGCTGTGGTCACGGTGAACCGGGATGCGGTCAGGTCGTTGCTGACCGCGTGCAGGGAGCAGGTTCGGTAGTACATGACGAACGGGGGGCGCCACAGCGCATTGCGGGCCCGCATGGCCAGGTCGAACCCGAGCAGTGCCCAGTACCAGCGTGAGGTGATGGGCTGCGGCGCACCGATCGGGAAGGCGAAAACCCCGCCAGGCCGCAGCGCGCGGTACACGCCGGCGAACAGCGCGGGCCGTTCGGCGGGCAGGAAGTGCCCGAGCGCCCCGAAACTGACCGCCAGGTCGAAGGCCCCGGCAAACGGCAGGGCCCGGGCGTCAGCCCGTACCCACGTGGCGTCCGGGTGCGCACTGCATGCCCGCGCGAGCATGCCAGCACTGAAGTCAGCGCCCGTGACCGGTCCCTGGCACAGGGATGTGAGGACCTGCATGCCCGCGCCGGTGCCGCAGCACACGTCCAATCCCCGGCCGAACGGGCCGAGCGGGCGCAACGCACCGGCGGTCGCGTCAAGCACGCCATCGGGGGTGCGGAAAGGCGTGTGATCGAACTTCGGGGCAAGCAGGTCGTAGCCGCCCTCGACCGAGGACAGCGCCTGCCTGGCCAGTTCACCCCAAGACGGGCCTTCAGGCGAGAACATCGGCCAAGGGTAGCTCCCCGAGGCCAAGGGTTCAGACAAGGGTGAGCCCGGGGTAAGGCCAGGGATCGTCACGGGCGCGACACCCGGCCCGATCTGTGATCGTGTGGGCAGTGCCAGCCGTGCCGCTGGGGCGGAAGGAGTTGCCCTGCATCGCGTGCCGAGGCCAATCGGCCCATCTCTTCCGTCGCCATGTCAGCTCATCAGGGAAAGGAGCAGATCCGATGTCCAGCGAAGCTGAAGTCCGCCCCTTCGGTGTCAGTTTTCCGGACGAGGAGGTCGCCGATTTGCGCAGGCGCGTCAGCGCGACCAGGTGGCCGGAGCGTGAGACGGTCGCCGACGACTCGCAGGGCGCGCGCCTGGCGATGATGCAGGAACTCGCGCGCTACTGGGGCAGCGACTATGACTGGCGCAAATGCGAGGCGAATCTGAACGCCCTGCAGCAATTCATGACCGAGATCGACGGGCTGGACATCCACTTCGTGCACGTCCGCTCCCCGCACGCCGGCGCGCTGCCGCTGATCGTCACGCACGGGTGGCCCGGCTCGATCATCGAGCAGATGAAGATCATCGAGCCGCTCACCAATCCCACGGCGCACGGCGCGAGCGCGGAAGACGCGTTCGATCTGGTGATTCCCTCGCTGCCGGGGCACGGGTTCTCCGCCAAGCCGGCCCGCACCGGGTGGGATCCGGCCCGCATCGCACGGGCCTGGGTGGTGCTGATGAAGCGCCTCGGGTACACCCGGTTCGTGGCGCAAGGCGGCGACTGGGGCGCGGCCGTCACCCAGACGATGGGCATCCAGGCGGCGCCGGAGCTGGCCGGCATTCACTCCAACATGCCGGGCACCGCCACGGCCGCCATCAACAAGGCGGTCCAGCGCGGCGATCCGCCGCCGCCGGATCTGTCCGCCGAGGAACTGCGCGCCTACGAGCAGCTGAGCACCTTCTACGCCAAGCACGTGGCCTACGCGCAGATCATGAGCACGCGCCCGCAAACGCTGTACGGGCTCGCCGACTCCCCCGCCGACCTGGCGGCGTTCATGCTCGACCACGGCGACGGCAGCGGCCAGCCCGGGCTCGTGGAACGGGTCCTGGCCGGAACCCTGGACAGCCCCCTGACCCGCGACGACCTCCTCGACAACATCACGCTGTACTGGCTGACCAACACCGGGATATCCGCGGCCCGCCTCTACTGGGAGAACAAGGCGGACTTCTTCGACGCCAAGCCCATCACGATCCCGTTTGCCATCAGCGTCTTTCCCGACGAGCTCTACCAGGCCCCGCGCAGCTGGGCCGAGCGCGCCTACCCCGGCAACCTCATCCACTACAACAAGCTCAGCAAAGGCGGCCACTTCGCCGCCTGGGAACAACCGGACCTGTTCGCCGCAGAGATGCGCGCCGCGTTCAAGTCGCTGCGCTAAGGGGCATTGTCATGACCGCACACTGGCGGGCGCCGGCCGGGCTGCACGTGGCCTCGGCCCGGCTGCCCGATGAGGGTGAGCTGCCTTCCCTGGACGGCGCGAGCGGGTGGCTCAACTCGCCGCCGCTGACGTCAGCGGGCCTGCGCGGGACGGTCGTCCTAGCCGGCTTCTGGACCTACACCTGTATCAACTGGCTACGCCAGCTTCCCTACCTCCGCGCCTGGGCCGGGAAATACTCCGGCTACGGGCTGGTGGTGATCGGCGTGCATACGCCCGAGTTCTCGTTCGAGCACAACGCCGGCAATGTCCGCCGGGCCGTTCAGGACATGGGGATCACTTACCCGGTCGCGACCGACAACGACTATGCGGTGTGGCGTGCCTTCGCCAACCACTACTGGCCCGCCCTGTACTTCGCCGATGCGCGGGGCCGCATCCGGCATCACCACTTCGGCGAAGGCGAATACGGCCAGTCGGAAATGGTCATACAGCAGCTGCTGGCCGAAGCCGGGGCCAGCGGCGCAGGGACCGAACCGGTCTCGGTCGAGGCCCGCGGCCTGGAGGCCCCGGCCGACTGGGCCACCTTGAGATCACCGGAGAATTACACCGGCTATCAGCGCACCGAGAACTTCGCATCCCCCGGCGGCACCGTGCCCGGCATGCCGCACCACTACACCCTCCCCACGCGGCTGGGGCTCAACCAGTGGGCCCTGTCGGGGGACTGGACCATGGCCGAAGAGGCCACCACGCTGAACGCGGCGAACGGGCGCATCGCCTGCCGCTTCCACGCCCGTGACCTCAACCTCGTCATGGGGCCGGCAGCACCAGAAACCCCCGTGCGATGCCGCGTCCTCCTCGACGGGCAGCCACCCGGCGAGGCACACGGAAGCGACGTCGACCGCGACGGCAACGGCACGCTCACGTGGCAGCGGGTGTACCAGCTCATCCGCCAGCCCGGCCCCGTCACCGACCGCACCTTCGAGATCACCTTTCCCGACCCTGGGGCTCAGGCCTACTGCTTCACCTTCGGCTAGATCAGGAGCACCTCCCATGGACACGAGCAAGGCGCGCGCGGCTGGCGCACCTTTCGGCCCGGTGCGGCAGATCGAGGCCGGCGTGCTGAACACCGGTTACGTCGAGGCCGGCCCCGCCGACGGCCCCGCAGTCATGCTGGTGCACGGCTGGCCCTACGACATCCACAGCTTTGCCGAGGTCACCCCGCTGCTGGCGGCGGCCGGGTACCGGGTCATCGTCCCGTTCGTCCGCGGCTACGGCACTACGCGGTTCCGCTCCGACGACACGCCCCGCAACGGCCAGCAGGCGGCCCTGGCGGTGGATGTCATCGCGCTGATGGACGCGCTCGGCATCGGGACGGCCGTCCTGGCCGGCTTCGACTGGGGGGCGCGGTCGGCCGACGTCATCGCGGCGCTGTGGCCGGACCGGTGCAAGGCCCTGGTCTCCGTGAGCGGGTACCTGATCGGCAGCCAGGCCGCCAGCGAGGCACCACTGCCGCCACAGGCCGAGTACACCTGGTGGTACCAGTACTACTTCGCCACCGAGCGCGGCCGGGCCGGCTACGACAGATACCGGCGCGAGTTCAGCAGGCTCATCTGGCGGCTCGCCTCGCCGCAGTGGGCCTTCGATGACGCCACCTTCGCGCGCAGCGCGGCAGCGTTCGACAACCCCGATCACGTCGCGATCGTGATCCACAACTACCGCTGGCGGCTGGGCCTGGCGGAGGGCGAGCCGCGCCATGACGACGTGGAGCGGCGGCTCGCCACCGCCCCGGCCATCGCCGTGCCTACCATCACCCTCGAGGGCGACGCCAACGGCGCACCACACCCGGAACCCACCGCCTACGCCGGCAAGTTCTCCGGCAAGTACGAGCACCGGACCATCTCCGGTGGCGTCGGGCACAACCTGCCCCAAGAAGCCCCCCAGGCCTTCGCCCGGGCCGTCATCGACGCCGGCAATCTCTGACTACTGCACATCAGCCGACCGACACCGCAGGAGGCTCCCCCGTGAACATGACAGACCAGTCCTCGCACACCGGCGCCCGGCCGGCGATCGTGCTCGTGCACGGCGCCTTCGCCGACGCGTCCAGTTGGACCGGCGTGATCGAGTGGTCGCCACCGGCGACAAGGCCGCTGGCGCCGACGTCGTCCGGGCGCAGGCCCAGCGGGCCGGCGCGGACATCACCGAGGTTGAGGGCTCGCACGTGATCATGATCTCCCAGCCGCAAGCGGTCACCGACGTCATCGTGACGGCGGCACGCGCGGTCGCAGGCACACACCGGTAGCCGACATGCGCACGGCACCAAGATCGGCGTTCGTGGCGAGCTGATCATGGACGGGAAGGTGGCTGTCATCACCGGCGCCGCCCGGGGCGTCGGCGCCGGCCTGGTCTCCGCTTACCGGGGGCGGGGGTGGGCGGTGGTCGCCACCGCCCACTTGATCAAGCCATCGCTGGACCCGGGTGTGCTCACCGTCGCCGGGGACCTCGCCGAGCCTGCCACCGCCGGCCGGATCACCGGCGCGGCGCTGGACCGGTTCGGCCGCATCGACACCCTCATCAACAACGCGGGGGTGGTCATCTCCAAGCCGTTCACCGACTACACGGCCGCCGACTATGCCGCCGCCGTCGGGGCCAACCTCACCGGGTTCTTCTGGCTGACCCAGCATGCGATCGCCGAGATGGCGAGCCGCTACGGTGGCCACGTGGTCAACGTCTCGGCCGCCCTGGCCGAGGTTGCGGACTTTGGCGTGCCCCCGGTGCTGGCCGCGCTGACCAAGGGCGGCCTGGCCGCGGCGACCAGGTCACTGGCCATCGAGTACGCCGCCTACGGCATCCGGGTCAACGCGGTCTCCCCGGGCGTCATTCACACCTCGGCCGACCCTCCGGACAGCTACGAGCATCTCGGCGGTCGGCCGCCTCCGCTCGGCCGGGCCGGCCAGGTCAGCGATGTCGTCGACGGCGTCTTGTTCCTGGAGTCCTCGCCCTACATCACCGGCGAGATCCTGCATATCGACGGCGGCCAGATCGCCCGCCAGTGAGGCCCCGGCTACGCCGGCAGATCCGCCCGCCCGGCTTGCGTGAGCGCGGCGCGAAGCTGCCGGCGGGAGCCGATGCCGAGCTTGATGAACACCTTGCGCAGGTGCCATTCAACCGTGCGCGTGCTGATGAAAAGCTGCGCGCCGATCTCCGGGTTCGACAGGCCGTCACGAGCGAGCCGGGCGATCTGCTCCTCCTGCGGGGTGAGCTCATCGCGTGTCCCGGCGCTGCCCTGGCGCACGGTTTCGCCCGCTGCCATGAGCTCACGGCGGGCCCGCTCGGCGAACGCTTCCATCCCGATCGTGGTGAACAGGTCGAGGGCCGTACGTAGCTGCTCCCGCGCGTTGACGCGCCGGCCTTCACGGCGCAGCCACTCGCCGTAGACCAGGTGCGCGCGGGCAAGTTCCGGCCGCAGCCGGGTGCGCCCCAGACGATCGATCGCTTCTTGATGAAGGTTGTCGGCGGCAGCCCCGTCGCTCAGCAATGCCCGGGAGCGCGCCTCGATGCCGAGCGCGACGTCGGTGCCACAGGGCTGCGACGTCGCGGCCAGCCGCTCGAGCGCCTCATGGGCGAGCCTGGTGTCTCCTGCGCGCACGGCCGCCTCGACCAGTTCGGGCAGCGCCCGCGCGGACACGAAGTACTCGAAAGGGTTCGACGCGGCCTGCTGGGCCGACCGGGCCGCCTCCTCATAACGCGCCAAGCCGTTGTACAAGATCGCGGCGGCCCAGTGCGCGTAAACCGCCACGCCTGGCCCGCCGGTCGCGGCCTGCTCGATCGCCGCCGAGGCCTCGGCTTCCCTTCCTTGCAGTGCGAGAAGCTTCAGCAGGGCGTTGGGCGGGCACCAGCTTCCGGTTGCCGCCGCGACGTTGTCGGCCTCCGCGGCCAGCGCCGCGGCACCCGCGAAGTCACCTCTCCACGAGCGTGCCATGCCCAGCCCGCAGAGGTGGATCGGCAGCTCCGCAAGCGCGCCCGCGTCGCGGACAAGCCGGACCTGCCTCGTGCAGATCGCGTGCCACGCCTCGTCGGCCCACACGGTCATGCTCGCGGATTGCGCCATCCAGCCCCAGCGCAGGACGTCGTGTACGGGCATGTCGGCGAGCGCTGCCGCCGCTCGCTGCAACGTCGCAGTGGCGGCGGCGGGGCCGTCGGTGGTCAGCCGGGTGAGGCCGTCGAGCAGCAGGTCGAGCGGACGCGGGGCACCAGCCCGCGGCGGAAGGGCCCGAACGGCGCGGCATATCTCCTGAACGACCTCCCCACCGTCCGCGAGATGCCCGGCGAGGACCCCCGCGCCCCATGCGACCAGGTACGTCTCGCGCGCGAGCTCCAGGTCGAAGGGCTCGAGCCGCCTCGCTGCCTTCAGCAGCAACGGGGGAGCATCGCTGGCAAGGCCCCAGGCGAAGGCGACGTGGCCGCGCACCAAGTCCGCCCGGGCGCGCTGGAACTCATCGAGCGCGCTAGCCTCCGCGGTGGCCACGAGTCCGAGAGCCCCCTCGAACGCGCCGGCCTGCACGCTGACCTGGGCCGCAGCCAGCGCACGCTCGGCGTGACGGGCCGGATCGGCGGTCAGCGCCACCGAACGCTCCAAGAACGCCGCGGCCGCGGCCAGGCCGCCGCGGGCCTGCGCCCGCCCGGCCGAGCGCTCGAGTTCCGCTGCGACGTCCTCATCCGGCCCGGCTGCGGCCTGCGCCCAGTGCCAAGCCCGGCGGTCCGGATCGGCCTGCGGGTCGGTCACCTCGGCCAGCGCCGCGTGCATCCGCCTGCGGTCGGCGACCGGCGCCGACCGGTAGGCCGCCGAGCGGGCCAGTGGGTGCCGGAACCGCACCTGGGCGCCGAACTCGGCCAGCCCCGCCTCTACCGCCGGCGCCGCCAGGGCGACCGGGATGCCCAGCCGCCCGGCCGCCCGCCACACCAGCGACCGGTTTCCGGACGGATCGGTCGCCGCGAGCTGCAGCAGCCGCTGGGTCCCGGCCGGCAAAGCCTCGAGCTGGCGGGCGAAGCTGCCCTCGATCCGGCCGGTCAGCGGCACCGCGCCGGGCAGGCCGAACCCGCCCGCCAGCTGCGTCGGCGTCAGCCCGCGCGGCAGCTCAAGCAGCGCCAGCGGATTACCCCGGGTCTCGGCCACGATCAGGTCGGTGACCCGCTCATCCAGCGGCCCGGACAGCGCCGATTCCAGCAGCGCCCGCGCATCGCTATCGCCCAGCCCGATGACTTCGAGTTCGGGTAGCCCGGCCAGCTCCGCGCTCGGATCACGGGCTGCGAACACCAGCCCCACCGGGTCAGCCGCCAGGCGCCGCGCCGCGAACCCCAGCGCCTGAGCCGAGGCCCGGTCCAGCCACTGCGCGTCGTCGACCAGGCAGATCAGCGGACGGTCCGCGGCCACCTCCGAGAGCAAGCTCAGCACCGCCAGAGCGACAAAGAACAGGTCCGGCGGCGGCCCGGCGGCGACACCGAACGCGATCTGCAACGCATCACGCTGCGGCGCGGAGATCTTGCCGACGTGGTCCAGCATCGGCCCGCAGAGCTGATGCAGCCCCGCGAACGCCAGCTCCATTTCCGACTGCACACCCATCGCACGCGCCACCCGGCACCCCGAACCCGACGCCTGCCCGGCCAGGTGGTCCAGCAGCACGGACTTGCCTACTCCCGGATCCCCCCGCACGACCAGGACTCCGCTCTCGCCAGCCTGGACCGCCCCAACCAGCCGGTCGAGCGCTCTACGTTCGCTCAGCCGGTCTGTCAAGACGGGCGGATGCTCCCGAGGGTGGGCCATTCTCCGCTACGCCGCCTCCGTTGCTTCCGCCGCGGGGACGCTTGCTCGCGGAGCAGGGGGGTGCTTGCACCGGGTTCCCCCGTAGCGGTGCTGCCCGCGCACGTTCACACGGCCTCCCCGTAGGCCAGGCAGTTGGGCCGGCAATGGCCGGGTAATAGGAGGTTAAATCATGGCAGCGCGTATGGCGATGGCCCGTTCCGTCACACAGCCCTCACGCATCTCCGGAACCACCAGCCGCGGTCAAGGCCGCTGTCCTCCCGTCGAGCCGGCCGGGTAACGCGGATTCCGCCTTTCGGCACCGTGTCGACGCCGGGACTACGGGACCAGGCAGCGGAACTCCCTGGTCGGCCGGCCAGGGGTGCCGACCAGTGACTGTCAAGGGCGCGCTCGCCGTGCCAGGAGGCGACCGTGAAAGGACGCCTTGCCCCTGGACCGAAGGAGCCGAAATGACCGTGCAACCTGCTCACTGGCGGTACGCCGGACTGGCCGCCGCCTGCTGCGCGACGTTGGCCGCGCTCACCCTCGCGGCCCCCGGCGCCTCGGGCGCCCAAGCCGCCACCGCGGCCGCGGCCTGGGGCTCCGGCACTACCCCGATCGTGATTACCAGCGACGGCGCGGTCCGCGGCACGACCGCGGGCGCCGTCGATGAGTTTCTTGGCGTTCCGTACGCGGCTCCCCCCACCGGCCACCTGCGGTGGCGCCCGCCGCAGCCGCCGGCCAGGTGGCGCGGCGTCCGGGACGCCACCCGGTTCGGCCCGTCCTGCCCGCAGCCGCCGAGCCCGTTCGCGCCTCCCGGCCGGTTCAGCGAGAACTGCTTGTACCTCAACGTGTACGCGCCCACGGCGCACGACGGTGACGGTGACCATCGGCTCCTGCACGGCGGTGACCGGGACGGCCGGCCGGTGCTGGTGTGGATCCACGGCGGCGGCCTGACACAGGACGCCAGCCGTAACTACGACCCTGCCAAACTGGCGGCGGACGGCGTGGTGGCCGTGACCATCAACTACCGGCTCGGCGCGCTGGGGTTCCTCGCGCACCCGGCGCTGGCGGCCCGGCCCGGTGGCCCGGCCGGCAACTACGGGCTGATGGACCAGCAGGCCGCGCTGCGCTGGGTGCAGGACAATATCCGCCGCTTCGGCGGCGACCCGGAGAACGTCACCATCGCCGGCGAGTCCGCCGGCGGACTGTCCGTGCTCGCCCACATGGTCTCCTCCGGTTCCCGCGGGCTGTTCGACAAGGCGATCATTCAAAGCGGCACGTTCGCGCTCAACCAGCGGCCCCTGGCCACCGCCGAGGCCGCGGGCGAGGCGTTCGCGGCCCAGGCGGGCTGCCCGGACCAGACCGCGGCCTGCCTGCGCAGCCTGCCGGTCTCGGACCTGGTGGACCCCAACTTCATCGAGATCCCCGGCGTGGTCGACGGCGCGGTCCTCACCGAGCCGATCGGGACGGCGCTGGCCGCCGGGCGGTTCGCCCGCGTGCCGGTACTCAACGGCACCAACCACGACGAAGAGGCGCTCTTCGTCAGCATCGGCCTGACCGTCAGCCAGGGCACCGACGTGCCGATACCCGGGTTCCCGGTGACCCTCGGCAACTACCAGGAAGACATCGCCGCGGCGCTGGGCGTGACAGCCGCGCGGGCCGCCGCGATCGCGGCCGAGTACCCGCCCGGCGCCTCGCCGGACAGGGCGCTCAGCGCCCTGGTCGGGGACGCCAGCTTCGCCTGCCCGGCGCTGCAGGTGGACTCGGTGACCGCCCGGCGGGCACCGACATTCGGCTACGAGTTCAACGATGACAACGCGCCCCAGGTCTTCGTGCCACCGGGCCTGGTGCCGCAAGTGGCGACGCACGGGTCCGAGCTGCAGTACCTGTTCGACCTGCCGAACGCGCCCGTCCCCACGCCGCTGAGCACCGACCAGCAGGCGCTCGCGGCCAGCATGCGAGCGGCCTGGGCGCACTTCGCGGCCACCGGTACCCCGGCGACCGCGGCCGTGTCCTGGCCGGCATTCGGCGGCAGCGCGCGGATGCTGTCGCTCGTGCCGCCGCAGCCACAGGTCGAGACGGACTTCGCCGCCCGGCACCACTGCGCGTTCTGGGCCGCCGGGTAACGACGCCCATCGCCGCACCCCTCCCGGCGGCCGCGCCGACCGGCGCGGCCGCCGGGCAGGAGTTTCCTGTGAGCATCTCGCTGAACGCGCCGCTCAAGCCCGGACCCGGACGATCGCATGACCTCACTGGGCTCCGGGACTGCGCAGACCAGTGAAACCCCAGGGTGCTCCCTGGGGCGGCCCGGCGATGGCGATCGTTAGCGTCATCCCTGACACAACCTGCAGGGAGGCGCCCATGACGACGGCCGAGGACCGCACCGGCGATACGACCGGGATGGCGCAGCAGCAGTCGCCATGGCTTGGGAGCAGCGACCTTCGTGAGGGCTATGCCGAGGTCGGGGACCAGCGGTTGCATTATGTCGAGGCTGGCGATGGGCCGCTGATTGTTTTGCTGCACGGCTTTCCCGAGTTCTGGTACGGCTGGCGGCTGCAGATCCTGCCGCTGGCGGCCGCGGGATTCCGTGTCGTCGTACCGGATATGCGCGGCTACAACCTGTCCTCCAAGCCGGACGGCGTCCATGCCTACGACACCGGCAAGCTGACCGCCGACATCCGCGGCCTGATCCACGAACGCGGCGCCCAGTCGGCGCTGCTGGCCGGTCACGATTGGGGCGGAAGCGTCGCCTGGGCGGTCGCGATGAGCCACCCCGAGGTGGTGGACCGGCTGGCCATCCTGAATGCGGCCCACCCGCGGAAGCTCTCGCAGGGACTGCACCACCCCGGCCAGCTCCGCAAGTCCTGGTACTTTTTCTTCTTCGATCTTCCCGACCTGCCCGAAGCCATCGTGCACGCCAACCACTGGCACTTCTTCCGCCACTTCCTGCACGATGCCCACCCGGCCTACACGCCGGAGGAGACCGACCGCTACGTCGAGGCGTGGTCGCAGCCAGGCGCAGCCACCGGGATGATCAACTACTACCGGTCCTCGGTGCGGACCCCGCCCAAGCAGGCCGAGGCGGCGCTTCGCCCGATCAATGCGCCCACGCTGGTCATCTGGGGTGAGCGCGACCGCTACCTCGGCCCAGAACTAGCCGAGCCCGACCACGACGACGTGCCCAACCTGGACCGCGTCGAGCGGCTGCCCGACGCCTCACATTGGGTGCATCACGACGAGCATGAGCGCGTCACCGAACTGCTCACCGAGCATTTCGCCCCCGCACTACAGGCCGGGAACTGACCACGGGCAACTGGCCATGACGCACGTCAGGGCCAGGTCACGGTGAAGTTCGCCCGGGCCGGCTTGCTGTTGCCGGCGCTGACGATGACCACACCGCGATAGGTGCCGGGGTGCGGGTAGGTGTGCGTGCCGAAAATGGTGTAGCGGCTGTTCACCGTGGTGCCCGTGGCATTGGTGCCGGTCACGTCGCCGGTCGAGGTGCTGCCATCGCCCCACTTGATCGTGCACCCGATGCCGAGCGAGGAATCGCACATGGTGAGCGTGCTGGCCGGATAGCCCGGCGCGGACAGCGTCGCGACCGCGCCATGGACCCGGCCGTGAGCGTTGGCGGTCTCGGTGGCACCGATGACCGTCAGCGGCCAGGGCACCTGGGTCGAGGGGTAGAAGTTCACCCCCGCCGCCTGCAGCCGGGCGCCCTGCCCGCCGAGGCGGCGCAGGAAGTCGTGGTAGGCGGGGCTGGCGGCAGTCCGGCGGGCGCTCGGTGACCAGGCGACTTCCGCCAGTGCGAGCAACCGCGGGAACACCATGTAGTCGGCGTTGGCCAAGGTCGCGACGGTCTCGCCCCACATGGCGCCTTCCACGCCGATGACGTTCCGGTCGGTGACACCGCTGACGAACCCGCCGGGGTTCCAGTTGTAGGCAGCCGACACATCGCATCCGCGGGGGCAGGCCCAGTTCATGCCCAGTGCGGGCGGCACGCTGGACCGGGCACCGACGACGTATTTCTGATCAAGGTAGGTGTGGTTCGCCGGCGCCATCACGATCTTCATGTGCTTGGCTACCGCCTCGCGGCCGGTGATCGATCCCGGCGACGAGCCTCCGGCGGGCTGCCAGTACTCGGCGATGGACCCAGCGGGCGGGCGGGTGCCCTTGCCAGCGATGTCGGCCCAGCCCATGACCGTCTTACGGCGCTGGGTGACGATGCCTGCTTCCTTGTTAATGAACGCGGCGTACTTCGCGGGGGCGAGCAGCGACGCCGGCACCTCGTCTCCGCCGAGGTCGTAATAGGGGCCGGGCGTGATCGCGCCGAGCTGGCCGATGATCGCCGTCATGATCGCCCAGGTGTCCGGGCTGCCCGGGCACAGCGCGCTGTAGCCGACGTTCTCGGTGTAGTCCCAGTGCGGCGGCTTGAACGCGCCGCAGTCGATCCCGTGCGGGCTGGCCGGCAGCGCAGGATTGCCGGTGTCGTTGTACTCCGACATGATGATCGCGTTGTTGTGGCCCGGGGAATCGACCTCGGGCACGACCGTGATGAAGTGCGCGGCGGCATCGGCGACGACGGCCTTGTACTGTGCCGGGGTCCAGAACCCGCCCGGGTCTGCCAGCCTGCCGCCGGTACCGACCGAGCCGCGGCTGCCGATGGCGGTCAGCCGCGGAAAGCCCTTGATCGCCAGCCGGAAGCCCTGGTCGTCGCTGAGGTGCAGGTGCAGCACGTCGATCTTGTAGGCGGCGATCTGGCCGATCAGTTTCTCGACCGCCGACGCGGGCTCATAGTGCCGGGCAATGTCAAGAAGCAGGCCGCGGTAGGCGTAGCGGGGGTAGTCGGTGATGGTGACGACCGGCGTCGTCCAAGGCCCCGGCAGGACCGCCGGGCTGCTGACCCAGGCCGGCAGGAGTTGCCGAAGCGTCTGGACGCCGTTGTAGAGACCATGCGCGGTCGGCGCCTCGATCGTCACGCCGGATGCGGTGGTGACGAGCTGATAACCCTCGGCCCGGTGGCTGGGCCCGAGCGACGCGGGATCGCCGATCTCCAGGGCGATGTCTCCCCGGCGCGGCGTGCCGGTGACGGCCGGCAGCCGGTACCCGGTCGAAGGCCGCAGGTAGGCAGCCAGGTCCTGGGCAACCGGCAACTCGGCCTTGGCGCTGGCGCCCGGTGCCGAGACGATCCGGGCCCGCGGGGTGAGCGTGAAATGACCGCTGCCGATCCTCGTTGATACCGGTTTGGGCACCACGCCGAGGGTGGTTGCCGGCCCGGCGGCCTGCTTCACCGAAGCGGAGCCCGCCTGCACGGCGAATACAACTGCGGGAACGCCGATCACCAGCACCGACAAACCGGCCGACCAGACCGACAGAACGGCCGGGCGATGCCGCCACGAGCCGCCGCGGGAGCCAGCCTGCCCCCTGCGTGGTCCGGCGAGCGTAGCCAGGAAATGGCGCCTGTCATTCATGCTGGCCGCCTCTTCGTCTTGGGCAACTGCAAGCACGGCTGATCCAGCAAGAAGGCGTCCCCTGCCGAGGTTGGCCTAAACTCGTCACGTGGGGACTATTCCGGCGGAGGGCTGGTATCGGGATCCCTTCGCCATCCATGAAGACCGCTGGATGTCGCAAGGGCGGCCGACCAAGCTTGTCCGAGACGGCGGTGTGGAGTCTTACGATCCTCCACCGGACCTGCCCCTGCCCGACGCACTCGTGCCGGTCGTCGCTGACAGCGAATCAACCGGCCCCGCGGGCTCGGGTGAGGACGGCCAGGAGCCCGGCTACAGTGACCGCCGGGCCCGCCGCGCGGCGCTCGATGCGATCACCGGCGGGGCCCTCGTGGACGAGCCAGGCGGCGACTGGTAGTTAAGCTGCCGTGACCAGCATGGCTCGGCAGGGCAAGGCGGCAGGCAGCAGTCCCTAGCCGCCGCGTTCCTCGGGCTCCAGGTCGAGCGCGTGGAGCACTTCGCTCAGGCTCTCGTAGCGATGCCCTGCCGGGAGCGAAGCCGCCCGCTCGAGCAACTGGTCCCCGGCGTTGCGCTCGGTCAGGATCTCCAGCAGCCGTTTCCGGCTCACCGGCCAGACGCTGCGATCAAGGTGGCGGGCCAGGTCGCTGCGTAGCTCGACCGCTTCCCAGTTCTCCGGGACCGGCGACTCGGCCAGCCTGGCCGCCGGGGCCCAGACCGCCTCCTGCTCCGTCTCGTCCTCGGGTTCCTCCTCAGGCCCGGGCCATTCCCCGGCGTACTGCCGCGCCTCGGCTTCGTCCTGGGGCTTGATCGCCTCATCGCGGCGGGGGCCGTGCGTGTCGCTGGCCTGTTCGCTCACTGGCGTGCCTCGCTTACTTCGCTCGCCCTGCTTACTTCGCTCACCCTGCCCGGTCCACGGGCCCGGGCGCCACCGTGGCTGCCCGTGCTAGCCCTTCCCCTTGCCGCTACTCATATCCAGCAAACGTCTCCGGCGCCACCCGGTCTGAGCGCCAGAGGGCCCGGCATCTCCCTCCCCCCAACGTAGTACCGGCGGTCACCTCTTCAGCCGAGCTACGGCGCGGCCGTCACCCCTAACGTGACGGCAAGACCACCAAAGGTCCGCAGCGCCAACCTGACCTACGTCGGCGAGGTGCCGTTCTCCTACATCTCCGAGACCGACCGTTACGTCGCGTTCTCCGACCTGCTGTTCCCTGCCCTGGCGCCGACGGCCACGCCGTCGCACCTGGCGCTGGTCCGGCTGGAGGACGTGGACCCCACCGCCGACCCGGCCGCGCTGCGGCAGTTCGCCGACTACCTGTCCAGCCAGCACGTGCCGTTCAGCGTCGGGGGTGATCCGGAGTACACCGACCCCAACGGCTACTACAACGGCGGCAAGAAGCAGACGATCACGCTGGCGCAGCGCCCGCGGTGGTCTCCGCCCTGAAGTACATGCAGTCGAAGGGCGGGACGATCATCGAGCACGGCTTCACCCACCAGTACTCCAACGTCGCCAACCCGTACAACGGGGTGACCGGTGACGACGCCGAGTTCTACCGTGCGCAGTGCTCGACCACCCAGCAGCCGCCGTACAACTTCGACAGCCCGTGCCAGAACAGCGACTACATCGTCTGGACCGGGCCACTGCCGGGGGACTCCGCGCTCTGGGCCGCGGCAAGGGCCATGGCCGGTCGGCTCCTGTTCGCCCAGGCGGGCCTGAGCCAGCCGACGATCTGGGAGACGCCGCACTACTTCGCCTCGCTGCGGACTACACGGGAATCGACACCGTGTACAGCACCCGCTACGAGCGGGAGATCTTCCCAAGTGGCCTGCTCGGCGGCTCGCTGGACTACAGCCACATCTTCGGCCAGTTCTTCCCGTACGTGGTGCACGACGTGTACGGCGAGAAGGTGATCCCGGAGAACCTGGGCAACTACGAGCCGGTCGAGGCCAACAACAACCCGCCGCGGCTGCCGGCGGACATCATCCACAACGCCCAGGTGAACCTGGCCGTGACGCAGGGGGTGGCCAGCTTCTTCTTCCACCCCACCTATCCCCTCAGCGATCTGCAGCAGATCGTTGCCGGGATCAAGGCACTGGGCTACACGTTCGTGAGCCCGACCAGTCTGCCCGGCTAATAGGGAGCGCGCCGGCTAGCCGGATAGCGGGCTGGCTGACCGGGGGCGCGTTCGGCCCGGCTGGAGTCTCCCCTCCAGCCGGGCCGAACCACGTCCGGCGCGCGGGAAGGCAGGCCCGGGCGCCTGGGAGAAATGCGTGTCGGTCCCGGCGGGGGCTGGGGGATGATGCCGTCCGTGGAAAAAACGGCCATCACGGCAGACCTGGCAGCGCGGCTGGTTGCGGAACAGTTCCCGCAGTGGGCAGGCCTTCCGGTGCGCCGGGTCGAGCCGGGTGGCTCGGATAACGTCACCTCCTGCTGACCGAACACGGCCGGCTGAGCGCCGTAATCGACTTCGGCTGCTGCGCCGTGGGGGATCCCGCCTGCGACACGGTAATCGCCTGGACCTACTTCTCCGGCGACAGCCGCAAGGTCTTCAAAGAGCGCCTTCCCGTGGACGGGGCGACCTTGGCGCGCGGCCGTGGCTGGGCACTGTGGAAAGCCATGATTGTGCTGGTAGACGCGCTGCGAGACGACCCAGAGGACGGCATCGCGACCAAGGGGGTCATCGCCGAAGTGCTGTCCGATAACGTCCATGCATAACCCGACAAAACGGGACTCGGGCAAGGGGGGCGCGGACAGCCGCGCCGAAGTATGATCCGTGCAAAGCGGCCGAGCGTAACGGGGGTCGCCCAATAACGTCAGGAGCGGGTTCATGGGCCTTCTCAACGAAGCTCGCCGCGAATTCATCGCAGCGCCGGACAGTGCCAAAGGCCAGATCGTCTACAAGTGGCCCGACCAGAACATCCGCAAGTTCTCCCGGGCCATCGTGGAGCCCGACGCGCTCGCGGTGTTCATGAATCAGGGCCAGGTCATGGGCGTCCTCAGCCCGGGCCAGCACACCCTGGACGCCTCGGAGCTCCCGTTCCTCGGCATGTTCGTGGACTGGGCCAGCAGCAGCAACGCCTTCAAGGCGGAGATCTACTTCGTCGGCGCCAGGGAATACCCGCACTGCCGGTTCGGCGGCCGGCTCGACGAGGTCCAGGACCCGGTGTCCGGCCTGATCGTCACGCTCCGGGCGTTCGGCGAGTATGCGCTGCGCGTGCTCGACCCGGTCAAGCTGATCCTCAACCTGGTCGGCACCGTGGACGTGACGAACAACGAGGCCATCACCGGCTGGGTCGCGCAGCAGCTGCTGAAGGTCACCCGCACCACGGTCACCACCCAGCTCATGTCGGGCGCCTGGCCGATCCTCGGGCTTTCCATGCACAGCCCGGACATCGAGGCCGCGGCGGGCCCCGCGGCCAACGAGCAACTGGCGGACTACGGCCTGGCCATCGCCCGGTTCGGCAACCTCGACGTCAACCTCGACGACGACGACAGCGCCCGGCTGAAGAAGCTGGCCGCCGACACCTCCTACAGCCGGCTGGCCGGCGGCTTCCTGCAGGCAGCGCAGGCCGAGGCGCTGCAGGGGGCCGGTGAGGGCATGGCCCAGGGCGGCGGAGCGGTGACCCCCATGTTCCTCGGCGCCGGCCTCGGCATGGCCGGCCAGATGATGCAGCCGCCGCCGCAGGGCACGCCCGTCCCGCCACCGGGTACCGGCTTCGTCGGCAGCGGCCAGGGCTACGGGCAGCAGCCGCCACCGGCCCCGCCCGCGGCCCCCGCGGCAGCGGCCCCGGCGCCCGCGGCAGCGGAGGCAGCGGAGGCCACGATCGAGTGTCCCGGGTGCCACAGCGCGGTACGCGCGGGCTCGAAGTTCTG
>Ga0207699_10000594_pt1 | contig 17791 bp, 11 predicted proteins | sample LARL51metaG_FD_184344 | JGI IMG/M metagenome (GOLD analysis project Ga0207699, IMG submission 184344) | Corn, switchgrass and miscanthus rhizosphere microbial communities from Kellogg Biological Station, Michigan, USA - LAR L5-1 metaG... | ecosystem: Host-associated > Plants > Roots >...
GGCATCCAAATATTCTAAGGGAGCTGACTGCAATGCGTCTTCATGCAAAGCGATCATCGCATAGTCGCCGCGCGCGAGGGGACCGGTCCAGGCGGCGCGTGGCCCGAGGCGTTCCAAATTTTGCAATGTCTGGCGCGCAAGAGGCAGAAGCGCCTTGAGAGCTTCGCGACGTTTCATTCCGAGCCCGGCAAAGATCTGAACCGCTGTTTCTTGAAGAGCGAGCAGATGCCCTGCGGCGAGCACCGCAGCGGCATGGTACAGAGGCTTGGTCGTCGCATCGAGTTGCACCGGTTGGCCGCCGAGAGTTCGCGTGATGACTCGCGCGATGCGCAGCGCGGCAGGATCGCCCTCTATTGCGAAAACTTTTCCGTCGAGGTCTGGAACTCCCACACCACTGAAAGTTTGCAACGGGTGAATCGAACCGATGGCGGCGCCAACGTTGCGCAGTTGCGCAAGCACGCCGGAGCCGAGCGCGCCGCTGGTGTGAAGGACAATTTTTTTGCGCAATTCACCTTCACCGAACGAAGCCAGCCGCGTGACGACACCCGGAATTGCCGATTCCGGAAAGCAAATTAAGATGATCGGAGCGGAAAAAACGGCTTGAGAGATTTCCGCATAAGCGCGACCCCCGCCAATAGAGCGAACGGCGCGGCGGGCCGTGGCCTCACTTTTCGTAACGACGGCATGTATTTTCCAGCCTCGCTCGTGCAGGCAGCGACCGAGTGCGCGACCCACGCGTCCAGCCCCGATAATGGAAATTGCATATTTCGTCATCGTGTTAGAATACCGTGTTGGCGCCTTCCAACACCAATCGATGCATTTTTTGGCACTGATATTATTCGGGATGATCACGATTTTCTGGGTGCTTCATGGCCTGCGCGTCGCCGTAGGTGCGCTGCAGCTGCCATGGTTGAAGAATTATGCCATGCCGGAGAACGCGCATTGTCCCAAGGTTTCGCTATTAGTTGCAGCACGCGATGAAGAAGAAAAGTTGCCGTTCGCGCTGCAGACCTTGCTGCAAATTGACTATCCAAATCTGGAGATTATCGCCGTTAACGACCGCTCTACCGACGGCACGGAAAACATTTTGCGTGAAGCTGCCGGGCGCGATTCGCGATTACAAATTGTAAGTATTGCGGCGTTGCCGGATGGTTGGCTCGGCAAACCGTTCGCCCTGCAGAATGCGTACGAAGCTTCGAGCGGCGAGTGGCTTCTGTTCACGGATGCCGATGTGCGTTTTCGTCCGGACGCAATTCAACGAGCGATGGCACTGGCGAACGCCAAACGTCTAGACCACCTGACGCTGCTGAGCGACGTGGAAATGCATGGCTTCTGGGAGAAAACGATATTAAGTTTTTTTGGATTGGGTTTTCACCTGGCGACGAATCCGCGTGCAGTGTCCGATCCGCGTTCCCGCGCATACATAGGTATCGGAGCGTTTCAATTGGTGAGGCGTGCGGCTTATGAAACGAGCGGCACACATCGGCGGCTGGCGATGGAAGTGGTCGATGATATGAAACTCGGAAAAATTGTGAAACAGGCCGGTTTTCGGTCAGGAGTAGGAGTCGCACAGGAGTTTGTTACCGTTCGATGGCATGCGGGAATCGGGAACATCGTACGCGGCGTGACGAAGAATTTTTTTGCGGGCGCGGAGTTCAAAGTGAAAATGGTCGCGTTGCAGCTGATTGCGCTGTTTTGCGCTAGTATTTTGCCGTTCCTGGTATTGCCGTTTGCGCATGGGTCGACGCTGGCACTGGCGCTGGTGAGTATTGCAATTGCTTTGGGTTTTCACGCCGGGACAGCAATTGTGATGAAGGTTTCGCCGCTGTTTGCGCTGACGCATCCTTTGGGCGCCGCAATTTTCAGCTACATGCTGTTGCGCTCGACGGTGGTGACTCTTTCGCAGGGCGGTATCGTGTGGCGCGAGACGTTTTATCCGCTGGACGCGCTGCGGCGAGGCCTGGTTTAGAACCAGGGCATTTTTGTAGCTAGATTGGGAAAACTACCGACCCGGAAGCCAACCCGAACGCTAATCGGCGGTTGTTTGCGATGCTGCTGGTTCGCGGCCGAATACTCCAGACAAATCCTGGTTCTTAATGGAGCGAATACGGTCGCGAAGCTGCGCGGCTTTCTCGAATTCGAATTTCTTTGCGGCCTCGCGCATTTGAGCTTCCAGTTTCGTAAGCAGTTCCGCCACTTCCGCTTCGGTTCGTGCGGTGGCAACGGCGGAATCGAGTTCGCCAGTGTCGAGCGGGATCGATACATAATCCGCTTCCACAATTTTCGCCAACTCCATATCCACGCCTTTGATATGGATTTGCGGCGTGATGCCATTTTCCTTGTTGTAAACGACCTGCTTTTCGCGCCGGCGATTCGTTTCAGAAATCGCTTCATTCATGGAACGAGTTCGAGTGTCCGCGTAAAGAATGGCGCGTCCGTCGACGTGGCGCGCGCAACGGCCGATGGTTTGGATCAGTGAAGTGGTGCTGCGAAGAAATCCTTCTTTGTCGGCATCGAGAATCGCGACCAGCGACACCTCCGGCAAGTCCAGGCCCTCACGCAAGAGATTGATACCGATCAGCACGTCATATTCGCCGCGGCGAAGATCGCGCAAAATCTTGATGCGATCGAGCGTTTCTATTTCCGAATGTAGATAACGGCAGCGGACGCCAATTTCCGAAAAATATTCGCTGAGATCTTCAGACATACGTTTGGTTAAAGTGGTGACCAGAACACGTTCGTTCTTCACGGCGCGAATGCGAATTTCTTCCAACAGATCGTCAACCTGACCCTTCACGGGGCGAATTTCCACCTCCGGATCGACCAGCCCAGTGGGACGAATGACTTGTTCAACAAAAAGGCCGCCGGACTTGGTGAGTTCGTATGGACCGGGCGTGGCGGAAACGTAGATGATCTGGTTGGTGCGATGTTCGAACTCTTCAAAAGTCAGCGGGCGATTATCGAGCGCAGAGGGCATGCGGAAACCGTAATTGACGAGCGTTTCCTTGCGCGCGCGATCACCGTGATACATGCCGCGCACTTGCGGAACGGTCTGATGAGATTCATCGATGAAGAGCAAATAATCCTGCGGGACATAATCCAGTAAGGTGGGAGGCGCTTCACCCGGCAAACGTCCGCTGAGATGACGCGAATAATTTTCGATGCCGTGGCAATAGCCAATAGTGCGCATCATTTCGATATCGAACAGAGTGCGCTGCTGAAGACGCTGCGCTTCGACAAACTTTCCCTGCTTCTCCAACTCTTTTTTCCACCAACCGAGTTCTTCCTGAATGGTGACGATGGCGCGTTCACGTTGATCCTGCGGCATAACATAATGCGTTTTGGGATAAATAGGCACGCGCGACAAATCCTGCTGGCCGGGGCGGACTTCTCCGGTGAGCGGATCGATTTGACGAAGCATGTCGATCTGATCGCCGAACATTTCAATGCGGTAGGCCTGGTCTTCGTAGGTCGGATAGATTTCGAGAATATCTCCGCGAACGCGAAACGTGCCGCGGCGCAAATCCTCGCTGCGCTCGTACTGAATGTCCACAAAACGGCGTAGCAGCGCTTCACGCGTGGTGTGATGGCCTTTTTCCAGCATGACCAGCATGCCGTAATACGCTTCGGGAGAGCCGAGACCATAAATGCAACTGACAGAGGCGACGATGATTACGTCGCGACGTTCGAAAAGCGAGCGAGTGGCGCTCATGCGCAGTTTGTCGAGCTCGTCGTTAATCGTGGATTCCTTTTCAATGTAAACGTCGGCGGCGGGAACGTAAGCTTCGGGCTGATAAAAATCGTAGTAGCTGACGAAATATTCGACCGCGTTTTCAGGGAAGAAAGATTTGAATTCGTGGTAGAGCTGCGCAGCGAGAGTTTTGTTGTGCGCAAGAACCAGCGCCGGACGATTTGAACTTTCAATGACCTTGGCCATCGCAAAAGTCTTGCCCGAGCCGGTGACGCCGAGGAGCACCTGATGCTTGTCGCCAGCTTCCACGCCGTGAAGAAGCTGTTCGATGGCGGCGGGCTGATCGCCACGAGGCTGATACGAACTTTTCAGTTTGAATGTCATGAAGGGCTGCTCCTGCCGCTCCAGAGAGCTGTACGCAAACGTTCATTATACCGCGGGCTGCAAGTTTGCGTTTGAAAGCAGATGAGTTGCGGCGAAATTGCAAAAATTGAAGTCAGCGCGCGTCCTGCGGCGAGTCGGGAAGCAGCGCAATTTCAGAACGGCTGGTGGCATCCATAATGTAGTGAACCTGATTCGAATCGTCGGCGAGCGCGATGGTTGCGTCCATAAACTGCTGGGCATCCTCTGTGGCACGCACGAGAACTCCATCAATTCGGGAAATGTAGAGAATTGTTTCGTTCTGGCCAGTGGCCCTGCCGCGAGTTTTGAGATTTTGTAGCTTATAGTCCTGCGGACTCGCGTTATTTTGCGATGATCTCTGCCGCAGCGTCGCGAGCACGAGAATCACAGCGCAAGATTGCATGCTCGCCGGCGACTTAGGTGAGGGGGATGTCGCTGAGTGCACCTGGATGGGGCAAGGCTCATCGCGAACGTATTGGTATTTCTTGGACCACAGCAGGCCGGCGATGGGAGATGGTGTCGTCTCGGGCTCCGACATGTCCCACTTTTGGCGCGCGGTGACTCCAGCCTTGGGAAACGTCATTGAAGAAGTGAAACTTCCCAGCCAATCCTTCCAGGCAAATTGTTGCGCGGGAGAAAGTTGATCGAGCCCCTTGCATTGCGAGGCTGAGCCATCTGGTGCGATCGCCACTTCGACCACTTTATCGGCGGAAGATGCGGCGGACTGCGCTCCAGAAGGCGGAGAAGAAGCGGGAGACGAATCGCGCTCGGAATAATAAGTTTTTATCAGAAGCCCAGAAGCGGATGCTTGCACCACTTGGACTTGGAGAAGTCCTGAGGCGTTCACCATTGTGGTTGGAGACAACTGCGGCGACGCAACGCGACTCTCTGTTTTTATGTGGCGCGAACTTTTGAACTCGATGCGATAGAACAACGTTTGCCCGGCGGAGAAATGAGGCGACAAATGCAAGCGTTGAGAAAAAGATACCGGAGATGCTAGCGCGAAGAGTGCGCCGGCTAGAAATACGTTTGCGGAAATACCCGGGCGGATCACGGCAGTCGCTCAATGTTGACAGAAAGCGTGAGCTTCGACGAGAAGTCTGGCGGCTGCGGCAAGCCTGGCACCGGTTCCACATGACGGGATGCTGTTCGCGACGCGGTGCGGCGGGCGCGGAGAACGCTGCCATCTTGCAGCGACAGAGTGGTCAGTGAATCCGCAAAGAACGCTTCGCCTTTCGCCAATGGCGCAGTGCTGGAATCGCGTTTTGCTTCCGACGAATCGTGAGCTGCTGCCCATGAAAGCTGCTGTACAACATGCAGAGTTGTGGCCGGCAATTCGCCTTCCGCGTCCAGCCATTCCGTTGTTTGGCTGCCGTGCGCATTTTTCATCAGGCTGCTAGCGGGCTGGAATGATGCTTGAACTTTTTCCCCAATTTCAAATTTCAGTGCTGGAAATATTACACTGGGGCGAATCGCGTAGAGCAACCACAGCGATAACAACTGCGGATTGTCTTCATCAAGTGGCGGTAGATTAGCGCTCTTATTGTCGATTACCTGGCCATTCGCGTTTTCCGAGTAATGTATCGTTTCATTTTTTGCCCAAGCGAGACAGAAGGCTTTTAGCGATGTCTGCAACTTCGCATCGGCTTGCCCCAGAGATGACGACGCCGCTTCGCATTGTTGACCAGCAGGGACATTGGTCTGCTCAACGTCAGCAGTCCCGTCGCTTCGAACGGTCACTACACGCCGGAGCGCGCTCCAGCGCAGAGTTATCTCCGCGGCCTTGATCACTGGCGTGACATAGGTTTGTGCTGCAATGGTTTCCGTGGTGACGCTGTGCGATTCGGCCTTTATATTCAGCGTCACTTGATAGTGTTCCTTACTGGCTGCAACAAAATGCCGCGTGAACGGTTTTTGCTGGGCATATGCGCCGGAATTCGTGAAAAACACGAGTGCCGCGAGTAAATAAAGTTTACCCATGCGCCGGAGAAAGCTTCTCATCTCTGAGCAGCCACTTAATGCCCTGCAGGAGCGACCAGCGTACGATCAAAAAAATCGCTGGTCGCGTGATAGGCCTTGAGCCATGACCGATGTAGCAGAAAATCGTGAATCTCATCAGGAAAGATAAGTTGCTCGATGTGTACTTCGCGTTTACGAAGACGCGCAACGAGATCGACAGTTTGCGCAAAATAGACATTGCGATCATCGTCTCCGTGAATGAAGAGCACTGGCGATTTCCATGTGTCCAAGGAGGTAACGGGAGAAGAATCGTGCGCGAGCTTGGTCAGCTCGGGCGAAATATTTTTTCCGTCCCAATTATCCGTGGGCCAATCGTGCACACCGTGCATATCCACGCCGGCTGCAAAGAGGTCAGAATTCCGTGCGAGTCCGAGCGCGGTCAGGTAGCCGCCGTAACTGCCGCCCCACAGGCCGATCCGAGATGGATTTACTTCGGCACGCGATTGAAGATATTTTGCCGCGGCGACGACATCTTGATACTCGCTGGCACCGCGTCCGGCGCGGCCGGGAGCCTCGCGGAAGGCGCGGCCGTAACCGATGCCGCTGCGATAATTCACGGCAAGCACGACGTATCCGCGGCTGGCAACATACTGGTTCATCGCGTAGGAATTTGAGTAGTAATACATGTAGTGCCAGCCCAGCAACATCTGGCGAATCGGACCGCCGTGAAAAAAGAGCACAGCAGGGCGCTTTTCGCCCGGATTTAAATTCTTCGGCAGGAACAGTTGCGCATGAATATCGGATCCATCGGCGGACTTAAAAACCACCTGGCGCGGCACATCGAGTTTCTGAGCCGGAAAATCGGAAGGCCATGTCTCAGGCGCAAGCGGCCGCGCGGCAGTACGAGCTGCTGTCAAGTTCATCACAAACGGACGGGCAGGATGCTGAGCGTCCGACGCAAAGTAGACCAATAAAGTCGTCGAAGATAGGGCGGCCGGACTCCATTCAATTCCCTGCCCAGTGGTCAGTGGTTGTGGGTTTTGTCCGGTGAAACCAACGCTCCAGACGTGACGGCGATCGATGTCATCGCAATTGGAGTTGAAGAAAATTGTCTTCGCGTCGGCGCTGAACGACCATTGCTCCACTTCGCAATTACCGGGAGTGAGCAGCTTCGGCGCAGCGCTGTCGCCGGTCACAGCGTAAAGATGCTGCCAGCCGTCCTGCTCACTTGCAAAGACGATGGTATTGTTCGCGGCCCAGTGGATGACGCCGCCCCCCGTGTCGTCCGCCATGTACGGAAACGAATCTTGCAGCTCCTTGCCGCTATGCCAAATTTCTTTTGCACTTGATGTCGCCAGGTCAGCCACCCAAACTGCCCACGGGTGCGGACGATCCGGTTCAATAAAAAAACCTTCAGGCGTATCGCGCGGAATGGCCGGTCGGCGCACGAAGGCAATTTGCTTTCCGTCAAGCGACCATTCCCCGTTCGTGTCGCGGTCTACGCTGGGGGCAATAAAGTGAACGGATTTTGTGCTCACATCGTATACGCCAATAAAACTGTGATCACCTCGTACTGAAACAAAAAGCAGTTTGCTGCCATCCGGGGACCAACGCTGCCCGACATTCGTGCCGCGAATAAATAGCTGCTCCGGTTTTTCTTTGCCATCGAGCGGTGCGAGCCACAACGCACCGTCCCGAACGTACGCACAGACACCTTTGCTCGAAATCTGCGCGTCATCGCCTGAATCAATCTTTTGCGGTTCGCCACCACGCCATGAAATCTGGTAAAGCGTTTGTTGCGCGCCTGCGGGATTGCTGGTGGGATCGGGCGATTGGCCCGCGCGATTCTTCGATCCGCCACGAGTGTAAGCAATCGAGCTGGCATCGCTAGAAAACCGTAGCGACGACAACTCCTGCCCGTCCTCTTCCGTGTAAGAGGTCAGCCGCCGGGCCTTAAAGTCCGGCGCTTCGGCGACATAAATATTTCGTTTGCCTTGTTCGTCAAACACCCATGCGACCCTCGGAGCAGATTTCGCCACCGCCAAATCGCTGGGAAACGGCGCGCTCATCACTTGTTCCAACATGAAGGATTGCTGTTGGGCGCAAAGAGACGAAGCAAATACCGACAGCATCAGCAATATTCCGCACATCGCGGCGCTGAAGAGACTCCTGTTGCGGGGCTGGTTTCGCATTACTCTCCTTCAATCTCCTGGCTGTTGTACGGCGGTTTTTTCCAGAGAAACTTTTGGTTCTGCAAGCGTTCCGGAAATCTGCATAAAGCGAACGGTATTTTCCGTTCGCGCGCTGCGACCGGTTGCATGACTCTCCGCCGTCAAGTCCGTCACTTCCGAAAAACTCACGCTTCCCTTGAGAAGAAATTCCCCGGAAGGCGCGGTAAGGCGGAGAGTATTCAAATCAAATCCGCCGTCGCTGAAATGAAAGGTGCCGGCGCCCGCCGTCCAGTGGGAATTCCCGGGTATCCACTCGCCAAGCGCCATCGTTCCGGCAAGGTCCCAGCCACGCAACTCCACATTGGCCAGCCGAATTTCGCCTTTGCCCGCCAAACTGCCAAGCAAGGCTTCGCGGCCAATTCCCCCTGCCTTCAGTTGCAGGCTGCCCGCAGCTGTTCCCACGAGATGATCGGAAAGCCGCGCAAGCCAGGGCATCTGTGAAATTGCGACATGATCGAACGCTGCAGCGATCTCGTATCGCGGTTTCGCGGAAAAGGCCGCTTCCACAATGCCTTTGACTTCTCCGCCCGACCATTGGGCCTGCGCGTTTTGTAAACTCAGATTCAATGCATCGAGTTTTGCTTGCGCGCGAAATTGTTTCATTTTTATTTTTTCAATCGTCACTTCGTCCACGCGCAGATCACCGGAAGCCCGAATGCGCCGCAGCACTGCGCTGGGTGGCTCCGTCGCAGAGGTGCCGCCGAGCCCGCGTGGCAGCAGGCGTTGCAGCCAGTTGGGACGCGCGCGCGGCCCAATCCAGCGGTCGAGCTCCGCCGCATCCAGATGATCGGCCTGCAATTGAAAACTCCACGGAGCGATTTCCGTTTCGCCAAAATCACTCTGCAGAATTTTGGACTGCTCGACGGAACCCGACCAGTTCGCGCCAAAGGCGTTCACTTTTGTAAGCGTGAATTTCCGCACGGGCATTCGCCATTCGGCGCGAATGGCTTCCAATTGTACCGGCTGATTCAGTCCCGCCACCTGCAAAGTGGCTTGCGTTACATCGGCTCTGCCATTCCATGCCGGCAATTTCTCCGCACTCCATTCCCAGCGTAAATCGGCGCTTGCTTTCCCTCTTAGCTCCCAACCGTTTTGCAGTGGCGGCCAAACGCCGTTGCCGAACCTGAAAACGTCCTGAACTCGCGCGGTCTGCCCTTCGATTCGAATACCGCCCGTCTTCGCGTCGAAATCATGAGAGAGAGAGACATTCGCGATGGCTCCCGCGGTACCTGCACCCGATGGATTGCCAGAGCTCGACAAATTTTTTCCAGAAATTCGCGCCGGTGGTATAACGACGGCAAACGGTTCGACGACCAGTTTGTGATTTTGCAATCCACCGCGCAGAGTCCGAACTTCAACCGGAATGGCGAAACCCGGCACGGTCCAGCGTCCACCGGGACTGGAGAACTCAGCTTGCTTTAGCGTGAGCGGCCATCCGCGCAATGTGGCGTTCCCGCTGAAATACTGTTGCGGGCGAATGTCATCCGATACGTCCGCTTTGAATGCGCGATACCAGTCCAGGAGATCGGCTGCCTGAATGCCGCCCGAATCCATACGAATCTCCAAACTCGATTCTGCAACGCTCTTCAGTGACGCCGTGCCGCGCAAATTGGAACGCGGGCTTTCTAACGCCAGTCGATCCGCAAACACTGTGCCCGCTCCCGGATTCCAGCGGCCACTCACCTGAAAACCAACGCGAGGATTGCCGGTGCGCTCCGTCAAATCCCAGCGGTGGATTTCAGAAGCGCGCGCCTGCAAGGTAAAAAACCAATCTCCGGGAACGGTATCGACGCCGTTCGAACTGGCACCGCCTCCACTCTCTGCCGTCGCTTCCGCGGCAAACAGTCCCCGAATTCCAAAGTCGCGTCCACCCACCAGTCGAAACACATCGGCCAGTGAACTTTTTTCCCAACTCACTTGAAAATGCGCTGGCTGCAGCCGCGCCGAAGTTCCGGCAACATCGCCGTGCACTTTTACGGTTCCGGCAAGTTGTAGCGGCACACCGCTCCGCCACGGTTCTGCATTCAGATCCAATTGCCAGCGCCCCGGCGCGGTCTGTTCCACGCTTCCTTCGATGGCGACAAAAGCGAAAGAGGTTTTATCCTCGCCCAACTTAAAATTGGCGCGGCCGTCGCTGATTTCAATTTTTTCCAGATGATGTGCGGAGTCAGAGTGCGCGCCCGCGTTTGGCGATCCGCCGGCTTGCGTGGCGGCCGGCAGCCAGCGCTCCAGGTTCCAGCGGCCTTCGTGATTGCGCACGAAAATCAGGCTAGGCTTCTCAAGCTTCAAGGTGCCCAGCTCAAACCGTCCGCGCAAAAGACCTGCCCATCGCAAGCCTGCCGAAAGCCGCTCCGCGCGGAGAAAGTACTCGTGACCAAAACCCGGATCCTCGCCGACGCTGATCCCATACGCATCCAGCTGCGGAGTGGGAAAAAGGCTGGCGGAGTACTGACGCACATCGACGGCGCGGCCAAAGGAATTCTCCAACTGGCGGCTCAGCCATGCATGGGCACGATCGGTCCTCACCAACAACCAAGCTCCCACCTGCATGGCGAACAACGCCAGCAGCAGTGCGAGACCGGGCTTCCACCATCTTCGTAATCTGTCCATTTGGATCCGAGGCGATGCGAGCAGAGCCGTTTGTTCGCGCCGTTACCGCGCAAAATTTTCGCAGAGTCAGCGGTAAATTGATAGCGCCTGCGTGGGTGGTCCGACCCTAAACGGGATAATTAGACCGACAATGGAGCCTACAAAGCTCAGCTAGTGAACGGTGTGCAGCATCCGGCTCCAGCGCGTGCGAGCCGGCAAGTGCGCCAAGGTATCGAAGACATTTCGCAATCGCTGCGCGAAAGTCGATTGCCCGTAATCCGCGGACGTAGCATTCACGGACCAGTAGATCAAGAAAGGTCGGCCCATAATTGCGTTGCGATCGACAAAGCCCCAATAGCGGCCGTCGAGGCTGTGATCGCGATTGTCGCCCATAGCAAAGTACCGCCCCGGTGGAACAACGAGCTCGTCGCCCTGAACATATTTGCGAAAATCGCGGGCCCACTCCGGTTCCACAGGCGAGCTGTACAGCGGATTGCCTGTGGGCGGAAAAGAATAATTCAGCGGATCGTAACCGGTATTCGGATCGTGCACCACATACGGCTCATTCAGCAGCTTACCATTGATGTACACCTGTTGATCCACAAGCTTAAGGTGATCGCCGGGCAAACCAATCACTCGCTTCACGAAGTGCTGGTGATCCGCGTAGGGAAACTTAAAGACGATGATGTCCCCGCGCTGCAGCGTGCGGTACGGAAGAAGTTTTTCATACCATGCGCCGGTGCCGCCGAAAACGAACTTGTTCACTAACAGGTGGTCCCCCACCAAAAGTGTTTTTTCCATGGAGGGAGAAGGAATTTTGAAGGCCTGCACCACGAACGTAGTTCCGAACAGCGCGAGAATCACGGTAACAAGAAGCGACTCCAGATATTCGGAAATGGTGGTGGTGTCGCGGCGGGCGGCATGGCGCGTAACGTTATTGCGTGTCGGGGAGTCGGACGCAAGGTCGGCCGTTGCGGTCTTGCCCGTCGCGGTCTCCCCCGTCGTGGCCTGGCCATCGATCGGTTGAAGGTGCGTATTGACTGGTGTGGGAGTTTCCGTCATCCAGCGTTAATCTCGCGTGGTCGCATTTCCAGCCGCTGCAATGCAGCGCGCGCCGCTTTCTGTTCGGCTTCTTTCTTGGTGCTGCCATCACCGCTCGCCAGGCATTCGCCGTGCGACCATACTTCGATGTGAAACAATTTTTGGTGATCAGGCCCTTCCTCGCGCGCCAGGCGATATTCGGCTGGGGGCTGGCCCCGGCTTTGTAAGAATTCCTGCAACGCGGACTTGCGGTCAGAATCGGCGATATGTTCGCCGCCGCCTTCGAGCGCCTGCTCAAACAGGAGTCGTTTCAACAAATCTCGCGCCGCGTCCAATCCGGAATCCAAAAAAATCGCCGCGACCACTGCCTCAAGCGCATCCGCCACCAGCGCAGCTTTCTCGCGGCCGCCGGTCTTCTCTTCGCCGCGGCCCAGCCGCAAAAATTCGCCGATTCCCAAACGCCGCGCAGCTTCAACCAGAGCTTGCGCGTTCACCAGATACGCGCGGCTGCGGGAGAGCTGGCCCTCGCTCCATTGTGGAAACCTGCTGACCAGGTATTCGCTCGCCAATAAATCGAGAACGGCATCCCCCAGGAATTCCAGGCGCTCGTTGTCCTGTATCGCGGAAATATGGCCCACGGACTCCGCCGCGGAACGCAATTCTGGAACCGCGGAGCTGTGCGTCAACGCGGTGACGAGCAATTTGGGATCGCGAAACCGATATCCCAATCGCTCCTGTAGTTGCTCGTCTTCACTATGTTCCATGCATGCCTGTTGCTGGGCGCCGGCGGCCGATTTACTTTGGCGAACTCAATTGCGTCGAGCCCTGCTTCTTTGCCTCTTCCGCCCCGTTTTTGCAAGCGGTCTGCAAGCCGCCCGCGATGGCCGCGCATTTCGCGAACGCGGCCGCGGCTTCGTCATAGTGCGACGCTTTCTGCTCGGACATGGCTAGAAGATAAAAATTCACCGGATCAGGCGTCGGATTCGGATCGATTTTCACGGCTTGCTCGAGTTCGGGAATAGCGTCGTTGTATTTCTGGCGGCGAAAATAAACCAGTCCCAAACCGCTGTGCGCCATTGCCAGCGTGGCATTTTTTGCCTCGTTAAAATTCTGATCGGGCATTCCTTCGGGCTTGGGAATGGTCGGGGTTATTTCGATTGCGCGCTTGCCATAAGTCTCCGCCTTCGCAAGCTGTTTCTCCGGTTCGGGAGTACTCGAGTTCATGGCGCGTGGAATACTTTGGCTCAGAATGGCCATGGTTTGGACGTCATCCGGTTTCAATGCCACTTCTTTCTCGCCAACCTCGAAGGCCTTGTCGGGTTTTCCACTCTGAATGTATTCGAAGGTCAGCGCGGAATACAGCACCGGCCGGTACCGGCTTTCCGGATATTTTTTCAAGAAGTCTTCCCCTGCTGCGATTTTCTTCGGAAGATCGGTATTCGGCATCGCCTGGAAAGCCTTTACCGCGGCGTCCTCTTCCGCATTTGCCGGCGGTTGTGCGCTGGGAATGTCAAGCGAGCTGCCGGAGTCGCCCGGCTTCTTATTTTGACTACTGGGCTGCTGCCCCGATTGGTTCTGATTGCCTTGACCGTTCTGGTAGGTCTGCGCCTGTGTTGAAGCTGCAAATGCGGACAGCCATCCTGCCAGCAAGATCGCCGTCGCCGCAGTTCTGTTTTTACCGGTCATCACACTATCTCCTCTTTTTCAAATAGACGTCTTCAAAATAGACGTCCTCTGGCTGGTCTATCACTTCATCATACACATTTCATTGTGCCAGGGGCATCTCTTCAACGGCCCTTATGGCCGCTCCGGATTTTTTGTTCCGCCCATCGCGCTCAGGGCTTTCGAGGCTGCTTGTTTGGCCCTTTCCGGCGCTCCATCCACGGCGAGAGCCGCCTGATATTCAGATTTGGCCCGGTCCGGCTGACCTTCGATATCGTAAAGTGTTCCCAAATGTACATGCGACCATGCCAGAACCATCGGATCCTGCGTTGCCGCATGCTCTCCGGCGGTCAGCCGTCCGAAGACTTCCTTGGCGCGCGGGCCATTCTGCTCCATCATCGCGACCACGCCCAGTCCAAACCAGGCGCGCGGCTGGTCGGGATATTTCACCAGCACTTTCTGAAAAGACGCCTCCGCGGCGCGCGGATTTTTTTCCGCGATGCGCCGCTCACCCTCGGTTAACGCCGCAATCGCCTCACTATCGTTCGGGACGGTTGTTGGCGCCGCTGCCTTGTGACGCGCCAGCCTTTCCTCTTCCGTGGCGTTCGTTTTCAAGCCGCGAGGTGCGAACTTAATAGTGGCGATTCTTTTTTGCTCCGCGGCAACATCGATGGACCGCAACAAATCCGGGAAAAATAACTTCATGGTCGGTTCCGACTGCTCGAATTTCGCTAGCGCCGCAAACAATGGGCGCACCAATACGTAGCCATCGGCGTCATCGATATCCAGCGCAGCTTCCCGTTCTCCGGGCGACATCCGTTTGAGCTTTAGTTCAACGGCGCGAACCGTGCATTCCGCAACGTAAGAGGGAAAGTCGTCCTTCAAATCTGGTCCAAGTCGCGGAGCACCGGCGGCCCTTTCGAAAAGTGGCAGCTTCGCCGCGACCACGTGCGAATACTGCAGCGGCAACGGATCGAGCAGAAAGTGCAGGAATGCGTGGCGCACCATGTCCAGCGGCACCTGGCCGGAACCGCTGACAACGAGAGCATAGTGATCGCCAAAATTGCGCACGTTTGTAATGCGGCCTACCAGTGGTTCGACAATGATCGTGAAGGAGCGGGGACTGGTGGGATCAAGAATTTGGCGCAGGTATCCGGTGGCCACAAAAACAATTTGCGAAACGGAATCATGCATTTGTTCAATTTCGCGGTTGTAGATTGGCTGGACCTGACGAAACAACTCCCCGATTTTCTGTTCCTGGTAATAGTTGGAAAGAATTTCCTGAAACCCTTCCAACGCGATTACTTCCGGTGGCAACTCATCCCGCCGCATGGTCGGTGCGAATTTGGGGGCAGGCCCGCTGATCAGTCCAAACCAGATATAGCGCGAAAGCATTTGCCCAGCGTCCGCAAGTTCATGCTGTTTGTAAAAATTGCGCATTACGTCAACGGCCGGTCCCTGCTGATGCTGCAGGCGGTCGCGAAGCTGTGCGCGCATAGGCGACCAGCCTTCGGCGCTGACGTCGGCTTCAAACCCCGATGCCAGAAGTGCGCACATGGTGGTGAACATGGCTTCGCTGCCGTCCACGGTAACGGTGGTTACCGGTGCGGCTTGCATTTTCGGAGCCGTCGCGCGCTGCTGGCTGCCGGCTGCATAAGGCAGCGACAATGTTGCGCACAAGAAAATGGTCGGTATGGAAAGAATTTTTCTCATGCGATTGCTTGCGAAATTCGCCTCTGGCCTGCTTCTGTCCGTTAGACCTATTTGGACTTACTGGAAACAACGCGCAAAAAAACTACGCAAAGATTTCAACTGAACCGCATTTCAATCTACAAGCGGCTCACATTCGAGTCAAGAAATCGGAGCGCCCCTTTTTAACCGGCAACTCTTGCCTCCGGCTGGCGCATCTGCTTAAAGTGAAGATGCTTGGCCACTGCGTCAGGATGGCTCGAGTCATGCGAACGGTTCGTCTCCATCTGAGCACCGCGATTATTTTCATTTCGCTGCTAACCGTGTTCTCGCCGCTTCCCGCGCGCGCACAGTTGCAAGGCGACGCTCCGCCGCCTCAGCACCTTACCAGCGCGCAATCCAATGGAAACGCGCAATCCGTCGACGCCAAATCCGCGCTCACTGGAAAATTGCGCTCCGCAAAAGATTTTACCCTGAAGGGCGACTCCGCGTGGACCGACACCGGCATCGACGTGCAACCCGGAGAGCACATTGTGGCCACAGCGCAAGGCAAGCTGCGCTACGCCGACGCCAAAGAGGACAACGGCCCCGACGGCCTGCCGCGTGGCTTCAAGGATCTTTTGCGCATTCTTCCGTTCAACGGGACCGGGCGCGGTGCCTTACTTGGTCGCGTCGGTGATGCCGATATCGCTCAGCCGTTTGTTATCGGCGTGTCTCACGACGCCGTTTCACCGGTCGCCGGACGATTAAGTCTCGGCCTCAATCAATCGACAAACGACACAGGCGACGGCTCGTACACAGTTCATGTAGAGATTTACGCGCCCGACACCAACGCAGTCTCCGCTATTGCCGTCGCAAAATTCGTGACGGCCTTGCCCGGAATCGACAATTCTCTCTTCGCGAAAATTCCTCGTCGCATTCGCGACAAGAACGGCCATCCCGGCGACATGGTCAATTTCATGATCCTCGGTTCTGAGGACGCCATGCAGCACGTTTTCACCGCAGCCGGCTGGGTGAAAGTAGACTCTGACGTGAAGGACACCGTTCTGCACGGACTCATCGTCAGTCTTTCCAAGGAGTCTTACCTCACAATGCCCATGAGCCAGCTCTATCTCTTCGGCCGTCCGCAGGATTACGGCTGGGCGCACGCAGAACCCATCAGCGTTGTCGCTTCCCGCAATCATTTGCGCATTTGGAAAGCGCCGTTCACCGTGAACGGCGAAATGGCTTGGATCGGCGCTGCGACTCACGATATCGGCTTTGAGCGCGACCAGCGAAACAATGGCATCACTCACAAAATTGATCCCGACATCGATCTCGAACGTGATTACCTGGAAAAAACCCTCCTCAGTACCGGCCTGGTTTCGGAAGTCTTCCATTTTCTCCCTGAAAACCCTATGAAAGAAGCGCACACTGCGACCGGCGGCTCGTTTCATTCCAGCGGACAAGTCCTGATTCTCAAACTCGCTGAATCCGGCAAAAATCTTCCCTCCACTTCCACCAAGTTGTTGTGATCCAATACGTTAACGGGTTGGGCATCATCCTGAATCTCTTCTCAATCTCTTCAGCACCAACCCGCTTATAAATATTTCAGGGGCCACGCTCTCGGAAGTCTTTCTCATTTTCGTCAACCGCGAGTGCCCTTCCCATGAATACGAGCCCTGTCATCCTGCTATTACTTTTTAGTTTGCTCTTATTTTTCTTCGATTTAGCGCGAACATACGAAAAATCGTCGCGCGCGGACGCATTGTTCTTGAGCTTGCTGTTTCTTCTGTCCGGAATGCCGGCGCTTATTTATCAAATTGTTTGGCAGCGCGTGATGTTTTCCATATACGGCGTGAATTCACAATCCGTCGCGGTCGTCGTAAGCGCCTTCTTAATCGGATTGGGCCTCGGCAGTCTCCTTGGCGGCGATATTTCGGCGCGACTGCCACGGCGCGCAATAAAGCTTTTCGGCATCGCCGAACTCGGCGTCGCGATCTTTGGACTGTCTTCCCTAAAACTTTTCCATTGGTTCGCTACGTACACTTCCGGCGCCAGCCTCGGCCCTGTCATTCTCTACTGCCTGCTTCTCCTGCTTCTTCCGACGGTGCTCATGGGAGCGACATTGCCGCTGTTGACGGAACATCTCGTCCTCACTTCCGGCAGCGTGGGCACTTCCATTTCCCGGCTGTACTTTGTGAATACGCTTGGTTCCGCAATTGCCTGCTACTTATGCGCGACGTTTTTGCTCCGCGAATTTTCGCAATCCGGCGCAGTCATTGTGGCTGCGCTCTTGAATACCGTCGTAGGTGCAACCGCATACATTTACGCAAGCCGCAAACAGCCGCAACCCAGCCAGCCAAATCGCAAGCCGATCACCGCCGCCAACGCACAACCTCCCATGCGGCTGTCCACCGCGATGCTCCTTGCGCTTGTCGCAGGTTGCATTGCGCTCGGCTATGAAATTTGCTGGTTTCGCGTATTTAGCATCGCTTCTTCTGACCGCGCTCCGGCTTTTGCTCTCTTGCTCGCCACTTACCTTTCT
>Ga0207699_10000595_pt1 | contig 17782 bp, 16 predicted proteins | sample LARL51metaG_FD_184344 | JGI IMG/M metagenome (GOLD analysis project Ga0207699, IMG submission 184344) | Corn, switchgrass and miscanthus rhizosphere microbial communities from Kellogg Biological Station, Michigan, USA - LAR L5-1 metaG... | ecosystem: Host-associated > Plants > Roots >...
CGGGGCCACCGCCACCTCCATCGACGTCGCCACGGCCCGCGTGCCCGGCGGCGGCTGGTCCGGCGGCTACCTGCTGCTGGCCATGCTCGTCGCCCTGGCGGTGGCGGGGTCGGCGGCCAGCCTCGAAGGGCGGCGCTGGCCCGCCCCGGAGGTTCCCCTGCCCGCCACCCCGCCGCTCACCCTCGGCGGCCCCGGCCGCGTCCCAGGGCGCGTCGCCGTGCCCCACGCCGCCGCCCAGGCGATGCGGGCACTGGCGGGCATCGACGGCTGGCTGGTGGAGCAGCCCGGCCTCGCCCTGGTGGTGGCCGGGGCGATCGCCTGCCTGTTCATCTTCCGGTGAGCACGCGGTCATGAGCCAGCAACTCATCGCCACGCTCGGCTTCTTCGGGGGGCTGGTCGCCGCCATGGTCGACGGGCGCCGCTCGGTGAACATCGCCGCGCTGGCCGCGGGGCTCGGCCTGGCCGCCGCGGCGGCGAGCGTCGGCGGCGGGCCGGCGGCCCTGGTGCCGCTGCTGGCCGGTGTCGCGGCGGCCCTGCTCGGCTGGCTGGCGCTGCGCGCGGCCACGGCGATGCGCTGGGTGCCGGGCCTCGATCCCACCGTGCCCGTGGTGGCCCCGCCCGCCGCGCTCTTCGGGCCGCGCAGCATCCGCGCCCTGGGCGCCGCCCTGGCCCTGCCCGCGGCCTCGTGGGTGAGCCTCAACGTGCAGGTCGGCGGGGTGGCCACCGCGCACGGGGCCATCTTCGCCACCGCCTACGTCTGGTTCGTCGGCTGCATGCGGCTGCTGCGCGCCCGTGCCCTCGACGACCTGGCCGCCGCCGCCGCGGTGATCGGCATCGCCGCCGCGACGGGCTGGATCCTGGAGGCCGGGCCCGGCGCCATCCCCGAGGCGAGCGCCGCCGCCGGCCTGGCGCCCGTGGCGGCGGCGGCGGCGGGCTGGCTGGTCGGCCGCCACCGCCGCACCCTGCGCCGGCCCACTGCGCCGCAGCCGGAGCCCGGGCCGGAGGCCGCCGCATGAGCCCCATCGCCTACGCCGGCGTCTGGGGCGGCTGCGGCATCCTCGCCGCGCTGCTGCTGCGCCTGGTGCGGCGTCGCCGCCTGGTCTGGATCGCCCCCGCCGCGGCCGGGCTGCTCGGCCTCGTCGTGCGCGTCAGCGACCACTGGCCCGGCCCAACCAGCACCGCGGGCTACGGCGCCAGCCTGGTCCTCGGCCATCCCGCCGCCGGCCTGCTGGTCGGAGCCGGCGTCGCCCTGGCCGCCACCATGCTGCTCTCGCCCCGCCTCGACGGCGGCGAGGTGGTCGCCGCCGGCTTCGTCGGCGCGGCCGGCGTGGTCGTCCTCGGCGCCACGGTGCCGATCATCTGGAGCGTCGCCGTCGCCGCCGCGGTGGCCGCCCTGGGCGTGCGCTGGATCGCCGCCGCGCCCGGTCGCGCCGCGCTGGCGGGCGGGCGCATCCCCGGCATCGGCGCCGCCGCCTTGCTCGCCGCCGCAGCCTTCCTGCCCGGCGCCGGCCCCGCCATCGACACCCGGACCGCCCTGGCCGGCGGCCTGCTCGCCGGCGGCGTCTGCGCCGAGCTCGCCCTGGTGCCGCTGGGCGGCTGGGCCGCCGCGGCGGTCTCCGCGGTGCGCGCCGCCGACCTGGCTCCCTGGCTGCTGCTGCTCGCCCCCGCCGTGCTCTTCACCACCGGCATCCTCCTGCCGCAGCTGCCGGCGGGCTCGCGCACGCCGCTGGCCAACAGCCTGCTCGGCCTGGGGCTGGTCACCGCCCTCTACAGCGGCGTCCAGGCGCTGCGCGACCGCCAGAGCGCCTACGGCCGGGTGGTCATCGCCGACCTGGCCCTGGCCGCCGCCGCGCTGGGCACGCTGCACTCGCCCGCCCGCCTGGGCGGCTACCTGATCGTGCTCACCCATCTCTGTGCCGCGCCGCTGCTGCTCAACCCGGCCCGCGCCGGGCTGGAGCGGCAGCGCCGGCTGGCCTGGCTGGCGCTGGCCAGCCTGCCGCCGCTGCCCGGCTTCTGGGGACGCTTCCTGGTGCTGCAGGCCTTCTTCCTGGGCGGCAACCGGGAGAGCCTGCCCGCCTACCTCGCCGTGGCGCTGCTCACCGCAGTGGCCATCCGCGCCCTGGCCGGCCGCGGCCTGCCCCCGCCGCCCGACACGCCGCCGGCCGGACGCGCCCCGCAGGTGGTTGGCTGGCTGGTGGTCGCGGCGCTCTTCGGCCTGGGCCTGGCCCCCGAGCCCATCGCCCGCGCCGTCTTCGGGGTGGGCTGATGGACGTCCTCAGCCTCTTCGCCGCCGTGGTCGCCATGGTGCTCTACCCCGGCGGCGTCTACAGCCTCGCCGTCGCGGGGGGAGCCGCACTGCGGCTGGCTCCCGCGCGGGTGCCCTGGAGCTCGGCGTCGCTGGCCGCCGCGGTGCTGCTGCTCTTCGCCGCCGCCCTGGTGCCGCTGCCCGCCTCGCCCTCGACCACCCTGCCCCTCGACAGCGGCACCCAGTCCGACCTGCTCGGCGCCCTCGTCCTGCTCGCTGCCGGGCTGGCCGTCGGCGGACCGCCGGGCTGGCCGCGCACCAGGCTGGTCGCCGCCCTGGCCGCCCTGGCCCCTCTGCTCCTCCTCGCCGCCGGCGCGGCCACGCTCGACCTCCCCGTGGTGGTGGCCCTGCCGGGACGCCACCTGGACGCCGCCCGGACCCTGGCCGCGGTCGCCCTGCTCGTCGCCGCGCCGGTGGCCGCCCGGAGCGTCGCGACCGAGGTGCCGCGCGGGCTGCGCGCCCTGCAGCTCGCCGTGCCCGCCCTGCTGGCCGCGGTGCTGCTGGCCCCGCCGGGCTGGTCGGGACTGCCCGCCGCCGCGGCCGCCGCCATGGTCGCCGCCGGGGTGGCCGCCTACGCCGCGCTGGCCGGGACGCTGGTGCGCGTCGCGCCCGCGGCGGACAGGACGCTGCCGACCCTCGCCGTGGCTGCGGCGATTGCGTCGATCGTGCTCACGGCGCTCGGCTCACATTGAGCGAAAACCATGGCGGCACTGACGAAATCGCCAGGACTTGGTACGATTGGGGCGCACCGTCGCGGCGGATTCCCATGTTCGCAATCCGGCGGTGCCGGCGTCGGTCCCGGCCGGCGACGCCAACGTCCCTTCCCCCGGGAGCTGATGGTCATCCGAATCTCGCCGTCCGTCGCGCGCCCATGACCCGCATCGTCCTCGCCTCCTCGAGCCCGCGCCGGCGTGAGCTTCTCGCCCGGGTCGGCATCCGCTTCACCGTCGTCGAGCCGCCCGAGGACCAGGCGCCCCCGCCGGGCATGTGCGCCGACCTCGCGGTCCAGCTGCTCGCCCGCCAGAAGGCGATGGCGGTGGCCGCCGATCAGCCCGCGGGCACCTACGTGATCGGCGCCGACACCATGGTCATCGGCCCGCGCGGCCCGCTCGGCAAGCCCGGCACCCAGCAGCGCGCCCGGGAGATGCTCGGCATGTTGCGCGGTGCGCGGCACACCGTGCTCACCGGCATCTGCGCCATCTCCGCCCCCGAGGCCGGCGAGGCGCTCGGCGTCAGCCGCTCGGCGGTGCGCATGCGCGAGTTCAGCGACACTGACCTGGAGGCCTACGTCGCCTCCGGCGAGCCGCTCGACAAGGCCGGCGCCTACGCCATCCAGGGTGGCGCCTCCGACTTCGTCGAGGCCGTCGGCGGCCGGGTCGACACCGTGGTCGGGCTCGACGTGGCCCTGGCCCTGCGCCTGCTCACCGAGGCGGGCTACCCGACGCCGTTGCCGGCCGCGCCCGACGTGCCCCTGGCCCCCACGCGGCCGGTGCGCCGCCCGCTCACCACGGTGCGGACGCCCCAGCGGGTCTGACGCGCTGAGCTTCGTCGCCAGACGGCTCCGCCGCCGCGCCGCCGCCCTGCTGGTACCAGCGGCCCTGGCCGCGCTCCCGCTGCTGGCCCTCTCCGCCTGCGGGGGTGCCAACGCCGACCTCGCGGTCAGCCTGGCCGTGGCCGACAAGGGCCAGAAGGTGCGCCCCGGCGACGACGTCGACTACAAGCTCAAGGTGACCAACAACGGGCCCGGCGAGGCCACCGGGGTCACCGTCCGCGTCGACCTGCCCACCGCCTTCCGCTACAAGTCGACGCCCTCGATCGACACCACCGGCCCGACCACGCGCACCCAGCCCTCGGACCCGCCGGTCGACAGCGCCAACCCGCAGTGGGGGCAGTGGAGCATGGGCGCGCCGGGCTTCAACGCCGACGGGACGCCGGCCCACTCCGCCCTGCTCATCACCCTCGACGTGCGGGCCAGCGGCTCGCCCGCCGACTACCAGCTCACCCCGCACGTCTTCAGCGACAGCGGCGACGAGGTGGTCGGCCAGCCCGCCAAGGTGGCCCTGGCGCCCGCCTCCGACCTCAACCTGACCGTGGCCGTCGAGGAGGCGCAGGCCAAGCGCGGGGACCTGGTGCACTACCACCTCACCCTGCTCAACCGGGGGAGCGGCACCGCCCAGGCCGTGGGCATCCTGATCACCCTGCCGGACGGGATCATCTTCAACAAGACCGAGCACCTCGAGGGCAACTTCTCGCGCAGCTCGCCCATCGACCCCATCCCGGGCGCGCTGATCGTCTATTACGGCGGCTTCGTCTTACCCGCGGCCAGCTCGGCGCGACCCGGGGCGCTGACCATCATCTTCACCGCCAAGGTGCTGGCCACCGCGGTCGGCGGCACCTACCCGGTGACGGCCCAGCTCACCGACAAGGACGGCACCGTGGTACAGCTCAACGACACCGCGCCGGTGACCGTCCTGGCGCCCACGCCCGGACCCTCGCCCTCGCCGACCGCGCGCAGCTCGGCACGGCCCACGGCGACCCCCAAGCCCACCCCCACTCCGACGCCGAAGAAACACGGGTAAAAGGTCGCCGGAGCCGGGCTCCCCTGACCCGGCGGGAAATCGCGGTGGTCGGGTGCGGGTTTCCCGCCGCTCATGGTGCGGATTTCCCGCCGCGGGTGCTATCCTGCGCGATCGCGCCACCGAGGCTGGCTGACGCACGTCCGCCCTCGCCCAAGGCCGACATCGAACCAACCCTCTCGAAAGACTCACGCATGTACGCCATCCTGCAGCAGAGCGGCCACCAGTACCGGGTCAGCCCCGGCGACCGCCTCGTCGTCGACCGCCTGGAAGCCGAGGTGGGCAGCGTGGTCGCCCTGGAGCCCGTCGTCCTCGTCCAGGGCGACGGCGGCACCCAGGTGGGCACTCCGGTGGTCGACGGCGTGCGCGTCGCCGCCGTGGTGGTCGCCCACTCCAAGGGCGGCAAGATCCGCGTCTTCAAGTACAAGCCCAAGAAGCACTACCGCCGCACCCACGGCCACCGCAGCCTGCTCACCGAGCTGCGCGTCGAGGCCGTGCTGGCCAAGGGCGAGAAGCTCCCCGAGCCCAAGGTGGTGGAGCCCAAGCCCGCCGCGGAGGCCAAGCCGGCCGCCAAGAGCCGCGGCCGCACCCGCGCCAAGGCCGAGGTGGAGGAGGAGACCGCCGCCGCCGTCGAGACCGCAGCCGAGGCTCCGGCCACGACTCCGAAGCGCGGCCGCGCCGCCGCCAAGGCCGCTCCCGCCGAGGCGCCGGAGGCCGCCGCCCCCGCCGCCGCGGAGGCGCCCGAGAGCGCTGACGAGGGCGCGCAGGGCGCCGCTCCCGCCGCCGCACCCGAGGCGTCGGCCGAGGAGCCCGCTCCCAAGCGGCGCTCGCGGGCGAAGAAGGCCGAGGCGGAGGGCACCGAGACCGAGACACCCGCCACCGACGGCGAGACGGAGGCCTAGATCCCATGGCACACAAGAAAGGCGGCGGCAGCTCCCGCAACGGCCGCGACAGCCGCGGCCAGCGCCTCGGCCTCAAGCGCGGCAGCGGCGAGCTGGTCCTGGCCGGCACCATCCTGGTCCGCCAGCGCGGCACCCGCATCCTGCCGGGCGGCAACGTCGGCGTCGGCCGCGACCACACCCTCTACGCGCTGCGCACCGGCACGGTCGCCTTCGACCGCACCGGCCACGACCGCACCCGCGTCAACGTGCTCGCCCTGCCCCAGGCTCGCCTCGAGGGCATGGCGGAGCCGGTCGCCGCGGTGAGCGAGACCGCCTGAGCCTCTTCCTCGACGAGGTCACCCTGAGCGTCGCCGCGGGCGACGGAGGGCGCGGCTCGGTGAGCTTCCGCCGGGAGAAGTTCGTGCCCCAGGGCGGCCCCGACGGTGGTGACGGGGGCGCCGGCGCCGACGTGGTGGTCCGCGCCGATCCCAGCGTGGCCACCCTGGCCGCCTACCGCGACCGCCGCCGCTTCGCCGCGCCGAGCGGGCAGGCCGGAGCCGCCGCGTTGAAGACGGGCAGGCGCGGCGAGGAATTGGTTCTGCCGGTGCCCATCGGCACCGTGGTCACCGACGCGGAGAGCGGCGCGCTGCTCGCCGACCTCGACCAGGCAGGCGCCTCGGTGGTCGTCGCCGCCGGCGGGCGGGGCGGGCGTGGCAACACGCGCTTCACCAGCTCGACGCGGCAGGCGCCGCGCATCGGCGAGCTGGGCGAGCCCGGGGAGAAGCGGCAGGTCCACCTCGAGCTCAAGCTCATCGCCGACGTCGGGCTGGTCGGGCTGCCCAACGCGGGCAAGTCGACGCTGCTCGCCGCGCTCACCGGGGCCCACCCCAAGATCGCCGCCTATCCCTTCACCACGCTGGTGCCCAACCTCGGCGTGGCCGAGCTCGACGGTGGGCGCACCGTGGCCATCGCCGACGTCCCCGGGCTCATCGAGGGCGCCTCGCAGGGCGCCGGGCTGGGGCTCGACTTCCTCCGCCACCTGGAGCGGACGCGGGTTCTGGTGCACGTGGTCGACGCCTCCCAGGGCGCCGAGGCGGCCCTGCTGGCGCTGCGCCAGGTCACCGAGGAGCTCCGCGCCTTCAGTCCCACGCTGGCGGCCAAGCCCACCCTGGTGGCGCTCAACAAGGTCGACCTGCCCGAGGGCGCCGCGGCCGCAGCCGAGCTGGTCGCCGGCGGCGAGGTCCTCGGGGGCATCCCGATCGCGGCGGCGGTGGAGGAGGGGACGCGCGAGCTGATCGACGCTGCCGCGCAGCGGGTGTGGCGGGAGCGCGCCGCGGAGGCCTCGGCGCGGGCGGCCGCGGCCTCGGCGGCGGCCATCGAGCCGCAGCGGGTCTACCGGCAGCGCGGGCGCGGCGCGGGCGGGCTCGGCGAGTTCGCCGTCAACCGCGAGGACGACGGCACCTACCGGGTGTCCGGCGCCGCCCTGGAGCGGGCGGTGGCCATGACCGACCTCGACAGCGAGGAGGCGGTGGCCCGGCTGCAGCGCCGCATGCGCCAGGCGGGCGTCGACAAGGCGCTGCGCGGCGCGGGCGCCACCGAGGGCGACACGGTGCGCATCGGCGCGGTCGAGTTCGATTGGAGCGACGAGGACTCGCCCGAGGGCGAGCGGTCGTGACCCCGCGCTGCGCCGTGGTGCTCGGCGGCACCTTCGACCCCATCCACGCCGGCCACCTGGCCATCCTCGACCAGGTGCGCCACGCCGTCGGCGCCGGCGAGGCCTGGCTCGTCCCCACCGCCACGCCGCCGCACCGCCGCCCCACCCACGCCGGCGCCGCCGACCGGCTGGCCATGGTCGAGGCGGCCGCCGCGGGCCTGCCCGGCGTGCGGGTGCTCGACCTGGAGATCCGCCGCGAGGGGCTCAGCTACACCATCGACACGCTCGACGAGCTGGAGCGGCTGCACCCCGGCGTGGAGATCTGGTTCACCCTGGGCGCCGACGCGGCGCGCGAGGTGCACACCTGGCACCGCGCCGCCGAACTGCTGGCCCGGGCCCGCTTCGTGGTGGTCAACCGCAGCGGGGTGCCGCCCGTCGACGAGACGGAGGCGCGGCGCCTGGGCTTCGACCCGGCGCGGACCCGGCTGGTCCACCTCGACTCGCCGCCGGTGAGCGCCACCGAGATCCGCCGCCGCGCCGCCGCGGGGAAGAGCCTGGCGGGGCTGGTGCCCGACGCCGTGGCCAGGATGATCGCCGCCCGCGGGCTCTACGTTCCGCGCCGAGACGGCGTGGGATAATGCGCTGCGGATGACCCCGTCTGAGCTGGCCGATCTCATCGCCGCAGCCGCCGCCGACAAGAAGGCGCGCGAGGTGGTGACCCTCGACCTCCGGGGCAAGACCACCATCGCCGACTTCTTCGTCATCTGCGAGGGCGACACCGACCGGCAGGTTCGTGCCATTGTCGACAATATCGAGGAGGTGGCACGGAAATCCGGGGTCCGGCCGCTCAACGTGGCAGGCCTGCGCGACGCCTCCTGGGCCTGCCTCGACTTCGACTCGGTGATCGCCCACGTCTTCCTGCCCGGCGAGCGCACCTTCTACGACCTGGAGGGGCTCTGGGGCCGCACCGCCAAGCGCGCCGCCGGCTGAGGCCTGGCGCGCGCGGTCTCCGGAGAGAGGAAGAGGGAGGCCCCTCGTCAGAAGGACCTCCCCCGGTTGGAGGGGAAGAGCCGTTTCAGGGTGCTCCCGCCGTGCCCGCCTGCACGCCCACCGTTATAGCGACTTCCGACGCAGCGTGTCAAGTCGCGTCATAGTCGACCGTCTATGCAGGGAGCGGCCCGGCCCGGCTCAGAAGCTGAAGGGGAGCGGCACCTGCTGCACGCCGTTGAGCACGTCGACGAGGTTGTGCGCCGCCAGCCCCAGCGCCACCGCCGCCACCACCACGGCGCCGATGAGCAGGCCCTTCTCCCAGAGGCGCTGGTCGCGTCCGCCCACCCCGGCGCGGGGCGGCAGCACCAGGCCGAGCAGCGCGCCGCCGATGAAGCCGCCGGCGTGCGCGTAGTTGTTGACGTTGCTGACGAAGAGCCCGACCAGCACGGTGAGCACCACGAAGGTCAGCGCGTATTGGCGCAGGCTGGACACAACTCCGACGGGCACGTCGCGACCCTGGGTGCGGCCCAGCACCGCGAGCAGCCCGATCAGTCCCATGACGCCGCCCGAGGCGCCGATGCCCGGGGTCAGCGAGGCGCCGGCGACGCCCACGTCGGCGCAGAGCACCCAGAAGAGACCGCCGCAGGCCACGGTGATCACGAAGACGCCGACCAGCATCAGCCGGCCGTAGAGCTGCTCCACCAGCCGGCCGATGTAGAGCATGGCGATGCCGTTGAAGAGGATGTGCAGCGGCTGCAGCGCGTGCAGGAAGCCGTTGCTGAGGTAGCGCCACCAGTCGTGCGCGGGCGGTCCGGAGTCGGTGAGGGCGCCGAAGGCGAGCAAGCGCAGCGTCTCGTTGGGAATGCGGGTGACGCTGCGCTCGGCCAGCCAGATGGCCGCCAGGAGACCGATCAGTCCGTAGGTGACCAGCGGCGAGCTGGTCATGGCGCTGCGCGTGGGCTGCGCGTAGCCGCCGGCCACCATCTGGCGCTCGGCGAGGTCGACGGCGGCCAGGGTGGGCACCGGTCTGCCCTGCAGCACGGCGCGGGCGTGGGCGCGCACCTCGCCCGCGCTGGGCACGTGGGGCGGCACCGGCAAGGCCACCTGCGTCTCGGCGGTCGAGGGATCGACGGCGATGGCGCCGACCTGCACGCCGCCGAGGCCCGAGCCCTGCATGGCCACCTTGGGCACCGCACCCAGGGCGATGAGCAGCACGTCGCAGCGCTCCGCGCCCTGGGCGCCCAGCCGCTCGTTGCCCCACGCCTCGGCGGCGCGGGCGCGCTGCTCCAGGTCGCGTGCGGCGGCCTCGGCGCCCTCCGGTGGCTGGTAGAAGCCGACGAAGGCGGCGCGGCGGCCGGTCCAGGCGGCGGCGCCGAGCAGGTAGGCGTCGCCGCCCAGGGGGCCGAGCCGGCCGTCGCGGGGGTCGGTGAGGCGCAGCCGGTAGCGCGTCACCAGGTCGTGGGCGATGGCCAGGGCCAGCGGCGGCGGGCCCGGTGGCAGCGTCGCCTCGCCGGGGACCACGGGCGGCGAAGTCATCGGCGGCAGTCTAGCGGCCGCCTGGCGCGATCGACCGGGCGCCGCCGCTCGCCGGCGGCGGGTGCCGTCGTCAGGGCCTGCCGGGCTTGGGCGGCGTCGGCGCGGGCGTGGCGGACGGCTGCCCCGGCGCGGGCGTCCCGCCGGGCGCGGGCGAGGGCTGCGGCGCGGGCGTCGGCGGGGTGGTGCCGCTGTAGGTGCAGATGTTGTTGGGGTCGGGCTGCGGCGCGTAGTAGTAGCAGGCGGTCTGGGTGCCGGGCAGGAAGAAGTTGGCGTCGTCGCCGTTGCCCTCGGCGAGCACGTCCGGGGGCTTGGTGTACCAGTGCTTGGGCGTGTTGGCCAGGGCCTCGCGCATGTACTGGTTCCAGATCGGCGCCGCGCCGGTGATGCCGGTCGAGCCCTGCAGCGGTCCGCAGGGTGGCGGGTAGGGGGTGAGCCCGTAGGAGCGCACCTCCTGCGCCGTGAAGTTGTAGTTGCCGACGTCGATGTCGCTGTGGCGGCGGGCCAGGATGGTCCGCATCCTGCCGTAGTCCGGCCCCTGCAGGCAGGAGGCGTTCGGGTTTGCGACGAAGACGACACTATCGAGGTCGGGTGTCCAGCCCACCGTCCAGTTCGAGGAGAAGTTCTCGGTGGTGCCGGTCTTGGCGGAGACGCGGCGGTCCTTGAGGGTGAGGTCGCCGTTGGGGCCGAACTCGGCGTAGCGGTTGCGGTCGTCGCTGGTGATCTCGGCCATGATGAAGGCCACGTCGCGCGGGATCACCCGGCGGCCCTCCTTGTTGGGGTCGTGCACGTAGAGCACCTTGCCGCTCACCCGCTCGCTGATCTTGAGCACCGGTGCGGGGTCGTGCTGCACGCCCATGTCGGCGATGGTGGCCACGCCGTCGGCCAGCTCCAGCGGGGTGATGCCGCAGGCCAGGCCGCCCAGGGTGGCCGCGTACTGGATCGGCGAGGGACGGTTGCTGACCGGTGGGTCGGTACCGGGGCAGTCCTGGCCGAGCGACTTGAGGCCGGCGGCGATCTCCAGGTCGGTGATGTAGGGGATGCCGGTCTTGGCCTCGGTCTTGACCGCGGGGATGTTGAAGGAGTTGCCCAGGCACTTCTGCAGCTGGCAGACGCCGTGGTAGCTGCGGTCGTAGTTCTTCGGCGAGTAGGTCTGGCCGTTGCCCAGGTTGAAGGTGACCGGCCCGTCCTGGATCGGCGTGGTCATGGTGAACTGCCGCGAGGCGATCGCCGCGGTGTAGGTGAAGAGCTTGATCGTCGATCCCGGCTGGCGCTGCTCGTAGGCGAGGTTGCGGAAGTTGACCGACTTGTCGTCGGGGTTCCAGGCGCCGACCATGGCCAGCACCTCGCCGGTCTTGGGATCGATGCTGACCAGCGCGCCGTCGTGCGCGTTGTACTGCCCGGCGATCTTGGCCACGCCGGTCTGCACCGCGTGCTGCGCGGTCTTCTGCTTGGCGGGATCGAGGCTGGCCACGATGTCCCAGCCGCCCGGCTTGATGTAGGCGTCGCCGTAGTGCTGGTCGAGCCAGTCCTTGAGGAACTGGATGAAGTACTGGTTGGTGCTCGACTGCGACTCGCTCTCGTACCAGTAGTGGTAGGTGAGCGGCTCGCTGTAGGCGTCGTCGGCCTGCTTCTGGGTGATGTCGCCGTTGGTCACCATGGCCTGCAGCACCACCTTCTGGCGCTGCCTGGCCAGCGGGTTGACCGTCTGGTTGTCCTCGTGGTTGAGCGGGTTGAAGGCGGTCGGCGAGTTGGGCAGGCCGGCCAGCATCGAGGCCTGGGCCAGGTCGAGGTCGTGCGCGCTCTTGAGGAAGAAGGTCTCCGCCGCGGTCTCGATGCCGATGGCGTGGTTTCCATAGGCGATGCGGTTGAGGTACATCTCCAGGATCTGCTGCTTGGAGAAGTTGCTCTCGATCTCGGCGCCCAGGATGACCTGCTTGATCTTGCGGTCGAGCGAGCGCTCCGGCGAGAGGAAGGAGATCTTGGCCAGCTGCTCGGTGATCGTCGAGGCGCCGCCGGCGTTGGCCTCGTGGCGCAGGTTCTGGTAGGCGGCTTTGATGATGCGGGGCAGGTCCCAGGAGCTGTTCTCGTAGAAGTGCCGGTCCTCGACGTCGACGGTGGCCTTGACCGCCCAGGGCGAGACGTCGCTGAGCGCGATGTGCTCGTGGCGGAAGTCGCTGTTGTGCAGCACGGCGAGCAGGTTGCCGGCGCGGTCGACGACGTGTGAGTCGAGCGGCGGCTCCATGGCGGCCAGCGTCGAGGCGTCGGGCAGCTGGCTCTTCAGGTTCTGGTACTCGGCGTAGACCACGGCCACGCCGACCAGGCCCAGGCCGCAGAAGGTGGCCAGGACGAAGAGCGCGATGCGCACGCCGCGCTTGTGGCGCAGGCGATTGGAGGGGCGGGTGTGCAGGCCGCTGCGGCGGCGGCGACCGTTGGCGGTCCCGGCGCGCCCGGCTCGGACGGTTGAGCGCTGACTCATGAAGCTCGAGGGCTGGCGCGGCCGGTCGCCGCGCACGAAGCGTGCAACGGCGCCGCGGCCGCTGCGTTACGCCGCCCCGGGCTCAGGGGCGGATCAGTGGGGACGGTTGAGCACCGCCAGGATGTAGAGGACGGCGAAGACGACCAGGATCGCCGCCCCGACCAGCACCAGGCCCGACCCCTCCTCGAGCCAGAAGGGACCAACCCGCCGCCGGTCGCGCGGACCTTCGTCGATGGGCACGATGGGGGCCGTCGTCATGGCCTGCGACCGTACCACAGGGCGCTCGTGCGGCCGCGAAGGGGGCGGGGAGCTCAGCGCCGGCCCGTTACCGCCGTGACCGAGTGCCCCGCGAGCCGGGCACGGGTCGATGACAGCCCTGTCCCGTTCTGCAAAGAGCGCAGGGAGCGGTGTGACAATCGCGACCCGATGGCCGCTGCCACGACGACCCTGCCCACCCCCATCGCCTTCCCCCCCGTGCCCCGGACGGCCGAGGAGACCGGGCTGCCGTTCACCTTCGTGTGCGACCTGGTCCTCAAGGTCCTGTATTTCAACGGCGGCATGCTCGGGCGGGACCTGGCCAAGCACACCTGCCTGCCCTTCAACCTCATCGAGAGCGTGCTCAAGTTCCTCTCCGACGAGGGCTACTGCGGCTCCACCGGCATGCGCGCCTCCGCGCTCGACCCCTCCGAGCCGATCTCGGCGGGCATGCAGCACCTCATCTCCACCGCGGGCCGCGACCGCGCCCGCGAGCTCATCGAGCTCAACCAGTACGCCGGTCCGGCCCCCGTGCCGATCGAGGTGTACAGCGCGGTGGCGCGGCACCAGGCGCGCATCGACCTGGCGGTGGACCGGGCCATGCTGCACGACGCCTTCGCGCATCTCGTGCTGCCGGAGGACCTGCTGGACCGCCTGGGCCCGGCTCTCTCGGCGCGGCAGGCGATCTTCCTGTACGGGCCGCCCGGGAATGGGAAGACCTCGATCGCCGAGGCGTGTGCCAGGATCCTGGGGCCGCCGCTGTTCGTGCCCCGGGCTCTGTACGTGCACGGCGAGGTGATCCGCTTCTTCGATCCCATCCACCACCGGCCGGTGGAGCGCGAGGTGCCCCCGCACGACGCGCGCTGGATCCTCACCGAGCGGCCGGTCGTCAAGGTCGGCGGCGAGCTGCAGGGGCGGATGCTCGACCTGGGGTTCGACCAGACGCTGGGCTTCTACGAGGCCTCGCTCCAGCTCAAGGCCAACGGCGGGCTGTTCCTGGTCGACGACTTCGGCCGCCAGCAGCACCTGCCGCCGCGCGACCTGCTCAACCGGCTGATCGTGCCGCTGGAGAAGGGCGTCGACTACCTAAACATCGCCCGGGCGGGGACGTCGGTGGCGGTGCCGTTCACCAACCTGCTCATTCTCTCGACCAACCTGCGTCCCGTGGACCTGGTGGACGAGGCCTTCCTGCGGCGGGTGCGGTTCAAGATCAGCGTGGCCAATCCCACCGAGGACGACTACCGCGAGATCTGGCGCCGGCTCTGCGCGAAGGAGAAGGTGCCGTACGACATGGCGGTGGTCGACGACCTCATCGAGCGGCACTACCGCGCTACGGGGCGGGCGCTGCATGGGGCTCACCCGCGTGACCTCTTGAATCACGTGGTGCATGCGGCGCGGTACCTGGGGCACCCCATGCAGCTCACCCGGGAGCTCGTGGACCTGGCCTGCTCGACCTACTTCGTGGACGCCACGGAGAGCTGGTAGCGCCGGCCGGGGCTGCGGGGTGGGGCCGGTATACTCGCCAGGCGCCGCGCGCAGCGTGGGGTCGTAGCTCAGTTGGGAGAGCGCTGCCTTCGCACGGCAGAGGTCCGGGGTTCGAATCCCCGCGGCTCCACCATTGTGATGTCTCAGGAGATGGTGGCCACCTGTCTCACGTCACGGTGGCCAAGTCTAGGCGGGCCGGGAGGTCTGCCGAGGGGCTGGTAGTCGCGGGCGGGATCGAGGGCGAGCTCGCGGAGCGGGGACCCGTCCTCGGCGACGACGCGGACGTGGCGGCCGGCGACGAGGAGGGTGACCGGGCGGTGCCGGTGTTCGGCGCCGAGGGGGATGTGGCGGAGCCGGCTGAGGTAGCGCAGGGTGACGGTGCCTTTGAAGTCGGTGCGGTCCTTGCGGACGCGGAAATCGGTGGTCGGTGTGGGCTGTGTGGGATGCGCCTTGAGGCGTTCGCTGAAGGCGACCAGCGGTGACCGTCCCTGCAGCGCGCGGTGGGGGCGGTGGTGGTTGTAGTAGCTGCGAAAGGTGTCGAGCTGCAGCTGCCGGACGGCGAGTGACGGTGCCGGTGCCTGCTTGGCGAGGAAGCGCTTGAGGGTCTGGTGGAAGCGCTCGACCTTGCCGCAGGTCTGCGGGTGGTACGGCGTCGAGTGCTTGAAGACAATGCCCAGCGCTTCCAGCTCGGTCTCCAGCAGAACCTTGCCCTTGCGCGAGGCGCCGGTGAAGACGGCGCCGTTGTCGGTGAGCAGCGCGGCGGGAAAACCGTGTTCCTCGGCGGCGGCGTAGAAGACCTGGACGACGTCGGCGCCCTTGACGGTGGGGAAGGCAACGCAGGCAAGCAGCAGGCGGGAGTGGTCGTCGAGGTAGTTGAGGATCTCGACGTCACTGCCGTCGGCGAGGCGCCAGTGGGGTGGTGTCGCCCTGCCACATCTCGTTGGGCAACGCTGCCTCGAAGCGGATGAACGAGGACTTGAGACGCTTCTGCGGCTGCGGAACGACCTCCCCGTGGCGCCTCAGGATGCGCCAGATGGTGGCCACGGACGGCACCTCGGCGAACTGCTGGCGCAGGTGGTGGGCGATAGTGTGCGGGCCGTTGTCGAGACCGGCGGCGCCGAGTTGATGGCGCAGCGCTGACGTCAGTGGCGAGCGACTGCGATCTGCTCAACGGTGCAGGACGCGACATCCCGATCCGGGCGGAGTTGCGCCTAGCGGGCCGCATGCCGCCACGTCGGCGACGATGTGCGGCAGATCTCGGTCGGGGAGCACAGCGCTCGGTGGCCTTCGAGTGGAGGCGTTCAGCCGGAACTGGTCACTTCGACAACAATTGGAGCGAGGAATTCCGCCACCTGGCCGTCAGCCCCACCGCCGCAGGGTCGTCCACAGCCCTGCGATGCGGCCAGGGTCGCCTGGCCCACCGCCACGGCGGTGAACCGCTCCACTGGTTGGCCGTCGCGCTCGCCGGAGGCCTCAACGAGACGAACCACCGAGGTATCGCTGCTCTGAAGCGGGATCAAGACCGGATTGCAGACAGCGCCGCTCCCGCATGGGCGCGCTCCGGACACCCATAGCGACTCTCCTGGGTGGAGCGTGACGTGTTGCACCACTAGGTTGAGCACGATCCTTTCCGCTACGGAGGCGCCCCGAGCAGTGGCCGGTGCATTGACCTCCCGAACAGGCGACTGCCCGCAGGCGACCAGTGCCCCGAGGAGCGCCAGAGCCCCGAGTTCTACCGCACGACGGTGCCCTGAACGCTCCTCGGGTTTCATAGCCCTAGCCTACGGGTTTCCCGGGACGTTGACCACGCCCCCGCCGGCCCCCAGGATGCTCGGCAGGTCGACGAAGGTTCCGACGGAGAAGCACACCGTCCCGCGGTACGTGAAGTGGTTGCACGATCGTGCGCTGCCAATGCCCAAGGACTGGACACCCATGGCGTACTGCTCGGGCCCGAGACCGTAGATTGGCCCTCCACTGCCGCCTTCACCGAGGAGCACGTTCCCATCTGATCGGCTGGCCTCGATTTCCTTGCAGAAGGGCATGGCGAATCCGGACACATTCCAGCAGCCGAGGTACATCGTCGATTGCACGGTGGCCGAGCATTGCTCGCCGTCGTACCCCCCGTTGAAGCAAACCGTCTGCCCGACAAGCGCCGTGGTGGCGGGGAATTGGCTGTTCTGGACGTTCATGATGGGCTGGCCCTGCCACACGAGCGTCGACGTCGAGGACTGAATGTAGGAAGCATCCAGATGGTTGGTCCCAAGCAGATTCTTGGTGACCGACCCAATGGGGAGCAGGCCACCCCCCGGGTCTCCGTTGGCGTCGCTGTCGTAGGCATTGATCCACGCTGTGTTGGTGATCGGGTTGTTGTTCTGGTCGGTGCTGCAATGCCCAGCCGTGAGCGCGTAGTGGGTCGCGGTGACACCGCTGCCGGTGTGCACTCCAAAGGCACTCGTGCAGTATCCGAGGCCGATCTCTTGGGTGCTCGCGCTCGAATTTTCGATGAAGTCACCCGCGCTGAACGCAGGTGTATCGTGGGCGTCGTCGGCAGTCGGGGTAACCGGTTGCGCATTGTGGATAGAGACCACTTGGACGTCGTTTAGCCCGTAGCGCAGGCCAAGTTGAGCGATTTGCATCGGCGTGGCGTTGACCAACTCGATCCGCTCCAGACCTGTCGTCATGTCAGGCCAGAATCGGTATACGTCTAGTCCCCCATCGCGGAGAGCGCCAAAGTCGTCAGCGATGCGGTCTTGGACGCCGAGCAAGGTCGCAAGGCTGTTACGCACGGAGTGAAACTGGAATTCACCCGCGAGCAAGCCAGCGGACAGAATGGTCTTGTGGGCGCTTGGATCACCGCCTTGGACGAAGACGTCGATTGGACCGCAGGGGCTCAAGAGGCCGATACCCGTGTATGACGGAAGCGCTCTAATGCCGTCATACGCGCGGCGCATGGCCGACTCAAGTGCGGAGTGCTGGGTCGCGGTGCAGCCCGCGTTGGCGGAACCTGTCGCCAAAGCGGGAGCCGATGGGACCTCCAGTCCCAGGGAAAGTGCCGCAAGCATCGCGGTGGCGGCCAGTGAACGTCGATAGACCCGCCTCATCGAGAACCTCCTCCCCGCTCTTTCCGCCGGGGTTCTTCGGCTGGCCGCCCCAGTAGGCAGCCTTCATCATCTTGAACGAAAGCATCAGAGCTTTCTTGCCCGGCTGCTCCCATGCTGCGCCCTGACCGACGGTCAAGACAAGCCGTGGCCTGAGACGTCAGGGCGCGTCATGGGGCCGCACCGGTGCGGTGAACCGCCTCGGCTGAGCTGAACACCCAGCGCCGCCATAGGGTCGGACGGCACCGAGATCCCGCTGCTCGACGAGATGCGGGCGGGAAGGCTCCGCACCTCTACCGGATGACCAACGCTCTTCGGCGACGCTTTTGCGGCTTACGCCCGACATGGCTGCCCGACTGGCAAGAGGCCGCGATCCGTGCTCGGGCGTGGCCATTGCTGTACCCCTGCCTTCGCACGGCAGAGGTCCGGGGTTCGAATCCCTCTCGCTCCGCCAGTGTGATGTCTCAGGAGATGGTGGCCACCTGTCTCACGTCATGGTGGCCGAGTCTAGGCGGACCTGGGGGTC
>Ga0207699_10000601_pt1 | contig 17664 bp, 35 predicted proteins | sample LARL51metaG_FD_184344 | JGI IMG/M metagenome (GOLD analysis project Ga0207699, IMG submission 184344) | Corn, switchgrass and miscanthus rhizosphere microbial communities from Kellogg Biological Station, Michigan, USA - LAR L5-1 metaG... | ecosystem: Host-associated > Plants > Roots >...
CAGCCACTCCGCCTGACGGTGCTCGGTCGAGCCGCCCTCCAGCGAGCGGAGCCAGTCAACCCCGGAGACTCCCCGGGCCATCGGGTGCCTCCTCCCCACCGTCGAGCGCGGCCCACAGCGGCTCGCCGCGCCCATCCTTCCACGCGGCGGCCAGCTCGGGCGTCCACGGCGCGCGGCCGGCCGGCTTGAACGCCCCGAGCTTGACCGGGTCGACGGTCAGGCCGGGCGGCTCGGCGAACCCGGCCGGCATGACCAGCCACGCGCAGTCAACGAACAGGCCCACGCACCGGACCTGAGTCGACGCGATCCGGTCGAGGTTGCGCAACATCCGAGCCTGCGCCGTGGACGTGATCTGAGCCAGCCAGTCCCGCCGCAGCGTCGGACCCTCGTTGTACTTTGCCGAGGCCAGCAGGCCCCCGAACATGCGCGTGTACAGGTCCTTGACGATGTCCAGGACGGCATCGCCGGCCGGCGTGCCGTCCGCCGCCAGGGCCTCACGAGCTGCCCGGAACAGATCGACGTGCGGGCGGAGCCAGCGGCGATGCTTACGCCACACGAGCGCGGCCGGCGTCAAGAACGCCGCCCCCGCGTCCGCGAGGTACTTGGCCAGCGGCGTCGGCATCCACTGGCACTCGCTCACGTGATCGCCGATCGACCACGGCGCACGCTCCAGGCTCGACACCTGTACCCAGCCGGGCAGGTCCAGGACGTCCTCGCCCGGCCACTCGACCAGCTCGGGCTCGCCCGTGCCCAACTCCAGCGACCCGGCCGCCGAGAGGTACATGCCATTGACGTCCCAGCCGGTCAGCTCCAGCGGCCCACCGGACGGCTCCAGCTCGTCCGTGACGAGCCACGAGCGCTTGCGCCACACATCGGCCCCGTCCGCCCGCAGGGGCGCCAGGGCGCCCTCTGAGAGTGGCGGAAGCTCGGGGATGTTGGACCACTTCAACGTGCCGTTCAGGATGCCCACGGCCGTGCGGTGCGGGTTCACGAACGGGATCGCGCGCATGTGCGTGTTCCACAAGGCAACCGCCCGGGTCACCTGGTCCGGCGGCAGCTCCAGCGTGGTCGCGAGGTACCCGGCGAGCGCGGGCTGGGGCGTGTTGCCCCGGCCGGCCGCGCCCGGCCGCCGACGCGGCCAGCTCGGCGCGGGCCACGTCGAATGCCGGCCGCCATGCGCGCAGTCCGGGCAGAGGTCATCCGGCCCGTGGTTCGGGCACCCGGCCCGCCCGGCGGCCAGCTCGGCTCCGAACTGGGCGACCGCCGCCCGGTCGCCGGCCGTCATCTGGACGCCCGGCGGGTACGTGCACACCACGCCCCGGCCCGCCGCCACGGCCGGGACGGGCTGCGCGTCCGCCTGGTCCTCGCTGCCGCAGTCCGGACAGTGGATGTGGCCGCACGCGGCGGACCAGAGGCACGGCCGGCCGCAAGCCTCGCAGGGCATCGGCAACGGCCAGAGCCGGCCCTTGGCGCACCAAGGGCCGGCAATGGTCAGGTCACACACGGCTGTCCGCCTCTCCGTTGGATGCCGGCTGGCCATCCGCGTCCACGCCCAGCTCATGCATGAGCGCGCGGCGGATGATGATCGATCGGTTGAGGCCATCGCGCTTCACGCGGGCGTCCAGGACGGCGGCCAGGCCATCGGAGATCTCCGCCGCCACCTGGAGCCGGCCCGGGTTCTTTGACCGGGCCATGTCAGTTGTCCGCCATGCGGCGCAGCTCGTCCGCCTGGTTTACGGCGGCCTCGCGGACGGCGGCGGCTCGCTTCTCCAGCGCGGCCATGTCCCGGGCCAGCGTCTCCCACCGGCTGACCATGTTCTCCGGCAGCTCGTCCGGGCGCCGCTTGCGCCACTTGCCGAGGACCGGATCGGAGATCTGAGTGGCCATGTGGCCGGTCCACGGGCCGGCCGTGAGCTTGATCAGGCGGGCCATCTCGCGCAGCTCGTTGACGATGACGGCGCGTGGGCCTTTGGTGCGGTTGGCGGATGCCATTGGGGCGGCTCCTGTTCTCTTGTGGGACGATCCATGTCCCCGGCCGGGTGTCTCGGGGAAGTGGGCCACCCGGCCGGGCAAGGACAAGAGTACGCCGGTTTGAAACTCTGTCAATCGTAGTGCGGGGCAGGGTGCAAGTCCTCGTACTCCTGCTCCATCTGGCCGCGCGTCAGGCCCCGGAACTTGTCCACCATCTCCTCCAGCTCGTCCACGTTCGCGAGCCGGATCGACAGCCACTCGCGCAGCTCGTCATCGCTCATCGCGGGCTCAGGACCGCACGCCGGCCGGCTGGTCCTCACCGCTTGTACCCGCCATCGTGCCCGACCTGCCAGCCGCTCCGCTTGCGCTCCTCGGGCGGCGGCGGCGGCGTGTTGCGGATGGGCGCCACGGGCGGATCAGTGCCCTCGCCCCCCTCCTCCAGCTCCTCCAGGTCATCCTCCTCCGCGTCCTCCAGGTCCTCCTCGCCGACCGACGCCGCTTCCACGGCGGCCATGGCCGCCTCTGCCGCCGCCGCCGCGTCCGCCGCCGCCGCGTCCACGGCCTGAGACGCGGCCACCTCCGTACGCAAGCGGTCCATGGCCGCCTCGTGTTCGGTCCTCATCACCTGTAGGTCCGCCTCGTGGCGCGACTCCATCGCGGACAACCGCCCGTCAATCTCCGGGTGGTCGTGCGGGTGGTCGTGCGGGTGCTCATGTGCGCCCGGGACCGCCACCGAGGGCGCCATCGGTTCCGACATGGTTTACCTGCCTCTCCGTGCTATAACGTACGCATGTTCGGACAGGATAGGCGCGCTGAGCTGCGCGAGACAATCAAGGACGCGACCGAGGCAGTGTCGGGCCTCGGCGTGGCCATTGCCCTCGTGGCCGTGGTCGCTCTCATCGTCTCCGCCGCCGCGCTCGTGATCGCAGTGAGGACCAGCCATGACAACGCAGCTTGACGCCCCGCCGATCCCTGACGTGCCAACGGCTCCGGAGCCGGAGGACGAGGGCGGCCGGGCGCTGTTCATAGAGCCGACCATGGGCGACCGCGCGGCCCGCCGCGCCGACCCGGCCCGGGACATGCCCGTCACGCCGGACGCCCCGTACGGGTGGATGACCGACCCCAAGACAGGCGAGGTCCGCCCGCGCAAGACAGCCGGGCGGCAGCTCGTGGCGCCCAAGGGCAGGCGCGGCCGGAAGCCGCCGCCCGAGCCGCCCCGCAACCGCGCGGCGAACAAGCCGCGCACTGCCCCGCCGCCGCCCGCCGCGCTGCCGGCCGGCCCGGTGGCCGCCGCCGACCATGCCCGGCAGGTAGACGGGCTCCTCCAGTTCACATGGACGGCCGTGGCCGCGATGCCGCCCGCCGCGCCCGGGACCAAGGTCCTCGGCATGGACATGGGCGCCCTGTCGATCCGGGCACGGGCCGGCGTCGCCGTGATGATGCATCACCGTGCCGAGCTGGCGTACGCGGGCGGAGCCATCGCGGACCACGTGCCGCTCATCGCCCGGGGCGTGGAGGCCATGTCCCGCGAGGACGGCGCCGCGTGGGTGTTCCCGGTCATGATGACCCTGATCCCGTTCGCGACCGCCATGGCCGAGATTGCCCGCCGCCCGCTGGCCGAGCTGGCGCCGCTTGCGCAAGAGACCACCGACCAGTTCCGGGCGATGGCCAAAGCACAGATGGACGCCGCCGCCGCGCAGGCTGCCGCGCAGGCTGCCGCCCAGCAGAACGGCCACGCCGCCGCCCCGGTCCCCGTGGCAGCGTGACCCATGGCCACGCTCGCGCCCCCGGCCAAGCGCTACCGCATGGTGGCCGGCCGGAAGGTCCTCGTCCTACCGCGCCGCACGTTCCTGGAGGACTACTGGCACTACCAGGCCGGGCAACAATGCGCGTTCGTGGCGCCGTCCCAGGACGGCAAGACCACCCTCATGTTCCAGCTCCTCATGTACACCGCGCGGCCCAAGCTGCCCGCGCTCGTGTTCGTCATGAAGCCGCGCGATGCGACGCCGGCCGCCTGGTCCGCCCATCTCGGTTACGAGGAGGTGGCCACGTGGCAGAACGGCCCGCCGCCGCGCCGCTGGAACCAACCGGAGCCGTCCGGATGGGTGCTCTGGCCGCCGCACACGTTCGTGGTGGCCGTGGACAACGAGACCATCGAACGCGAGTTCCGGTACGCCCTCCAGTGGGCGTACTCGCGCGGGGACATCATCATCGTGGCGGACGAGGTCTACGGGATGGTGGCAGAGCTTGACCTGACGCCCGAGCTGATCGCGTTGTGGTCACGCGGCTCGGGCATGGGCGCCGGGATGTGGGCGGCCACGCAACGCCCATCCGGAACGCAGGGCAAGGGCATCCCCGGGTTCATGTACAGCAACGCCCAACACCTGTTTTTCAGCCGGGACCCGGACAAGCGGAGCCGGCAACGGTACGGAGAGATTGGCGCCGTGGACGCTGGTTTCGTGGAGGCCATCGTCCTGAGCCTGCGGCGCCACGAGTTCCTTTGGATCAACAAGGGGGACGGCCAAGGTGGGCCGTACCTCTCCATCATCAAGGCCAAGTAAGGAGACAGCCGCCCCATGAACCCACCGTCAGAAGCCATGCAAGACGCGGAGCAACTACTCCGTGAGGGCCTGGTCCCCGCGCCCAACCCGGGCCACGCCGCCGCCCTGGCGGACCTGCGCGCCCTACTGCGGGCCGTGCGCAAGCTCGACCCGTCCCGCGAGGGCGGACCGGGTACGGAGTTCTACCCGCAGCGCAATGTGTTCGTGCTCCAGGCGGTCGCGCTCGCGCTCGTGTGCGACATGCCGGCCGGCATCGTGCCCGACTGGGAATCGGACGCATGGGTGATCGCGTACATCGAGCTGCCGACCGGTCAGGTGTCGTGGCACCTGCCGGCGTACGAGGGCACGTACGACGGGCACACCACGGACGAGAAATACCAGCGTGTGACCGCTTTCGCCTCAACCGCGGGGAGTGGATCATGAGAGTCGCTTTCATGCTGACCGCCATAGACGCGGAGGGAATGCCCGTGCACCTCGCGCGGGTCGTGGTCGAGCTGGAGCCGGAGATCCTGGACCGGCTGGCCATCGATCCGGAGTACGCGGGCGCGTACCCGATCACCATGCCGCTTGGTCGCGCCAAGATGCTCCAGACCACGTCACGCCAGTCCTGTTGGCTGGAGGCAGAGGCGATGATCCTGCCGACACAACGAGTCGGTATCCGCACCGTGGACGAGCTGGACGACCCGGACGACCACCCGGACGAGCTGCGCCCGACCCCGGGCACCCGGTAGGAGGACCGATGATCATCAAACCGCCGGTAGACCGGGCCGTCGTACGCAACGAGAGCGTGCCGCTGTGCCAGGCCCCATCATGCTCCGCTGAGCTGCCGCTGGAGTGGCAGGACCGACAGTCATGGATCTCCATCGACTACGCCGCGCCGACCTCGGGCCAGTACCGGCTCCAGTTCTGCCGCTGGGACCATCTCGCGGAGTGGGCGACCGCCATGGGCGCTGACCGATGAGCCTGCGCGTTCAGTTCACGTGCCCGGTATGCGCTGAGTCGATCGTGGTCCCGTTGCACCATCAAACGATGGGGATCGGGCTCTATCTGGCCCATCTCATCGGGGAGCACTGGGAAGCGGTGCAGGTCATGCACAGTCAGGTCGGCGCGGTTGTCCCGGGCGCATGGAAGCGGCTCGCGGCGGACCTGGACTGAGCCGCCACTCAGCATGGCCTGAGTCACTGATCAGCCGGACGGGCGTTTCTGCTCGTCCGGCTCGATCATTTGTGCTACCCTCCGCGCGTGGACGAGCTGACGATCATCAGCCATGACCGGGGATGCCGCTACGCCCGAGAGGCGAACGGCGGCCACTCCGCCGCCGCGCATCGGCTCGCGGAGCGGTACGCGCTGCACAAGCTGTGCGGCGAGCGTCATGGGTGGATCGCGGTCCGGTTCGCCGATGGGGGCGCGGACGATCTGGCAGTCTTCCCGACACGGTCGGAGGCTGTTGACCACTCGCATCACAACGAGGCGCATCACTGCTACGTGGAGCTGACCGCACCATCCATGACCGTCTGCGAGGCGGCGTCGGTCCTGCGTATGCAGGCCATGTCCCGCAAGCTCGCACCGGCTCAGCGTGGAACTGACGGCGGCGGCCTGGTCCTCGTGCCGCGTCTCGGACTTGAGGACGTGGCCCGCCAGTTGCGGGCTCTGACCGGGCGCGGGTCACTTCCCGTGGCCCTCGGGAAGCGAGAGTGAGATGCAGCCACAGCAGGCCCCCCCGGGTCAGGGAACCCCGGGCACCCAGCAGAAAGGCCCGGTCCTGGCGCCGTGGCCGTTCCCGGTCGGTGTGTTCCGCCCGGAGAACCTGAGCGACTACAGCGAGACGCGGACCATGACCGCCGCCGCCGTCAAGTTCCCCGATGTCAAGGTGGAGCCGGACGGTTGGCTCCGTGGCATCTGGTTCGAGTTCGACCTGGTGACCGCCGCGAACGCCGCCGCCGTCACGTTCGCCGAGGACGGCCCGTTCTCCGCGATCGACACGGTCCTGTTCCGCGACACGGGCGGAGAGCAGATCTTCGGCCCGTTCTCCGGGTACGACTGGATGACCACGAACAAGTTCGGCGGCTACCACGGCGTAGGCGACCCGCGCCGGGACCTCAACTTCAGCGTCACCACGGGCGCCGTGGGCACGGGCGGCTCGGCGCACTGGTGCCTGTTCCTGCCGCTGGAGATCAGCCGCGCGGACGCCCTCGGCACCGTGGAGAACCGCTCGGAGAACAGCGTCTACCGGGTCGAGCTGACCATGGCCGCGTCCACGGCGGTCTACGGCGTCGCGCCGACCACGCTGGGCACCCTGCACATCCAGACCACGCAGGACTCCTACACGGAGCCGGTGGCCGCGATGGCGCTCACGGGCCGGCCCATCTCCGACGCCCCGCCCGTCCCGGGCACCCTCCAGTACTGGAAGCAGGAGGATGACAACCTCGCCTCCGGTACGCAGTCCAGCCTGATCACGAACGGGATCGGCAACGGGTACCGCAACATCCTGTTCAAGCTCGTTCGGTCCGGCTCGACCCGGGCCAACGGTGACGCGGACTGGCCGGACCCGCTGGAGATCACCCTGGGCACGACCCGCGTCCGCAACATGCACAAGTCGACGTGGATCACCAAGCAGGGCCGGGCGTTCACGTTCACGAACACGACCCCGGACACGGCCATGGGCCGGGAGAACGGTCTGTTCCCGTGGTGGTTCACCCTCGACGTGGGCTCGCTGCCGGGCAACGAGGCGCGGCGGCACTACATGCGGACCAAGACCGGTAACACGTTCAAGGTTCGCGGCTCGTTCGGTGGCACGGACACCCTGTTCATCACGTCGAACTACGTTGTCCCGCGCGGCAACGACTTCTCTCAGATCGTCGCCTGACGGCCTGAGACACGTTCTACACCTTTAATAGAAAGGGTTCCCGGGACCTGCCCGGGTAGGTCCCGGGAACCCGCCCCCTGAAAATCGTTGTCGCGTAAGGAGTTCAGCCGTGAACAAGTGGGTCATCTACGGACTGTGGTTCGCTGGCGGCGTCATCCTCGCCAACCGCGTCCGCGCGCTGCCCGGCCTGTCCAAGCTGCCGAGCATCTGAGCCGGTGGCGCAGTCCACGGGCGTCGTCCTGGCCATCGGCGCACTCACCCTCACGAACGAGGTTGTGTTTGCGCCGCTGGCCGGGCAAAAGGTGTCCGTGAACTGGCGCATCCTGCCCGCTACGGCCGGCCTGGCGCTGGCGCTGGCCGGCCTGGAGCGCATCGCGCCGGAGTTCGCCGTGGGCCTGGCGTGGCTGGGCCTGGTGACCGCCATCGCGATCCCGTTCGGCAACGCCCCGACCCCCCTGCAGAACGCAACCAAGATCCTCGGCTACGCCACGCCGGTCGTTGCCGGACAAGGGAAGTGACTCCATGGACCTCCTCCAGAAGTGGCTCGCCGGCCTGATCGGGCTCGGCGCGCTGTACCTCGTGGCCACCCAGGGCAAGGGGATCGCAACCGCCGCCGTCGGGCTCCAGAAGTTCGTGTCCGGCACGGAGCGCACCGCGATCACCGGTCAGGCGTAAGCCATGGCCGGCCTCTACGGGCGTGTGTCCGGGCGCGGGTTCCCGTCCCGGGTCGCGCAGGGCATGACCGGCGAGGGCGCCCTGGAGTCCCAGGGCGGTCCGACCGACCCGGCGCACGGCGTCAACACCACGCCGGTCGGCCGGTACACGACCACGCTCGGGTTCGCGCCCGAGGCACCCGACGCCCCGCCGCAGGTTCCACTACTGCCGTCCGCGTTCGGGCTCCACGGCGGCGTCAACGAGGACCGGACACCGACCGGTCACGCCGGCCCGGTCCCCGGCTGGGCCGGGTCATACGCGCCCTCCGCCGAGCTGGACGCGATGCACGCCAACTCAGCGGAGATCCACGGCGCGGACTTCGGCGCCCTCGGGCCACGCATCGCCGTGCACGGCGCCCCGGTCGAGCCGGCGTACCAGGTGGAGGGACCGTACGAGTACATCGGGGACAACAACCTCCAGCCGCTACGCGGGCAGATTCAGGCCATGGGCGGCTATGACCGTGACCAGGGCTACAGCCTGTCCAACCGGTTCGGGTTCGATGGCGGCCACCGGCAGCGCATCGTGGACAGCCAGCCGCAACCGATGTTCTACCTCGACCCGGGCGAGCGTGTGCAGATCTGGCCGCAGGGGTCGGGCAACTTCACGCCCACCGACGCGCCCAACGGCCCCGGCCAGTGGGCCTCCGGCTGGGACGCGCGGGCGGTCAACGCCACGCCGCCCAGCTCCTACCAGCCGCCCGCCGAGCCGGCCACGCTCAGCCAGCCGCTCCAGGGTGCGCCCGTCTCCGCCGGATGGTTCTCATGACCGAGCCCACCGCCCCGGGCAGCTCCTCGGGGAAGACATTCGACGTGCCCAAGGTCGGGCGCGTGAAGCGCATCTACGTCTACGCCGGCCTGGCCGTGGTGGGTGTGTCGGCGGTCCTCTGGTACCGCAATCACAACGGCACGGCCGGCAGCTCGGCCGGGACCGCCACCGACCCGGCCGGCAACGTGGGTCAGATCGACCCGGCGACCGGGTTCGTCTACGGCAGCCCGCAGGACGTTGACGCCCTGGCCGCCGCGTCCGGCGGCGGCTCCGGCGGCTCGGGCGGCGGCGGCAGCTCGTCCGGCGGCGGAGGAGTCGGAGACCAGGTCAGCAACGGTCCACCGTTCACGGACAACGCCGCGTGGGACCAGTACGCAACCCAGTGGCTCACGGGCGTGGCCGGGCTCGACCCGGGCCAGGTGGCCCATGACCTCGGCGCGTACCTGACCGGGGCGCAGGTGACGGCGGCGGAGGCGGACACCACGATCCGGCCCGCGATCGGCGCGGCCGGCCCGGTCCCCGTGGCCGGCCCGAACGGGTTCCCTCCGTCGATCAACATCGCCGGGTCGGTGGACCACCCCGGAGGCGGGGCGCCCGGCCCGCTGAGCCTGTCCATGGGCGCCGTAACCGACACCTCTGCGGTAGTGAAGTGGACCCCGGTCTCCGGGGCGTCCTCGTACGGCTGGAGCATCGCGGGGACCACCCGGCACGGCACTGTGTCCGAGCAGTCGATCACGTTGACCGCGCTCACGCCCGGGACCTCGTACACGGTCAAGGTCCACGGCAACGGCTCCGGCGGGACCGGGCCGGATGCCTCGATCACGTTCAACACCCGGGCCGCGTCCGGCGGCGGCTCGACCACTCCGCCCTCCGGCTCCTACGCCGCCGTGGGCGTGGTGGAGTACACGAGCAAGAATCCGGCATGGAACAGCACCGTGTCCGGCATCGCGAGGCACTACGGGTACGGCTCGGACTGGGAGACCGTCTGGAACGACCCCAAGAACGCACCGCTACGCGCCAAGCGTGGCGCCCCCAACCTGATCCGTGCGGGTGACACCGTCTACGTGAAGCGAAAGTGAGGCAGGGCAATGGATTTCACGCCACGCCTGTCCGGCGAAAACTCCATCATCGCGAGCCTTGCCGTGGTCGCGATCGTGGAGGCGGTCTACCAGTCCAACGTAGGCCCGGCGGCGGACGTCCACGCGACAGAGCCGTTTGACATCAATCTGACCGCCGCCACGCGCAAGGCCGGATGGCTGTCCCTCGGCATCGTGGGCGCCCTCGGGCTGCTGGCCAAGGACCTGAACATCTTCATCCTCGGCGGAGCAACGGTCATCGCGAACGAGGTCATCTACCGGCACGCCCTCGCGACCCACCCGGGTACGGGTCAGATCGTGCTCACGCCCGGCAGCTACGCGCCCAAGGGCACGCCGGGCAGCTCCACCCTCGCGGCGGCGGCCGGCTGATGCCGCAGGGCGCCGGAGTCAACGGGATCGCCGTGGCCGCCGTGGCGGTCGGCGGCGTCCTGGTGTACTCCGGCGTCACCGGCCGGGGCGTCCTGGCGACCGTTCAGGCGGCCATACAGGGCCAGAATCCGGCCGGGGTACCCAACAGCCACACCATCGCCGGAGCCGTCCCAGCGTTGATTGCGGGGGCGGACAGCGTCATCCCCGGGGCGCCCGGCGGTCCTCCGGCGGCCGGCCTGCCGCCCGCCCGGTCGGGCGGTACCGGCGGCGGCGGCCAGCCGGTCCCCGGCCAGGGCACCCAGCCGGGCGCGCTCGTGTTCGCCGCGCAGGACGCGCAGCGCTACATCGGAGCCGGCTACCAGTTCGGCGGCCACCCGGCCGATGGGGTCGGGCACTGGGACTGCTCCTCGTTCATGAACAAGGTTGTGGGCATCGACACGGGCCTACCGATCCCCGGGTACGACGCGGGTGTCTACACGGGCAAGACCCATGGCCCGATCGCGCTGGCGTGGTTCGCCTGGACGCAGCTCGTCACGGTCGGGCACGATGGCGACGCCGCGCAGGTCGGCGATTTCTGTTGCTGGCAAACGCATATCGGCATCTGTATCGGCGGCGGGCAGATGGTGTCCGCCCGCAACGAGCGCGAGGGGACCGGCGTGTCCCACATCAATACCGGTGGCCCGGCCGGGCAGCTCCTGTCCATCCGCCGTTGGAAGGTGCGGTGACTGAGTCATGACTCAGCCGTCCGGCGGCAGCGCGGCCAACAGCAACACAGGCCCGTTCGGCATCCCACCCGGCGGGCCGTGGTTCGTGTTCCCCACGGGCACCATCCAACGGCAGTCCAACCCGATCGCGGCGGAGGCACTGACCAAGGTCGGGTGGATCGGGTTCCCGACGCAGGCGGACGCGAAAGCGTACGCGGACGCCCTCCACCAGCTCGGCCACGCGGCCGGAGGCGCGGTCACCGGTACGGCTGACTTCCTGTCCCGGCTGACCGATCCGAACACATGGATTCGCGTGGCGGAGGTGGCGCTGGGCCTGATCCTCATCGCCGTGGGCATCGCTAAACTGACCAATGCCGTCCCGGCCGCCACCAAGGTTGCCAAGGGCGCGGCCCGAGCCGGAGAGGTAGCGGCCATCCTATGAGCGACTACACAGACGTGTCCGTGATCCCGGTCCGCGTCGTCGAGCAGCCTGCCCCGGCCGCTCCGCCGCGTCTGCGCGCCGTCTACCAGACGGTCACGCTGGTCACGAGGGACCTGGAAACCGTTGCGTCGCAAGAGATCCTTCCCGCGTCGGACAAGCGGGTCAGCGCGTACGTGCAACCGCTGGACGATGACATCGTGATCGCCGGCAACGAGTCGGACGCCCGCAATGGCGCCGGGACCACGGTCCCCGTGACCAACCTCGCGCCCTGGCCGGTCAACGATCAGGGAACGGTGTACGTGGCCTGCCTGGCGCTGTCCGGCCCCACGTCCCGCGTCGCGGTGTGCGCGTCGTACCGGGCATGAGCCATGCCCCGGGCGCTGAACGAGACGGAGTCCGTGGTCCTGGACGGCTCCGGCAACGGCACGATCAAGCTGCGCCCGGACGGCAGTAACGAGTACTGGTACCCGCAGACGGTGTCCGTCAAGGCACCGAACCCGGCCGGTGGCCTGCCGGCCAACGAGGCGCGGTGCGACATGTACGCCGGCTCCAAGGTGGCCGATGACAACTTCGTGGACGGGACCGTGTCGGGCAGCTCGGGAGACAACACGGACCGGTTCGCCGGCTACGTGATCGGGCGCCACGCGGACCCGTTCATCATCGCGGTGTGGACCGGCGGGGACCCGGGCGCCACGGCCACCCTCCGCGTCCAGGGCACAAAGGATTGGCGATGAGCGGATTCGCCAATGATGTTGTTAATGCGATTGGCGTAATCGTCCGCCAAGTAATGAAGTCAGCCAATTACATTGCCGGCGTGGACGGATGGGCAATCTTCCGGAATGGTGACGCGGAATTCAATACTGGGACGTTCCGCGGGACAATTAGCATTGGTAATCCACCGAATAGCGGATTGACGATTGGCCCGACAGTTCCGGCCGAATTGCAAACGTTTTATGGTGCCGTTCCATTTCAAATCGACTTGTTCAGCCCGTCATGCATCATCATGTATTCCAACTCCAATTCGTACCATTACGAGATTGTGGGGTTCTCCACCGTCCTCGGGCGACCGATTCACGCGGTCGGCATGGTGGACCTGACCCGGGCCACGGTCACCGATCAAGTGATGGAGATCTCGCACGAGTTCTTCGTGCCCGGATCGGTTGGTAGCAGCCTGATCCCGGGTCTCTGGTACAAGAACAGCGCTCAGGTCAACGCTCAGGTGGGCGACCCCAACGGCATCGTCAACACCATCCACACGTGGTTCAACACCACGGCCCAGTTCGGCAGCAACGGCAAGGGTGACCTCAAGTTCAACGCGGTCAGCATCGCACGCGGCTACTCAGTCTTTGAGGCCATCACGGGCGTGTTCGTCACCGATGGCACGGCCAACGAGCAAACATCGTTCACCACGGCCAACCTCTACACGTTCCCGAACGGGCGCGCGTTCCTCGTGGAGCTGGTCGGCCGGATGTCCGCCGTCACAGCTGTGAATCGGTGCTCGTACAACATCCGCAAAACCAACCTCGCCGGTACCCGATTGGTTGCCTGGCCCACAATCAACCTCGACACAACCGGGACCGATATCCCGGTCTACGTCCAGGGCGTGTTCGTCAACTCGTCCGGCGCGGACGTGACCGCCCGCCTGGCCGTCACCATGGACCCGGCGGTCGCCAACGTCCTGCATTTCGACGGCGCGGCGGCTCCGGTCCCGAGCTACATCCGCGTATCCGACATCGGCGATACCAGCAAGTTCTCCGGCGTGAGCGTCTAGAATGTCCTTCCTACTCGGTAGACTTTGGAGCGTGCCACGCACACCCCCACCTCCTCCCGATGACGCCCTGACGCGCGTCGAGCTGGCCCGCGTGCAAGGCACCCTTGAGGCGCTCGTCAAAGAGGTCCAGGGATACCGCGACTGGGTGAACGCCGAATTGCTCGACCACGAGAAACGCATACGCCGCAACGAGGCATGGCGCCTGGCGATGCCGCCCACCGTGGTCATGTCCCTGGTAACCATGATCGTGACCCTGCTGCACCTCCACTCATAACCCGTTGTGCACCCAGTGCACCCGGGGTACGGTGGGCGGATGTTGCGTACCGATCCTCGCCGGCTCTGCCGCCGTTGCGGGCACATGCGTGGCTCTCACTGCCTCACCGGCCGCGCCTGCGCGTCCTGTGTGGCCTCGCCGCTCCGGCTGGCCGGAGTGGTCCCTGGTATCTGCCAACGGTTCGCGCGTTGGTGGGCCTGGTGAGCCGCCCCCGAATCGCCGTGTACGTCACGGCACTGATCAAGCGGCGCGCCGAGGTGGCCGCCGCCCGTCGCGGTAAGTCCCTCTCGGATTGGGTCGCTGACCTGATCTCGTCCGCCCTGGAAGGGGAACCCGAATGATCCTCAGTTTCATCGGTAACGTGGTGGGCGCCGTGGCGCTCGTGGTCGCGCTCGTGCGTGGCCGCTTGGCGCGGCGCACGATCAACAACCTGCGAGGCACAGTGCTCCGCCAGCGTGGAGAGCTGAACCGCCTGTTCTCCCCGATCCCGGCCCCGTGGTGGGCGATCCCGCACCTCGACTCGGACTGTGTCAACGCCCGATGCCGGGTGCACTTCCCGTACGCCCAGTGCACTGCCCTGGCCGGCCCGAACGAGTGGTGTGCACGAGCGCGTGACCACAAGGGCCTCCATCTCGACTCGGACGATCTGGCCAAGCTGACCGACGCCCGCGCGACCCCGGGCAGCTCGTCATGACCGCCCCGGACCCGCATTCGATGTCCGGCCGCCGGATCGATGGAGCTGGCTCCACCACCTACTGCCGCTGTGGCCTCGCGTTCCACGAGTCCTACCCGGGCGGCATCGAGTCAGGGGATGCCGGTCTCCAGGCCATGCGCAAGGCTGACGCCCGCTGGGCGGAACACGCCACGAGAGGAGAGCAGCGATGACAACCGCCGTAGACGGCTCACACAACCGGGACGAGTGGAAGGAGCAGCGGTGCATCTGTGGCCACGTCCGGGGCGTCCACGGCGGCCATGACGGGCTCGCCTCGTGCGCCCTGGGATCGTGCCAGGGTTGCGGCGCGTTCCAGCTCTCCGCCGTCTCAGGGCGCCGTGCGCCGCGCGGCAGCTACGGGTGGGAGCGCTGATGTACCGGCAGCTTCCCGACTCGTCTGCGTGGCGCCTGTCCGCCCTCGGGCGCGAGATCGACATCGACGGCCGGAAGGTCCGAGCCGGTGGCAACGTCGATATCTCAACAACCTTCATGGGCGCTTTCTCTTTGGCGCCAACGGACCTGGACGAGTTCTGTTGGGCGTGGCTGGCATTCCGTGGCCACATCCGCGAGGAGTGGGAGCGGCGGCATGACCGGGCCTGACGACTCGTGGGCGGACGCCCCGTTCTCCGCGCTGGACACGGTCACCATGACCGACCCGGCCGGCAACATCATCGGCCTACCGTGGGCGCGCAACGCCCCGGACAGGCTCCTCCGTGACCCGGTCTACCCGCTCACGGGCGCCATGCTCGCCGACCTGGAGGCGGCGGGCCAGCTCGACCGGCCGCAGCCGTTCGCCAACCGCGCGGCCCGCCGCCGCGCAGCTCGGCGGCGGCAGTGACCAGGGCCAAGGAGCCGTGCCGCGTCTACTGGGGTTCGCACGGTTGCGTGTCGTGGCGTGGCCATCCGGGCAAGTGCCGTTGCGACTGCTGCCTCTGCCCGGCCGAGGTGGCTCACGAGCCGGAGTGCGTGGCCTATCCGCCCTACTACGGGCTCGAAACCCGGTTCTACGGTGAGGACGTGCAAGCGAGAGGGTTGTGCCCGCAATGACCGCCACACAGGGCGCCATGATCCTATTCGGGGCGTTGTACGTGGGCCGGGACCTCGTGGTCCTGGCCTGCGGCCGGCGTCCAGCTCGTCCGCCCCGGCCGCGTCGGCGCACATGGGCGGACGAGTCATGACCCGGGTCGAGCCTGACGGCCCGAACCCGTACGTACCAACGGAAGCACGGTTCAACGAGGTAACCGGGCGGTACGAGCTGCCCGGCCCGATCAGGGTCCGGGTGGACGCGGCCGGCAACGCCAGGATCAGCATGTCCGCCCCGGCCGGGACCGTCTGGCACGGTAAGATCGTGAGGCATCCATGATCACAAACACTGCCGCCCTCGCGTACGCGGTTGCCGTGCTCGCGCTGGGCCTGGTCGCTGTAGTCATCCACGAGAGGGGGACAACCGGTGCAAACGCACTGGAACGACATCTACCACGGCAACGCCCCGTTCACGATGACGGAAGCCGTGGTGTGCAAGGCAGGCGAGGGGGCGCTGTTCACGGACCCGAGCTACCGGGCGTATCTCGCGCAGGCGGCGGCCGGTGGACATCACGCCTACGCCTACTACGCGCTGCACACGGGCACGGGCCCCGAAATCGCGGCGCAGGCAAGGCGAGCCTTTATGTTGATCGGCGCGCGGCCCGCTATGTACGACGCCGAGATCTGGCCCGCCGAATCGGGCTCGCCTGCTGGGATGGTCTCGCTGCCGCAGCTCTGTCAGGCGATCGACACCTATCGTGGTTTGGGTGGGGTCATGTGGGTCTGCTACCTGCCTCGATCGATGTGGGCGCGGATGGGCTCCCCGAGCCTTTCACCGCTGGCCAGCCGCAAGATTCACATCGTGAACGCGGACTACCGGCCGGGATCGGAGACGGTGGGCAGTCCAGCGTGGGCACCGTACGGGGGCGTGCGCCCGTGGGCGGTTCAGTACAAGCCTTGCAACAACACGGCTCCGGGGACGTGGGCGCAGGCTCAGTCAGTGTGGGAACGGGGCGTCATCGACGCGCCGAGCCCGAGCCCGCAACCGGCGCGCGTGCACGTGGTCAAGGCGGGTGAGACCATGGCGTCCATCGCGGCGGCGGCCGGCGTCACCCTCGCTGCGCTGGAGCAGGCGAACCCGCACGCCGGCCACCCGGCCGGCAACTTCAATCTGATCTTCCCCGGAGACGAGCTGGTGATCCCGTGAACAGCGATTTCGACACCATCGAAGCGTTTGCCAGCGTCACCGGCCCGCTTGCCGGGGCGATCCTGGCCACGGCTGTCGTGGCCGGAGCCGGCTACTACCGGGTGGACGTGACCTCGTACACCTCGGGCACCTCGACCTCCGCCGACTCGGACAACGTGGCGCTGAACGTGCCCGGCGATCCGGCGTACGTGGTCCCGTCCCAGCAGGCGACCGCCGCCAACTCCGGCACGGAGCACACCTGGTTTGTGACCATGGAGGCGGCGGGCAACATCACCCTGACCGCGATCGGAGCCGGTGGCGCTGCCGCCGTCTACCACGTCGCGCTCAAAGTCACCCTCTGGCCGCGTCAGGCGAACCCGCGCGGATGACCGAAAGGCAGGCACAGCACCATGTTTGACCTCAGCAAGTGGGAGAACGACCACCCGGCCGTGCGCCGGTTCGCTCAGCAGCTCGTGGACGTCCTGGAGAACGTGGCCGAGCACCTGATCGGCCAGGCGTCCGCCGCCGTCTCGGACGCCCTCGCGGGCACGCCCACGGCGGACACGCGCGCTACCAGCGACAACACGCTGAGCGCCCCGCAGAGCGTTTCGGGGGTACCGGAGGACGCGGCACCGGTCGCGGAGCCGCAGGCGTCCGCTCAGGCGGCGGACGAGGCCACTCCGGCGGACTCCACCCCGGGCGCCCTGGCCGCCGCTCGCGCGCTCGTGGACGAGGGCTACACGCCCGCACACGCCGCCGCCATCGCGGGCGTGGACGTGGCCGAGCTGGAGCCGGCCGCGCCGCACGGACCGGGCGCGGGTGGGGTGGGTGACTCCGGTCCCGCCGGCGTGACCCTCCCGCCGCCGGACGAGCCGGCCGCCGCCGCTCCGGCCGGCGTGCCCGGTGCGGACATGCCCGTCACGCACAACGTGGAGGACCCGGCGGCCATCGTGGGCTCGGGCACGGTCAGCGGTTGATACGCTCCAGTCGGCGCGGCCCCTCTGCCCCCGGAGGAGCCGCGCCGACTGGCGTCCGGCGTGCTACCCTGCGCACATGCGAACGCCGTCCCTCCTGAACGCCCCGATCACGTTGGGGGACATCATCATTGCCGGCCTGGCCGCCGTGGTGATCTACCAGTACGCCACGCGCGAGGAGCGTCCGGCCGCCGCCGCGCTCCCGATGTTCCCGCCGCGCACGCCCGAGGCACTG
>Ga0207699_10000605_pt1 | contig 17554 bp, 15 predicted proteins | sample LARL51metaG_FD_184344 | JGI IMG/M metagenome (GOLD analysis project Ga0207699, IMG submission 184344) | Corn, switchgrass and miscanthus rhizosphere microbial communities from Kellogg Biological Station, Michigan, USA - LAR L5-1 metaG... | ecosystem: Host-associated > Plants > Roots >...
GGCGCCGGCCTTGGCTGCGATGCGGTCGACGCGCGCGCCAGCCAGCCCATGGGTGGCGAATTCCTGCTTCGCCGCCTCCAGGATGCGCAGCCGCATGCCTTCGGGATCGCGCTGCCATTTCTGATTTCGCTTTGCCTTGTTCGGTGCTGCCTTGGCCAAGGTGCTCGTCCGGAAATCGCCAGGGGGTTCGATGTAGCACGCACACCCGCGGCTGAGAAACGCGATGTCCATCGCAGGTTTTGCTGGCTGATCAGTCCGGCTGCGGCGGGGTCCGTTCCAGCAGCAGCGAGTGAATGCCGCAGGTGCCGTCGCGCAGGCTCGCCACGCGCGTGCCCGGCTTGCGCCCGGCACGGATCTCGGAGACATCGAGCCCGGCCGCCATGAGCCGCGCCCGCGTTGCCTCGATGTCAGCGACCCGCCAGCTCAGCCCCCACAGCTTGTCGTGCCGACGGTCGGCGCCCGCGACCGGCCGGTGCACGATCTCGACGATGAGGTCGCCGCAGCGAAAAAACATCAGCCGGCCCCAGTCCTGGTGCGAACGGTCGAGTGCCATGTCCAGACCGAGCCGCGCGCCGTAAAGTGCGGCAGCCTGCTCGGGATGCTCAGTCGACACCACGACGTGATCGAGGCCAAGAATCGGCGCGGCCGCCGTCACCGCCGAGCGCGGCCGCTCGCTTTCCAGCTCGAGAAAGATCATCCGCACGCCACGCGTCAGTTCGGTTGCCGCGCGCGTCCGTTTCCAGTGCAGGACGGCGCCGGAGGCGGCATCCTGGCTCTCGACCTCGACGATCGGATCCGGTTTCAGCGCGACCCGCTCCAGCCTGCGATGCATCCTGGCGACGTCCGAGGTCGCAAAACAGATGCTCGCGAGCCCCTCGCCCCAGATCTTGATGACGTTGCGGATGCGATCGGCAGCCACGCTGAAGCCGGTCGGCGCCATCAGTTCCAGCGTCATGTTGTCGAGCGTGAACAGCACGCGGTCCGCGCCCTCGCCCGAATTCTGCCAGGACGGCGCCCGACCGAGCAGCCGCTCATAGACGGCCGCGCCCGCGTTGGCGTCCTCGAGCAGAACGACGATGTGGTCGAGACCGGTGATCATGGACATGACCCGCACGCGATGGGGCTTGCAAGATCGTTTGCCTGCGCGCTAAACCGCCTCGCGGCGGCGTCAAGATCCAGACCGGCATCAACGGTCATCGATCGCTCCCTGCGCCCGGAACCAGCAGCTTCGGCCCGATGTTGTGGTCGTTCCGGGACATATCTGTCGTTTTGGTGGTAGTCCGGCCCCGTGCCGATCTCAAGCCGGCAGGCCTACGGATTTGCGAATAATTTCAGCGCGTCATATACGACTGAACCGCGGTATGGTGCGTCGCCGGCCGGGACCACCCAACGATCCATGACGGACACTCCATGCAGGCTCTTTTTATCGGACAGACCTATATCGACGTCACCTTCATCACCGACCATGTGCCGACCGGCGACGAGAAGCACGTCGCCGAAGCCTATGCGGTGTCGTTCGGCGGCAATGCCGTCACCGCCGCTTTCTGCTGCGCCAGGCTCGGCATCGTACCCGACCTGATCGCGACCATGGCCAATGACTGGCTGGGGCGGATGTTCATGGACATGAGCGCCAAATACGGCATCTCGATCCATCCGCGGAAGGTCAACTCGTCCTCGCTGTCGTTCATCATGCCGAAGGACGGCAAGCGCGCCATCGTGCGCTGCCGCGACGACAAGCACATCCATCCCTTTCCGTTGCTCAACCTCGGCGGCTGCCGCGCGCTGCACATCGACGGCCACCAGCCGGATGCAGCGATGCACTATGCCAAGCTATGCCGCGAGGCCGGCATCTTGACCTCGCTCGACGGTGGCGGTCTGCGCAGCAACACCCATGAGCTGCTGGAATATATCGACGTCGCGATCGTGGCCGAGCGGCTCTGCGAGCAGATGGATCTCACGCCGACGAAGATGCTCGACTATCTGAAAAGCAGGGGTTGCCGGGTCGGCGGCATCACCATGGGTGAAAAGGGCCTGTTCTGGTACGACGAGACCGGGACGGTCCAATCGCTTCCGGCGCTCCCGATCCCGCGCGAGCGCGTGATCGACACCAACGGCGCCGGCGACGTTTTTCACGGCGCCTACATCTATTCCTATCTCGCCAACCCCGCCCAAGGCTGGCGCGAGCATTTTGACTTCGCGCGCGCAGCCTCGACCTACAAGATCCAGCGCCTCGGCAACGAGGCGGGATTGCCGGCCCTTGCCGACATCGAGGCGGTGAGGCAGGAGTTCGACGTGCGGGTTTAGTCAATCAGCCGGGAAGCGTTCATGGGGCGCGTCGTCGTTGCCGGGAGCATCAACATGGACGTGGTGGCGCTCGCCGAGCGCCATCCGCGCGTCGGCGAGACCGTCGCCGGCACGTCCGTCAAATATTTCCCCGGCGGCAAGGGCGCGAATCAGGCCGTCTCAGCAGCAAAGCTCGGCGCGCAGACGCTGCTGATCGGACGGCTCGGCAGCGATGCTTTCGGCGCGGAGCTGAGGGCGTTTCTGGCGAGCCAGGGCGTGGACCTGAGCGCGGTGACGGAGACTGCCGATGCCCATAGCGGCACGGCCATCATCACGCTGGCTGATGCCGACAACACCATCGTCGTCATTCCCGGCGCCAACGGAATGGTCGGCGCCGACGATGTTGCTGGAGCAGCGCTGACCAAGGGCGACGTTGCGGTCAGCCAGTTCGAAATTCCGCTGCCGACGATCGCTGCTTTCTTCGCACGCGCCCGCGCCGCCGGCGCGACGACGATCCTCAACCCGGCACCGATGCGTGCCTTCGACCGCGCGCTTCACGACCTCGTCGACATACTGGTGCTCAACGAGACCGAGCTCGGCCTGCTCGCGAAGGCAGAATTGCACGAGTCCGACGAGCCCGCCCGCTTTGCGGACGTTGCCAGGTCGGTGCTGACGCGACCGGATCAGATCGTTTGCGTGACGCTCGGCAAGCGCGGCGCGCTGGCCCTGATCGACGGCGCGCCACTGCTTGTGCCCGGTCGGGTGGTCAAGGCCGTCGATACCACAGGCGCCGGCGATTGCTTCGTCGGCGCGCTGGCCGCGCAGCTCGCGCAGGGCACGCCGCTCCGCGAAGCGCTCGGCTTTGCCAATATCGCCGCCTCGATCTGCGTGCAGCGGATGGGCGCATCCCCCTCGATGCCGACCAGGGCAGAAGTTGCTGCGCTTCTTTGAGTGACGGGCTTCGGGCAGACTGGAGCCGCATCGGAAGTGCGCTTCCTCGCCCCGCACGCGGGGAGAGGTGAGGCCGAAGCAACGGGCGAACCAATTCCTCAACGCATAGCGGCCTAGGCCAGCGCCTTCTTCAGATCGAAGTTTTGGTCCGCCGCCTGCTCCGGCGCGATCGAACCACTCGCGGCAAACAGCCTGCGGCCGAACATGTGCTCGCCGGCCCGGTTGACCGATTCGATGCCGACGAGCTGTTCGCCCCGATAGCAGAACGCCGAAAAGGCTCTTTGCGATGGATCGCCGCGCAGCACCACGCGGTCATAGCCGGTGGTGAGCCCCGCGATCTGCAGCTTGTCGTCGCCCTGGTCGCTCCAGAACCAGGGATGACCGTCATAGGGCTTGTCGTCGCCCGTGAGCCGCGCCGCCACGCAGCGCGCGTGGTCGGTCGCATTCTGCACCGACTCCAGCCGCAGCGAGCCGCCGAAGCGCGGGCTTGCAAACAATGCGCAATCGCCGATCGCTGAGATGTGCGGATCGGAGGTCAAAAGATGCTCATCGACGATGATGCCGGAGGCGACCGGCAGCCCGGCATTGGCCGCGAGCTCGACATTGGGCAGCACGCCGACACCGACCACGACCAGATCGGTGGGAATGTGGCGGCCGTCGCTGAGGCTGACGCCGGTGACCTGATCACCCGCGGCTTCGATCGCGGTGGCCTGCACACCGAGATGGATGCGGACGCCGGACGCGGCGTGGCGCGCCTGAAAATACTCTGACACCTCCGCCGTGACGGCGCGCGCCATCACCCGGCTCGCCAGTTCGAGCACATCGACCTCCAGCCCCTTGATTCGCGCGGTCGCGGCGAATTCGAGGCCAATGAAACCCGCACCGATTACCACCACGCGCTTCTTCGTGGCGAGGCGGCTGCGCAGATCCTCGCTGTCGTCGAGGATACGCAGATACCGCACATCGGGCAGGTTGGCGTTGGGGATGTCGATCAGCCGGTTCCTGGCGCCGGTCGCCAGCACCAAATGGCCGTAGTCGAGCTCATCTCCGGAGGCGAGCTTCAACTTGCGTCCGGCGCGGTCGATCGCGGCCGCACGGCCCGTGACCAGCCCGATCGTCTGGTCGTGAAAAAACTTTTCCGGACGGAACATCAGGGTCTCCGGGCCGCCGGTTCCCTTCAGATAGGCTTTTGACAGCGGCGGCCGCTGGTACGGCAGATGGCCCTCGTCATTGATCAGGTGGATGGACGAGGCAAAACCGAGCTGACGCAACGAGGCGGCGACCTGGAAGCCCGCGTGTCCCGCGCCTACGACAACAACCGGTCCTTGCATCATGACAGCTGCCCTGCCGGCACACAGGAATGACCCATGTCGTCTTGTCTCCGCTGATTTCGGCTTACGACCGGACAGAGCGGCGCTCGTGGCCGCGTCCTGGACGATGGAGATGCCATTCTGGCCCCATCGGTTGCGCCAACGCAAGGGGAGCCATACCCACAAAGATGGAGGCCTCGGCATCTTGCAAAGTTGCTAGAAGATGTCACCTGTTACCTTCGATTCATTTGCAGGACTCCTAGTTGCCGGGATTCCCAATGTCGACACCCTCACCTCGCCTCTCGCATCCCGATGATCCGGCGCTGCTTCGGGTCGACGGTGCGATTGCCACGATCACGCTCAATCGCCCCACGGCCTTCAACTCCATCAATCTGGCGATCGCCAAACAGCTCGAGCAGCTCGGAGCCGAGGTCGAGGCATCCGATGAGGTCAAGGTGCTGGTCATCGAAGGCGAGGGCCGCGCCTTCTGCGCCGGCGGCGATCTGCAGACCATCGGCGCGGCGGCGGCCGCCGACACGATCGCACCCGTCGTCGGCGAACTGCTGAAGCACTATCATGCCTTCATCACGACATTGCGGCGGATGCCGAAGATCGTGCTGTCGAGCGTGCACGGCCAGGCCGCGGGGGCCGGCCTGTCGCTTGCCTTCGTCGCCGATCTCTGTATCGCCGCCGATGACGTCCGCTTCACGCCCGCCTATGCGAAGCTCGGCGTCTCGCCCGACGGCGGCGGCACGGTCGGCGTCACGGCAGCCGTCGGCGTGCGACGCGCGCTGCAGATCTATCTTGCCGAGGACAGTTTTACCGCGCAGCAGGCCCATGACTGGGGTCTGGTCGCAAAGCTCGTCCCGGCCGCGGAATTGAAGACCGCGACACGCGAGCTCGCGCTCCGCCTGGCGCAACAGGCACCGGCGGGCCTGGCCGCGACCAAGGCGCTGATCCATCGTGCGCCGGTCACACCGATCGAGCAGCAGCTCGATGCCGAACGTGACGCCATCATCGACTGCATGCATACCGACGAGTTTCGCGCGGCCGTCAAGAAGTTCACCAGCAAGGCGAAGACGTGAACGCCACGAGCGCACCGTCGCGCGCCTTCCTTTTCGTCCGTCACGGCGCCACGGACTGGAATCGCGATGGCCGCATCCAGGGCCGCACCGACAACCCCATCAACGACGAGGGGATCGCGCAGGCCTTTGCGATTGCGCGACGGCTGCGTCCGCTTCGCATCGACCAGATCGTCACCAGCCCGCTGCTTCGCGCGGTGAAGACCGCGGAGATCATCGCCGCGCCGTCGGCGACGCCGGTTGCCGTCGACAAGGAGCTGATCGCGTTCGACTACGGCAATCTCGAGGGCCAGGTGATCACCGACACAATGCGGACGCACGGGCTCATGAGCGTGCAGGATTTCGTCTCCATCCTGCCGCTAGACAGCGAGTCATGGACCTCGGCCGGCGACCGCGTGCTGCGATGTGTCGGCAGATGGGTGTCCGCTCGTCCGCAAGGCACCGTGCTGTTCGTCTCCCATGACCTCATCATGCAGGCGCTGGCGACGAAACTGTGCGGCAAATGGTTCGCCAACCGCTATGGAACACCATACCGGTTCGCTCCGACGGACGAGGGCTGGGTCGTGGATGAGATCTACTGATCCAGCATTCGACGGATTGACCTCGCGGTGAAGTGAAGCGAGCTCATCGGCCTCCTGCTCGCCCCATTTTCGCCGATTGCTGCGTTGCGACCTGCCCTGTCCTGTTGAATGCGAGGCCGTTGCCGTGACCGAGGTGAGCGGTATCAATGATGGTGTTGGAGTGCAGCCCAGGGCATCCGATCGATCCGAGCGCAACACCGTCTTACCGTGCGCCAGCCAGTGTTACCGCGCAGCTCGGCCATAGCAGCGATGGCCGATCGCGACAACACCTCCGCGTCCGCTTCGAATGCCGCCACACTCTGATTGGCCGTCCGCTTGCGCAAGTACGCTATCAGCCTCACCGCGACCAAACTGCTACCAAAGTGCTCGATCATTGTACGCTCGTCACGCCAGGCGAGAGACGGTTCGATTGCCAGACGCGATGCTATCATCAAACATAGAGAGAAGAGTCCGTATTGCAGTGAATGTTTACCAACAAGAGGAAGTCTTGAAGCTCGCAAGCGCGCCGTCACGGACTTTTTTCTGTCTGCGTCATGGCGCCACGGATTGGAATCGCGAAGGCCGCTTCCAGGGCCGGACGGATAATCCCGTCAACGACGAGGGCCTCGCCCAGGCTTTTTCGGTCGCGCGGCGGCTGCAGAGGCTTCACTTCGACCAGATCGTCACCAGCCCGCTGCAGCGTGCGCGCAAGACCGCCGAGATCATTGCGGCGGCCTCGGCGACGCCCGTCGCCGTCGATCACGACCTCGTCGAGTTCGACTACGGCAGCCTCGAGGGACAGGTGATCGCCGACGTCATGCGCGCGCACAATCTCAAGGCGACCGAGGACCTGAACTCCATCATGCCGCCGGACAGCGAGCCGTGGCCGCTTCTCACCGAACGCGTGCTGCGCTGTGTCGTCAGATGGCTCGACGTGCATCCGCAAGCGTCCGTTCTGTTCGTTTGCCATTTCGTCGTGATGCAGGCGCTGTCGACGGCGCTATGCGGCAAGTGGTTCCACAACCGCCATGGAACGCCGTTTCGCTTCGCACCGACGCAGACCGGATGGGTCGTCGATGAAGTCCATTAGAGCGTTGTCGAGCGAGGTGGGCACCGGTTCGCGTGACGAAAACGCGTCTGCTCAAGAAGCTGGACCTCCGTTCGGTTGCAATCGGAACGGAGGCTCCAGCGGCCAACGCCCGGCAGCGCTGACATCCACGCGCAAGGGAAGGACGTGAGCGGCGCAGGCGTACCATCGCGGGCTTTTTTCTGTCTCCGTCACGGCGCGACCGATTGGAACCGCGAGGGTCGCTTCCAGGGCCGCACCGACAATCCGCTGTGCGACGAAGGCATCGCTCAGGCCTTTGTGGCGGCGCGGCGGCTGCAGGAGCATCGTATCGACCAGATCGTCACCAGCCCGCTAATCCGCGCGGTGAAGACCGCGCAGATCGTGGCAGCGACATCCGCCATACCGATCGCCATCGATGACGGTCTCGCCGAGCCCGATTTCGGCTACCTCGAAGGCCAGGTGATTACGGACACCATGAAAGCTCACAATCTGAAGACGGTGCAGGACCTGATCACCATTCTGCCACCGCAAACCGAACCATGGGCGATGGTCGCCACGCGGGGCCTGCGCTGCGTCGCCGCCTGGCTCGACGCGCGTCCGCAAGCCAGCATCCTGTTCGTCAGCCATGACGGGCTGATGCAGGCGATGTTTGAGGCCCTGAGCGGCAAATGGTTCCATAACCGCCATGGCATCCCCGTCCGCTATGCGCCGACGGAAAAGGGCTGGATTGTCGAGGAGATCTGACGTTTTGCGAGCACTGGTTCAGTTCGGGCAGATATAGCCCGTACCCGCCGGCGATTTGAAGCAGCCGACCGATTCCGGAATCACGTGCTTGGGCAGCCACAGCACGACGCTCGGGAAGAAGATCGTGAAGGTGATGGTGAGGAAGAACACGACGTAGATCGGCAATGCGGCGCGCAGCGCGCTGGCAAAACTGACGCCGACGAATTTCGAGGCCATCAGCAGCACGAGCCCGTAAGGCGGCGTGATCAGGCCGAACGCCAGCGTCGCGATCAGCACCACGCCCATATGGACGCCGTTGATGTCGCCGGCTTGTGTCAGCGCGTTCACCAGCGGCATGAAGATGATGATGGTCGGCACCGGTTCGATGAAGTCGCCGACCACGGTGAACAGCAGCACCATCAATAGCATGATCAGCCGCGGGTCGTTGCCGGCGATGCCGGTGATGAAATCGGCGATGTAGATCGCGCCGCGCAGATAGGCGAGCATCCAGCCGAACGCGTTCGCAGCTCCGATGGTGATGAGCGGCAGCGAGAAGATCAGGCCCGCCAGGCAGAAATCGAAGGGGATCTTCTTCAGGTGTCCGCGATTGAGTGCGGGGATCACGACGATGATGATCCAGGCGACGGCGACGACGCCGGCCTCGGTCGGCGTGAACCAGCCCGTCAAAATGCCGCCGAGCAGGATCACCGGGATCATCAACGGCAGCGCGGCGTCCGCGGTCGCCAGCGCGACCTGGCGCAGCGGCGCGCGCGGCTTGCGCAGGCCCGATGGGCCAAAGAAATAGCAATAGATCATCAGCCCGAAGCCGATCATGAAGCCTGGCACCACGCCGGCCATGAACAGCCCAGCGATCGAGACATTGCCGACCGCGCCATAGACCACGGCGGTGATGCTCGGCGGCACCAGGGCGGCGATGGTCGAGGCGGAGGCGATGATCGCCGCGATGAAGGCGGGCTTGTAGCCCTCCCGCCGCATCGGCCCGCCGAGCGCGCGGCTCATCACAGCGACGTCGGCCGTGGTCGACCCCGACATCTCGGAAAAGAACATGCTGAAGACGACGACGACCTGCGACAGCCCGCCCCTGATATGGCCGACCAGCGAGACTGAGAGATTGGCGATCCGCACCACCACATTGGCCGAGCTCATGAGCTCGCCGACCAGCAGGAAGAACGGGATCGCCAGCAGCGCCTCGGAATCGACGCCGTCAAAGATCTTCTGGATGATCGCCGCGAGCGAGACGTCGGCGAGCGTGGCGCCAACGAAGACGCCGGCGAGCAGCGAGAATGGCACGGGCACGCCGAGATAGCCGAAGAACAGGAAGCAGAACGACATCAGCGCAAGGACGACGGGTGCGCTCACAGCCGCACCTCCGGCGCGATGGCCGTATCGAGCGGCGGCATTGGCGTGTCGTCTTCACGGGGCTCGGGATGGTCAAAGCCGTTGCGGAGGCCATTGACGAGCTGCTCGACCGTGAACAGCGCGATCAGGACGCCGGAGAGCGGGATGATCGCGTAGAGCGAGGCGATCGGCGTGCCCGAGGGCAGACGGAAACTGCCAAATCCCCTGAGATAGTTCTGATAGCCGTACCAGATCAGGCAGAAGGCGACGCCGAGCACGACGATGCGGATCGCAATTTCGACCATCATCCGCGCAGTGCCGTGCAGCGCTTCCGCTATCGCGGTCAGATAGAGATGGTCGTTGCGCCGCGTCGCAACCGCCGCGCCGATGAAGATCGCGTAGATGAACAGCGTGGAAGTCACCTCCTGCAACCACAGCCAGGGATGACCGATGGTACGGGTGACGATGTCGGCCGTCACCGACAGCGAGAAGCCGAAGCACAGCGCCCCGCACAGCATCATCAGCACCAGCTCGAGCCGATCGAGCGCGCGCCATTTCAGATGGCGCTGCCGCTGCAATACGAGTTTGTCGGCGATGGCCATCTTCGATGAACTCCGGCCTCAGTCTCTTCTCCGTCATGGCCGGGCTTGTCCCGGCCATCTACATCCTTGTTGCACCGTCATTCCGGGATGGTCCGAAGGACCAGACCCGGAACCTCGAGATTCTGAGGTGCGCGATTGCGCACCATAGTTCGATGCTTCGCATCGCCCCGGAATGACGAAATATGACGTGGATGCCCGGCACAAGGCCGGGCATGACGACCTTCGTTGGTGGTCTAATTGATCGCGCGGATCAGGGTCTTGATCTTCTCCGCGTGCGGCCCGAGGTCATGGGCCAGCTTGTCGAGATAGGGATCGGCGATGGCCTGGAAGCCGGGCTTGTCGACATCGGGCACGATCTTCACGCCCATCTTCTCGAGCTTGCCGGCGGCTGCATGTTCGAGATCGAAACCGCGTTTTGGCTCCTGCAGGCTGACCTCGCGCGCCGCGGCCGTGACCCACTGCTTCTGCTCGGCCGACAGGCTCTGCCACAGCTTGTCGCTGATCCAGACGATCGCGTTGTTGGCCTCGTGTTCGGTCTTCGACAGGATTGGCGCGACCTCGTAATGCCGGTTGATGAGATAGACGTTCATCCCGTTCTCGGCAAAATCAACCACCCCGGTCTGCAGCGAGGTGTAGACGCTGCCGAACGGCATGTGCACGGTCTGCGCACCGTAGGCCGGAAACATGGTGTCCTCGGTCGCGGTCGCCTGCACCCGCACCTTGTAGCCCTTGACGTCGTCGACCTTGTGCACCTCCTTCTTGCCGTACATGTAGCGAAAGCCCTGGGTGGCCAGCCCGATCGCGTGGATGCCGGGTGCGGTATCGTCGATCATGTCGTGGATCTCGGCAAAGACCTTCTCATCGGCCAGTGCCTTGATGATGTGGTCCTCGTTGCGGAACAAAAAGTGCAGCGACATCACGCCGGCCTGCGGCGAGATCGTCGAGGTGTTGGCGGAGGAGACCACCGCGAAGTCGATGTCGCCAGCCTTCACCAGCTGCAGAATCTGCGGCTCCTGCCCGAGCTGGGCGCCGGGATACTGATCGACCAGCATGCTGCCGTTTGAGAGCTCCTTGAGCTTGGTCGAGAAAATGTCATAGGCGACGCTGTAGCCGGAATTGAGCTGCTGGTCATGCGCGAAGCGATAATGCTTCGTCTCCTGGGCGCTGGCCGCACTCGCAAGCATGATCGCCGCCGCGACGGCAGCAACGAAAAGCATCCTCAGGCCTCTCATGGAGTCCCTCCCCTTTTTCCTTCATCATCCCATCGCCATCACGGGATTGTCAATTGAACGTGGGACGGGGGATTTGTGACAAACGCTCCATTGTCGTCCCGGCGAACGCCGGGACGATGTCGAGAGGCGACGCGGACGACTAATTGATCGCGCGGATCAGGTTCTTGATCTTTTCCGCATGCGGACCAAGCTCGTGCGCGAGCTTGTCGAGCAGCGGATCGGCCACCGCGACGAAGCCGGACTTGTCGACATCGGTGACGACCTTGACGCCGATCGATTTCAGCTTGTCCTGCGACTGGTGCTCGAGCTCAATGGCTTTCGCCGGCTGCTTGCTGTTGACCTCGTCGGCCGCCGCCTGCACCCAGCCCTGCTGTTCCGGGGTCAGGCTGTTCCACAGCTTGTCGGAGATCCAGACCAGCGAATTGTTGGCCTCGTGCTCGGTCATCGACAGCACCGGCGCCACCTCATAATGCTTGTTGGCGAGGTAGACGTTGACGCCGTTCTCGGCGACGTCCACCACACCGGTCTGCAGCGAGGTGTAGACACTGCCGAACGGCATGTGCACGATCTGCGCGCCATAGGCCGGGAACGTGGTGTCCTCCGTCGGCGTTGCCTGCACGCGGACCTTCAGACCCTTCACATCCGCAATGCTCTTGATCTCGCGCTTGGAGTACATGCTGCGCAGGCCGAGCGTCGCAAGCCCGATGACCCGGGCGCCCTGCACGGTCTCCGAGATCATGGCCTTCACCGCCTTCGAGACTCCGGGATCGGCGATCGCCTTGATCAGATGCGCCTCGTTGCGGAACAGGAAGTGCAGCGACATCACGCCGGCCTGCGGCGACAACGTCGCGGCGTTGGCCGAAGACGAGATGCAGAACTCGACGTCGCCGGCCTTCACGAGCTGCAGCACCTGCGGCTCCTGTCCGAGCTGAGCGCCGGGATACTGGTCGATCAGCATCGTGCCCTTGGAAAGCTCCTTCAACTTGTCGGCAAAGATGTCGCCGAGCACGCCGTAGCCGGTGGTCTTGGGCTGGTCATAGGCGAAGCGATAATGCTTCACCTCCTGGGCGCCGGCGGCCGTGACGGCGAGGATGGCGAATGCGGCGACGGCCGCAGCGATAACCCTGTTCAAGCTCAGCATCGTCCTCCCCCTGTGATTTTTGTTGATCATCCCATCCACCTTGGCGGGATGTCAATCAAAGCGCGAGAACGCAGATGCGAGATGGGAGGCAACCCACGCTCCGCAGACGCACCTGTCATCATCCGCGAAAGCGGATGATCCGGTACGCCGCGGCCCGTCGGCTCAAGCACTGCCATCTCTGGAATACTGGATGGCCGCTTTCGCGGGCATGACGACGTGAGGTCTTGGCGGGCTATCTACCCCTTCCCCTCCCGGCGCAGGAAATCGAAGTCACAGCCTTCGTCGGCCTGCAAGATGGTCGCATTGAAAAGGTGCGCGTAGCCGCGGCTGGCCCATTCCGGCGCGGCCTGCGGCTGCAGCGCCTTCCGGCGCTTGTCGAGCTCCGCCGCATCGACCAGCAGCTCGATGCGGCGGCCCGCGACATCGAGCCGGATCATGTCGCCGCTCTTCACCAGCGCCAACGGCCCGCCGGCCGCGGATTCCGGCGTGATGTGGAGCACGATGGTGCCGAAGGCGGTGCCGCTCATCCGCGCGTCGGAAATCCGCACCATGTCCTTGACGCCGGTCCGCGCCAGCTTCTTCGGGATCGGCAGGTAGCCGGCCTCCGGCATGCCCGGGGCGCCCTTCGGCCCGGCATTGCGCAGCACCAGGACATCGTCGGCGGTCACGTCGAGTACGGGATCGTCGACACGCGCTGTCATATCCTCGACCGATTCGAACACCACGGCGCGGCCGGTATGCTGCAGCAGCCGTTCGCTCGCCGCTGATTGCTTGATGACCGCGCCGCGCGGCGCGAGGTTACCGTGCAGCACCGCGAGCCCGCCCTCCGCCTTGATCGGATTTTTGCGCGCACGGATCGCATCCTGCCCGGGCACGTCCTCGGCTTTGGCGACGATTTCGCGCAGGGTCTCGCCTGAAATGGTGCGGGCGTCGAGATCGATCAGGTCGCCGAGCTGGGCCATCAGCTTGGGGACCCCGCCGGCATGATGGAAATGCTCCATGTAATGCTCGCCCGATGGTTTCAGGTCGACCAGAACCGGCACCTCGCGGCCGAGCCGATCGAACGCATCGAGGTCGATGCGGTGCGGCGAGCGGCCCGCAATCGCGGTGAGGTGAATGAGCCCGTTGGTCGAGCCGCCGATTGCCTGCAGCACCACCTGCGCGTTGCGAAACGCCGAGGCCGTCAGGATCTCGCTGGGACGCGGTCCCCTCGCCTTCGCCATGGTGGCGGCAACCCGGCCGCTGGCTTCCGCAGAGCGAAAGCGCTCGGCATGCGGTGCCGGGATCGTCGCGCTCATCGGCAGCGACAGCCCCAGTGCTTCGGTGATGCAGGCCATCGTCGAGGCCGTACCCATCACCATGCAGGTGCCGACCGATGGCGCGAGGCGGCCGTTGACCGCCTCGATCTCCGCATCGTCGATCTCGCCGGCGCGGTATTTGGCCCACAGCCGGCGGCAGTCGGTGCAGGCGCCCAGCACCTCGCCCCTGTGATGGCCGACCACCATCGGTCCGACCGGGATGACCACCGTCGGCAGGTCGGCGGACACCGCGGCCATGATCTGCGCCGGCAGCGTCTTGTCACAGCCGCCGATCACGATGACCGCGTCCATCGGCTGGGCGCGGATCATCTCCTCGGTTTCCATCGCCATCAGATTGCGCAGATACATCGAGGTCGGATAGGCAAAGCTTTCGGCGATCGAGATGGTCGGAAACACGAAGGGCATCGCGCCCGACAGCATCACGCCGCGCTTCGCCGCCTCGATGATTTGCGGGACGTTGCCGTGGCAGGGATTGTAGTCGCTGAACGTGTTGGTGATGCCGACGATCGGGCGATCCAGCGCGTCGTCGGAATAGCCCATCGCCTTGATGAAGGCTTTGCGCAGGAAGAGCGAAAATCCGGCATCGCCATAGCTCGTCAGTCCCTTGCGCAATCCGTCGGTCATTTGTCCGTCCTCAAGTCATCTATTCGGCCGCTTGCTCCGCTTCACCTCTCCCATTGGGAGAGGTCGGATCGTCCAGAGCGATGCAAAGCATCGCTTTGGACGATCCGGGTGAGGGGTTACGGTCTCTCGACAGACCTTAACCCCTCACCCCACCCCTCTCCCAAAGGGAGAGGGAGCACACCGCCGTTGTTGTAACGTAGAAGCAAGACCTCACGTTCGAGAGCAAAACTCACGACCAGTCGATGATCCGGCTCTTGTCGCCGTCGTACTCCATACTGCAGAACGCGCCGCCCTGGTAGAAATCGCCGACCGGATCCGGCTTGAGCTTTTTCTGCTCGGCCATCGCATGCTCGCGGAATTCTTCCGCGCGGCCGGTCGGGCGATAGCCGAGATCGTAGGCGCGGTGATTGTCCCACCAGGAGCGCTCATTGTAGGACGCGCCATAGAGGATCTCGAAATGAATGTCCGGGTGATCGAGCCCGATGCGGCAGAGCTGCACCAGATCCTCCGGCTTGAGCCACATCGCAAGGCGGCGGTGATCGAGCGGCTTTTCGCCGAAATTGCCGATCCGGATGCAAGTCACTTTCAGGCCGTGCTTGTCGGCATAGAGCGCGCCAAGGGCTTCACCAAACACCTTGCTGACCCCGTAGCGGCTGTCCGGCCGCGGCGTGACGTCGGTGCCGATGCGGTGATGCCGCGGATAGAAGCCGACCGCGTGATTGGACGAAGCGAACACGATGCGCTTGACGCCCTTCTTGCGGGCGGCCTCGAACAGATTGTAGCCGCCGATGATGTTGGCCTGGAGAATGGGCTCCCAGGCGCCCTCGACCGAATAGCCGCCGAAATGCAGAATGCCGTCGACGCCCTCGCAGATCGCTTCGACCTGCGCGAGGTCGGCGAGGTCAGCCGCCTTGAATGTCTCGTTGTTGCCAAGATCGGCCGGCGCCTTGAGGTCGCTGAGCACGAGATCGGGATAGATCGGCGGCAGCAGCTTGCGCAGGCTCGTTCCGATCCCCCCGGCGGCGCCGGTCATCAATATACGTGGCATTTCGTCCCTCTTCTTAAGACCCGCAGGTTTGCGGTCGATCGGCGGGAGTGATAGCAGACAAATGGGTCAGGAAACATCATAACGAGAACAGCATATGTCCGATGCGAACTCCCGCGACCAGGGCCACTCACAAGGCTGGCGTCCGGCAACCTACTACCCCGATCCCGCAATCCACGCCCTCGATCCCCGCTTCGAGAAATACTGGCTGAAGCTGTCCTGCGTGGAACGGCTCACCACCGGCCTGCGCTGGGCCGAGGGGCCGGTCTGGTTCGGCGATGGGCGCTATCTCTTGTGCAGCGACATCCCGAACCAGCGCATCATCAAATGGGAGGAAGAAACCGGCGCGGTTTCGATCTTCCGAAAGCCCTCCAATTTCGCCAACGGCAACACCCGCGACCGCCAGGGCCGGCTGGTCACCTGCGAGCATGGCGGCCGCCGCGTGACGCGCACCGAATATGACGGCTCCATCACCGTGCTGATGGACTCTTTTGACGGCAAGCGGCTCAATTCGCCCAACGACATCGTGGTGAAATCGGACGGCTCGATCTGGTTCACCGATCCGGAATTCGGCCTGCTCGGCAATTACGAGGGCTACAAGGCCGAACCCGAGATTGCGATGAACGTCTATCGTCTCGACGGCACGACCCGCGAGGCGACCATCGTCGCCGATGGCATTTTGGGGCCGAATGGGCTGGCCTTCTCGCCGGACGAGAAAATCCTCTACATCGTCGAATCGCGCGGCGTGCCGAACCGCAAAATTCTCGCCTATGACGTGTCGGCTTCCGGCGACAAGCTCTCCAACAGACGCGTGCTGATCGACGCGGGACCCGGCACGCCGGACGGCTTTCGTGTCGACATCGACGGCAATCTGTGGTGCGGCTGGGGCATGGGCAAGGCGGAGCTCGACGGCGTCATGGTGTTCGCGCCCGACGGCACCCCGATCGGCCATATCGCGCTGCCGGAGCGCTGCGCCAATGTCTGCTTCGGCGGCTTGAAGCGCAACCGCCTGTTCATGGCCGCGAGCCAGTCGATCTACGCGCTCTATGTCAACACGCAGGGCGCGCTGGGTGGATAGCTTCATCGCAAGCCGTAGGGTGGGCAAAGGCGCGCCTTCGCACCGTGCCCACCAGTCTTTCGTGTCGTATCGCGAGATGGTGGGCACGGCGCAAGAGCGCCTTTGCCCACCCTACTCGTCAACTCAAGCCGCGTTGAAGCCCGCGACGGCCTTCACCTCGAGATACTCCTCGAGGCCGTACTTGCCCCATTCGCGGCCGTTGCCGGACTGCTTGAAGCCGCCGAACGGCGCGGTGCGGTCGTTGGGCACGCCCTGCAGGTTGACGTTGCCGGCGCGGATCTGCTTGCCGACTTTTCGCGCACGTTCGACCGTGCCGGCGGAGACGTAGCCCGCAAGCCCGTAGGGCGTGTCGTTGGCGATCTTCACGGCGTCCTCTTCATCCTTGGCGCCGAGGATGGTCAGCACCGGGCCGAAGATCTCTTCCCGCGCGATGGTCATGTCGTTGGTGACGTCGGCAAAAATGGTCGGGCGGACATAGAAGCCCTTGTTGACGCCCTCGGGCAGGCCCGGGCCGCCGGCGACCAGGGTCGCGCCTTCGTCGATGCCCTTCTTGATGAGCGCCTGGATCTTGTCCCACTGCCCGCGGTTGACGACGGGGCCGATCGTGGTGCCCTCGCCGCGCGGATCGCCGGCCTTGGTCTTCTCGGCCACGCCTTTGGCGATCGCAGCTACTTCCTTCATCTTCGACAGCGGCACGATCATCCGCGACGGCGCGTTGCAGGACTGGCCCGAATTGTTGAACATGTGCATGACGCCGCCGGTCACCGCCTTGGTGAGATCGGCATCGTCCAGGATGATGTTCGGCGACTTGCCGCCGAGTTCCTGGCTGACGCGCTTCACGGTCGGCGCGGCGCGCTTGGCAACATCGATGCCGGCGCGGGTCGAGCCGGTGAACGAGATCATGTCGATGTCCGGGTGCTCGCTCATGGCGGCGCCGACCTCGGGCCCGAGGCCGTTGATCAGGTTGAACACGCCTTTCGGCACGCCGGCTTCATGCAAAATTTCCGCAAAAATCAGCGCCGAGGTCGGCGTGAACTCGGACGGCTTCAGGATCATGGTGCAGCCGGCGGCAAGCGCCGGCGCGACCTTGCAGGCGATCTGGTTCAGCGGCCAGTTCCAGGGCGTGATCATGCCGACCACGCCGACCGGCTCGTGCACCACCACGGCCGACGGCAG
>Ga0207699_10000610_pt1 | contig 17490 bp, 16 predicted proteins | sample LARL51metaG_FD_184344 | JGI IMG/M metagenome (GOLD analysis project Ga0207699, IMG submission 184344) | Corn, switchgrass and miscanthus rhizosphere microbial communities from Kellogg Biological Station, Michigan, USA - LAR L5-1 metaG... | ecosystem: Host-associated > Plants > Roots >...
TGGTCGCCGAGGCCATGGTGGCGCTGGTGCTCGCCGAGGCCGCCACGGAGAAGTTCGGCGGCGACTCGGTCGCCGAGGCCCGCAGGAACCTGCGCGGCTACCTGGACTCGCTGGTGATCGCATGAGCGGGGGCGGGCGCGAAGCGCGGGGGCGGGGAGAACAGAGCCCCGTAGCCGTGCTCATCGGGCCGCCCGGCGCGGGCAAGTCCACCGTCGGCGCGCTGCTGGCCGCGCTGCTCGGCGCGGAGTTCGCCGAGACCGACGCCCTGGTCGAGGAGGCGGCGGGCAAGCCGGTCGGCGACATCTTCATCACCGACGGCGAGCCCGCCTTCCGCGACCTGGAGCGCACCGCGGTGGCCGAAGCCCTGGACGGGCATCCCGGGATCCTCTCGCTCGGCGGCGGAGCGGTGATGGACCCGCAGACCAGGCAGCGGCTGGCCGGGCACCGCGTGGTGTACCTGCAGACCGGGTTCACCGCCGCGGTGCGGCGGGTGGGGCTCGACACACCGCGCCCGCTGCTGCTCGGCAATCCGCGCGCGCGGATGCGCGAACTGCTCGCCGAGCGCCTGCCCGTCTACGAGTCGCTGGCCCGGATCACCGTGGTCACCGACGACCGCGACCCGCAGGAGATCGCCGACGAGATCGCGGCCGCGATCACCGCCCGGATCGCCGCGGCGGCCGGCGAAGGGGCCGGGGCCGAGGGTGACTGGGCGGGCGAGGAGGGGGAGCATGCCAGCGGCTGACAGGCCCAGGCCCCGTGACGAAGGAACGGGGCCTGAGGCCACCGGGGGGTTCCAGGGGGGTCGCGCCCCCAGGCCAGCACTGCCGCCCGCCGGGGCACCCGCGGCGAGCCCGTGAGCGTCACCAGGATCGACGTCGGCGGGGAGCGCCCGTACCAGGTAGTCATCGGCACCGGGGTGCTCGGCGAACTGCCGGCGCTGGTCGGGGACAAGGCCCGCACCGTCGTCGTGATCAGCCCGGAGGGCCTGGCGGCCATCGTGCACCCGGTCTGCGGGGCGCTGGAGGCGGCGGGTTACCTGGTGCGTGCCGAGACGGTCCCGGCGGGCGAGGCGGCCAAGGAGATCGGCGTGGCCGCACGGCTGTGGTCCCGGCTGGCCGCGCACGGTGTCACCCGCAGCGATGCCATCGTCGGCGTGGGCGGCGGCGCAACCACGGACCTGGCCGGATTCGTGGCCGCGACCTGGCTGCGCGGCGTCCGCCTGGTGCTCGTCCCGACCACGCTGCTGGCCATCACCGACGCCGCGGTCGGTGGCAAGACCGCGATCAACACCGGCGAGGGGAAGAACCTGGTCGGCGCGTTCTACCCGCCCGCCGGGGTGCTCGCCGACCTCGCCGTGCTCGAATCCCTGCCCGCCGGTGAGTACGCGAGCGGGATGGCCGAGGTGATCAAGGCGGGCTTCATCGCCGACCCGGTCATCCTCGACCTGGTCGAAGCCGACCCGGCAGGCGCGATGGTCCCGCACGGCCGTCATGCCAGGGAGCTTGTCGAGCGGGCCGTCCGGATGAAGGCCGAGGTGGTCACCGGCGACCTCAAAGAGGCAGGCCGGCGGGAGATCCTCAACTACGGCCACACCCTTGGCCATGCCATCGAACTCGTCGAGGACTACCGGATCCGGCACGGGGAGGCGGTCTCGGTGGGCATGGTGTACGCGGCCGAACTGGGCCGCCTGGCGGGCCGGCTCGACGCCGCCACGCTGCACCGGCACCGGCGGATCCTGACCGGCGCCGGGCTGCCCACCAGCTACCTGGCCGGTGCCTGGCCGGCCCTGCGCAAGGCGATGGCCGTGGACAAGAAGGCGCGCGGCGCGGCGCTGCGGTTCGTGGTGCTCGAGGGCCCGGCCCGGCCGGTCATCCTCGCCGACCCCCCTGAGGGCCTGCTGGAGCAGGCGTATGCGGAGGTGACGTCACGGTGAGGCCGGTGCTGGTGCTCAACGGCCCGAACCTCGGGCGGCTCGGCTCCCGCGAGCCGGACGTGTACGGCACGGTGGACTTCGAGGGCCTGGCGGAATCCTGCCGGGCCACCGGCCGCAGACTCGGGCTGCACGTCGAGGTCCGGCAGACCGACGACGAGGCCGAGCTGATCGCCTGGGTTCACGAGGCCATCGACCAGCGCCTGCCGGTCGTGCTGAACCCGGCCGCGTTCACCCACTACTCCTACGGCCTGCGCGATGCGCTGGCGATGCGCACCGCGCCGCTGATCGAGGTGCACATCTCCAACCCGGCGGCACGGGAGTCGTTCCGGCACCACTCCGTGGTGGCCGGCGTAGCGGATGGAACCATCGCCGGCTTCGGGCTGCTGTCCTACCGGCTCGCGCTGCAGGCGATCGCGGAACTTGACAGGCGGGACGCCGGCTGAGGCCGGCCGGAGGCTGCGGTTACCCTCAATGCATGCGCATCGGGATGTCGCTGAACTACGCGGGCGGTTTCGCCGAGACCGTGGAGGAACTCGCCGACTACGAGAAGGCGGGGCTAGAGATCGTCTTCGTGCCGGAGGCGTACAGCTTCGACGCGGTCAGCCAGCTCGGCTTCATCGCCGCCAAGACGCAGCGGCTGCAGATCGCCTCGGGGATCTTCCAGCTCTACTCGCGGACGCCGGCGCTGACCGCGATGACCGCGGCCGGGCTCGACTACGTGTCGGGTGGCCGGTTCACCCTCGGCATCGGGGCGTCCGGGCCGCAGGTGATCGAGGGCTGGCACGGGGTGCCCTATGACGCGCCGATCGGCCGGACCAGGGAGATCATCGAGATCTGCCGGATGGTGTGGCGGCGCGAGCGGCTGGAGTACTCCGGCAAGCACTACACGCTGCCGCTGCCGGCCGGGCAGGGTACCGGGCTCGGCAAGCCGCTGAAGCTGATCAACCACCCGGTGCGGGAGCGGATCCCGATCTTCGTGGCCGGGATGGGCCCGAAGAACGTGGCGATGATCGCCGAGCTGGCCGAGGGATGGGAGCCGATCTTCTACTTCCCCGAGCGCGCCGCCGCGGTGTGGGACGAGCCGCTGGCGATCGGCCTGGCCCGCCGCGATCCCACGCTGCCGCCACTGGATGTGGTCGCGCAGGCGGGCCTGGCCATCGGCGAGGATGTCGGCGCTTACCTGGACCTGGCCCGGCCGTTGCTGGCGCTGTACATCGGCGGCATGGGCCCGCACCGGGACAAGGGCAGCAACTTCTACTACGAGCTTGCGGTGCGATACGGCTTCGGGGAGCAGGCCGCCAAGATCCAGGACGCCTACCTCGACGGCCGGAAGGACGAGGCCGCCGCCATGGTCCCCAGGGAACTGCTGGCCGGGACCTCGCTGGTCGGGCCGGAGAGCTACGTGGCCGAGCGGCTCGCCGCGCTGAAGGAGGCCGGGGTGACCACGCTCAACGTGACCCCGATCGCGCCCAGCCACGCCGACCGGGTCGCGCTGATCGAGAAGGTACGCGACCTGGCCACCTGATCGTCCGCACGCACGCCGCCCTGAACCGTGGCCAGCGCGGTGCTGGTCGGCGAGCCTTCCACCGGTTGTGGTGGTTTCTTTACATACTTGGCGATGTGAGCCAGAGTTCACCACCCAGGTCCGCTCGCCCCCGGGCCGCGCCGGCCCGTGACGGTGCACCGCAGCGCGGCGGCACACCAGGCTGCGGCGGTGCGGCCGCTCCCCGGCCGAGGGTCTCGGCCGCGACGTACTGGCGCCGCCGGGTGGTCGTCCTCGGCGCCGGAGTCGGCGTGCTCACCACCCTGAGCTGGGCAGCGAACAGCCTGCTCGCGACCGGATCAGCGGGGCGCCATCCCACCGCCGCCGGCCACACCACCGCAGCGCGGCACGCCCCGGCGCGGCACGGCAGGCACAAAGCACCGGCCGCCGCCTCGCCGTCCGCCAGCCCCAGCCACTCGCCCGCACGGCATCGGGCCAGTCGGCGGTCGCCCGGCAATTCCGGTAGCACACCGGCCTGCACCCCCGATGGCGTGACGCTGACCGTGTCGTCCCCGCAGTACTGGTACCAGCCGGGCAAGACACCCGAGTTCACGGTGCGCGCCGTCTCCACCGAGAGCCAGCCCTGCCACTTCGACATGAGCCCACGGTCTGTTTCCGTGGTCATCGACTCCTCCGGCGGCCGGCCGATCTGGAGTTCGGCGGACTGCGCGAGCGGCTCCGGCTCGGACCCGGTCGTCCTGGCCAGCGGCACGCACGCCACCTTGCGCGTCTCCTGGAACCGGAGAACTGGCTGCGGGGGCAGCGGGAACCTGGTCCTCCCGGGCGAGTACCGGGTCAGTGCGGCCGCTGGCGCCGACCACGGCAAGAGCGTGAACATCGTGCTCGGCGCCAAGGGCGTGTCCGGCCCCTGACCCCGGGGGGTGGGCCCCCGGGGTCAGGGGATTCCTTAGGAGGCCTGCCAGGACATCCCTGGGTCGGTGGCCGCGCAGGTGTCGATCACAAGCTGGGTCCCCTCGGCGGTGGTGTCGCCGGGGTCGGCCAGGCACAGGCCCGAACTCGGGTTCACCAGGGTGATCCCGCTTCCCGCGGGCACCAGATGCCAGAGCTGAGCCTTGGTGCCGTTGCAGGAGTACAGGTCGACCGCGCTGCCCGTGGCCGTGGCGCCATGCTCGACGTCGAGGCACTTCCCGTTGATGCGCAAGGTCCCGTCCGTGCCGGCCTGCCATGCCTGCTCCGGAGCGCCGTCGCAGGTCGAGAGGACGATCTTGGTGCCGTTTGCCGCCTGGTCGCCGAGGTCATCGAGGCACATCCCGGGGATCTGCGACGTCACCGGCCCGGCGGGCAGCGCCCACGACTGGTTCGAATAGCCGTTGCACGGCCAGAGCACGACCCGGGTCCCGTTGGTGGTGCTGAAGCCCGGGTCGGCGAGACACATTCCCGACCACGGATTCAGCAGTGCGGTCGGGCGTGCGCCGCGGGCGGGGTTCAGTGCCCGCGGGTAGATCAGGCGCCATTGCTGGGCCTGGGTGCTGCCGCACTGCGCCAGCCCCAGCGGGGCGCCCTGGGCCGCGGTGGGAATCGTGAGGCATTCGTTGTCGATCCGCAGCGTGCCGTCCTGTGCGTAAGTCCAGGCCTGCGCGCTGTTCCCGGTGCATGCCTTGATCACGGCCCGGGTGGCGGCCGTCGTGCCGCCCGCGGCGGTCAGGCACTCACCCAGGGCCGACTGGACCTGCCCGGTCGGCCCGGCCGTGGGCGCGCCGGTCACCGTCCAGGTGAACGACACCGAGCCGGACTGCCCCTGGCTGTCGGAGGCGCTCACCATCACCGGGAAGCTGCCCACCGCCGTCGGCCACCCGGTGATCTGCCCGGCCGGGCTGATCGAGGCGCCCGGCGGCAGGCCCGCGGCGGAGAACGAGACGCTGTTGCTAGACACCGGGCCGGCCGGTGTGATCTGGAGGTTGACGGTGCCGCCCGCCACGGTGGACTGAGGGCCCGGGTCCATCAGCGGTATGTTCGCCGGGTTCATCTGGTCCAGGTCGGTGTTGCCCGGCGCCTTGATCCCCCTGACGGTCCCGGCGCTGGAGTACTGCCAGAACGCGTAGGTACGCCACCCGGCCGTTATGAGCGGCCTCGGCGCCGAGGTGTAGTCGGGGACCCAGAGCGGGAACTGGCCGAACCGGGTGGCGCCGCCGGTGCAGTCCTGCCACCAGGGCACTGGCCCGTAGATGACGGGCTCCTCGCCCGTCTTGGCGACAATCTCGCCGCTGAACCCAGAGATCCACGACCTCATGGCTGGCTGGCTGAGCCCGTAGCACTGGGCACCGTAGGGGTTGTACTCGATGTCCAGCATGATCGGCGGCGCCGTGCCGCCCGCCGAGGTGAGGTATTTGAGCAGGTAGTCCGCCTGCGCGACGGGGCTGGCCGAACTGCCGTTGCCGTTCGGGATCGCGAACACGTAGGCCATCACCGACAGGCCGGCCGCCTTCGCCTCGGCCAGGTCCGTGAGCGCGTAGGGGTTCCGGTAGTAAGCGCCCTCGGTCGCCTTGACGGCGGCGAACTTAATGCCGGACTTGGCGACTTTCCGCCAGTTAATGCTGGCGCCGCCCGGGTGCTGATAGCCTGCCACGTCCACGCCCTGCACCGCCCCCGCGAGCCCCGCCCCCGGCGTATTGTCCGTGACGCCGTTTTTTGGCTTACCGGGATGGCCCGCGAGTTCGCGGAGCACCTTCGGTGAGTGGGTGCGCGCGACGTTGAAATGGCTCACCCGCTGCCGGTGGTGCTTGGCCGCGGACGCCGCCTGCCGCCCGTGCGGCGAAGAGCCCGCGGAGGTATCAGCCAGCGCCGCTACGGAAAGTGCGGCGACCGTCACAACGCCAATCCCGACGCTTATTACGATTCTCGGCAGTCGCCCACCCGGCAGTGCCCACATCGTCTGCTCCTTGAGTCCGCTCGTGCGTGACCATTTGCCCGCGTCTTCGGTCAGGGTGCGATGACCGCCATGAGCGGCTTCAGTCAAGCACTTATGTCACTAATAGTCCCGTAAGCAGCATTCGTGTCGTCATTGGAATTTCGGCCATGGCGGGATTTGTGCGGGGCCCGTGCCGGGCGCTTGTTACCGCGGCCTTACGCGGCGGCTAGTCACCACTCAGCGAGTGCCGCTGCGGGGTGATGCCGGTGAAGCTTGCCGGGGTCAGCGGCATCGGGTGCAGGTGCTGTGCGTGGATGGCCGTCAGGAGCTTGGTCATCTGCTTGCCCAGGCCCGGGGTCCAGTGCAGGAGGACGATCTCGCCGGGCTGCAGCCGCTTGCCGTTCCACGTGTGGATGCCAGCGCTGGTGACCGTGGCGCTCCAGCCCACCAGGGTTTTCAGCCCGGCCCGGTAGGCCGCCGCGGCCACGGCAGGGTTGAAGGCGCCGTACGGCGGCCGGCCCATGTCGGGTGCTTTGCCGAACGATCGCCCGAGTGCCACGCGGGCCTGCGCCCACTGGGAGGTGGCCTGGCTCAGGGACAGCTTGGTGAGGTTGGGGTGGGAGACCGTATGGTCGGCTATCGTCCCGCCCGCCTGGGCAAAGGCGCGCCAGTACACCGGGTTCCGCTGGGCGGCCTGCTCGATGAGGAAGGCCGTGACCGGCAGGTGGGTCCTTTCCATGGTGACCAGGACCTGTGCGCTCGGGGTCCAGCCGTCGTCCACGGTGATGTAGATGGCCCGGCCGGCCGGGCTGGCGAAGGCGTAGAACGGAACCTCGGGCAGGGCGGAGAGGTTCACGTGCACGGTGGCCCGCTCACCATCCCTGGCGGTCAGCCGCAATCCCGCCCGGCATGCCTCCGGGCTCCTGGTGACGGTGACCTCCGCGGGCGCGGGGTAGCCGATCTGATCCGAGCCGCAGAGTGGTCCGAGCGGCTTCTGGCGGAGCGGACTGGATGCCCGGATGAGCAGGCCGTGCGCGGTGTGGCGAACCGTGGCAACCAGCCGGGGCGGCAGGGTGACGGTCAGCGTCTTGGTGATCGGCTCGGGCCCCTGCACCTGGACAAGGAGCTGGGTTCGCCGGCCCGGCGGGACCGGGACGCGAATCATCCCGCGGCCGGGGGCGGCCCGCCACTTGTGCTTCCTTCCGCTCTCCGACACCACGATGCGGCTGCCGGTGACGATGTGTCCGGCCGAGGGCCCGCTGCCTGCGGTCAGCCGGATGGTCACCCTGTTGGAAGCCGCGGACACCGACCACGTGAGCCCGGGCCTGGCGCGCGCCACGGCCTCGGCGCGCTGGCCCATCCACGCCACGAGCAGGCCCACCCCCACCAGCGCGCCCGCCGCGGCCAGGATGGGAACGCGCCGGCCCGAGGGCAGGCGGCCACCACGGCGGAGGAGCGCCGCCCGCCGGATGCCCGTACGCGTGAGCCGCGGCACGCCGGGCCGGGTGACCCGCGGCACACTGGGCCCGGCAGCGGGCCCACCGTCGCCGGTCACGCGAGCCCCCCAGGCCCGGCAACCCCTGCCGGTGGCGTTAGAGGCCGCACACCGGCGCAGACTTGTGCATTTCCCCTCACGGCACCCCAGAATCGCACGTTTTGCCTGCTGAAGCGCATGCGCCGCGCCGTACAGCGGTGAACTCGCCGCCGTGTGTCCATCGGGTGATGCGTGACCACCGGGGTCTGTGTGAGTCGTGAAGACTTCTGTGCCGAAATGGCGCGGCCTGGAAATTATCGGGCCGGGGCGCGGCTGGTAGGTTCGGCGGGGCGGTGGCCTATTTGTCCTAGATCGCTACCCGGGGCTGGAGGAATGCGATGTCTGAACACTCCGATGAACTGGGTGCGTGGTGGACCGAGTTCCCCGGCAGCGACCGGGCCACCTGGCTGGCGTCCGCGTCCGGCGCGCTGGCACCGGCCAGCGAGGGGGTCAGGGGGGCCATGTCGCGGCGGGCACTGCGGCACGGCGTCGTCGTCCCGCCCGGCAAGCGGGAGCGTGCTAAGCGCGAGAAGACGGCGCAGTGGCGGCGCCAGACCGTGGCCGGCATCCGCGAGCCTCCGCTCAAGTCGGGCGTCATCACGGTTGGCTCGGGCTTTGGCGGGACCGGGAAGACCGACGTAGCCGTGACGCTCGCGGCCATCTATGCCGCTGCCCGGCCTTCCGACCGGGTCATACTGGCCGACAGCAATGACGACATGCCCCATGGCTACATCAGGCTCGGGGGGCTGCCGGTCGAGGCGCTGGCGCCAAACCAGCGGACGCTGTCCATTCGCGGCTTCTATCAAGCCTGCGTGGCGGGCAGCATCAAGGTCTACGCCGACCTGCGCGATGCCGTCGCGTGGCTGCAGGGAGTGGCCGTGATCCGTGGCGACACCGCCGATGAATGCGTGGGTGTCGACTTCGGCGAGCAGGAGTACCTGACGGTCCTTGAATTTCTCCAGTGCATGTCCAACATCGTCATCAACGACGGCGGCACCGGGCTGTTCGCCAAACTTCAGGTCGGCACGCTTCTGCATGGCGACAAATATGTCTTCGTGACCGAGGCGTCCCAGCTTGGCTTCTGGTCCATTGGCCAGGTTTTCAGCCGGTACCGCAACTACGAAGGCGAGAAAGAGAGGCCGCTGACCGAGCAGGAGATGCGCCACCTCAATGGCCTCATGGACGAAGCAACCATCGTCGTGGACAAGTTCGCCGCGAGCGACCCGGAGCAGGCCCGGTGGTACGCCAGGATCTGTGAGAACTTCGACGGAACGCGCGTGTCGGTCGTCGCGACTCCGTGGGACCAGGCGCTCGCCAACCGGGTGGCGCTGGATCTGGGCGCCGTGGCCGAGGCGACGCTGGACGCCAAGCTGGCCATGGCAGAGGTGGTGCTGCGCGGTGTCGACCGCGCCAACCGCAGGCGGCTTGGCCTCCCCGAGGAGCAGGGGAGGGCCGACTACGGCCAGGGTGGCCTGGCCGCACCGCCGCGCTGGCCTTCGGGGCCGATGCCGCCGCGCTGGCCCTCCGGGCAGACGCCTCCGACCGGCCCGAACGGCGCCCAGGAGACCGCCGCCGAATACGAGCCGGTGCGCCCCATTTCCTGGCAGAACGGTGCCGCTGAGTTAGGGCCGGGCCGGCGTCCCTCGTCGTGAATGTGAGCCTGGTGTTCAACGAGCAACACCAGGCTCACATTCACTGGCTGCCGGGCAGCGCTGGGATGGTCAGACCGCCTTTTGGTAGGCGCGGAACATCAGCACCGACAGCGCGGTGACGGCGATGGCGAGCAGCGCCAGGCCGCCGCCCTGCAGGCCCACCCGGGCCCAGTCGGGGTTCGCGCTCATCGCCGACCGGCCCGCCTCCAGCGCCCAGTTGACCGGGTTGCAGTTCGCCACGATCCGCATCCAGTGCGGCATCAGCGCCTCTGCCATGAACGCCGTGGACAGGAACGTGAGCGGGAGCAGCAGGAACGTGTTGATCCCGATGATCGTTTCGCGCTGCCTGGCCAGCATGCCGACCGTGTTCGAGAACGCGCTGAACACGATCGCGACCAGCACCGAGGTGGCGATCAGCACCAGCAGCCCGGTGAGTCCGCCGGAGTAGTGCGCCCCGGCCACCCAGCCCAGCAGCACGATGAGGATCGACTGCACCGCGGTGGTCAGGGCCTGCAGCACGGCCGAGGCGTTGATGATGGCCGACCGGTGCAGCGGCAGCACCAGGAACCGGTCCATGATGCCCCGGTCGATCTCCTCGAGCACGGTCATGCCGCTCCACATGCTTGACGACAGCGCGCTCATGATCACCACGCCCGGGACCAGGTAATCCATGTAGGACGCGGCCCCGAAGCCGGGCAGCTCGACGACCTTGCGGAACAGCGAGCCGAACAGGAACAGCCAGATGACCGGCTGGATCAGCATGATGACGATGTAGGCGGGCTGGCGGGCGATCGCCCTGAGCTGGCGCCCGGTCATCCAGGTGGTGTGTGCGGCGATGGTCGTCATTTCGATGCTCCAGAGATGGCCGGGACGGGGGACTGGTCGGCGTCGGTGAACCGGCGGCCGGAGTAGCGCAGGTACACGTCGTCCAGCGAGGGCCGGGCGACGGTGGCGGACCGGACGGTGACCCTGGCGCCCTCCAGGGCGGCGAGCACGCCGGGCAGCGCGGTGGCGCCATCGTCGGCCCGGGCGCTCAGGCTGGTGCCCTGGACCAGGGCCTCACGGATCCCGGCCACCGGCGCAAGCGCGGCCAGCACGTGGTCGCCGGCCGTGCCGTTGGCCAGTTCCAGGTGCACGGCGTCGCCGTGCAACTCGCCCTTGAGTTCGTCGGGGGTACCCGCGACCACCACCCGGCCGCGGTCCACGATGGCCAGCCGGCTGGCCAGGTGGTCCGCTTCCTCCAGGTAGTGCGTGGTGAGCAGGATAGTCAGGCCCTCGGCCGCGGCCAGCCGGCCGATCTCCGCCCACATGACCGAGCGGGACTCCGGGTCAAGGCCGGCCGTGGGCTCGTCGAGGAACAGCACCTGCGGCCTGTTGACCAGGCCCATTGCCACGTCGAGCCGGCGGCGCATGCCGCCCGAATAGGTGCGCACCTGGCGGCCGGCCGCGTCGGCCAGCCCGAACCGGCCGAGCAGCTCATCCGTGCGGCGGGCCAGGTCCCGGCCGTGCAAGCCCTGGATCCGCCCGGTCAGCAGGACGTTCTCCCGTCCTGTGGCCGCCGGGTCGGCACCGCTGAGCTGCGCGACCACGCCGATGAGCCGGCGCACCTGCGGGGCCTTGGCCCGCACGTCAAGACCGGCCACCGTGGCGGTGCCCGAGTCCGCCTGGGCCAGCGTGGTGAGGATCTTCACGGTGGTGGACTTGCCCGCCCCGTTCGGGCCGAGCAGGCCGAAGACCGTACCGGCCGGGACCGCGAAGCCGAGCCCGTCCAGGGCCCGTACTCCCTTGGGGTAGGTCTTGACGAGGCCGTGTGCCTCGATCGCGGGCGTGCCGTCCGTGCCCGCGGCAGCGGGCGCCGGCACTGCTGTCTGGGTGGTCATGCTGTTTCTCCCTGATGGGTCGGGTGTGTGTGCACCGGTCCACGAAGGAGCAGCCAAGTACTCTTGAGATGCTCACTCGATCTGGTCTCGCTCCCGCGGGACCGGTTCGGGGGTCACGGCCCCCGGCCAGGTGTTACCGCACCGTGCCGGGGGCCGGTTTGTGACGATCAGCCTGGTGAGGTCCCTCCCTCCGCAGCCATGTCCCGCAGCTTCTCCAGGGCGGCGACATCCAGGTCCCACGTGGGTGCCTCGCCGGTCTCGTAGACATGGCGCCAGCCGTCCTGGCCCTCCAGCGTCCCGGCTTGGAGTTCATCGGCCAGTTGCCGCACCCAGGACAACTCGGCCTCGCGCATGGCCACGTGGTACTCGCCCTCGATCAGCAGCAGCCGGGGCAGGCGGGCGTCGTGCGCGGTTTTGAGCATGATCCGGGCCTGCGCTATCTCCATCTGCAGCAGCCGGATCCGCGTGAGCAGCAGTTCGGCGACCGTGTCGGGATGGAGCACGGGCAGCAGTGACAGCGCCGCTTCGAACTGCGGGTACTCCTTGACCGGCTCGGCGATCAGTTCGGACATCCAGGTATCGAGCCTGGTCCGGCCTGCCTCGGTCAGCCGGTACACGGTGCGCTCGGGCCGCCGGCCCTCGCGGGTTGCCTCCATCGCCTCGATGAGGCCGTTCTTGGCCAGGCTGTCCACCACCGTGTACAGGGAGCCGTAGTTGAGCTTGATGCTCTGCTCCTTGCCGCGCTCGCGCATGGTCGAGGCCATCTCGTAGGGATGCATCGGCCGCTCGTGCAGGGAGGCGAGCACGGCCAGTGCCAGCGGGTTGGAGATCGACCTCCGCCGGTCAGCCATCGCGTGCTCCCAGGGTCCGTATCCGAGTGCTCGTTAACGTATATCCGAGTCCGAGTATATGGAGACGGGCACTCGGACGCAAGCATCCGGCCGTAAGCATTTGCCGGGGGACGAGCCGCATGCAGTTGCCGGGGGAAGACGGGCAGTGGGGATCCCTGCGCCTCTTTGCCCCGGTGGCCTGGCCTCATAGAGTCGGGGGATGCCCGAGTCTCATGCCCTGCGCCGGGAACGGCTGCGGACGGCGGTCGCCGCCAGCGAGGCGGACGCCGCGCTCATCACCTCGCTGGTCAACGTGCGTTACCTGACCGGCCTGGCCAGTTCCAACGCGGCGCTGCTGCTGCCCGCCGACGGCCCGCCCGTGCTCGCCACCGACTCCCGCTACCTGCTCGCCGCCGAGCGCGACTGCCCTGACCTCACGCTGCTCAACGCACGCAACGTCGAGCCGGCGCTCGCGGACGTGGCCAGGGAGCGCGGGGTGCGCCGGCTGGGATTCGAGGCCCAGGAGATGACTGTCGAGCGCCATGCGGCGCTGGCACAGGCCGGTGACCTGGAGCTGATACCGCTCGGCGAGATGGTGGAGGCGCTGCGGGTGACCAAGGACGAGGAGGAGATCGCCCTGCTCGCGCGGGCCTGTGCGATCACCGGCACGGCCTTCGACCAGGTGGCGCCCAAGATCCGGGCCGGGATGACCGAGCGGGAACTGGCCGTGCTGATCGAGCGGGCCATGGTGGACGCTGGTGCGGAGAAACCGGCGTTCGACACGATCGTGGCCAGCGGGCCGAACGGCGCCATCCCGCACCACGCACCCGGCGCCCGCCAGTTCGAGGCCGGCGACATGATCACCATCGACTGCGGCGCCCGGTACGGGGGCTACCACGCGGATATGACCCGCACCGTGGTGCTCGGCCCGCCCGCCGACTGGCAGCGGGAGATCTACACTCTGGTGGCCACCGCGCAGCAGGCGGGCATCGACGCGGCCGTGCCCGGCGTGGCCGCCGCGGACGTGGACGCCGTGGCCCGGGACTTGATCAAGGCCGCCGGGCACGGCGAGCACTTCGGCCATGGCCTCGGTCACGGGGTGGGCCTTGAGATCCACGAGGCACCGCAGTTGGGCGTGGCCAAGCCGGGTACACTCGGGGACCGGGTTCCCATCACCGTCGAGCCAGGCGTCTACCTGCCCGGCATGGGCGGCGTCAGGATTGAGGACACCCTGGTGGTGCGCTCCGGGGCCGGGCCTGCGGCCTCCCGCCAACTGCTCACCACGACCAAGATCGTGCCCCCAGGGGAGTTGCTCGTCCTGTAGACCCTTAAACGGTCGGCCCCCCGGTAACCAGGAGAGACTTTAAACGTGGCCACCACGAACGACCTCAAGAACGGCATGACGCTGAACCTCGACGGCCAGCTCTGGAACGTGGTGGATTTCCAGCACGTCAAGCCCGGCAAGGGTGGCGCCTTCGTGCGGACCAAGCTCAAGAACATCCTGTCCGGCAAGGTCGTCGACCGCACCTTCAACGCGGGTGTCAAGGTCGACGTCGCCACCGTGGACCGCCGGGAGATGCAGTACCTGTACCGCGAGGGCGACGACTTCGTCTTCATGGACACCCAGGACTACGACCAGCCGCGGATCCCGGCGGAAACCGTCGGCGGCGCCGCCAGCTACCTGCTGGAGGACCAGACCGCGGTGGTCGCGTTCAACGAGGGCACGCCGCTGTACGTGGAACTGCCCGCCGCGGTGGAACTGACCGTCCGCCAGACCGACCCCGGCGTGCAAGGCGACCGGTCCACCGGCGGCACCAAGCCCGCCACGCTGGAGACCGGCGTCCAGATCCAGGTGCCGCTGTTCATCACCACCGGGGAGAAGATCAAGGTGGACACGCGCACCGGCGACTACCTCGGCCGCGCGTGACCTCCGCCCGCGTGACCTGTCCCGGTTTGGCCCGCCGTGCCCGCCCGTAGCAAGGCCCGCAAGCGCGCGCTCGACGTGTTGTTCGAGGCTGAGCTGCGCGGCGAGCCGGTACTGCAGATCCTGAACGAGCGGGCCGCCGAGCAGGCCCCGCCGGTTCCGGCCTACGCCACCGAACTGGTCGAAGGGGTCCAGGCGCACCGTGAGCGCATCGACGAGTTGCTCGCCGCGCACGCGCAGGGGTGGGCGCTTGACCGGATGCCCGCGGTGGACCGGAACATCCTCCGCATCGGCGCCTACGAGCTGTTGTGGCAGGACCAGGTGCCCGACGCGGTGGCGATCAACGAGGCCGTCCAGCTTGCCAAGGACCTGTCCACCGAGGGCTCACCGGCGTTCGTGAACGGGCTGCTCGCCCGGCTGCTCGAACTCAAGCCCACGCTCAGTCTGTAATGCGGTACCCGGGTTAGGCGGCGAAGCGGACGCGCAGGCCGGAGCGGCGCAGCACGGCCAGGAACCACAGTGCCGAGATGGCGATGCCCGCCACCGTCAGCGCCACGGTGATCACGGTCGAGGCGACCATGAACGCCTGCAGTGGCTCGGTCACCATCAGGACCGCCAGCCCCGCGGTGAGCAGCAGGAAGATCCCCGCCCACAGCCAGGTGGCGCCCTGGAAGAACCGGTGCAGGCCGGGGTGGTGCCGCGACGGCTGCCGCAGCGCCACGACCTCGGCGGCGAGCCTTGCGACCAGCGGGTGCGGGCCGCGCGCGGTGCGGGCGAACAGGAACGACATGACCAGGTTGGCGAGCGGGAACTGGAGCAGGTAGATCCAGAGCTGGCCGGTCGCGAGCACCATCGCCGTCTGCAGCGTCAGCACCACCGCCGTGATCGTGAGCAGGCTCGGCACGCAGCCGGTGGTGACCTTCCGGATCAGCGCCACCAGCCAGGTGGCGGCGAGCCCGGCGAGCAGCCCGGCGTCCCGGCCGTAGAGCCAGGCGCCCAGGGCAAGCGCGCCGATCGGCAGCCCGGCCGACTCGATCAGGCTCCACGAGATCGTGCGCAGCAGCCGCAGCGGCCGGGGGAACTCGACGTGATCCGGCATGGGCCCGAGCCTAGGCGGTCCCTCCCGGGCCGGTTACCTGAAGCCGGCAACAGGACCGTTTTTGTCACCTTTGGGCTGTGCTGGCCCGGGCGGCAAGCCGCCCCCGGAACCCCCGGGTGCTAGCCCGGGGGAGCGACCCCCCGGAACCCCCCGCTGGCTCAAGGCCCCACTCCTTCGTCGCAGCGCCTTGGCCGCGTCGGTTGACCCAGCGACCCATCGGTTGTGCGCCAGGAAATGTCAGGTGGCGACACTAGAGTGGATTCGTCGGGGCGCGCGGTGTAGGCCGCGATGGGCGGTTGAGGAGAAAAGCGTGGCAGGCAACCCGGTGGTGCTCGACGTGCTGCAGACCGTGGTTTCCACGCTGGCCGGGCAGACCGGCAGGCCCGCGCTTGACATCGTGGACGCGGGCGGTGGGACCGGCGGCTTCGCCGTGCCGCTGGCCAGCCTGGGCCACCACGTCACCGTGGTGGACCCGAGCCCGGATTCGCTGGCCGCCGCGCAGCGCCGCGCGGCCGAGCAGAACGTGCCGCTGCGTGCCGTCCAGGGCGACGCGGCCGACCTGGCCCTGGTCGCCGGGAAGCAGAGCGCCGACCTGGTCCTGTGCCACAGCGTGCTGGAGTACGTGGACTCGCCGCCGGCCGCGATGGCGGCGATCGCGGCGGTCCTGCGGCCCGGCGGAGCGGTCAGCGTGCTCACCGCCAGCGCGGTCGCGGCGGTCATCCACCGGGCCCTGGCGGGCCGGTTCGACGAGGCACGGCGGCTGCTCTCCGGCCTTGGCAGCTCAGCGAGCGGCGGCGGCAGCGCCCCGGCGGTGGAGGGGCACGGGCAGCCGGGCGCGGGCCCGCGCCGGTTCACCCTGGCCGGCGTTACCGCGCTGATCGAGGAGGCCGGCCTGCGCCCGGGCCCGGCGCTGGGCGTGCGGGTCTTCGCCGACCTGGTGCCCCGCGTGGTCGCCGACGCCGACCCTGGCGCGGCCAAGGCGCTGCAAGGGCTGGAACTGGCCGCGGCCGCCCACCCGGCCTTCCACGACTTCGCCGCCCAGGTCCACGTCCTGGGGTATCGGTGACCGCGGGAGCCGGGCCGCCAGACGACACCGGCTGCCGCATCCTGCACGTGGACATGGACGCCTTCTACGCCAGCGTGGAAGTTCGCGACCAGCCGGAACTGGCCGGGAAACCGGTGATCGTGGGCGCTGTCGGCGGCCGCGGCGTCGTGCTGTCGGCCACCTACGAGGCACGCACGTACGGGGTGCGGTCGGCCATGCCGGTGAGCCGGGCGCAGCGGCTGTGCCCGCACGCGGTGTTCGTGGCGCCGCGCCACGGGGTCTACGGTGCGGTCTCCAAGGAGATCATGGCCCTGTTCCGCGAGGTGACGCCCGACGTGGAGCCACTCTCCCTCGACGAGGCGTTCCTTGACGTCGGCGGGGCCATCCGGCGGCTGGGGCCGCCCGCCGCCATCGCCCGGCGGATCCGGGCCAGCATGCGCGGCCAGTACGGGCTGACCTGCTCGGTCGGCGTGGCCACCACCAAGTTCGTGGCCAAGCTCGCGTCCACGGTGAGCAAGCCCGACGGCCTGCTCGTGGTCCCGGCCGCCGACGTGCTCGGCTTCCTGCACCCGCTGCCGGTATCCGCGCTGTGGGGCGTGGGGGAGAAGACCGGCGAGGTCCTGGCCAGATTCGGGCTCCGCACGGTGGGGGACATCGCGCGCACGCCGGCGGACACCCTGCAGCGGGAACTCGGCACCGCGGTCGGCGCCCACCTGTACGCCCTGGCCTGGGGCCGGGACCCGCGCCCGGTGCAGCATGTACCGGACAAGAGCATCGGCGCGGAGGAGACCTTTGCCACGGACGTGGCCGACCCCGTGGTGATCCGCAGGGAGCTGCTCCGGCTGTCCGAGCGGACGGCGCAGGGGCTGCGGGCGGGCGGCTGGATGGCCAGGACCGTGGTGGTCAAGCTGCGCCTGGCCAACTTCAAGACGATCACTAGGTCCAAGACCCTGCCCGAGCCGACCGACGTGGCGCAGCGGATCTACACCGCGGCGTGCGCCCTGTTCGAGGGGTCCGGGCTCGACTCCGGGGCCCGGCTGCGCCTGGTCGGGGTGCGGGCGACCGGCCTGCTCCCGGTGCGGACGGTGTCTACGCAGCTTGCCCTGGGCGAGGAACCGGCTCCCTGGCGCGACGCGGAGCAGGCGGTGGACAGGATCGCCGGGCGGTTCGGCACCGGGACG
>Ga0207699_10000611_pt1 | contig 17460 bp, 16 predicted proteins | sample LARL51metaG_FD_184344 | JGI IMG/M metagenome (GOLD analysis project Ga0207699, IMG submission 184344) | Corn, switchgrass and miscanthus rhizosphere microbial communities from Kellogg Biological Station, Michigan, USA - LAR L5-1 metaG... | ecosystem: Host-associated > Plants > Roots >...
GCGCTTGAGACGAGAGATCATCGCCGTCGAACGGGAGCCTGAAGTCGCGCGCTACGAAGCGTCCCTTGCTGCACGCCGATACGAGCTTGTGGATCCGGCGAAGCGTCACGTTGCCCGAGCAGCCCCTTGGAACGTGATGCTGATCCTCGACGAGATCCAGACCGGGCTCGGTCGCACGGGCAAGCTGCTTGCAAAGCAGCACGACGGCATTGAGGCGGACGTGACGCTACTCGGCAAAGCATTGTCCGGTGGTTTCTATCCGGTGTCGGCCGTTCTTTCGAACAACGCGGTGCTTGGCACCCTGAAACCCGGCCAGCACGGCTCGACCTTCGGCGGCAACCCGCTCGCCTGTGCGGTGGGGCGGGCAGCCCTGCGCGTGCTTGTCGAGGAAGGGATGATCGAGAACGCGGCGGTGCAGGGGGTGCGCTTCCTCGATGGTCTAAGAAGCATCCGCTCCAATATCATCCGCGAGGTGCGGGGTCGTGGGCTGATGTTAGCGGTTGAACTTCATCCGGAAGCAGGCGAAGCGCGTCGCTATTGTGAGGCACTGCAGGGCACGGGGATCCTTGCCAAGGATACCCATGGACACACGATCCGCATCGCCCCGCCACTTGTGATCACCAGCGAACAGGTCGACTGGGCGTTGAAGGCGATCGGAGCCACCTTGAAGCGCGATTTGTCGTGACGGCAATGCTCGGCGATTGAGCGAGGGAAAAGATGACTGCTCACGCGTCTCGGCACTGGGATACAATCTGAGACACAAACTGGGATACACCGACGCTGTGAAAATCAAAAAAACTAAATGAAATCATGGTGGCGAGTTGACTGCGCTCCGAGCGCACCAAGGCTCGAAGCAAGCAGCGCCATTAAGGGATTGAGAAACGACAAATAATCCAAAGCCGCCCCAGTTTTCTATTTTTCTGTGATACAAACTGGGATACATGGCGAGAAGCGGCATGCTCCAGACGTCCGGGCAAGACCTTCCGAAATACGGCTCTGGCGGATCGCTGGAGTTGCGTTGAGCCGAATTGCCGAAAATCGAATTGCCGTTCCCTCTATCGTCGAATGCGAGCCTGGATACGAGCCAGTCGGTCCTCTTTATCCTTGAGCGCCTTCAATTCCGCTTCCAGCCGATCGTAGATAGGTAGATACACGGCACCCTTGACGCCGGCGCGGTCTATCGCCAGCGCGACGCGATCAAGCCACTTCTCTAAAACGTCGGCCGTCATAGGGACGGCAGTTGGGCGTGACCGCCCCGCTGCCCGATGGCAGTCGGTCATTCGATGTCAGCTCGGAACGAGTTCTCGGACGTGTAATCATAATGATCGCTCAATCAGTTGTCATCTCGCCCTTCACCATCTCCACCTCCTAGGCCTCGTAGTCCGGATCGCAGCGACGGGTGAGCGGCAGAGAGGGCTTTACCCGCGTTCCATTGGGCCATTTCAGCGCCTGGCCACTCAAAGCAGAAGCGTCGTTACCGCCAGGATGCCGTGGGGCGCAGTCGTCTCGAATACGCCGCCGAACCACGCAAAGGCGGTGCACCACGTATCGCAATGACGGGCGACGGCCTGCTCGAATTCCGGCGCCGCTATCAAGGCGAAGGCTGCGAGAGCGGCGATCCTGTCGTTATGCAAATCTCGTCTTTTTGCATCGATTTTGGTCTTGGTTTCGGGGCGCGTTATGCAAAATATGCGACGTATTTCAAAGGGCGCGACGAATTTTAAGTCCCTTGCGTCTACCAGTTCCGCCACGTCCGCGTCGTTGATTTCGATAGCTTTTTTGTCGCCATCGCTCAAATGTTTTCCAGGACCTTGCTCCGCGTTTCGCGTTCTCGGCTGTAGAACCGGGTCACGTTCCCTCCGGCGGCCCAGCAAGACGCCGTGAGCGGCGCGAACCCGCATGTCATTTCGACGCCGCTTCGTCCGCGCCGCTGCCCGCTCAATTGGCGAACTGGCCGGCAGGCTTGCCGCGCTTGACCATCTCTCGGGCGTAAGCGTAGAGCGCGTCGTAGACGATCCATTCCGCGGCGTTGAGCGCGTGGTCGTCCGCGTAGCCGAGATGCCGAAAACCCTCGGCGATGGCGACCAGCCCGGGCCCTTCGGCCTGGCGGTAGAGCGTGTTGTCGGTGTCGGCGCCGTTGACGATGCGGCCGAGCAGAACCAATGCCGGATCGCCGGTCAGCTCAAATTTCTTCAGGATCGCCTCGAACGAGCATTCCTTGCCGTGGTGACCGAGCTCGACATCCCGGACGTCGTAGGGAATGGCATCGAGCCGACTGGCTTCCGCCATCACCTTGTCCGCCGGGACGAAAAGGAACTCGGCGTCCTTGTCGACGAATTTCTTGATCAGCCAGGGGCAGGCCACGCGGTCGACCTTGACGTGTTCGCGGGTAATCCACTTCATTTGATCCTCCTGTTGGGGGGGTGAAAGATTTCAGCTGTCTGCCAGAACGAGCAGTCCGCCGTGCTCGGGCGAAATCACGTAGAGCTTGTCGGGCGGCGCCAGCACGGTGGTGTGCGCACCGCGCGCAGTGATGGTCGTCGACCGCTGCCCGCTCGGTGGATGGATGGTCTCGACCAGCCCCGGCTCGCCGATGGCGACATGGAGGAGGCCGCTGGCGGGATTGAAGAAGGTGACGTCCGGCGGCCCGGCGATCGGCCAGGTCTTGCAGATCTCGCCGCTCGCAAGATCGAGCTCGATCAGCGCGCCGTCGTCGCAGGCAACATAGAAGCGGCCGCGTTGATGGTCGATGTCGAGACCGTGTGCGCCGCCGGACGGAAGTTTGAGGCGCGCGATCTCGTTCAGCTCGGGGAGGCCGACGACCAGCACCATCGAGGGCTCGCGGATGGCGAGAAACAGCCGCTCGGCGGCGCCGTCCGTCGCGCACCAGCGCGGCCGGCCGGGCAGGGCGATCGCGCGATGCTGTCCGTCCTCGAACCCGAATGCGTGAAGCGTGGGACCTTCCTGCTCGTCGCCGATGCAGGCGGCGACCGCCAGCTTCCTTCTGCTCACGATGACAGCCCCATTGGGCCGTGGCCCGGTCTCGAACACGGCAAGCGTCTTGAAGCTATCGGCCTCGAGCAGGCTCGCGGTGGCGGCGCCGCGATTAGTGACGAGAATCCGTCCCTCATCCGCAACGACACCCGCGGCGCCCTTGAAGCCCGGCAAGGTCGCGATGTGCCGCCCAGTGTCGTGATCGACCACCTCGACGCAGTCCCGCGCGGTATGGGCAATGAACAGCCGCCGGGTGCCTGGCTCGAACGCGCCGTGATCGAATGCGCTGCCGTGCGCATTCGGGATCGGCACCACGCCGACCGGCCGCAGGAGGGCGTCGGCGCGCACTGGTCCGGCGGCGAGATCGGAATGAGCGGATGAGAAAGATGTTTGTTCCATGGCGCAAGCTCCTCGACACATCGAGCGTTGCGCAGCGCTTGGACGAAACATCGTCTAAAGGGGAGTCTGCGTGTCCCCGTATCGTCAACATAACGGCGGCCGAAGCGCTCGGCAAGCTCTTCGCGGGCGCCGGTTCCGCGTCAATATTTCGGGCGATGCGAGATGGCCCATTCGCGGGCGTGCGGGATCGGCTCACGCGGCGGCAGAGTCGCGCGCAGCTTCATGGTGGTCGGAAGCGCCTCCATTCGTTCGCGCCAGCGGCAGAACGCCGGGAATTTGGGATACATGGCCCGGCCTTCGTTGGTGAGGCTGAACGCAAAGGTGCAGGGCAGCAGGTAATAGTCGGCCAGCGTGAGCTCCGGGCCCACCAGATAGTCATTGCCATGCGCAAGCTCGCGCTCGATCACGCCGAGCCCGAGCTCGACCTTGGGCAACGCGTGCGCCACGACCGTTTCATCCGACGCAATCCCCAGTTCCGGGAAAACCAGCCGTTCATGCGTCACGTGAAAGATCATGTAGGGATAGAAGTAGGAATTGACGGCGCTGATCCACTGGTTCATGCGCGCCCGGGCGCGAACGTCCTGCGGGGTCAGGCGCGGCCCGTCGAACGCCTCGTCGACATAGGAGACGATCGCGCTGGTCTCGTAGACGACAAAGTCGCCGTGCCGGAAGATCGGGACGCGGTCGAACGGATGGAGGGCAAGGTGCTCCGCCTTGCCCATCACGCTCTCGAGGTCGTGGAAGCCGTAACGCACGCCCTTGTGCGTCAACACCAGCCGGACGATGTTGACAAAAGTGCTGCGCGGAAAGCCATAGACGATGGGATCGGACATTGATTCTGCTCCGGTTGGCTCGGGATAGGTCAGCGCCAGAACGGCCGGTTGGCGAGTTCGAGCGCTTCGTCCTGCATCAGGCCGAGATCCCTCATGAGGTGCGGGTCGTGGGCGATCTGGCGCAAGGCGGTCCGCTGATGCGTGGTCTCGCTGCACGCCAGCAGCCAGTTCAGCGGCGCCAGCCATGAGTTGGATTGAGGATGACAGCCCACGGTCCTATCGCGCTTGCGCGAGAAGGGATCGCCGGCGGCGAAAAGCGTTGACATCGGACAGCTCCAAATTGCATGTTTTCCAACTGACGGCCGCCTCGATAAGGCCGGTCGGGCACGAGGCGCAAAGCATGGTTTCTCGGGCCTGCCCCAATTTTTCTCATGACCTTTCCCGTGAGGCCCCGCGATGCGTGCGCGCCTGCCCTCGCTGAATGCCTTGAAGGCGTTCGAGGCCGCTGCGCGGCACGAGAGTTTTACGCGCGCCGCCGCAGAGCTGTGCGTCACGCAGGGTGCCGTCAGCCACCAGGTCAAGGCGCTCGAGGCGGAGCTTTCGATAAAGCTGTTCAATCGCGAGCGTCAGCGCCTCCTGATCACGGAAGCCGGGCGCGACTATTTGGCCGTGATCCGTGATGCGCTGGATCGTATCGCCGCGGGCACCGAGCGGCTGCAGCAGCGCCAGAGCGCCGGCGCGCTGACGGTCTCGACCTCGCCGGATTTCGCGGCCAAGTGGCTCGTGCATCGGCTCGGTCATTTCGCCGAAGTGCATAGCGGCATCGATCTGCGGGTGTCGGCCGCCATGCATCACGTCGATTTCGCGCGCGAGGACGTCGACCTCGCGGTCCGTCACGGCAACGGCAACTGGCCCGGCCTCGATGCCGTCAGGCTGAGCGCCGAGGAACTGTTTGCCGTCTGCGGCCCAAAACTGCTGTCGGGGCGCAAGCGGCTCGACAAGCCGGCTGACATTCTCAAGTTTCCGCTGCTGCATATGGACAGCCGGGCCGACTGGACCAATTGGCTGCAGGCGGCCGGCATTGACGAGACCGCTGCCATCCACGGTCCGGTGCTCAATCGCGCGAGCATGATCATCGACGCTGCGATCAACGGGCAGGGCATCGCATTGGCGCGGACGACCCTCGCCGCCTGGGACGTCATCAACGGCCGGCTGGTCCGGCCGTTCGCGGAATCACTGCGGCTTGGCAAGACCTACTGGATCGTCTGTCCGAAAGCGACAGCCTCGCTGCCCAAGATTGCGACCTTTCGCGAATGGCTGCTTGCGGAGGCCTCAAGCGATCTGCGCCGGCTGAAACGGCTCGGCTGGGCGTCAAAGCCGCTGCGGCCGCGCGGCGACTAGCCGACGTGGCGTACCCTGCGCCCAAGCCGCGTTCCGGGCGCAACGGCGGTGGAAAAAACAAGGCCGTGAAATCGAGAAAGAGGGCTTGCCCGACGAACAGGCGCGATCTAGCTTCGGGCTACGGGGAAACGCAGGCTCCCCGCCAGACGGCGTGCCGTCCAAGATCTGCGCAACACTCGACTCGTCGAGGGATTGCGCATGGACGAATTTAGGCCGGTTTTTCGATCCCAGCACATCGGTTTCCAGACTTGCTGCCGCAGCGCGTTGTCGCGCGGTTCGATTGCCTGTGGCTATCCGGCAGACGCGGTGCCGCATCACGTGCACGCAATGAGCGGCTCTTAGAATTCGGGGGTGGTTCAGCAGTGTGGAGAGTCCCATGACCATGAATACCGAACGGCGGAACTTCATCTCGGGCGTCGGCGCGGCCGCGGCCACCAGCGTCGTGCTCGCGACGTCGCAGGTTCTCGCCCAAAGCAACCAACAAGCCAATCAACAGACCGGAGCCAAGGCGATGAGTTATCAGGCCAAGCCGATGCCGTTCGATCCGAAGTCCATTGCCGGCATCTCCGAGAAGGTGCTGGTCAGCCACTATGAGAACAATTACGTCGGCGCGGTGAAACGGCTGAATGCGATCGGCACGCAGCTCGCCGAGCTCGATTTCGCCAAGGCGCCGAATTTCGTCATCAACGGCCTGAAACGCGAGGAACTCGTTGCCTCCAATTCGATGATCCTGCACGAGATCTATTTCGACGGGCTTGGCGGCGCCAGCAAGCCGGGCGGCCCGTTCGCCGATGCGATCGCGCGTGATTTCGGCAGCCTGGAGCGCTGGCGGACCGAGTTCGCAGCGATGGGCAAGGCCGAGGGCGGCGGCTCGGGCTGGGTGATCCTCGCCTACTCGCCGCGTGACAAGCGGCTCGTCAACCAATGGGCCGCCGATCACACCACGACGCTCGCCGGTGGCCGTCCAGTTCTCGTGCTCGACATGTATGAGCACGCCTATCACATGGACTACGGCGCAGCCGCGGCGAAATATGTCGACATCTACATGGAGGCCATCCGCTGGGACAACGCGACGAAACTCTACGACCAGTATAGCCGCGAAGCATAGGAGAGACGTTCCAGCGCAATGCAGGGGGCAGGAATCAGCCAGTACCTCACGACTCCGGAGGACATGATCATGACAACCAAGACCAGGCTCATTCTTCTCGCACTTGCGGCGCTCGCGGCAACGCCAGCGGGCGCATGGGGGCAGCAGATCGATTGGGGCAAGATCGACGATACGCTTGGCCGCAAGGCGGCGGTGTCGGGCGACGTGCATCGCTATGGCTTTCCCCGCACCGATCTGACGGTGACGCTGGACGGCGTCACCATCAAGCCGACGCTTGCGCTCGGCGGCTGGGTCGCCTTCGAGCCCGCTCATGGTGGCGCCATGGCGATGGGCGATCTCGTGCTGCTCGAGTCCGAGGTCGCCCCGGTGATGGGGAAGCTGGTCGAAGGCGGCCTCGACATCACCGCGGTGCATAATCACCTGCTGCGCGCCAGCCCCGAGACTTTCTACCTGCATATCCTCGGGCACGGCGATCCCGAAAAACTCGCGGGCGCGATCCATGATGCGCTTGCAGCGAGCAAGACGCCGCTCTCGACGACCGCGGCGTCGTCAACGCTCGCGGTCGACCTCGACACCGCGCAACTCGACCAGATCATCGGAGCCAAGGGCAAGGATAATGGCGGCGTCTACGCCTTTGCCGTGCCGCGCCGCGATCCGGTCAGCGAGGGCGGCATGGATATCGCTCCGCCCGGCCCTATGGGCGTCGCCCAGGGCATCAATTTCCAGCCGACCGGCGCCGGCAAGGCCGCGATAACCGGCGATTTCGTGCTGACCGGGGACGAGGTCAATCCGGTGATCCAGGCGCTGCTTTCGAACGGGATCGAGGTCACGGCGGTGCATAGTCACATGCTGGACGAGCAGCCGCGCCTGTTCTTCATGCATTTCTGGGCTAACGATGATGCGCTGAAGCTTGCGAGGGGATTGCGTGCGGCCCTCGACAAGACGGCCAGCGCCGGGGGGTAGCGACGAAGCGCGACCGCGCTTCGCGCGTCGGAGAAGGAGCGTTGAATGACGACGATGATTGCCGGGCGCAGCTCCATGGCGGAGCTTGCGCTGTATTTCCTGCGCCTCGGTTTCCTTGGCTTCGGCGGGCCGGTTGCGCTGGTCGGGCAGATGGAGCGCGAACTGGTCAATGACAAGAAGTGGCTGAGCAAGGACGAGATGCGCGAGTCCATCGCGATCTGCCAGTCGCTGCCCGGGCCGCTCGCCATCCAGGTCGGCATCTACATCGCTTGGCTACGTGGTGGCTTCTGGGGTGCGTGGGTTGGCGGCTGGTGTTTCATCCTGCCCAATTTCGTGATCGTCGCGGCGCTCGGTGCGCTCTACGTCTATCTCGGCGATCTGCAGCCGGTGACGGCGATCTTCTATGGCGTCAGTCCGGCGGTCATCGCGCTGATCCTGCATTCCTGCTACCGGCTCGCCAAGCTCGGCATGGAGGATTGGCTGCAATGGGGGATCGCGGGCATCTGTCTTGCGGTCACCGTCATTCTACAGGCCGAGGTCGCGCTCCTGTTCATCGGGGCCGGCATCATCGGAGTTCTCTACTACGGCAGCATTTTCAAGCGCGCGTCGGCGACGCTATCCGCCGTCAGCGCTCCCGTGCTCGCGCAGATGACGCCGATGGCGAGCGTCGCGACGACCTCGACGCTCGGCAAGCTCCTGCTGTTCTTCCTCAAGGCCGGTTCGCTGACCTTCGGCAGCGGTCTCGTCATCGTGCCTTTCCTCGAGCAGGGCCTGGTGCAGCAATATGGCTGGCTCGACCAGCGGCAATTCCTGATCGCGGTTGCGATCGGCATGATCAGTCCGGGACCCGTGGTGATCACGGCAACTTTTGTCGGCTATCTGGTGGCGGGGTTCTGGGGCTCGCTGATTTCCACGATCGGCATTTTCCTGCCCTCATTCCTGCTGGTGCTGATCGTCGCTCCGTTGCTGGCCCGGCATCGGGCTAATGCCAATGTGCAAGGCTTCGTCAAGGGTGCCTATGCCGCCGCAATCGGGACCATCTTGGGGGCCTGCATCCTGCTCGGCAAGATCGCGATCGGGGACTGGCTGACGGCTGCGGTCGGCATCGTGTCGCTGGCCGTGCTGTTCCGCTGGAAGGTGAGCAATCCGATGCTGATCGCCGCCACGGCCGTGATCGGTCTCATCGCCTATCCCTTGCTGCAGCCGGCCTGGGTGATGGTGAAGTAGCTGGCTGGGCGACTCGAGCGCGCCGGCGGAGGGAAGCCGCATGATTTCGCGTCGACGATGGACGACCGGTGGACTGGCGGCGCTTGCTGCGGTCTTCATCGCGGGCGGTGCGGCCGGCGAGAGCGCGGAGACTCCGGCGCTGCAGCTGGAAGGAAAGATTCCGCTTGGCGACGTCAGGGGCCGGATCGATCACATGGCCATCGATCTGGCTCGACAGCGTTTGTTCGTCGCGGCGCTGGGGCATGACGGCCTCGCCGTGGTCGATCTGAAAGCGCAGCGCCTCGACCGTATCATCGGCGGCCTCCGCGAGCCGCAGGGCGTCGGCTACGATGGCGCGACCGACATGGTCTATGTGGCAAATGGCGGGGATGGATCGGTCCGGCTCTTCAAGGGCGACGACCTTTCGCCGGGCGGCCGGATCGAGCTCGGCAGCGACGCCGATAATGTACGCGTGGACTCGAAAGCGGGGCGCATCTTTGTCGGCCATGGCGATGGCGCGCTGGCGATCGTCGATGCCAACATGCACAAGACGATTGCAAGCGTCGCACTGAAAGCGCACCCGGAGAGTTTTCAGCTCGATGACAAAACCGACCGGATCTTTGTCAACGTGCCAAATGCGGGCTCCATCGATGTCGTCGATCGCACATCGGCGAAGACGATCGCGTCCTGGTCGACGGCGACCCGCAGCGCGAACTTTGCGATGGCGCTGGACCAGATCCGCCAGCGTGTTCTCGTCGCCTTTCGCCATCCCGCGGAGCTCGGCGTGTTTTCGGCCGTGGACGGCGGGTTGATCTCATCCATCCGGACCTGCGGCGATATCGACGATGTCTTCGTCGATTCCAGGCGCGATCGGGTCTACGTCAGCTGCGGTGAGGGTTTTCTCGACGTGCTCGCCGCAGAGGGGACCTCCTACCGGTCGCTTGGTCGCGTTGCGACTGCCGTCAGTGCGCGAACCTCATTGTTCGTGCCTGAACTCGATCGCTTGCTGCTCGCGGTTCCCGCGAGAGGCACGACCACCGCGGCGATCTCTGTGTTTCGTCCACAGCCTTAAAGGTCTCAGAGGAGGGGACATGCTCACTGTCGATCAGGGCCCCATGAAGCCGATGCGCGGCTCGCGGAAAAGAAATTCCACGCTGTGTGTTTCAGATCACTAGCGCATGCCGGAGATGATGCTGTCATTTTCTGCAACGTCAAGTCGAGCCAGCTTGGTCGCCCAGGGGCATCATGATGCTTCTGACTGGATCGGCTGCGTCGGCGAACGTCATCCAGGTCGCGGGAGTTTGCCATGGCCATCACAACGGAAGACACCAGTTTCACCCACGACATTCTGGGGCGATATGTCTGCAACACCTTCGGTGAGGTGAAGGCGAGCGACACCTTCGATGTCGTCATCATCGGTGGCGGCACGTTTGGCCTGACGCTGGCGCAGGACCTGTTCGAGCGCAGCCGGCCAGCCGGCTCGGCGATCAAGCCGGGCAACTACCGCATCCTGGTTCTCGAAGGCGGCCCCTTCACTTTGCCGGAGCATGTGCAGGACCTGCCGAGCATGGCGCTGGCCTCGCCTGGTCCGGTGCAGGCCGATCCGGCGACGTTGCTGGACACGCCGCCCGGGCTGCGGCCGCTCGGCCTCGGCAACGCGCTGCCGGCAACGCGCCAGGAACTGATCAACGCGGGTCTCGACAAGAAGACGGTGTACGAGAATTGGGGCATGCCGTGGAATTCGTCGATCCGTTTCGGCGGCCTGGCCTATTGTCTTGGCGGCCGCTCGCTGTATTTCGGCGGCTGGTCGCCGCGTTATCTCGCAACCGAGATGGAGACGGCGCCGGCGGATCCCCTGAAGGCCGTCTACGCCTGGCCGCAGACTCTGGTCGACGATCTCAAGCAGCGCTATTTCCTTGAGGCCGCGCGCCAGACCGGCGCGTCGACCTCGAATGACTACATCGCGGGGACGCTGCACAATTTCTTCCGGCAAAAACTCCACGATCTCTATGCGACCGTTCCCAATGCCATTCCGATCACTGAACTGCCCGATTATGTGAAGGACGCATTTTCCGATCAAGGGCAGGGCATCCAGGACATCGCGAACGGCGCGGTGGCTGCGCCCTATCCGGGGTTCATCGAAAGCCTTCGGCTGGATGCGCCGCTTGCCGTGCAGATCCTGTCGCGTCCCGGCTTCTTCCCGTTCAACAAGTTCTCGAGCGTGCCGCTCGGCATCGCCGCCGCGCGCCGTGCCTTCGGCGACGCGTCGGACAAGACCGGCAACAGCGACAAGCGGCTGATGATCGTGACCGACTGCCACGTCAAGGGGCTGCGGACCCGCCTCTATACGCTCGCGACCGGCGCGGCGGTGCAGGAGGTCGACGGCATCTTCGTGCGCAGCAAGGACAGCGGCGACGACGTCCTCGATCTCGGCGGCGGCGTGCAGAACAACCCGCAGCGCCGGCCGATGGTGATCCTTGCCATGGGCGCGATCGAAAGCGCGCGGATGGCGTTGCTGACGCCAGGGGTGGCGACCGCGCCGAACGGCAGTCTGGTCGGCTCGAACCTGATGGTCCATCTGCGCAAGAATGTGACGTTCTCGGTGCCGATCCCGCCGGGCCTGTCGCTCAAGGATCTCGAACTGACCGCGCTGCTGGTCCGCTGCCGGGCCAAGGTGAACGGGACCTTCGTGCATTATCATTTCCAGATCACCGCGTCGGCGCTGCCAAAGGGAGCCGGGGCAGGGGCTTCGGATGCGCTGCTGTTTCAGAGTACGCCCGACCTCGACAACATCCGCCACTTCGAAGACACCGCGCCCGGAGAGATCGATGTCTCGATCCGCGCCGTCGGCGAGATGCTGCCGAATCCGCAGAACAATGTGACGGTGCCGCTGACGCCTGCGGATCTCGATGAGGCGCTCGTTCCGCGCGCAACCGCGACGTTGATGCCGCGCACCGCCGGCGCAGGCAATATCGAGCAGCAGGTGATGGACCTGATGAACCAGGGCATCGATTTCCTGGCGCAGAACCTGTTCGGCGCCTCGGCCGCGTCAGGGTATGTTTCGGCCGTCAACATCAAGCCCGACGGGCTTGGCACGACGTTCCACGAGTCGGGGACGCTGCGAACCGGGGACGACCCGAGCAAGTCGGTCGTCAATCCGGACGGCCAGTTTCATTTCGCCGCCAATCTCTATGCCGGCGATGCGGCTGTGCTGCCGACCTGCGGCTCGGCGAACCCGGTCATGAATGGCGTGGCGATCCGCCGCCGGCTGGCCCGGCGCCTGGTGCCGGAAGGCGATGCGGCGCAGCCGCTGCGCGATTACGTGCTGTATCCGCCGCCGGCGACGCCGCCGTCCGCCGGAACGCTGCTGACGCTGTTCGATGGCACGTCGCTCGCGAACTGGCGCATGGCCGGGCGCGGCACCTTCCATGTCATCGACGGCGCGCTGCAGAGCGTGCCGAGTTTTGATCTGGGACTGCTCTGGTGCACCATCCCGATGCCGACGAATTACGTGCTGGAGCTGGAGTTCTTCATCCGGACCCGGCAGACCAATAGCGGGGTCTTTGTCCGGTTCCGCAATCCGGACAGTGTGGCACTGGCCGATGGGACCGCGTTTTCCAATCCCGCATGGTCGGCCGTCTTCACCGGCTTCGAGGTCCAGATCGACAACACCGGCGCCGGACAGCCGACGTCGGGCCTGCCGATCCACAGCACCGGAGCCGTCTATGCCGTCAGCTATCCCGGTCAGCCGAGCGAGATTGCGGGTTTTCCGGCGGCAACGCCCGGCGACTTCGTCAATCCGCAGGACGCGATGGTGCTGGGCTGGAACAAGTACCGCATCGAGGTGAACAACGACGTCATCCAGGTGGCGCTCAACGGCACCGACACGGCTCAGTACACGATTCCGGATCCCGCCACGGTGCACTTTCCACCGCCATGGGATCAGCGTCGCGGTCGCTACGGGACAACCGAGCCCACCTTCATCGGGCTGCAGTCCTACTCGAATTACAGCTACACGACCGCATTCCGAAATATCCGGGCGACCGTGCTCTGAGCGCGCGCACAGAATTGACTCTGACCTGTTCGGCCTGAAGTTCCGCCGATCCTCGTCGGGCGGACGCGTGGAATTTGGAACACCGAGTGTCAGCGCGACCGGCGATGCGCGTCCCGGAGCCGCGCGTCGACCTATGCCGCCAGATGCGACAGTGCCATCCAGTCGAAAGTGATTCCACGATCGGGCCGCGTGGGCGCGAGCGCCATCCCGTTTTCGAGCCCGAGCGGGTGCTCGATGTAGCGATCCAGGCCGAACCCGTGCGCTAAGGAGCGGTTTGGGCAGGCCGCGAGCAGATGAACGGTGATGTCGTGCGCGCCATGGCTGGGCGGTCAGCGTAGCAGGTCGGCTGCGCATCAGGAAGCAAGAGCGCGTGACGAGCGCGCTGGCGCAATCGCTACAGGGAAGGAAGGCGGCGGACCAGGACCGTCCGCCGGAGTTCATTTGACTACTTGCCCTCTTTCTCGATCTTCCGCTTTTCGTCTTCGTTCATTTTCTTGATCGTCGGATCGCGGCTGACCTCGCCAGTGGTCTGGGTTCGAGAGGCCGGCGGGGCATTGTTCGGAACCGAGGTCTGTTCCGGCGATCCTGGTCGCGTCGCCGTCGCAGGTGGTGGACTCGTCTGGGCGCTCGCCGGCCGATACGGGAGCAGGCCGCTCGAGAGCAGAGATGCCGCGAGAATCGCGCGTGTGAACGCGCTGGGTTTCAGGACGTGGAATGCGTGTATCATCATCGGACTCCTTGACCGGACCGATGAGAACGACTCGCTGCAGCCCGGCGTTCCACCTGAGCTCTGAAGCTGCTTCGATCAGCCGTGCCGAGGCGGAGCTTTTCATATCTCCCGGGTCTGGCAGTTCCGCCACCTCCGCTTCGAGATCAAGAGCACGCGATCTCTGGAATGAAGATTCGGCCTGGAGTTCCCGCGGCTTTGAGCGCCAGAGGCGGGGAATTTGTAACACCGTGTGTCACCGCGCTTGGCGGGGCGAAATAAAATCAATCCAGATCAAGTGTTTGTCCCGCGGTCTGGCGATCGGGGATGAAACCGGTCCGGTGCGAAATGCCGCCTTCCCGGCGCCCGCAAAGACGGCTACACGGGCCTCAATGCGGACAAGGGTGCCTGCTTTAGGCATTGTTCAGGGATTGCGAGATATCAGGCTGATATGACCGATCGTTTTCGTCATCGTCGGGTTCGGCGTGCGGCTCTCCAGGCGGCGCCCATCGCCTTCGCATTGTCGCTCGGCGGCTGCGCCGAGATGAACGACACGATGACGACGGCATTCGCCGATCCGGCCAAATACGAACTGTATGACTGCAAGCAGCTCGAGGCCGAGCGCAAGAATCTGGCGAGCCGCGCCGCCGAACTGCAGGGCCTGATGACCAAGGCCGACTCTGGCTTTGCCGGTCCGGTCGTGGCCGAGATGGCCTATCGCAACGACTACGTCGCGGTCCGCGGCCAGTCCCATTATGCCGAGGAGGCGTGGCAGAAGAATCATTGCCGCGAAACGCCGGTACCGCCGCCGCCCGTGGCCAAGCCGGTCGCGCCGACGGCCTCCAGGAAACCGGTCAAGCAACCGGTCAAGCAGCCTGCCAAGCCGGTCGCAGGATCCAAGCCCGAGACGTCCGTCTACTGATCAGAGCGTTTTCGTGCGACGTGCGTCACGCGCGCGCGAAGACAACGCGTCAGAGCAGAACCGGCGTCACAGGCGCCAATCGTAGATCCAGCTCTGCCGTGCCAGCATGCGCTGCGGCCCGAGCGCGCGGATTGAGAGGTCGCGCGCAAGCGCGATCGGTCCCGTGAGGTGGTAGATCTGTCCCTGGCGCCGCGCCGCCCGCTGCACCCGGGCCACCCGCGTCCGGCGCAGCCGCGCATAGCGCGTCAGTGCCGCGCCGATGTTCTCGGCGGTGTCGGTCTGTCCCTCGCTCAGGGCCTTGGCCAGCACGGCAGCATCCTCGATCGCCATGCCGGCGCCCTGTGCCGCAAAGGGCAGCATGGCATGCACCGCATCGCCCAGCAGCGCGATCGCCCCTTTGCTCCAGTCGCCGCCCTCGGGCAGGGTGAACAGCGCCCCGCGGCGCCAGCTGTCGACGGCGTTGAGCAGCATTCGCGCCGGTCCCGGCCAGCGCGCCGCGGCGAACACCTCTTTCAGCTCGTTGGTTTCGCCCGGCGCGCCCCAGCCGGGCCGGTTCCATTCACCTGGCACGATCGCGACCACGTTGACCTGGCGTCCGGCGGAGATTGGATAGGCAACGAGATGGGCTGATGGCCCCATCCAGAGCTGCACGCGCCGCGCGGTATATTCGCGGGGCAGTTGATTGGCATCGAGGGTGCCGCGCCAGGCGATCAAGCCTGAGAATTGCGGCTGCACGTCTTGAAACAGATGATTGCGCACGGTCGACCAGATGCCATCGGCACCGATCAGGGCGAGCGCCAGATCCTGTCGCCGCGAGTTGCCGCTGCGCTGGACCACCGTCAGTCCCTTGGCATGAGCGGTGGCATCCTCGAACTGGCAGCCGAGGCGCAGTTCGATATCCGGGTGATCCGCAACCTGTGCGGCCAGCGCGCTCTGCAGATCGGCGCGATGGATCACCCAATAGGGCGCGCCGGCGCGCTGTGAGGCGGCCTCGCCGAGCGGCAGGCGGATCACCTCGCCGCCGGCGCGCGCGCTCATGATGCTGATGGCCTCCGGGACCACGGCACGAGCCGCGAGCCGCTCCTTGAGGCCGAGGCTGATCAGGATGCGGCTCGCATTCGGCGAGAGCTGCAAGCCGGCGCCGACCTCTTCGAGCCGCTCGGCTTTTTCAATCACGACGACGCGAAAGCCGCGCGCGGCCAAGGCCAGCGCCGCGGTCAGTCCTCCGATGCCGGCACCGGCGATGAAGATGGTACGCGACGCAGCCACCGTGTCAGACGAGCGTCGCGACGGATCGCAGGCTCCGGAAGGAGAGCATCAGGCGACGTCCCGCAGCACGCATTCCGGCGGCCGGGCCTCGCCGGCGCCGAGGTCGGCGGCAAACCGGTAGAGCGTCGAGCAATACGGACAGATGATCTCTCTGTCGTTGCCGAGATCGAGGAAGACGTGCGGATGATCGAACGGCGGATTGGCGCCCACGCACATGAACTCCTGCGAGCCGATCTCGATCACGGCGACGCCGGCATCATTGTGGAAGTGGGGAACGACGTTATCGGCCATCGAATTCACCTTGAGTGGCAACGCATCCCGGTGCAATCACCGTGACGCGGCTACCGCGATCTGGCATGGTTAGCTGGTTGACGTGCGGCGCAACATAACGGCCGCCGCCATCGATTCCTAGTAGCTTCTCCCAATTGCTTCCGCATGGCTCCCGGCAGCACCAGCGGACACACACGTTCGGCCAATCCTGGCTTGCAGAGAAGCCCTCCTTTGGTCGGGGCCGTTGTGTCCACCGACCGGCACACTATGTATGTGCCGCGGATTTGAGCTTGCAAATCTCGATGGGGAGCATCGAATCGAGTGACGGCACAGGTTTCGTGGATTTGCAAGTGCCAATGACCTTCCCTGCTGCGCCGGCCTGTCGTAGGCAGAACCAGAGTGTTTTGAAAAGTGGCGCCCTGGCGCGCAATCGGTAGATTGTTACGGATGAAGCGACGGCGGACCAGTCTGGCCATGATCGGTGCGGCGGCGAGCGCTGCAGTGCTGCTTGCGCTGTGGCCGCACGCGCGCGACGCCGTAGCGCTGCTCGAGGCCCGGGATGACCCGGCCCAGTTGTCGGATCTCAAACTCAATTCTGCGTTACGGAACCGCGACCTCATCGCCGATAGTGTCACGACGGCGCTTCAGGCCGGCGATGCCGACCTTGCGGACAGCTTTGTCGAACTCGCGCGCGAGAAAAATATTTCTCTCGACGATGAACAAACGCGCCGGGTCACGGAGGCGGTCACCGAGGCGAATTCGTCCACGCATTTCGCCAAAAACTTCGCCACCGGCCTCGTCACCGGCAATGCAGATGATGTCGCCAGCCTCTCGGGTACGGTGGCCGGCGATCTCTTCGTGTTCGGCGATATCCGCGACGTGGTGCGCGAGGGCAAGCATCTGGTGATGGGGGAGGACACCGACCGCCTGATCCTGGGATTGGCCACGGCGGGATTGGCGGTCACGGCCGCGACCTATGTCTCGGTGGGTGGCGCGACGCCGCTGCGCGCCGGCCTCTCGCTGGTCAAGGACGCCCGCAAGGTCGGACGGCTGGGCGAGGGGCTTGCCGAATGGGCCGGCCGCTCCGCGCGCGAGGTGGTCGACGCGCCCGTGCTGCAACGCGCGGTCGCCGACGGCTCGCTGTTGCATCCGACGCAAACCGCAAGTGCGATCGGCGCGGCGTTTCACGCGGAAAAGGCCGGCGCGCTGGTGCGGCTCGCCAAGGATATCGGCCGGGTCGGCGAGCGGGCCGGGGTCCGCGCCGCTCAGGATACGCTGAAGATCGCGGATGGACCCAAGGATGTCGCCCGCGCCGCGCGGCTTGCCGAAGCCAAGGGCGGCAAAACACGGGCGATCCTGAAAATCCTCGGTCCTGGCGCCTTGCTGCTGACTGGG
>Ga0207699_10000612_pt1 | contig 17423 bp, 17 predicted proteins | sample LARL51metaG_FD_184344 | JGI IMG/M metagenome (GOLD analysis project Ga0207699, IMG submission 184344) | Corn, switchgrass and miscanthus rhizosphere microbial communities from Kellogg Biological Station, Michigan, USA - LAR L5-1 metaG... | ecosystem: Host-associated > Plants > Roots >...
ATGTACTTTGCTAAATTTTCGCCCACAACAGCCCGGAGGAGTTTTGGCAAGAATCATTGCAGTTGCTAACCAGAAAGGTGGAGTGGGCAAAACCACCACTGCCGTAAACCTCGCCGCGTGCCTCGCTGCCGCCGACCGACCCACACTCCTCGTCGACTGTGATTCGCAGGCAAATGCTACTGCAGCGATCGGCTTTGCCAAGGATCCGTCGCGCCGAACTCTTTACCATGCTCTAATCCTGAATGAGCCCGCAGACAAAATTATCCAGAAATCACAGGTGGACCGATTAGATGTCGTCCCCGCCGACAAAAACCTTGCTGGCGCAGCAGTCGAGCTGGTTACGTCGGAAAATCGCGAATATCGGCTGCAAGCGTTCTTAGCGCCGTTGTTGCCGCAATATCATTTTGTGATTCTGGATTGCCCGCCGGCGCTCGATCTACTTACGTTAAACGGCCTCGTCAGTGCAAATGCGGTGCTGGTGCCAATTCAGTGCGAATACTTGGCGCTCGAGGGTGTTTCGGAACTTCTGGATACGCTGATGCGGATTCGGAGAACGCTCAATCCAACACTGGAAATCGAAGGCATTTTGCTCACGATGTACGATGAACGTACGACCTTATCGCGACAGGTCGCGACAGATCTTCGCAGTTTCTTTGGAGCACAAGTCTTCCAAAGCGTGATTCCGCGCAATGTTCGCCTGGCAGAGGCTCCTAGCTTCGGTAAGCCGATTATTTTCTATGATATGCACAGTAAAGGGGCTGAGGGTTATACGCAGCTCGCTCAGGAGGTAATTACCAATGCCGAGAAACGCCTTGGGACGGGGGCTCGGAGCGCTCATTCGGGAGCCTGAACCGGCCGCCGCACCCGTTGCCGATGTCCAAACTCCATCGTCTGTAAGCACCGCAGGCGGTGCTGCCGCTGCTCCCGCTCGCGAAGCTTCCAGCCACGGTCCGCAGGAAATCGATATTGACCTGATTGAGCCTAGCCCATATCAGCCGCGTACACGCTTTCGCGAAGAAGCGCTGGACGAACTCGCTCGTTCCATCCAAGCCAGCGGAATTATTCAACCCATCGTCGTTCGGCGAATCGGTAATCGTTTTCAACTCATCGCCGGTGAACGGCGTTGGCGCGCGGCGCAACGCGCAGGGCTGAAAAAAGTATCTGCAATCGCACGGGAAGTTTCAGACGGGCTGGCGCTGGAAATGACGCTGGTGGAAAACATTCAGCGCGAAGATTTGAATGCGATTGAGGCGGCCCGCGCCTTTGAACGCCTGATGGATGAATTTCAATTGACGCAGGAATCCGTGGCAGAACGCACGGGCAAGGATCGTGCTACGGTTGCCAATGCGATTCGCCTGTTGCGGCTGGAGCCGACGATTCAGGAGTGGATTGAAGAAGGGAAGCTGACCGCAGGCCACGGGCGCGCTCTGCTGGCAGTGATCGACCCACAATTACGCATGCGTTATGCGCAGCGGGCGGCGCGCGGCGGTCTGACGGTGCGGCAGATCGAGCGGCTGGCTTCACGGCATGCGCGTGGAAGAAAAGAAAAAGCGGAGATTCAGATTGATCCCAACGTTCGCGAGGCTCTCGACGAGCTGCAACGCCATCTGGGCACCAAAATTTTCCTGCGGGAACGCACGAAACTGCGCCCCGGCCAACTGGTGCTCGAATATTACGAGGACGCGCAGCTGATGGGCCTGTACGACCGGCTTATGAAATAAATATATTACTATAGAATTAACGATAACGAGTTTGCAGACGGCACTGGCCGTTAGTCCAGTCGGCCAATTCGACAACCTTCTTCTGCGGACACGTTGACTTACCCCCGCATCCCGCTAGAGTGACAGTGCCGGTACAAGTTCTGGCAAATGCCGGCGAAGCGTTCGGGGGCGAAAGAAATTTATGGCGTGGAAATGGCCTGGCAGTTCAACGAATGGAAGCGGCGAAGAGTGGACTGGCTTTATCGATCAGGGCGTCACGATGGAAGGCACGCTCCAGGTGACCGGAACGTTTCGCGTTGACGGCAACGTGAAGGGAAACATCATTTCCGAGCAGACGTTAATTCTGGGCGAAAACGCCAAGGTCGAAGGTCAAATCGAAGGAAATCGCGTGGTGATCGCCGGCCGGTACGATGGCGTGATTTTTGCGAAGGGCCGCGTGGAGATTCAGGCCAAGGGCGTGGTGACGGGAGAGGTTCACTCCCCCTGCCTGGTCATCGATCCCGGCGGAATATTTGATGGCCGCTGCCACATGCTGGCGTCTTCGGACACTTCCACCAGCGCCAACGTCACAATCCCCATTCGAGCGTTGAGCCAGGTTTGACCCGCTAGATCTCACCACCGTCAATTTTAAAGCGCTGATTTTGGTGCGCTTTTTCGCGGCATTGACACAACGAAAGCCCCCGACTATCGTCAAAGATGGTTTTTCTTAAGAGGCATAACCACAGTTCATGAAGGTCCTGGTCATCGGAGGCGGAGGGCGCGAGCACGCTCTGGTCTGGAAGTTGCGCGGAAGCCCGCGCGTGGAAAAACTCTGGTGCGCCCCTGGCAACGGCGGCATCGTCGAGGACGCTGTTTGTCTCCCGGTGGAAGTGAACGATACAAACGGACTGGTTGCGATTGCAGAGAAGCTGCGGCCGGATTTAACGGTGATAGGTCCGGAGCTTCCGCTGGTAAACGGCTTGGCCGATGCTCTTCGCGCACGAAACTTGGCTGTCGTTGGTCCCTCGCAAATCGCCGCGCAACTCGAAGGCAGCAAGATTTTCTCCAAACAGTTTCTCGCGCGGCATTCCATTCCCACGGCTGAGATGTATGGCGAATTCGTTTCGCCAGACGAGGCCTATGCTGCGCTTGCAAACGTGCGCTATCCAGTTGTGGTGAAGGCGGACGGATTGTGCGCCGGCAAGGGCGTGCTGCTGGCTCAGAATGAAAGCGAAGCCAGGGATTTCATCACACGTGCTATGCTCCTTCAGGAGTTCGGTGCTGGCGGTAAGCGGGTAATGCTCGAGGAAACACTGGAAGGCGAGGAGCTGTCATTCATCATTGTGACGGACGGGGAGAAATATGCGGCGCTTCCGCCAACGCGCGACCACAAACGCGTGTTCGACGGCGATCGTGGGCCCAATACCGGCGGTATGGGCGCCTATTGTGCCGACGATTTGATGTCCCCCGAGCTGAAACAAACGATCGAAGTCACCATTGTCGAGCCTACCCTACGCGGGCTTGCGGCGGACGGCATTCGCTACCAGGGCTTTCTCTACATCGGGCTAATGCTCACCAACGAAGGGCCCAAGGTGCTGGAGTTCAATTGCCGGTTAGGAGACCCGGAGGCCCAGGCGATTTTAGCGCGCACAGATTTTGACCTGGCTGAAGCCCTGGTGAATTTGGCGACGCGCAGGTTCAATCCAGACGAGTGGAAGTGGAAAACGGGCGTAAGTACATGTATTGTCATCGTATCCGGCGGGTATCCGGGGCGATTTGAGTCTGGCTGTACGGTCCGTGGACTAACCGCTTTGGCTCGGGAGACTGGTGTGAAGGTTCTGCACGCTGGCACGCGCAAAGAGGGAGCCATGATTATGACCAGTGGCGGCCGCGTTCTTGGCATTACGTCGGTGGCAAAGAATTTGGACAGCGCTTTAATGAGCGCCTACGCGGCAGCTTCCAAGATTCAGTTTGACGGCATGCACTATCGCACAGACATTGGCGGCGGCACTGGCAAAGCCCGCTCAGCGAGGGACTAAGCTAAGAGATGGCTCGAGTCGCTAAACTATTCCGCGCGCCAAAGCGGCGGCTTGAGATGGAGGAGATTCAGAGCGCTGAGGCTGCCGTGAATCTTGGCTTCGTCAATTGCGCCCACGCGCGAAAGAACGGCGCGCGCCAGGTTTTACTGGTCGATAAAGAAACTCTGGATGCCGTGGATCTTCTTCCGGGCATCATCCGCGAAAATATCACCACGGAAGGGCTGAACGTGAACGGCCTCACCATCGGAGAGCGGTTGCGCGTCGGGCCTGTGCTGCTTCAGGTGAGCGCCGTGTGCACGCCTTGCGATCAATTGGAAAAGGTACGTCCCGGGCTGCGGCGCGAAATGTATGGACGCCGCGGCATGCTGTGCCGGGTTCTGGAGGGCGGAACAATTCGCGTTGCCGATGCGATCCAGAGAGTGGCAGCGGCAGCCTCGGCATAACCGGGCGAGCAGCTCACTTCGAAGGAACGCTCACCGGCACCTAACGTGGTGGATCAGTTCTGCGCCGCAGCGAAGGCGCCTCCGGCGGCCGGTCCTTTTCGTCTTTCTTGGCTTTTTCGACTGGTTCGTCCGGTGGAACCACCCAGTCGAACCCGTGTTCTTCTTCAAACGTTCCCATCACGAATCGCTTGCCGGTATAAAGCAGAGGCACGGCAGCTCGCAGAAACGCGGCGGTATCCGGTGCCAGAGCTTTTTGCGCCTGCCCTTTGCTGATCAAATCCACTGCTTTAAAGAATTTCGGGTCCGACCTGGCAAGCTTTTCCAGCGTTGGCTCGTTGCCTTCCAGCAACTGCTGCAGCGTCGGTCCTTTACACTCTCCGGGATAGCAAGTCTCCACCAGTTTTCGCGGCGCCTTCTTTTCCGGAGGATAGATTTGCGTAAAGCGTGGCCGCAGCACACGCGTCTGCCAATACTCTCCGCGCGAAGCCACGATCGTCTGCGTCATGCGAAATTCCACGGTCCAGACTTCCGGGCCATAGTCTTGCGGCCCAAATCCGATCATCACCAATTCAAAGAGCGGCTGGTCCGGTGGGAAATCCAGTTTATGGTGTAGACGGGCAGCCAACGGTGACAGCTTTTCCAGGAACGACACGCCCATCGTTTCCAGATCAGGCTCCGCTTCGCCGTTGTAGGTGCCTTGATAGCGCGGATCGATACCGCCAACCCGCTTGTAATCCTTGTCCAGCCGTATGGGAGTGGGATCAGCGGGAATGCGCCATTCCGAAGATCCAAGAAGCACCGCCACATGGCGGCTGTCGAGCGACATGACGCGCGGCGGCGGGGAACCAGCTTCAATCGGTTCGTCGATGGCGATGAAACTCACGCTTTCGCGTGTAGCATGCACGATCACTCGGCCACCGGTGAGCGTGGCAACGATCTCATCGTCTTTGTCTTGAGCGGTCGCGGACCACGAAATGGCCAGCGTCAAAATCAGCGCCGCAGCAAAACGATGGCAGAGGCTTCGCCGAAGATGCAACAGCTGAGTTCTGTGGCCCATTGACTACAGTTTACTCCTGCACACCGCTCAATGAATCAATCGCTTGGTCCCGACAAGGGTAGCCGGTTTTTGGCACCGTAGGTTTCACAGCGCGTGCGCTTCCGGTAAAATAGTGCTCTCAATCCAGCGAAGGAAGCCGACAGGTCTATGGCACTGAAAAAAACAAAAAGCATTGTTCACGGCGGCAAACGCGTCAGCGAAATTCTGGAAGCTCACGAGCGCTTCTTTTCCGGCAAAGAGGGCGGCGAACGCGCGGACCTCAGTGGCGCGAACCTCAGCGGTGTCAATCTGAGCCGCGCGAACTTAAGCGGAGCCATCCTGAAAAACGTAAATCTCGAAGGCGCGGACCTGCGCTACGCTCGCTTGGCACACGTTGACCTAACTGGCGCGAATCTGCGCAAAGCCGATGTGCGAAACACCGATTTGACCGAAGCCGTTTTACCCGGCGCGAACTTTGAAGAAGCACAAGCCAGCGGCGTGGAATTCTTCCGCTGCGATCTCTCCAACGCGAATTTCCAGCGAGCCATTCTGCGCAACGCCAATTTTCGCCTTGCCAACGTAAACGGCGCGAAGTTTTCCGGCGCGGATATGGGGGTAACCATTCTGCGCGAAACGGACGTGACTGGTGCTGATCTGTCCGGCGTGGACCTTTCCACAACACTGATGCCGCGAAACTACGCGCCGGCAAAGGCCGGTAGCAAATCCGCCTAGCGAACGCTTATTCAAGTTACGTAGATATTGGCGACTGCGCGTGATAGCCTCGGGCTGAGTCCTTCGCGGAGTTCCGTGGCCACAGCCAGCACACAGCTCGATCGCTCATCCGTGCGCGAGCGCGTGCTTGAAATACTGCGCTCTCTCTTGAGCGAACTGGGCAGTGAAGGTGCGCTGCCGATGCTGGGTGCGACCTCCCTTCTGGATCGCGATTTGGGTTTAGGAAGTTTGGAACGCGTGGAATTGCTGGCGCGTCTTGAGGCAGAGTTTGGCGTGCGCCTGCCCGATCGCGTAGCGGCAGAAATCAACACGCCGGAAGAGCTCACCTGCGCGGTGCTTACGGCACCGGGAAATAATTCGCTGTTGGATGAAATACCCTCGGCGCTGCGGGCTTCTGCCACCGTGCGACCATCGCGCCACGAGGCCACCAATCAAGGCGTATTCGCTGCGCAAACGTTAAACGAAGTTTTACGCTACCGCGCGCAGCACGATGCCGAACGCACTCACCTCCACATTACGGAGGATTCCGATACCGGCGAAAAAAATCTCACATTAACGTTCGGCGAACTGTACGCAGCCGCGCAACGCTGTGCAGTGGAACTGGCGCGCCGCGGAGTTCCGCCCGGCGGACGCGTTTCGCTCATGCTACCCACCTCACGCGTCTTTTTTGTATCCTACGCAGGCATTTTGCTCGCGGGAGCCATTCCCGTTCCGATTTATCCACCGTTTCGCGCCGATCGCATCGAAGAATACGCGGAACGCCAATCGGCCATCCTGAACAATGCCGAAGTTTCCATGCTTTTGACGTTTCGCCGGGCGGAAGCAGTGGCGAAATTGTTAAAGCCACGGGTCCGCTCGCTCGAAACCGTTGTTGATGCGGAGAAATTTCTCGAAGCCGCCGACAAAGCTCCACCGCCTGCTCCTGGAGCGCTGCCCGCAAATTTAACCGGCAGCCGCGTGCGCAAAGGCAGCGACATCGCGCTCCTGCAATACACGTCAGGATCAACCGGCGATCCCAAAGGCGTAGTTCTCACACACACAAATTTGCTCGCCAACGTGCGCGCGATTGGCGAGGCAGTGCAATTGACATCGCAGGACGTCGGCATCAGCTGGCTTCCGCTCTATCACGACATGGGTTTGATCGGCTCATGGCTCACACCGCTGCATTTCGGTACGCCGGTTTGCGTGATGTCACCCTTGGCGTTCCTCACGCGTCCTGAACGATGGCTGCATGCGTTTCACAAACATCGCGGAACCATTGCAGCTGCTCCGAATTTTGCGTACGAACTGTGCGTGCGAAAAATCGCCGATAAAGATATTGAGGGGATCGACCTCAGTTCCTGGCGTGCGGCATTGAATGGCGCGGAGCCGGTGAATCCAGAGACGCTTGAGCGCTTCGAACAGCGTTTTGCGAAATATGGATTTCGCCGCGAAGCGCAGCTGCCGGTTTACGGACTTGCTGAAGCTTCGCTGGCCGTTACGTTTCCGCCACTCAATCGCGGCCCCCGTGTTGATCTTATTGATCGCGAAATTTTCACCGCGCATGGGCAAGCGGTCCCCACTACGCACGATTCCGCCCCAATCGCGTTTGTTTCTTCCGGAAAAGCGGTGCCGAATCACCAGGTGCGTGTGGTGGATGATGGCGGAAACGAAGTTGCTGATCGCACCGAAGGATTTTTATGGTTCCGAGGCCCGTCCGCCACCAGCGGCTATTACAACAATTCCTCAGCGACCGAAAGACTTTTCCCGGCCGGACAGAACACCAGTGGCGAATTTCCCTGGGTAGATACCGGCGATCGCGCGTATCGCTCTGGTGATGAAATCTTCGTCACCGGCCGCGTGAAAGACATCATCATCAAAGGTGGCCGCAATCTTTATCCGCACGAAGTGGAAGAACTTGCCGGACGCGCCGAAGGAATTCGCAAAGGCTGCATCGTGGCATTTGGCTTGAAGGACATCGGCAGCGGCACCGAAAAACTCGTCATCGTCGCCGAGTCGCGCGAGAGCGATGCCTTGCGGCGATCCGCAATTTCCGCTGCCATTATGCAGGAAGTTTCGCAGGGTCTTGGCTTGCCGCCCGATCGCGTGGAATTGATTCCGACCGGCAGCATTCCAAAAACTTCCAGCGGCAAATTGCGTCGCGAAGAAACTCGCGAACTCTACATGTCTGGCACGCTCCATGCGAAGAAGGCCCCTGCATGGGTGCAAATCGCACGACTCGGTACATCTAGCACGCTGAGGAATCTTCTCGGAAACACGAAGAATAGCCTGCGCCGGACGGCAGAAATTCTCTACGGCATCTATTTCGATCTTCTATTTGTCGTGTGCATCATTCCGGCAACCGCCGGCCTGCTGTTAATTCGCGACCACCGCGCCGCCGGCCGCTACACATCATCCGCGCTAAAAGTTTTGTTCTTCCTGTCCGGGACGCGCGTTCGTGTTGTGGGTAAGGAATACATGGACGCTCCGGGTGCAAAAATCTACGCCGCAAATCACACCAGCTATTTCGACGTTCTTCCGCTCATGATGGGACTCGGCGTCCCCTATCGTTTCATTGCCAAGAAGGAAGTCCACAAGATGCCGTTTGTCGGCACGTTTTTGCGCACGATGGGACATCTCTCCTTTGTGCGTGATGACGCTGATTCACGCCGCGACGCCGCTCAGCAAATTGTATCCTGCGTGCGCGCCGGCGATTCCGTTTTTGTTTTTCCCGAAGGTACGTTTGTTCCGGAGGAAGGCGTTCGCCCATTTCAGCTCGGGGCGTTCAGCTCTTGCGTCGCCACCGGAGTTCCGATCATCCCCGTGTCGATTGCGGGAGCGCGTCACTTCCTTCGCGATGGAACATTTCTCCCGCGCCCCACGTCCATAACCATCACCCTCTCGCCTCCGCTTTTCCCCAAAATTTCGCCAGCCGATTCTTCCAACTGGCACGAAGTGGTCCGTCTGCGCGACGCCGCTCGTGAGCAGATTTCCCGCTATTGCGGCGAGCCTTTGCTCTGAAAAAGTTCCCACCCGCACGCAAATAAATCACTGTAAACAAAGATTTTACGAACGCGAAAGTTGCAACTTTCCTCGGAGCACGCGCATCTTTCTAGGCAACACAAAAAGAGAAATTGCGTTCGCCGCTTCCCTGCCTGAAGCGCCGCCGCGCACGTGAAGCCGCGCATTTCTGGCGCGCGCTCGCGCACTACAACACCCATTTGGAGGATTTATGAAACAGAAGCTCGTAGTGTGTCTGCTCGCATTTATTTCGCTATCCGCTGTTTCACTTTTCGGCGTCTGTGCAAACGCGCAGGAAGTGCCGAAATTCGATATCTTCGCGGGTTATTCTTATGTCCGCGAGAACCCATCCACGTCCGGCGTTGACGGCTTCAACTTGCATGGCGGCAGCGCATCGATCGCTTACAACGCCAACCACTGGCTCAGCGCGGTCGTCGATTTCGGCGGCTATCACAGCAACAACATCCTTGGCACAGGAATCGACGGCACCCTTTCTACATATCTGTTTGGCCCGCGAATTTCCTACCGTCGCGATTCGCGCATCACGCCGTTCGCTCAAGTACTGTTTGGCGTAGCGCACATCGGCGGCAGTAACGGTCTGGCATTTTCCAGTTCCAATAATTCGTTCGCGATGACCATTGGCGGCGGCGTGGACTATAAGATTTCCCACCGCTTCTCGGTCCGTCCGGTGCAAGTGGATTACTTGCTCACGCGTTTCGACGAGTTCGGTATGGGTGCGCAAACGCAAAATAATTTGCGCGTCTCCACCGGCATCGTCTTTCACTTTTAGCCTCTGTTCATCTTGAATTTCGGTTGCCCAGTGCAGGCAGAAAGGGCCTACGCGGCAGGCTAGGCCCTTTTGCACTTCTGCTTTGCAATTGCCGCAGACTGCCAGCGGCCTATTGAGGAAAATTAAGTTAAGATCACGGCTGCAGCGTGTAGATCACGGTAATGAAAGTCTCGACTTCCACCGGATTCCCATTCAAGTACGTCGGCTTGTAGCGCCATTGCAAGACCGCTTCCCGCGCGGAGTTCACGAATAACGGGTCGCCACTGACCACTTGCAGTGATTGCACATCGCCATCGACGCCGATCACCGCGTGCAATTCCACTCTGCCACTTCTGTGAAGTTGTCGAGCCAGTGCCGGAAATATCGGCTCGACTCGGTGCGTCAGCAGCGCCGGATCAATGTGCCCCACGATCACTCGTTTCTTTTCTTGTCTTTCAGGGGGAGGCGGTGGCTGGCGGTCGCTGCCGATCGAATTTATTAGACCCGGCGCAGTTCCGGTTCCAAGAATTCCAATTCCCGGACCATCGTCTATCGACTTGTCCGTTATCCGCGATTCGTCACGAGTCGAAATTGTTGGTGAAATATGTTGCACGCACCATATGCATCGCGGTGTTTGCGGCCGAGGCGCGGGGCTGTTCTCGCTGTGCCGTTGTGCGGGCGCACTTCGATAAGGCGGAATCGGCACGGCGATGCGTTCCGTCATCACTGCAGGCTTCGCTAACAGCGGGGCAATCACCAGAGCTGCCAATCCGGCTGCCTGCACCATAATCGAAATCACGACCGCCCGCCGCTTGGTTTTTCTTTCCCGCGCGTTCTCTGCGGCGTCACCATCCACCAGGCAGCCGCTAAATGTGCCCGCACATAGCTCCGCCTTCATCCGCTCTTCGCTGGACATCACACACCTCCCAAAAAAGTTTCTGCGAGTTTCAAAATTTGCCGCACCAGATTCCGCCGGGTTCCAGGGCTTGCACTTACAAGCCCCGAAGTAAAAATTGCCTTGCGGATTCTGGCGCGGCGCTCGCAGGGATGTGAGGTGCGCGCGTCCTCATGCTCTTGGACACCGCGTGAGTACTTCGGTTCCCTGTGCGGTTCCTTTCTGGCTAACTTTCTCCTAGTTCTTCCCATCACTCTGACTTAAGAATCCTGGACTCTTCGTAGGGGGCGCCACGCTGCCTGCCGCAGGTAGGCTGCGCCCTTCCTATCCAGACTGACTCTGATGAGGACGGCCGCCGCCCTTCGTCCCGACGAATAGCACCTAAGTACCGTTTATTCAGCGTAATGCAAGGATCCTTGTATCCTTTTGCCGCCTGACTGCATCTCTGTATTTAGGACGTGGATCCAAGGAGGCTTTCCCATGGAACGGCATAATCCCGAAACCATCGGGGTGCGCCGCACCGGCTGGGCAGCTCTGGACCGCGATCCGCAAAAGGACACGGTTGAATTTCTTTGTCCCCACTGCGGTCACCGCGATCAGAAAAATGCTCGCCGCGAGCGCACCCTTTACCGCTTCACTGACGGCTTCATGCAGGACTTGCAAGGCGAAGCAACGCAATGCCACTCCTGCAAGCAGTACCTTCGTGTTGTTCCGATAGTCTTATTACACGACCAGGATGAAACCCGGCGCTTCGCTGCTGTTTTCGAAGAAGAGCCGCTGGCCGTCGCTCGCTGATTGCAAACAGCACTCGTAGAAGTAAGAAAGGCGCCCCGTGAATTTGGGACGCCTTTTTTTATCTTTAACTTCTAGTTTCACGCTTTGCTTCGGCATCAACACACAGGATCCGCGGGCCGTTATAAGTTGAAAGCCTTGCCAGTTGCGAACATTAAGTGCAAAAAAAAGCGCTCCGGCCTCGGAGCGCTTTGCCTCTGATAAACGATCTCAAAACCTGTTTATAAACTACCGCTGGTCTCGGTCATGGTCGCGGTCGTGATCTCGGTCGCGATCGCGGCGGTCGTGGTCGTGATCATCCCAATCGCGATCACTGTGCCAACGGCTGCCTTCAACATCCCACCACCGGTGGGAATGTTCCCAGCAATATTGCCGAGCCTCGCGCAGTTCAATTCTTCCGCGTTCGGCTTCCCGGCTTTCGTAGCCATGACGTTCGATAGCTTCATGCAAGCGGTGATCGGCGCGCACAATGCGTTCCTGACACTCATCATCCGCCTTCACAGTTCCGGCACCCGCAAAAAGAGATAAGCCCGCTGCCAACGCCGTTGTGCCAAGTATGGATCGCCAATTCCCCACATTGATTCGATGTCGCATTATCACTCTCCCCTCCTGTTTGGGATGTCGTTCGGCACCCGCAGAGTATGGCCCCGGTACCGTTGCGCACCATACCCTGCAGCCGTTAATCTCCCGCGAGGATCGTGGTAAGGTCATAACCACTTGCGGATGAACGAGATAGAGGAGTGACCAGAACTACGGCCGGCTGCGAGAGGCAGCTTACGAATGAGGGTGTTCCGTAGCTAAAAGAATCAGTATGTTTGCAGAAACGGGTCTACTTCCATGTGATATTTTTCCAGTCCGGTGCGAATCACCTCAAACGCATCATCCACTGTGTCGGCAAATTGCAACAATTTGTATTCCGCTTCATTGATCGCGCCCCAACGCACCATCGCCTTCCAGTTCAAGACTTCATCCCAATATTTTTTGCCGTAAATCAAGATCAGATTATCCTTCGGTAATTTGCCCGTTTGCAGTAGCGTCATCATTTCCCACAATTCATCCATCGTGCCGAATCCACCGGGAAACACGATCAGTGCTTTCGCAATTTGCGCGAACCACAATTTACGCATAAAAAAATAATGAAAATTAAAACTCAGCTCCGGGCTGATATAGGGATTTGCGAACTGCTCATGCGGCAGCTCGATCGAAAGCCCGATGGACTTGCCGCCCGCTTCGTACGCGCCGCGATTTGCCGCCTCCATGATTCCCGGCCCGCCTCCCGAGCACACCACGAAGCGCCTCGGCTTGGTGCCAAATGAGATCGCCCACTTCGTAATCCGGTGCGAAAGTTCCCGGCACTCTTCGTAGTACCGCGACATCTCCAGCGCGGCCTTCGCCGAAATTAAATCGCCGCGGCGTTGGGCTTTAGCGGCAGGCGTTTTTGCGGGCTTGTTGCGCTTCAAGCGCCTCAGCCGCGCCAGAGCGTCTTCCCGCGAATGAATCCGCGCCGATCCGAACATCACAATCGTGTCGCTGATGTTTTCTCGCTTCAGTTGCGCCAGCGGTTGAATGTATTCCGCCAGGATGCGCAACGGCCGCGCCGGAGTGCTCTCCAAAAACTTCGGATCTTCGTGCGGCGCTTTCGGCGCATGCTGCGGCTTCGGCTTTGCGAGCTTCCCGGGCATTCCCTGCCTCCCTGCGAACCAACGGAACGAACTTTTATTGTAGGTACCGCGGCCTGTCGCGGCAACGCCAGCGCCCCAACCTGCGTCGAATCGAGTACACTCCAGTAGCACGGCCGGTCTTGGCTGTGCTCGGTGTAAGCTCGCCAAGGTCTAAATCGCACAGGCAAGGTGCAATGCTTTCTAGCGTGTCTCGATCGGGCCTTTTTATCGCGCTGTCCTGTCTTGGTGGCAGTTCACTTCTTGCCCAAGCGCCCGAAGGTCCGCTTCCGCCTCAACCGGGTGCGCAGATTCAGTCCACTCCTCCCGAAGCGCTCGCGAAAATTACCGCGCGCGTCATCCTCGTCAACACGCCTGTCACCGTGCGCGACTCCAACGGCCAAATGATTCACGATCTCGACGAACCAGACTTCCGCGTCACCGATAATGGAGTTCCCCAGACCATCACCCACTTCGATGTCGGCGGCGGCCCGATTTCCATTGTGGTCGTCGTTGAGACCAGCTCTCGCGTGGAATCTTTTCTTCCGCAGCTTCGCAAAACCGGCATTCTTTTTTCCGAACAAGTGATGGGACCGGACGCGGAGGCCGCGGTCATCGGGTTCGATGAATCGGTGAAAACGCTGCGAGGATTTACGCGTAGCCACGACGCAATTGATGCAGCGTTTGCCGCGCTGGATAACGGCGAATCCGGATTGCATCTTTTCGATGCCATGGCCGCAGGAGTCGAAATGCTCTCCAGCCGTCGCAAACCCACCAAGGAAACGCCCGTGCCCGGCCGGCGTGTTCTGCTGATTGTTTCCGAGGCCCTGGACATTGGCAGCGAATCGAAGCTGGGCGAAGTGCTTCGCCGCGCGCAGCTTGAAAACATCACAATTTTTAGCGTTGGCCTTTCCACCACGCGCGCCGAATTGCAAGGCAAGCCACGCCAGAACGCGCCCGTTCCCATCACGCCACCTGGAACCTACGGGATGCCCGGACCTCCAGGCACGGTGCCTACACCGGGAGGCGGCACCAACACTGGCGTTGATCTGATTGCGCTCGCGCAGGTCCTGGTCGAACACACAAAAAGCGCGGCCACTCAGCGCTCTCTCGAACTCAGCGCTGCGGCTACCGGCGGCACTTACTACTCGACTTTCAAGGGACGCTCCATCGAAAGCGCCATCGATGAAATCGGCGGCGAACTTCATTCTCAATACATGATCAGCTACACGCCTCAGTCACATTCCGCCGACCGCGACGGCGCGGATTTCGGCTATCACCAAATTTCAGTTTCTCTGACCGCTGATAAAACCAAAGGCAAAAAAATCTCCACTCGCCCCGGCTACTACATCCCGCCCCCAGGCTCCTGACAAACCACCAGAATTCCTGACGAATTTTCAGAGTTGTCCGGTGGTAAACGTGCACCCTTAGCAACTTCAAGGAGTTGGCCGCCCTTCTAACGATTAAGCTAAATTCTGTCATCCTGAAGCGATCCGACAGGAGCGGTGAAGGATCTCAACGTAGGAATCTGCACGGTGCCTGCACACCGCCGAGGAAATGAAAACTCGAGTTGCTCCCACCCATTGCAACAATCGTAAAGAGAAAACCAACTCACGCTATCATTTCGACTGAGGCATTCCGATCACGCCGATGAACAACCTGACGTCAAACATCTCACTCCGCCTGGCCACGGAAGCCGACGCGCCCGCACTCCACGCGTTGATCGAAGCCTCGGTCCGCGGCCTGCAAAAAAATGATTACACTCCCGAGCAAATCGATGGCGCGCTCGGCACACTCCTCGGCCTCGATACCCAACTCGTCGCCGACCGCACCTATTTTGTCGCCGAAGCCCGGGCAGCATGCGCAAGAATTATCGTCGGTTGTGGTGGATGGAGCCGTCGCAAAACTCTTTTCGGCAGCGATCACGCACCCATTCGCGAAAACGAATTTCTCAATCCCGCCACCGAAGCTGCCAAAATTCGCGCCTTCTTCATTCACCCGGACTGGGCCCGCCGCGGTATCGGGTCAAAAATCCTCGAAGCCTGTGAATCCACCGCCCGCGCTGCCGGTTTCTCGCGCTTTGAAATGGGTGCGACTCTCACCGGCGTTCCACTCTATCTGGCGCGCGGCTACCATATCCTCGGACGTATCGAAGCCCCTCTACGCAATGGCGCTGTTCTACCCATCGTTAGAATGGCCAAGTCCGATTCATAGCTTAGGTTTCTGAGAATGGTAAAGAAACCGAGGGGCGGAGCCGGGCAACCGTGATGACGCATTGCTTGTCCCCGAAACTGATTACTTAAAACTTATAACTAACCACTGCCCTTAAGCGATCTGCTTCCAGAATCCGACCTCGCGCGAGGCCAGCAGCGCATCCTTGCGCGCGTTCCACCTCAGAAAATGGTCGGTCTTCGTGTGTGCTGTGTGATGCTCACGCGTTTCCCAAATCTCGTGCAGCAGATACGCTCCGGGCCCGTCGGCCGAACGATGCAGATCGTAGCGCAAGCACCCTTCTTCTTTTCGCGTAGGCCCGATCAGCGCACGCAATTCCGCTTCCAGCATCATGTCTTGTCCATCACGCGGACGCAGAACCACCGCAAGCGTGATGGCATCTTTCGGCAGTTTTCCGTTCGATCGTGCTTTGCTGCTGCGCCGTGCTGTCTTCTTTTTGCCGCCAGCCCGCTTCTTTTTCTTCGTGGCCATGATGGCGGGGATTGTACTCTAACTGCCCCAATTGGCAAGTCAGCACACGGGCCGCTTCGGGAACTTCGCAAGCCGGAGCGAATTCAGGCAACGCCGGCAGCTTTCCCGATAAGCCTTCCACGGTAGTCCTGCGCGAACTGGAAAAATGTCATGGGCTCATTCCCAGTGACTTCATATACGTCGGACGTCACCCTGGCAGCTTCCCCGCGACGATAATATTCGTAATCTTCGACCACCCCTTCCGCGTGCCATGGCGGCATGCCAACACCCAAAAGAGCCTCGCGCATCTCTTCCGGCGCTACGTCCACATACTCGATGCGTTTTCCCAATTCCATCGACAATTGCTCTGCCATTTCGCCATGCGTCAGCGACTCGGGCCCGGTAATTTCGTACGTTTTGCCCTCGTGAACGATGTCGGTCAGCGTGCGAAATGCCACCGCGGCGACGTCGCGAACATCCACGATGCTTACTTTGGCGTGTCCGGCGGAAGCATAGAACGCGCCTTTTGCGGAAATTGTGCAACGAAAATTCAAAAGACCCTGCATGAAGAGATTCGGCCGTAAAAACGTAAAAAGTACGCCCGATCTGCGAATATGGTTCTCAATCACGCCGTGATAACGCTGAATGCGCGCCGGAGAGGATGCGTCTGCGCCCAGTTGCGACAGCTTTACGATATGACGCACGTGCGCGCGCTTGGCTGCATCCACAAAATTGCGTTGCTGTTTTTCCGCGTCGGGGGAGGAAGGTGTTAAGAGGAAGAGGCGGTCCACGCCTGAGAGGCTGCGGATAATCGTGTCCAGCCGGTTGAAATCACCTTCTGTAAGCTCGACTCCCGGGAGTGATATCGATCGCGCTTGCGCTCGGTTGCGAACAAACGCACGTACCGCTTCCCCGCGCGCCCACAGCTTCTTTACCAGCTCAGTGCCGAGGTTCCCAGTGGCACCTGTGATCAGAATCATCTAGCCCTCCCGACTTCATCCAGGGCGGGCTAATAATTGGATGCCTCTTCACGTTCGACGGTTCCCATCAAAAAGGAGTAAGAGACTTCAAGTATACTCCTTTGCTAGTTGTGCCGATTACTTTTCGTCGTCTTTTCGACCTGCATTCAGACTGTCAAAATTCATCACCGTGTTCAATACCAAGGAATACGTGCCTTGCGTCTCTCCTCGCCACACGGGATTGATGGAAAACATCACGACGTGACCTTTTCCGAACGGCGCATCGACAACCGCTGGGTGCTGCGCAATTTCTCCGCCGCCCTCGACCAGCCCGGAAATCAACAAGTCTTTACTGTCCGCGTAACGAACTACCACACGCGCGCGCATCGCTGGCGGAATTACACGCGGATTGTTGTGCCGCTGTTCGTCCGTCACATTTGGATATTCCCAGATCTCCTTTTCCGGTTCGTCCGGCGCTTCAGCTCCAGTTCTTCCAACCGCGAAGTCCGGATCGTCTTTTGTGCCGCGCCCAGTCGGCCGCGCGCCCATCTCCGGGCCCAATTTTCTTCTCCGCCGCGAGCCGGCGATGCTGCTCAGTGAAAAGATCGGACCGTTATCGCAATAGGCAGAAACTTTTTCGTTATAGCCATAGGCGATTGGACTCGCTGCATCCACCAGGCGTGTGCCGACAATCGAACCAACAATTTTCATTTTTTCG
>Ga0207699_10000614_pt1 | contig 17364 bp, 15 predicted proteins | sample LARL51metaG_FD_184344 | JGI IMG/M metagenome (GOLD analysis project Ga0207699, IMG submission 184344) | Corn, switchgrass and miscanthus rhizosphere microbial communities from Kellogg Biological Station, Michigan, USA - LAR L5-1 metaG... | ecosystem: Host-associated > Plants > Roots >...
AATTCCTCCCTGTGGCCGTTGTCCCGGTGTTTTCTGTTTTTGCCGGGTCTGGATCCCCTGCGCTTGCGCGAAGCCGCCGGATCGCAGCCAGATTATCGAATATTTGGAACCCGTCTATTGCTCCATTGTGTCGCTGCCCCAGACGGTCTGTTCGCGCCAGCCGAGGTCTTTGAACTCGGCCTCCCTGAGCGGTGCTTCCGCAGCTGCGAAGAACTCGTCGAGCTGGGGTGGCGCAGCGGCCGTTCCAGCGAGCATGGCATGAGCCTGGCCGCGATGATGGATCTGGTGCTGAAACAGGTGCATCAGCAGGCGGTCGCGCCGCTCGCTCTGCACCTGCGTATCGCGGTTGACGCGCGCGATGCCATCGAGCGCGTCCGGCGTCAGCGCGTCGCAGATGGCGATCAGCCGCCGGTCGACCGCGGCCTGAGCGGGCTTCAATTCCCTGAGCGTCGGGCAGGGGACTTCGTTCTCCCAGGCTTTCGGGCCGAGCCATCCGCCCTCCAGCGCGTCGACATAGAAGAGATCGATGACATAGATATGGTTCAGCGTGAGCTGCAGGCTCGGAAAAAAGTTCGTCCGCGTCGCCGCAAAATCCTGCTGGCTCAGAGCTTCGCAGGCCGTGAGCAGCCGGTGGTTGGCCCAGGCGTTGTTGTAGGCGAACGCACGAAAGGTCTGAACGAGACCGGCGGGCATGATTGTCCCTCATTCGGATCGGATGCCCCCGCACTAGCACACAAATCGCGGTGCGCGTATGGTTTGCGACAAGGCGCGACAGCGCTTGCGGCGCCGTCGTTCACGACGACAAACGGTGAGGGACGCTCATGACCGGCGCAAGGCTGAAGCATTATGGCTGGGGGCGCGAAGGCGAAGGCATGAGCGCGGAGGAGCGCGCGTTCCTGCTCGGCCGCTACCGCGCGAAATTTGCCCGCGACGATTTTGACAGCATCGCCGTTCCGCGTCTCGAAGACATCTCCCTGCGCGCGCCGCGCATCACGCCGCCGGCCGCGCTCGCGCAGTTCTGTAGCACCGATCGCTACGATCGCGCCGCGCATGCCTATGGCAAATCCTACCCCGATTATGTCGGGGCGATGCTCGGCGATTATGATTGCGCGCCCGACGTCGTCGCCTATCCGCGCAGCGAGGCGGAGATTTCCGCCGTCATGGATTGGGCAGGGTCCATCGGCGCGTCGCTGACGCCGTTCGGCGGTGGTTCGAGCGTCTGCGGCGGTGTCGAACCGCATGCCGACGGCGAACGCTACAAGGCCGCGGTCACGCTCGATCTGCGCCATCTGTCGAAGGTGGTCGAGGTGGACGCGGCCTCACGTGCCGCCTTGATCGAAGCGGGAACGTTTGGTCCTGATCTGGAGAGCCAGCTGAGGCCGCATGGCTTGACCTTGCGGCATTTCCCGCAGAGCTTTGAATATTCGACGCTGGGCGGCTGGATCGCGACCCGCTCGGGCGGTCACTTCGCAAGCCTGTACACCCATATCGACGATTTCGTGGAAAGCCTGCGTGTCGTCACGCCACGCGGCGTGGTGGAGACGCGGCGGCTGCCCGGCTCGGGTGCGGGTCCGAGCCCGGACCGCATGTTCATCGGTTCGGAAGGCATTTTGGGCGTGATTTCGCGCGCCTGGATGCGGCTGCAGCCGCGCCCGACCTTTCGTGCCGGCGCATCGGTGCGGTTTGCGAACTTCTTCGCCGCGGCGCGCGCCGTACGCGCCATCGCGCAGGCCGGACTTTTCCCGTCGAACTGCCGCATCCTCGATCCGAACGAGGCCTATAACACGGGCGCCGGTGACGGAAGTTTTGCCGTGATGGTGCTCGCCTTCGAGTCGGGCGATCATCCGCTCGAACCCTGGATGGCGCGCGCGCTGCAATGCTGCGCCGATCATGGCGGGGCGGTCGAGCCCGCCGGGGCCGCCGAGGCGCATCTGAAAGGCGCGGCCGGCATCTGGCGCAACGCCTTCATCCGCATGCCCTATGCGCGGGAGTTTCTCAATCCGGCCGCCATCATCAACGATACGTTCGAGACCGCCATCACCTGGGATCGCTTCGAGCGCTTTCATGATGAAGTCAAGGCGGCAACCGAGCGCGCCATTCTGGACGCGACCGGCGTGAAGGGCGAGGTGACCTGCCGCTTCACCCATGTCTACCCGGATGGTCCGGCGCCGTATTTTTCGTTCCACGCGCTCGGCCGTCATGGCGCGCTGCTCGAGCAGTGGCAGGCCATCAAAATAGCGGCGAGCGATGCGCTGATCGCAGCAGGCGGCACCATCACGCATCATCATGCGGTCGGGCGCGATCACCGCCCGTGGTACGACCGGCAGCGGCCAGATCTGTTCGCGGCCGCGTTGCGCGCAGCCAAGCGCGAACTCGATCCGCGCGGCCTGCTCAATCCCGGAGTGCTGATTGATCCCTGAGCCGCTGCGGCGAGGCCCGTCATGGCTCGGGGGCAGCGAGCCAGGGAGCCTTCGTCTTCGCAAAATCCGACCATGCTCGTCGCAGCCGCGGCTCGCCGCCGACCATGGCGTGCGCCTGCCAGCCCGTGATCGCGGCGGCCGCCTGGTTGCTCCCGAGCGAAACCGTCCCGAGCCCTGCGAGCAGCTTTGCCGTCACCGCCATGTCGTTGTAGGCGCCAAGCTCTTCCTGAAAATCAGCCAGCTTGTCGGCGAACCGTTTTGCAGCTTTCCGCGGGCCGGACAGCGGCAGCAGGAACTCGGCGATGTAGCGCAGCTTCTTCACGGCGAGCCGCAGGCGGTGCCGCTCGTCGGGATCCAGCGACTTGAAGTGGCGGCCGCGCTTGAGCACTTTGGCGTGCTGCGCCGACAGCAAATGTCGCGCAAAATCGGCGGCGGGTCCGGCCAGTTGTCCGAGGCTTTCCGGCGGAATGTCGCTGCGCCAGCCACGCATCTCGATCCAGGCGCCGAGGCCGAGGATGAACGAGGTGCAGCGACGATCGGCGAGCACATAGCGCACCTTGCGATAGGCATCAGTGCGGCGCTGTTCGGCGACCTCGCCGAGCGTCTCGAAGCCGCTGATCGAGGGACAGGCGCTGGCGATGTCCGGCAGCGTGTGCTTGCGAAAGATGTCCCAGTCGCGCGCGGCCGAGAGGCCTTGCGCCAGCCATTTGGCCTCCGATCGCAGCGCTTCGAGCCTGCTCAGGGGACCGGCCGCTCGCATCAGGTCGAAGGCGGCACGCAGCCGGCGCAGCGCGACGCGAAGCTGATGGATGCCTTCCGCGTCGCGGCCGTCTTCGGCGGCCGGCAGCGATTGCAGGAGATGGTGCAGACAGGCGCGCAGGATGGTCGCGAAGGCGTCGTCGAGGGCGACCGCCGGATCGAGCCGGAGCTTGCCCGGCTTGCGGGCGGTGGGTGGCGCATCGGCCGCGAGATCATAGCCGCGCGCGGACTTGCTGCGGATCGAAGGCTTGGCCGGTCCATGCTCGTTCAGCCGAAGCGCCAAGTCGTAGATGGCAGCCGGGCTGCCGCCCTTGAGCTCCAGCTCGATCTCGCTGACCGACTGCGACCAGGCGCCGGCTTTGAGCAAGCCGTGGTCGAAGGCGATCTCGATCGTTCCCGCGGGCAGGTCGAGAATGCGCTCGTGCCGGTGGATGTCGGCGGTGAAAACCGCTTCAAGTCCGTCTGGTCCGATCTCGGAGCGGAGCTCGTCCGGGATGAATGGCATTGCGAGGGCAAGATCGGGATTGGCGGACGGGACACTCGCTTCCCACTCGCCACGCCGCAGTGGATCGCCGGCGGATTCGCGTTTGACGGTCTGCACGAAGCGGCCGCCGGTCTGCCGAACCCGCAAGCTCAACCCATTGTGCCTGAGGGTGCGTCGGGGCGTGTCGTAGTAGATGCTTTTCAGATGCTTGCGCGTGCCCTTGCTGCGCGCATGTGTCGCGATGACGCCTGCGTCATTGAAATCCGCCAGGCGATCGGGCTCGACGAGCAGTTTGAGCTCGATCTCGGTCGCGGGTGGCCTGGCGCCGGGCGCGGCGGCGTCCGAGGCCGCCGGCTCGGCTGGCGGCGGCACGTCAACGGCGGCCGGCTCGACGGGAGCAGGTGCTGATGCAGCGCTGGCAGCCTGATTCTGCTCGGGTGCAGAAGCGACGGAGCCTCGGGTTCCAGTCTTGTCCCGCTGGGCGGGACCGCCATCGGGCTCAGCGGCGCCGACACTGCCTCGGGCCGTTGATATCGCTGCAGTTTCCGACATTTTGTGATTGTGTGACGGTTCAATGACAATTCGAAACCATACCGCCGGCACGGCTCGAAAGGAAGCATGGCCCCGATCAATTTGCACAACCGGAGCGCGGCCGAATTGCTCTCGATCAAAGACAGGCCTGCCAGACGGAACACGCGCGAACGCAGCAAGAGCTGCGGCGGCGCACACATTCAGCCTGCTTGTCGAACTTCGGAGACTGGAACCGAGGCTTCGCCGCCGTCGGGCGGCACCATGCTCACTTCATCGCCGAGAAGCGGCTCTCGAACGAGTTCGACGAGACCATGGGCTGGGCGCCGGCCATCAGCGTGTCTTTCGCTTGTGCCGCATTCGAATCCGCAGCGGCGGGAGCTTCGGACACCGCGGGCTTCAGCGACGGGCGGGCAGCCGCCGCGACCGCCGGCTTCGGCTCGGTGGCAGTGGCCTGCTTGGCTTCAGCGGGTTTGAACGCTTTGGGCAGCGGCTTGGCCTCGGCGACCTTGGGCTTTGCCGAAGCAGGCGGAGGTGCCGCGGAGGCCGTGGTGTCGGCGTTGGCGATTCCGACCTTGCGGGCAAGGCTGGCGAAGAAGCCTTCGGATTTCTCGCCCGATGGCGATGCGGACGCGACCCGGGTCTGCGCAGGCGCGGCAACCGGTGCCGGCTGTGCGGCCGGAGCCGCGGCGACGACCGCGGCGGCATCGTCGGGTGCACGCGGCGGGTTGACCGTGCCGGGAATCGTGCCGGGCATCGTCGAGAACGCCAGCGACACGTTTTGGCCGTCGCCTTCCGAAAGGCCGGTCGAGGCGCCGGGCACCTTCGACGCAAAAACCTGGTTCATGCCGCCGTCGATGCCGGAATTGAGCTTGGCGACGGGCGTGCCCTTCGCGACCAGCTTGGCATACTCGGCCTCATCATCCTGCTGCTTCTGGCGGACGGCCTCGGCGATGTCGTCGGGGACCACATAGGCCGGGCATTTTGCCGAAGCGTTGAAGACAGGGTCGCTGGTCGCACCGGGCGGCTTTGCCGCATCGAACACATACTTCTTCTCGCAGAAGTCGACCTTCGGCTCCTGGTGCGTGACCTCGAAGTGATCGTAGCCTTCCTTGATCATCTTCCAGAACGCCATGTTCGGGCTGTTCCGGTGCTTGGCCATGTTGAGCGGCGTCATGCGGAACGGGTAGGCCTGGAACTGAAACGATTTCTGGCCGCCGAAGAACGACTCGCGTCCCATCGTATAGATCTCGGCGATCTGCTCGTCGGTCATCGCGTAGCAGCCGCGCGAGGAACAGTCGCCGTGCACCATCAGCTGCGAGCCGGTGTGCCCAAGCGAGCGGTCATAGGCGTTGGGATAGCCGGTGTTGAAAGAGAGATAGTAGGCCGATTGCGGGTTCATCTGGCCCGGCGTGATCGCGTAAAAACCCTCCGGGGCCTGGCGGTCGCCTTCGCGCACCTTGGGTCCGAGATCGCCCGACCACCGGCAGATCGGATAGGTCTTCAGAAGGGCGAACTTGCCGGAGCGATCCTGCTTCCAGACCTCGAGCTCGGCTTCCGTCTTGAACAGCCGAACCAGGATCGGCGACTGCAGATCCATGTCCTTCTCGCTCATCGCCGCTACGAGCTTCGGCGAAACCGGTTGGTTGGCCTTGGCGTTGGTGGCGAGCGCGATTTCATCGCTGTTGCAGCCGGCGAGCAGCGCACCGGCGCCAAGCGCGGCCGATGTCATGAGCATGCGGACCAGCAGACGGTAGTTCAATGCAGAGCTCCAAACCCCACCGGACAATGACGCAAACCCCACGAACGCGTCCGTGCCCTGAAGCCTTTGATTAAAACTTTACCTCGTGGGCTCCTCGACCGCAACCTGAACAGCCGAGGCTGCAAGGTTGCAGATCGGTCATAGTCAATAAACCTTAAATAAACACCTCAGGGCTGAATTGCGGCAAATTCGAGGGAATCAAGGTCGGAAAGCTTCAAAACCGGGCCGCTGCGGGGTTTTCAACAGGAGTGTTGCCGAATCAGCTCAGTTTCCGCCCGATGTCGAGAAACTTCTGCCGCCGCTGCTTGCGAATCGCGTCCGCATCGAGGTTGCGCAGTTCGACGAAGGCCGTTTCGATCGCCTCCCCAGCCGCCGTGATCATGGCCTGTGGATCGCGGTGGGCGCCGCCGACCGGCTCCTTCAGGATGGTGTCGATCACCCCGAAACGCAGCATGTCCTGGGCGGTGATCTTCATGCTGGTGGCGGCTTCCTGGGCCTTGGTCCCGTCCCGCCACAGGATCGAGGACGCCGCTTCCGGCGAGATCACGCTGTAGATCGCATGCTCCAGCATCAGCACACGATTGGCGGTCGTAATCGCAATGGCGCCGCCCGACATGGCCTCGCCGGTGATCAGCGCGACGTTTGGCACGCCGAGCGAGAGGCAGGCGTCGGTCGAGCGCGCGATCGCCTCGGCCTGGCCGCGCTCCTCGGCACCGATGCCGGGATAGGCGCCGGCGGAATCCACGATCGACAGCACCGGAAGGCCGAACCGCTCGGCCATCTCCATCAGCCGCACCGCCTTGCGATAGCCCTCGGGCCGCGCCATGCCAAAGTTGTGCTTGATGCGGGACTCGGTCGAGGCACCCTTTTCCTGACCCATCACGCAGATGCTCTCGCCGCGGAAGCGGCCGAAGCCGCCGAGCAGGGCCTCGTCGTCGGCGAATTTGCGGTCGCCGGCGAGCGGCGTGAACTCGGTGATCAGCCCGTTGATGAAGTCGGTAAAATGCGGGCGCTGCGGATGACGCGCGACCAGCGTCTTCTGCCAGGGCGTCAGGCTGGCATAGAGCTCGGCGAGCGCCTGCGCCGCCTTTTCCTCGATCCTGGAGACTTCCTCCGAAATGTCGGTCCCGCCGGCGGCCAGCGTGCGCAGTTCGTCGATCTTGGAATCGAGCTCGGCGACGGGCTTTTCGAAATCGAGGTAGGAGCGCATGTGATCCGGCATCAAATCAGTTACGGGGTGCAATGCGCTTCACCGTTGGCGAAGCGGAGGCGGGTCGCAGGCCAAAATGACGCATTTTCAATAGCTTGATGTCCGTTCGGCTCGGTCTCGCTCAATCGATGATGCGCGGGACCGCTGATCTTGCGGGCACGACGACGCTCTTTCGTTGGATCGTGCGACGAAGTCAAGGCGCACGCCGCGCCTTGAGCGACAGTTTGGCTGCGCCGGCCGTGGTTCGCGGAAGTCTCGTTACTGCTTTATTTCTCGGCCAGGGGATGGAGATCGCGCACCAGGCTCTTCAGCCGCTCCTCGACCACATGGGTGTAGATCTGGGTGGTGGAGATATCGGTGTGCCCGAGCAGCGTCTGCACGATGCGCAGGTCGGCGCCGTTGTGCAGCAGGTGGCTGGCGAAGGCGTGGCGCAGCACATGCGGCGAGACCAGTCGTGGCGCGAGGCCGGCCGCGGTCGCGAGCTCCTTCAGGTCGCGGGCAAAATGCTGCCGGGTCAGGTGGCCGCTCTCGCCGAACGACGGAAACAGCCATTTTGCCGTCACCGCGCTCGATTTCCGTGCGCCCTTCTGGCTTTCCATGGCAGCGAGATAATCGCTCATCGCCTGCCGCGAGGCGTCGTTCAGCGGCACCAGCCGCTCCTTGCCGCCCTTGCCGCGGACCACGATCATGCGGGCATCATGCCGCGCCGCGGAGCGCGGCAGCGAGACCAGTTCGGAGACCCGCAGGCCGGTGGCGTAGAGCACCTCCAGCAGGCAATAGAGGCGCATGGCTCGAAGCTGCTGCGGCACCGAGGCGCCCGGGACTTCCGTCAGCTCCTTGGCCTTCCGCAGCATGCGGTCGACATCGGCGATCGACAGCACTTTTGGCAGGGTCCGTCCCCGCTTCGGACCCGACAGGATCGCGGCAGGATCGTCGCTGCGAATCCGTTCGCTCAGCAGAAAGCGGAACAGGTGGCGGAGCGCCGACAATCGTCGCGCCACGCTGGAGGACTTGAAGCCGCGGGTGTCGAGGTCGGCCAGATAGTCGCGCAGGCTCTGGGTCTCGGCGGCCGCAAAGCTCTGGCGCTGGCGGACGAGAAAGTCCGAGAGGTCGGAGAGGTCGCGCCGATAGGCGGCAAGCGTGTTCTCGCCGGCGCCCTGTTCGGCCGCCAACATGTCGAGGAACAGCTCGATCAGTCTGGCATCGGATGGTTTTGGACGCATCGGTGCGCCGCGCGTGGCTTCTTCCCCAACGGGGCTGTTCAACCTGGACGAGGATACGGACAAGCGAGCACCCGGTTTGCACGACAATCGCGTTAAACCTAAGGCCTATTTCTTGAGAAACTTGTCCTGTCCGATGGTAAAGGTCATTTCCCGCGGCTTTGGCGTGACGAAATTGGCCAGCGCGAAGATCGCGCCGTACACGACCCCGCAGATCACGGCGAGCACGGTCAGGAAACGGAACAGGCTGGGCATGGCGGCGCCTCAGGCGGGATATTAACCTTGCGATCATCCAACATGTTCGCCCCCGCCTTGCAAGGCTGAGCTCGCCGCGCTCACCAATGTCCGCAGTCGCCGTGCCATCGATGATTCCGGAAAGTCACGGGCACTAGCATGGGCATCCACCGGGGTAGTATAGGTGGCCCAAACGCGGCAGGACCGCGGCGAACGGGCTCAATCATGACCGACACCTCACCAGCTGCCGCTTGGCCATCCCGGGAGGGCGAGATCGTCGCCGCCCTGGGCAAGCGCCTGATCGTGCTGGTCGGAATGATGGGGGCCGGCAAATCCACCATCGGGCGGCGGCTGGCGGCGCGGCTGCGGTTGCCTTTTTTCGACGCCGATACCGAGATCGAGGCCGCCCACCGCATGTCGATCCCTGAGATTTTCGAGCGGTTCGGCGAGCCCTATTTCAGGGACGGCGAGATGCGGGTGATCGCGCGGCTGCTCGACGGTGGACCGGCGGTGCTCGCGCCCGGCGGCGGCGCGCTCAAGCGCGAGGAGACGCGCCAGCGCATCCAGGGCCAGGCGGTCTCGATCTGGCTCAAGGCGGATGCCGACGTGATCCTGCGCAGGGTCAGGCGCGGCCGGACCGATCGTCCGCTGCTGCAAACCGCCGACCCCGCTGCGACCGTCCTCCGTCTGATCGCGGAGCGCGAACCGGTCTACCAGCATGCCGACCTCACGATCCTGTCGCGCGATGTGCCGCACGAGAAAATCGTCGAGGAATGCGTCGAGGCGCTGCACGCCTGGCTTTGCGACCCGCAACCCGCGCCGCCGCAAGATCCGCCGACCTGACGGGAGCAAGATGACCGCGCCGCTGAAACATTCCGATCCCATTCGTGTCGATGTTGCGCTCGGCGATCGCGCCTACGACATCATCATTGGCCGCGACGTGCTGCAGTCGCTGGGCACGCGCATCGCTGCGCTGCGGCCCGGTGTTCGTACCGCCATCGTGACGGATCGGAGTGTCGCAAAACACTGGCTCGCGCCGACCGAGGCTGCGCTGGCGCGGGCCGGCATCGCGTCGTCCGCGGTCGTCGTCGACGAGGGCGAGGGCTCGAAAACCTATGCCGGGCTCGAAAAAGTTTCGGAAGCGCTGATCGCCGCGAAGATCGAGCGCAACGATCTCGTCATCGCGCTCGGCGGCGGTGTCGTCGGCGATCTCGCCGGCTTTGCGGCCGCGATCCTGCGCCGCGGCGTCGATTTCGTGCAGGTGCCGACCTCGCTGCTGGCGCAGGTCGACTCGTCCGTCGGTGGCAAGACCGGGATCAATTCGCCTCAGGGCAAGAATCTGCTCGGCGCGTTCCATCAGCCGGTGCTGGTGATCGCTGACACCGCGGTGCTCGACACGCTGTCACCGCGCCAGTTCCGCGCCGGCTATGCCGAGGTCGCCAAATATGGCGTGCTCGGCGACGAGGCCTTCCTGGCCTGGCTGGAGACCAATCATGCCGAGGTCTTCAAGGGCGGAGCGGCGCGCGAGCACGCCATAGCGACCTCCTGTCGCGCCAAGGCTGCGATCGTCGCGCGCGACGAGCGCGAGACCGGCGATCGCGCTTTGCTGAATCTCGGCCACACCTTCGGCCACGCACTGGAAGCTGCGACCGGATTTTCCGATCGCCTGTTCCACGGTGAGGGCGTTGCCATCGGCATGGTGCTGGCGGCGCAGTTTTCTGCCGAGCTGGACATGATCGCGACTGCCGATGCCGCTCGGGTCGAGCGCCACCTTGCCGAGGTTGGTCTGCCGACCCATTTGCAGGATATCGCCGGCTTCGCCCAGGAGGGGCTCGCGGACGCCGATGCGCTGATGGCGTTAATGGCGCAGGACAAGAAGGTGAAGCGCGGCAAACTGACCTTCATTCTGCTGGAAGCGGTGGGTCGCGCCGTCATCGCCCGGGATGTCGAACCGGGGCGGGTGCGGGACTTCCTGCAGGCCAAGCTCGCGCAACGAAGTTGAAGCGGCCGCGATCGGCCGCATCCCACTTGCACTCCCGCCGCGCCCGAAGATGATGCATCACGCATCAAAGATGTAGTTGATCATGGACTGGATCGAATTCGCGATTGTGCTGCTGCTTCTGCTGGTTTCGGCGTTCTTCGCCGCCAGCGAGACCGCACTGACCGGCGCCTCGCGCGCCAGCATGCTGCGGCTGTCGAAGCAGGGCAACAGTGACGCGACGGTCGTCTCCGACCTCATTGCCCAGCGTGAGCGGCTGATTGGCGCGCTGCTGCTGGGCAACAACATCGCCAATATCGGCGCATCGGCGATCGCCACCAGTATTTTTACCAACTGGTTCGGCGAGGTCGGCGTGCTCTATGCCACCGCCGTCATGACCGTGCTGGTGGTGATTTTTGCCGAAGTGCTGCCGAAAACCATTGCCTTCAACGCGCCGGATCGTCTGGCGCTGGCCATCGCCCGCCCGATGCAGATCACGGTGGTCGTGCTCGGCCCGGCGCTGACGGTGATTGAAGGCGTGGTTCGCACGTTGATGCGCTTGTTCGGCGTCAAGATCGGGGCCAACCAGCCGCTGCTGTCGCCGATCGAGCGCCTGCGCGGCGCGGTCGATCTCCTGCATCACGAGGGCAAGGTGGAGAAGCAGGACCGCGACATGTTCGGCGGGCTGCTCGACCTCCGCGAACTCCAGGTCTCAGACGTGATGATTCATCGCACCGAGATGGTCACCGTCAACGCCGACCTGCCGACGGAAGAACTCGTGCGCGAGATCCTGGCCTCGGAATATACCCGCATTCCGCTGTGGCGGGACAAGCCGGAGAACATTATCGGCGTGCTGCACGCCAAGGACCTGCTCCGTGCGATCCGCGCCTCCGAAGGCGACGTTTCGCACATCGACGTTTCAGCGATTGCGCTGCCGCCATGGTTCGTGCCGGAAATGCGCCCGGTGTCCGAGCAGCTCAAGGCCTTCCGCCGCCGCAAGACCCACTTCGCGATGGTCGTCGACGAATATGGTGAGGTCGAGGGCATCGTGACGCTTGAAGACATTTTGGAGGAAATCGTCGGCGACATCTCCGACGAGCAGGATGTCGTCGTGGCCGGTGTCCGCGCCCAGCCGGACGGTTCTGTCGTGGTCGACGGCTCGGTGCCGATTCGCGACCTCAACCGGGCGATGGACTGGAGTCTGCCCGACGAAGAAGCAACCACGGTTGCGGGGCTCGTGATTCATGAGGCGCGATCGATCCCCGATCGCGGCCAGAGCTTCACGTTCCACGGCTTCCGTTTCCGCGTCCTGCGCCGCGAACGCAACCGCATCACGGCGCTGCGCATCGTGCCGGTGCCGCGCGATGGCGAAGTTGAGGACCCGAAGCCGAAGCGCGCCGGAACGGCGTTTTAGTCCGTCGAACGATCCGGAGAAATACAGGCTGCCGGTCGGGCCGTCAGCCGCCTTCGCCGGGCGCCTGCGCATGGATGGCGAGGGCGTGCACGGTCCCCTCGAGTTCCGCGGCAAGGGTCGCGTTGATCATGCGGTGGCGTTCGATCCGGCTCTTCCCTTTGAAGGCCGGCGACACGATATGAACTCGGAAATGCGTCTGGCCGCCGGGCCGGTGGCCGGCATGCCCCTCATGCAGATGTGATTCGTCGAGGACCTCGAGGCTTTCCGGCGAGAAAGCTTCGCGCAACTTCTTTGTGATAGCATTTTGGGTGGTCATGCCCGCAATTTACGCATGAGGTGTGGCGCCGCGTCAACGGCTCCAGGACGGATGAGAGCAATTTGCAATGTCAAGACTTGAAGCCTTTGCGATTGCGTAGTCAAAGAAGACATGCCGATCGATTCATCGAAATTCTTCGACTCCATTCGCATCAAGCCCAACAAGGCCGCCGCGAAGCAATTGCGCGCGCGCGAAACCGTGATGATGTGCGAGTGGCCCGAGTGCAAGGACAAGGGTTCGCATCGGGCGCCCAAGGGCCGCAATAACGCGCGGGAATATTGGCATTTCTGCCTCAACCATGTGCGCGAGTATAACCAGTCCTATAATTTCTTTTCCGGCATGAATGACGAGGCGATCGCCCGCTACCAGAAGGATGCGCTGACCGGTCATCGTCCGACCTGGAAAATGGGCGCCAATACCAGCGCCGGGCGCGGCAAGGCCGACGTCGAGGCCGAATTCGACGGCGCGTCCGATCCCTTCAGCATGTTCAGCGAGCTAAATGGCCGCGGTCGCTGGCGGCCGGGACCAAATGCCGCACCGAAGTCCGAAGGTCGCAAGGTCTTCAATGCCGAGCGCAAGGCGCTGCAGGTCATGGGGCTCGGTCCCGACGCAACGCTCGAAGACGTCAAGGTGAAGTACAAGGCGCTGGTCAAGCAGCATCACCCCGATGCGAATGGCGGCGACCGTTCGACCGAAGATCGCCTGATCGAGATCATCAAGGCGTACAACTACCTCAAGACCGTCGTCCGCGAGAGCTAGCGCCTCGCCATTGTGGACGCGCGAGGAGCGAGGCGTGAGGCGATGCCTCGCCTCACGCCCGTGCATGGTGTCAGCCCGGCGCGTGAGCCGGCTTTGGTCCAAGATAGAGCGAACTCGGCCGGATCAGGCGGCCGGTACGTTGCTGCTCCCGGGCGTGTGCCGTCCAGCCGGCCGCACGGGCGACCGCGAAGATTGGCGTAAAAGCCTGGCGCGGAATGCCGAGAGCATCGAGTAGGATCGCGGTGAAGAACTCGACATTGGTGTCGAGCCGGCGATTCGGCTTTTCGCGCCGCAGCGCCTCGTGGATGTAGCTTTCGACCTCGCTCGCGAACGGCAGATCGGCGCCATTGGAGGCGAGCCGTTCGATCGCGGCTTTCAGCACGTCGGCGCGCGGATCCCTCACCTTGTAGATGCGGTGGCCAAAACCCATCAGCCGTTCGCCGCGCGTGAGCGCCGCGTCGACCCACGGCGCAATCCGCTCGCGCGTGCCGATGGCATCCAGCATTTCCAGCACGGGCTCGGGTGCGCCGCCATGCAACGGGCCGGTCAGTGCGCAATAACCCGCGGTGATGGCCGCGAACAGGTCGGCCTGGGTCGACGCCACGACACGCGTCGTGAAGGTCGAGGCGTTCATGCCGTGATCGCACACCGTGACGAAATAGGCATTGAGCGCCGCGACCTCGCGCGGCGCGGGTTTTCGGCCGAGCAGCATCGATAGGGTGTCGGCGGCGTGGCTTGCGGTCGGGTCGGGCGCAATCGCGTTGCCGCCCGCCGCGCGCTGCACCAGTGCACCGGCGATCACCGGGAACGCGCCGACGATCACAGCCTCCGGTTCGAGCCCGTTCTCGGCCCGTAGCCCAGCGATACCAGCGCGAAAACCGTCGACGATCGACAGGCCGCGGGTCGCCGGCAGCAGGTCGGCCAGCCGGGCGAATGCACGTTCTCGCGCTGCACCCAAGCTGGCGCGCACATTGGCCTCGGTAAGGGCGTGCCCGCTTGCGGCATTCCACAGCCGTGCGCTCACCGCCTCAAAGCTCGACCCCGCCGCAAGCTCGGCGACATGGTCGCCCGCGATGATCAGTTCGCCGCGCTCGCCGTCGACATGGCTCAGCACGGTTTCAGCGGCCGGGACGCCATCCAGGCCGATCTGGCTCTTCGTCAGTTGCATGTTCATGGACCGGATCTCCTTGTCATCGGCAAAAGGTCGGTCCTCTCGACATATTGATCAATCTTGATTATGCTACTCAATATGAAAAAAGACGATCCGCTCTATTTATCCGCCCGCGAGGCCGCCGCGGAACTCGCGATCTCGCCGGCCTCGCTCTACGCCTATGTCAGCCGCGGCTTGATCCGGTCCGAGCCGTCGCCGGCCTCGCGCAGTCATCGCTACCGGGCCGACGACGTCAGGGGATTGAAGCAACGCCGCGTGCCGTCGCCCGAGCCGAAGGGCATGCGCAGCTTCGACGCGGACCTGCCGGTGATGGATTCGGCGATTTCCACCATCACCGAGGAAGGGCCGATCTACCGGGGCGTGAACTGCGTCGATCTGGCGGCGCGCGATACGCTGGAGCATGCCGCGACGCTGCTCTGGGATGTCACCGGTGTCGATCCGTTCGCGGCGGACAATCTTCCGCAGGTCTCGGACGAGATGCGCGCGATCGCGGAGGCCGCGCGTCGCGCGGCGCCGATCGATCGCAGCATCGCGGTGCTCGCGCTTGCCGGCGGCGCCGATCCCCGGGCTTTCACGCGCGCGGCGGATGGCCGCGCGCTGGTCGGCGGGCGCATCGTGCGGCTCGTGCTTGCGACCATGCTCAACCGCGCGCCGTCCGCGGAGCCGCTGCATCTGCAGATCGCCGCGGCGTGGGCAGGCGAGCACAAGCATGCGGCCGATCTGATCCGCCGCACGCTGGTGCTGCTCGCCGATCACGAACTCAATGCGTCGACGTTCACGGTGCGCTGCGCGGCGTCCACCGGGCTCAATCTCTATGACGCGGTCATCGCTGGTCTGGCGGCCCTGAAAGGCCCGAAACATGGCGGCGCCGGCGTGCTTGCCTCGCGGCTGGTCAAGACGCTGGTCGACAATGATGTCGCCCCGGTCATTCGCGAGCGCGTTGCGCTCGGAGAACGCTTTCCCGGCTTCGGTCACGGCGTCTACAGGCGCGGTGATCCGCGCGCGATCTCGCTGCTGGAGGCGCTGGCGCGCGCCGGCGCGCCGCGTAAATTCACCAGAGAAGTCCCCGAGCGGATCGCGGAGGCGACCGGTGAATTCGTCAACATCGACTATGTACTTGCCGTACTGGTGCACAGCCTGCGGCTGCCCGCGGGCAGCGAACTGACGCTGTTTGCGATCGCGCGGACCGTTGGATGGATCGCCCATGCCAGCGAGCAGTTGCAGCAGGGCGGGCTGATCCGGCCTCGCGCCCGCTATGTCGGGCCGGTCCCGGGACGCGGCGCCGCTGTTATCGGCGGATAGCGCCGAGCTCAGCCTTGACCGGTCACGCGCTCTGCCGCCGGCGCGACGGCGCCGTTCTGGCGGCGGCGGACCGCCCATCCGACGAGCGCGACGATCAACGCGCCCACGATCACCGCAATGATCCAATAGTGCTTGAGGCCGGCATGATGCGGGATCCCGCCAAAGCGATGCAGCGCCGATATCGCCAGAACGCCCGGCAGCACATGAGCCGGCGCCCATAGCAGGATCGCCGGAATGTTCACGGCATAGAAGCGGGCGGGAGCCATCGCGAGCGCGCCGGCCGTGATGGGCACGAACGCGCGGATCGGCGGCACGAAGCGGGCAAAGAAAACCGCCCAGGCGCCCCATTTCTTGAAGAAGGCCTCGCTCTGGGCGATCACGCGCGGATAGTTCGACAGTGGCCAGGCGCCGAGGATCTCGCGCTGGGTGCGATGCCCGATCCAGAACGCCGAGCCGTCGCCGAGCACGGCCCCTGCGATGGCCGCCAGCAGCACCCAGGGCAGCTTGAGGTCGCCGCTTGGCACCAGCGCGCTCAGGGCCAGAATCACTGTCGAACCCGGAATCACCGAGCCGACAACGGGCACGGCCTCCAGCAAGGCCGCAAGGAACAGTGTCAGATAAGCAAGCCAGGCATGGGCCGACACGAACGCGATAAGGGGATCGATGAAGGTGGCCACAAAAATCCTGCGCTGCTTGTCAGTCCCGCCGAACCGTTTCGATCCCAGGGGTGTCAGGTCGAAAAGCGGCACTCAAATCAAAAGTTTGCCAGTTTCCCCAGCTGTCCACGCCCGCGACGGGGGCAATCTCCTATCGCGCCCTGCGGACCACGGAAAGTGGGCACTTGCGCCTGCCCTAACAAGGGAGGCGGCCGAAAGGTCCGCCCGCCGCCTGGGGAGGCCCGGATTTCAGACACGGGTGGCCACGGCGAAAATACGGCGTGATTTGCAGAGCAGCCCTCCAAAATCTGCGTTCCATGCTTATCTCGATGAAAAGACATGCGAACTTTGATCGGGGGGCGGGCTTCTGCCGGCCCGTGCTCTCTGCTAGATTTGGCAGAAGCTCCCTTTACCGCAGCCATGCCGAAAAATCTGGTTTCGGGAACGCCCGGGACCTCGGAGGATTGATGACGACCGCCGCCATGACCACGACACAGGAGATCTCCGGACTGCCCGACATGAAGGTGTCGGTCCGGCAGGTATTCGGGATCGACAGCGATCTCGAGGTGCCGGCCTATTCCGAAGTTGATCCGCATGTGCCCGAAGTCGACGCCGACTATCGCTTCGACCGTGCCACGACCCTGGCCATTCTTGCCGGCTTCGCGCGCAATCGCCGCGTGATGGTCAGCGGCTATCACGGCACCGGCAAGTCGACCCATATCGAGCAGGTTGCTGCGCGGCTGAACTGGCCGTGCGTGCGCGTCAACCTCGACAGCCATATCAGCCGTATCGATCTGGTCGGCAAGGACGCCATCGTCGTCAAGGACGGCAAGCAGGTCACTGAATTCCGCGACGGCATCCTGCCCTGGGCCTTGCAGCACAATGTCGCGCTGGTGTTCGACGAATACGACGCCGGCCGTCCGGACGTGATGTTCGTGATCCAGCGCGTGCTGGAAGTCTCGGGCCGCCTGACCTTGCTCGACCAGAACAAGGTGATCAAGCCGCACCCGGCGTTCCGGCTGTTTTCGACCGCCAACACGGTCGGGCTCGGCGATACCTCGGGCCTCTATCACGGCACCCAGCAGATCAACCAGGGCCAGATGGACCGCTGGTCGATCGTCACGACGCTCAACTACCTCGCCCATGACGAG
>Ga0207699_10000616_pt1 | contig 17322 bp, 13 predicted proteins | sample LARL51metaG_FD_184344 | JGI IMG/M metagenome (GOLD analysis project Ga0207699, IMG submission 184344) | Corn, switchgrass and miscanthus rhizosphere microbial communities from Kellogg Biological Station, Michigan, USA - LAR L5-1 metaG... | ecosystem: Host-associated > Plants > Roots >...
GCTGGTGTATTTCAGACCGCTCGCCTTCACCGCCCAGTTCGCCAGTTTCGAGCGCACATTGCGATCCTCGATCGCCGGGCCATCCTCCAGCATCAGGCTGCAGCAGAATTCGAACAGCTCCGGAAATCCCGTCGCAACGCCGGCACCGATCGACATGCGCTCGTTCATCAGCGTGGTCAGCGACACGTTCCAGCCGTCATTGACCGCGCCGAGCCGCTGCGAATCCGGGATCACGACGTCGGTGAAATAGACCTCGTTGAAATCCGATTGCCCGCTGGCCTGCTTGATCGGCCTGATGTCGACGCCAGGACTCTTCATGTCCAGGAAGAACATGGTGAGCCCCTTGTGCTTCGGCACCGTCGGATCGGTGCGGGTCAGGAGGATGCCGTAGTCGGAATAATGTGCACCCGACGTCCAGATTTTTTGACCGTTGACGATCCAGCCGTCGCCGCGCTTTTCCGCGCGCGTGCGGAGGCCTGCGACATCAGAGCCACCGGCGGGCTCGGAGAAGAGCTGACACCATATCGTCTCGCCCGAGGCGAGCGGCGGCAGATGGCGGCGCTTATGCGCCTCGGCTGCAAACGCCATCATGGTCGGCCCGCACATGCCGTGGCCGATGATGAAGACGGCGGAGAGCTTGCCGTAGACACCTTCTTCCTGCTGCCAGATCACGCGTTCGATCGGCGTGGCGCCGCGGCCGCCATACTCCTTCGGCCAGTGCAGGCAGGCCCAGCCGGCGCCGGCCTTCTTCTTCTGCCAGGCTCTTGCGACGTCGAGAAGATCGGCATTCTTGAGCTGGGTGCGGCCGAGCGAGGATTTGCGCAGGTCCTCCTCATATTGCTTCGGCGCATGCGCCGCGATCCAGGCGCGGGCCTCGGCGCGGAAGGCGGCCTCCTGCGGGGTATCGTCGAAGTTCATGTGCGAACCTCATCCTGCGTTGGGTGGGCTAAGCGAAGCGAGCCCGCCATTTGAGTGTGCCGTGGTGGGCAACGCTGCGCGATGCCCACCCTACGATTCCTCTATGCCGCATTCTTCTTGCGCAAGCGGTCGATCAGCGCGTCCTCCCAATAGGACAGGCTGCCGAGCGAGAGCGCCAGCGCGTTGGCGCGGCGGTAATACATGTGGCAGTCGAACTCCCAGGTGAAGCCCATGCCGCCGTGGACCTGGATGTTGTTCTTGGCACAGTGCTGGAAGGCCTGCGTCGCGCTGATGCGGGCCGACGCCGCGGCCTCCGGCAGCTCGGCGGCGTTGGTCGAGAGCGCAAAGGCGCCGTAATAGCAATTGGAGCGCGCCAAGGTCGCCGACACATACATGTCCGCGAGCATGTGCTTGATCGCCTGGAACGAGCCGATCGGCCGGCCAAACGCGATGCGGTCGAGCGCGTAGTCGCGCCCCATCTCCAGCGCGCGGTCGGCGCCGCCGAGCTGCTCGAAGCCGACCAGCACGGCCGCGCGATCGAGCAGCTGGGCGAGGAGGCCAAAACCTTCGCCGGTCGCGCCGAGCGGTTCGGCCTTGCAGTTTTCGAAGGTGAGCTCGGCCTGCCCGCGCGTCGGATCGAGATTGGTCAGCGCCTTGGCTTCGACCCCGCCGGCTTTGACGTCGACCAGAAACAGCGAGATATCGCTGTCGCGACCGCTCGATCCGGTGCGCGCAGCGACGATGATGAAATCGGCGATCGCGCCGTCGGCGACCGGCTTCTTCACGCCGTTGAGTACACCGCCCGCCGCATCAAGCTTGATTCCCTGCGGCGACGGATTGCCCTTGCCTTCGAACAGGGCCAGCGTTCCGATCGCTTCACCCGACGCGATTTTCGGCAGCCATGTCCGCTTCTGCGCGTCGCTGCCCGCGAGCAGGAGCGCTTCGGCCGCGAGATACACGGTGGAAGAAAACGGCACCGGCGCCAGCGCGCGGCCCATTTCTTCGGCGATCACGCAAAGTTCGAGATGGCCGGCACCGGCACCGCCATATTCTTCGGGGATCGCGACGCCGAGAAAGCCCATTTCGGCCAGTCCCTTCCACAGCTCACGATCGTAATCGGCCTTGCCGTCGAGCACGGTGCGGACCGCCTTCAGCGGGCACTTTTCACTGAGGAATTTCCGCGCCTGGTCGCGCAGCTGCTTCTGGTCGTCGGAGAAATCGAAATTCATGGCGCGTTACCTTTTCCTGTCGTCATTCCGGGGCGCGAATGAAATGAGCGAATCCGGAATCTCGATGTCGTAACCTCCGGATTCCAGGTTCGCGCGTTCCGCGCGACCCGGAATGACGATGCAGATGGGATCGAGCGCCTCATCGCAGCACAATCACCTCGTCGTCCGGCCGATCCGCATAAAGCCGTTCGACCAGCGCGGCGCGGCGATCGAGCCCCGCGCGCTGGTTGATGTAGCCCTTGTCGGTGAGCTCGTTGCCGTCGATCGAGGGCGGCTCGACCAAGAGTATGACGCGAGCGATGCGCCGGCTGCTGGCGCGCTCGCAGGCCGCGTTGTGCGCTTCCAGTCCGCGTTTCAGGCAGGCAATGACGGCGGGATGTTTCACGACCTCCGCAAAGCTCGCCTCCGCATTGCCGGTCAATTGGCGGCAGGCGTGCAGATTGGGCCAGGCCAGCAGGCCGATGAACGGGCGATCCTGCCCCGTGACCAGCGCGTCGTGGATGACGGGCGTTGCAGCGGCGATGGCATCGGTGCGGAGCGAGCCGACATGAACGAAGGTGCCGGTGGTGAGCTTGAAATCTTCCACGACGCGGCCGGCAAAGATGATGCCTTCGGCAGGGTCATCGGGATCGACGAACACGCCGGCATCGCCGATGCAGTAAAATCCCTCCTCATCGAACGCGGCCCTGGTCAGGTCGGGCCGGCCGAAATAGCCGGGCATGACGTTGACGCCGCGCAACCGCAGCTCATATTTCGCGCCGCACGGCACCATCTTCAACTCGACGCCGGGAAACGGCAGGCCGATCAGGCCGACGCGCTCGGTGTCCCAATAGGTGCCGGTCGCGGTCGGCGCGCTCTCGGTCGAGCCCCAGCCGGTGTAGAACACGATCCGCTGGCCGGTGAAGCGCACCGCAAGCGCCTGCATGCGGTCATAAAGATCATCCGGCAGCCGCGCGCCGCCATAGGCCATCAGCGTGAGATTCTTGAAGAAGCTGCGGCACAGAGCATCGTCCTTCTCCATTGCGGCTGCCAGCGCGGCATAGCCGGCCGGGACGTTGGCGTAATAGGTCGGCGAGATCTCGCGCAGATTCCTGATCGTCTCCTCGAACTGGCCGGGAATCGGCCGGCCGTCGTCGATATGGAGCGTGCCGCCGTCGATCAGCAGCGGATTGAACGCCGCGTTACCGCCCATGGTGTGGTTCCACGGCATCCAATCGAGCATGATCGGACGCGGCCCGTCCGGATCGCGCGGCCGCACCTGCACCATCATCGCGGCATTGGCGCACATCATCGCCTGCGTGTTGATGACGGCCTTGGGCATGCCGGTCGAGCCCGAGGTGAACAGCAGCTTGCCAACCGTCTCCGGCGTGATTGCTGCGATCGAGTCCGCGACATCGCCTCTCACCGCCGTTGCCGCGAGATCAGCGAAAGCCGTGCTCTCGATGCCGTCACAGGGCCGCGCCACGTGGATCACGGCGACGCCGTCGAGCGGCAGCGCCTTCAGCGCTTTCTCGAAGGTCGAACCATCCTGCACCATCACGGCGGCGGGCTTGATGAGATCGAACAGGTACTTCAGCTTGGCATGATCATGACTGATCAGCGAATAGGCCGGGGACACGGGGGCCGCCGGATGCCGCGCCTGCATCGCGGCCATCGTCATCAGCGCATGTTCGATCGAATTGCCCGAGAGAATCGCGACCGGACGCCCCGCCTCAAGACCGAGATTGATCAGCCCCTGCGTCAGTCCATCGACCGTACGCTTGGCCTCGCCATAGGACACTCTTCGCCATTGCCGCGCCTCACCGGCGCGCTGCGCCAGCCAGACGCGCTCCGGCGCCTCATCCGCCCATTTCGCCAGCGCGGCCGGGATGTGCTTGTCGTACGCCTTGAGCGGGATGCGCGACTTCAGGACGATGACGCCGTCATCGCGCCGCTCGACCGCGATGTCGCGCGGCAGCCATTCGATCTTGCGAAAGGCCGGCTTGGCGAGCGCGGCGGCAGTGCCTTCCATATTGCGTCTCCCGAAATATCGTCCGCTGTGCGGATCGTTGTTGTTATCGCTCAATTTGTTTGCTCAAAAAACCCTGAAAGATGTCGTCCCGGCGAAAGCCGGGACCCATAACCACAGGCTGTACTCGTAGCACGAGCTGATCGTTACTCAGTTCTTCTCCAAAACTCAGATCACGCGGCATGGGTCCCGCTCCAGTGCGCAATTGCGCACAAGGCGGGGACGACAGTGGAGTCGGTTTAGCGCGGCGCCATGCGGATCGCGCCGTCGAGCCGGATGGTCTCGCCATTGAGCATCGCGTTCTCGACGATGTGCACCGCAAGCGCGCCGTATTCCGAGGCTTCGCCGAGCCGCGCCGGATGCGGCACCTGGGCGCCGAGACTCTTACGGGCCTCCTCGTTCAAGCCCATCAGCAGCGGCGTGAAGAAGATGCCCGGCGCGATGGTGTTGACGCGGATTTTCTGGCTGGCGAGATCGCGCGCCGCCGGCAGCGTGAGGCCGACGATGCCGCCTTTCGATGCGGAATAGGCGATCTGGCCGATCTGCCCTTCGAAGGCCGCCACCGACGCCGTGTTGATGATGACGCCGCGCTCCTCCCCGACCGCCTCCGCGGTCACCAGCCGCTCAGCGAAAAGCCGCAGGCAATTGAAGGTACCGATCAGGTTCACATTGATGATGCGCGCGAACTTTGCCAGCGGATAGACGCCGTCGCGGCCGACGATGCGCTGCGAACCGCCGATGCCGGCGCAGTTCACCAGCACGCGTGCGATGCCGTGCGCGGCCTCCGCCTTTGCCAGGCCGGCCTTGACCTGGTCCTCGTTGGTGACGTCGGCGTGAAGCGCCACGCCCTTCACCTCGGCCGCGATCTTCTCCGCATTCTCCATGCTCTGATCGAGCACTCCGATTTTCGCGCCCTTTTCCGCCATGGCGCGGGCGGTCGCGGCGCCAAGGCCCGAACCTCCGCCGGTAATGACAATTGCAACGTCTTTCAACTGCATTTTGATCGTTCTCCTTGGGCGTTTCTTGTCTGTCTTCTGTCAGTTTATCAGACGGCGCGAACTCCATCATCTGATTGCAGCACGCCGCCACAGATCAGCGCCTCCATGTGCTTGATGTAGGCGCGGCAGACCTCGTCGGTAACCGGGCCGACGCCGCTCGCGCGGGTCATCGCGTGCCGGCCGAAGAACAGATGATCGCAGGCGCCGATCAGGCTGGTGTAGAACAGGATCGGATCGATCTCGCGGAATTCGCCTGTGCGGACACCCTCGGCCAGCAGCCGGCGATGAAAATCCAGCAGCGGCGCAACGAAGAATCTTGAGACTTCGTCCGCGGCCTCTGCGCTCGATTCATGCAGCAGATAATGGATCAGCCGGTTCATATAGGGAAAGCGCCGATAGGCGCGGATGATGCCGGCAATGTGCAGCTTGAGCTTTTCGGTCGGCGTGATCGGCTGGCTCAAAAGATATTCGAGACCCTCGACCTCGGTCGCCGCATCCCGCGCCAGCAGCGCGAGCAGCAGGCCGTCCTTGTTGCCAAAGTGGTATTTCACCAGAGCCGAGTTGGCGCCGGATTTTTGCGCGATGTCGCTCAAGGAGACATCGATCGAGGAGCGCTCGATCATCAGATCGCTCGCCGCGACCAGTAGCTTTTCGGCCGTGCCATTCCTGGCCGCGGGAAGCCTGTTCAGCGCGCTGCTCGTCAAGTGCGGTCCCATCCAGATCCGTTGGGACCTGCAGATAACCTGACGAAACCGCAGAGCTCAAGCGTTAATTGATCGATTGACTAAATCCGCTGGCGCGACTTAAATCCGCGCCGGCATCCAAAACCACGTCAAGAAAATCAGGGAGATAGCAGATGGCCGAGGCCTATATCGTCGCCGCCGCGCGGACCGCTGGCGGCCGCAAGGGAGGACGCCTGGCTACCTGGCATCCGGCGGACCTCGCCGCGACTGTCCTGAATGCTCTGGTCGAACGCGCGGGCGCTGCCCCCGACCAGATCGAGGACGTCATCATGGGCTGCGTGATGCAGGCCGGCGAGCAGTCCAACAATGTCGCGCGCAATGCAATCATGGCCTCAAAGCTGCCGGAGAGCGTGCCCGGCACTTCGATCGACCGGCAATGCGGCTCGTCCCAGCAGGCGCTGCATTTCGCGGCGCAGGCTGTCATGTCGGGCGCGATGGACGTCGTCATTGCGGCCGGCGTGGAATCGATGACGCGCGTGCCGATGGGCCTTGCCTCGCAACTGCCGGCCAAGAACGGCTTTGGCCATTACAAGAGCCCCGGAATCGAGAAGCGCTATCCCAACATCGTGTTCAGCCAGTTCACCGGCGCCGAGATGATGGCCGCGAAATACGGCCTCTCCAAAGATGATCTCGACGAATACTCATATAACAGCCACCAGCGCGCGATCGCGGCGACGCAAGCCGGTCATTTCAAGACCGAGATCGTTCCGCTCGAGATCACCCGCGCCGACGGCTCGACCGATACACACACCGTCGACGAAGGCATTCGTTTCGACGTCAGCCTCGACGGCATCAAGGGCGTCAAGCTGATCGCCGAGAACGGCAAGCTGACGGCGGCGTCAGCAAGCCAGATCTGCGACGGCGCCTCCGGCGTCGTGGTCGTGAACGAGCGCGGCCTGAAACAGCTCGGCGCAAGACCGCTCGCACGCATCCATCACATGACCATGATGGGCGGCGATCCCGTGATCATGCTGGACGCGCCGCTGCATGCGACCGAGCGCGCGCTGAAGAAGACCGGCATGTCGGTCGACGACATCGACCTGTTCGAGGTCAACGAGGCCTTTGCCTCGGTGCCGACGGCATGGCTGAAGACCACCGGCGCCGATCCGGCGCGGCTCAACGTCAACGGCGGCGCGATCGCGCTCGGCCATCCGCTCGGCTCCTCCGGCACCAAGCTGATGACCACGCTGATCAACGCGCTCGGGCAGCGCGGCAAGCGGTATGGCCTGCAGACCATGTGCGAGGGCGGCGGCATGGCGAACGTGACGATCGTGGAGAGATTGTAAACGCTTCCACGAAGGTGGTGTCGTCCCAGCCTTGAGCCGGGACCCATAACCCCAGGCGGCAGTCGTTCCGCGCGCTCGGGGTTACGGCCTAGCAAACCACAGAGGCCCGTGGTTATGGGTCGCGGCGCCAGCGCGCAATTGCGCACAAGGCCGGGACGGCGGTATTGATTTGATCGGCGGATTTGCATGACCCATCCCTCCATTCACGCCCGCACGCAGCCGGACAAGATCGCCTACCAGATGGCCGGGACCGGCAAGGCCATCACCTATCGCGAGCTCGACGCGCTCTCCAACCAGGGCGCGCATCTGTTCCGAGCGCTCGGGCTCCAGGCCGGCGATCACATCGCCTTGCTGATGGAAAACCGGCTCGCCTTCATGGAGATCTGCTGGGCCGCGCAGCGCGCGGGTCTCTACTACACCGCGATCAGCCGCTACTTGACCAAGGACGAGATCGCCTACATCGTCAAAGATTGCGGCGCAAAGCTCTTCGTCACCTCGCCGAAATGCGCCGAACAGGTCCGCGAGCTCGTGGCCGGCGCACCGGGCGGGCCGATCTTCTTCATGCTCGACGCAGCGGAGCCCGGCTTCCGGTCCTGGGACAGCGAGGCGATCGCCCAGCCGGTCTCGCCTGTTGCCGACGAGGTCGCCGGCTATGACATGCTGTATTCGTCGGGCACCACAGGGCGGCCCAAGGGCATCAAGAAGCCATTCGAGGGCAAGCCGATCGACTGGCCCAACCCGCTCCTGATGACGCTGTGCGCCGATATGTGCGGCATGGGTCCGGACAGCCTCTATCTGTCGCCGGCGCCGCTCTATCACGCGGCTCCCTTGCGCTTCAACATGATGGCGATCACGCTCGGCGGCACCTCCATCATCATGGAGCACTTTGATGCCGAGGAGTTTCTAAGACTGGTCGAGAGGCACAGGGTCACGCAGTCGCAGCTGGTGCCGACCATGTTCGTGCGGATGCTGAAACTGCCCGAGGAGGTGCGCCGCCACTACGACATCTCGTCGCTGAAGGGCGCGATCCACGCCGCGGCGCCCTGTCCGGTCGATGTGAAGGCAAGGATGATCGATTGGTGGGGACCGATCCTGATCGAATATTATGCGGGCTCCGAAGGCAATGGCGTCACGGTCTGCTCGTCGCAGCAATGGCTCACCCACCGCGGCAGCGTCGGCCGCGCCGTGGTCGGCAAGGTCAAGATTCTGGACGAGACCGATGCGGAGGTGCCGACCGGCGAGATCGGCACGGTGTACTTTGCCGACGCGCCCGTCTTCACTTATCACAATGATCCGGAGAAGACGAAACGCGCGTACAACGCAAAGGGCTGGTCGACGCTCGGCGACGTCGGCTATCTCGATGCGGACGGCTTTCTCTACCTCACCGACCGAAAATCCTACATGATCATCTCGGGCGGCGTGAACATCTATCCGCAGGAGACCGAGGACGTCCTGATCAACCATCCCGATGTCGCCGACGTTGCAGTGTTCGGCGTCCCCAATGAGGAGATGGGCGAAGAGGTCAAGGCGGTGGTGCAGCCGCACAATATGGCGCGCGCCGGCGCGGCGCTGGAATCCGAGTTGATCCTTTACTGCAAAAAACATCTGTCGCCGCTCAAATGCCCGCGCTCGGTCGATTTTGAGGCCGAGCTGCCGCGCACGCCCACAGGCAAGCTCGTCAAGCGGCATCTGCGCGACCGCTATTGGCCGAAGCCGGCGCGGGCGTAGCTCGCCGCGGACACCAATCAGGCCGCGCCGCTGATGACATGGGCGCGGATCGGGGCGCTGACGGGGCCGGAGCCGAACCGCTCGGCGATCCTAGCCGCTGCCGCTGCGGTCGCCCGCTCGAGGCCCGCTGAATCGCGCCCCTCGATTTCACTGCGCAGCGGCGAGCCCTGGCATGTTCCGATGGCGACATCCCTTGGCGATGCGGCGGTGGCGACGTGATCGAGCGTCTGGCGGTTTCAGGATAGTGCCATCTGTCGGCAAGTCATCAGTGCAGGTCCGCGCTCCCGCCGCAGGATGCTCGCGCACTCACCTCGCCGGCCACGACACGGGATGGGACGGGATGGAGAGCAAGTTGTGAGGCCGGGGAAGTCGTGACTATGCTCCGGCCAGTCGCGTCAAAAACTTTTGCTTGAAGGAAATCAGCCGCCGTGTCGATCACAGCACCTCCGTCCCTCGCCGACATTCCGCTGCCGCCGACGATCCGCTCACGCTACGTCGAGGGCATCAATGGACTCACCATGCACGTGCTCGAATCAGGTTTCGAGACCCGCGGCCGGCCCTGCGTGCTGTTGCTGCACGGCTTTCCCGAACTCGCCTATAGCTGGCGCAAGGTGATGCCGGCGCTCGGCGAGGCCGGCTATCACGTGATCGCGCCGGATCAGCGCGGCTACGGCCGCACGGTCGGCTGGGAGGCCGCCTATGACGGCGACCTCGCTCCGTTCCGCCTCATCAATCTGGTGCGTGACGCGCTCGGGCTTGTCCACGCGTTCGGCTATCGCAGCGTCGCCGCGGTGATCGGGCACGATTTCGGCAGTCCGGTCGCGGCCTGGTGCGCGCTCGTCAGGCCGGACGTGTTTCGCTCGGTCGTGATGATGAGTGCGCCGTTCGCCGGACCGCCACCGCTGCCCTTCGACACGGCCGATGCACCCGCAAGGCCGAAGGGAGAGGATCCCGTGCACCGCGAGCTTGCGAGGCTGGCGCGGCCGCGCAAGCATTATCAATGGTACTATTCGACACGCACAGCGGATGGCGACGTGCATCACGCACGCCAGGGCGTGCACGATTTCCTACGCGCCTACTATCACCACAAGAGTGCCGACTGGAAGCAGAACCAGCCGTATCCACTTGCATCATGGTCGGCGGGCGAACTCGCAAAACTACCGACCTATTATGTGATGGATCTCGCGAAAACCATGGCGGAGACGGTAGCGGAGGAGATGCCCGATGCGGCGGCGATCACAGCCAACCAATGGCTGCCCGATCGCGAGCTTTCCTTCTACGCCGCCGAATATGAACGGACCGGTTTTCAGGGCGGCCTGCAATGGTATCGCTGCGGCACGTCAGGCGCATTCGACGCCGAGCTTCAAACCTGGTCCGGCCGCGCGATCGACGTCCCCTCCGCGTTCATCTCGGGGCGGCAGGACTGGGGCACCTATCAACGGCCCGGCGTGTTCGAGGCAATGCAGACGAAGGCCTGTACACGGATGGTGCTTTGCGAACTGATCGATGGCGCGGGGCATTGGGTGCAGCAGGAACGGGGCGCGGAAGTCGGCCGGCTGCTTATGCAATTCCTGGGGATGGTCGCAGAACCCGCGCGATGATCTGTCTCGCTGCAATTCAAGCAGATTCACAAGGCCGCGTAACCTTTCGAAGGAACTTTCGAACGCCGGCTGTGTTTGCCTGAGCACTTTTGGCATCCGAGATTGGAGAACTTTATGGAAAAGAAGATCGCCGGCGTTTTGGGAGCGGTGGCGGCGCTCAGCACCCTGACCGCCGCGCAGGCCGCACCGACCGACGTGTTGCGGGCCAATTCCTACGCCGAGTTGTTGAACCCGATCCCGGATGCGACGGCGCAGCTGAAGGCGCTCGATGAGCGGACGCCCTCACAGGCGGCCGGACAAGAGAAGACTTTGCAACTGGCTTATCATCACCACCATCACCATCATCATCACCGCGCCTATTTCCGCAGGCCGGTCATCGTGGTGCCACACCGCCACTATCATCACCACCATCACCATCACCATCATGATCGCTATTGAGGGCGGTGATTCGGGTCAGGCAAAGACTCCGAGGCGATGCTTCGGAGTCTTTCCGCTTGCGTGCTCGATACGACGCTGCGGTGGAACCAGTGTCATTCCGTGAACGTCTCAACGCTCGTGATTTGGCTGCCTCATTCACATCCCGTTCAGCGGGATTGCCTGAGAATGCGAGGCTAACAAGGCATGCGACTGCACCCTAGGGGGTGCCGAATGCTTGGAGGAGAGGATTATGGACAAGAAACTTGCGGGACTCCTGGGCGCAGTGGCAACGCTCGGCGCGATGCATGCGGCGCAAGCAGGAGCATCGCCGATCGATGTCCTGCAGGCGAATTCCTTTGCCGAGTTGCTGGCGCCGATCCCGAACGCCTCAGCACAGCTGAAGGCGCTTGACGAACACCAGGCCTCACAGCCGACTGAGGCCAAGGTAGAACTCGCGCAGTACTATGTGCCGTACTACCATCACCACCATCACCATCATCATCATCACGCGTTCTATCCGAGATATTATGGCGGTGAGGTCGTGGTCGTGCCGCGCTACCGCCGCTACTATCATCACCACCACCATCATCACCATCACCATCACCACGGCTTCTATCGCTATTATTGAGGTCGCGGCGCTCTTGCTGATGCAGGCAACGACAAGAACTCCGGCGCGCGGGCGCCGGAGTTCTCTTTCTTTATGCTGAGAGCGCCTCAGCCTTGCCGCGCCTTGTCCTTGGCCGCGCGATGCAAATGGCGATAGGTGCCGTCGAACACGGTGTCGGTCGCGGAGACCCATTCGGTCTCCGCCGACAGCGTCGGCCGGGCGGCATGAATGCGCCGCGCCTGCAGTTCGCGCTCGGCGGCCTCCTCCTCGCCCATCGGCTCGAGCTCGAACTGCGCTTCCTCGGGGATCACGATCACCTGCGCAAACGGCTCGCCGTGCCGGAAGATGTGCGTGCGCCCCTCGTCCGGCGACTTGAACACGCAGAAGAACAGCATCGGCCACCAGTTCCGGATCAGCGCCGGCACCGCGACCGGCACGGTGCCGGTGCGGTCGGCGTAGAACCGCGGATGCGGTTCGGTCCTGATCGCAAATCCCTTTTCGACCTTGAGGTCGAGCAGGAGCTGGTAGGTGTAGAAATTGTCGCCGAAATTGCGGAATGGCGGCCATTGCACGCCGCCGTCGGGCGGATCGCCCCAGTCGCCTGACAGGACCAGGCGTCCGTCCGTGGTCGTGACATGCAGCTCGTTGTCGTAGGGGTAAAACAGCTCGATGCCGTATTGCGCGCCTTCAGAGAAGGGCACGCAATGCCAGACCTGCTCATGCGATCCGCTGGTGCGCGGCTCGCGCGTGCCCGCCCAGCCCGGGATTTCGAGCCGGGTCCGGCGCGGCGCCAGCCGTGGATCGTTGAGGCGATATTTGACTTTGTGCATGAAAACTCCGCATCGACGGGCGCGCGCATTGATCCCCACGCGTGGATTGGGTCTTCCGAAAGATCAGGCTCGAACGCAAGCGAAAGCGCAACGGCGATCCAACCTCGCGCTTCGGCAAACCCAAACCGAGATTCCTGCATTCGGTTCCCAATGTTGCCGCATAAAGTCCTCAAGCGTGCGCAAAGCACGGTTTGACCCGACGCAGTCCAATCACTATAAAACTTAGAAACATTCTAAAAAATCACACAATCCGGGGCCCTGATGAAGAATTTCGCGGACTTGAGCGAGCGCGAAGTGCTGGCGATCGCGATCGCGGCGGAAGAGGAAGACAGCCGAATCTACGCCAGCTTCGCGGAAGATCTCGCGGAGCGCTACCCGGACTCGGCAAAACTGTTCGAGCAGATGGCCGAGGAGGAGAAGAGCCACCGGCACATGCTGCTGGAGATGTATGAAAAGCGCTTTGGCCCCAACCTGCCGCCGATCCGCCGTGAAGACGTCAAGGGATTCTTTCGCCGCCGCCCGATCTGGCTGACCAAGAACCTGTCGCTCGATACCATCCGCCGCGAAGTCGGGACCATGGAATTCCAGGCCGAGCGCTTCTACACCAAGGCCGCCGAACAGGCCAAGGATGTCGGCATGCGGCGGCTGCTCGTCGACCTCGCCGAGGCCGAGCGCGGCCATGAGCGATTTGCCGCCGACCTGACCGACAAGATTCTCAAACCGGACGTGCGCGCCGCCGAAGACGAGACGCGGCGGCGCATCTTCGTGCTGCAATATGTCCAGCCCGGTCTCGCCGGCCTGATGGATGGCTCGGTGTCGACGCTCGCACCGCTGTTCGCCGCGGCCTTCGCGACCCATCAGAACTGGCAGACGTTTCTGGTCGGGCTTGCCGCCTCGATCGGCGCCGGCATCAGCATGGGCTTTGCCGAGGCGCTGTCCGACGACGGATCGCTCACCGGGCGCGGATCGCCATGGCTGCGCGGGCTGACCTGCGGGCTGATGACCACCGTCGGCGGCCTCGGCCACACCGCGCCCTATCTCGTGCCTGACTCCTGGGCCAATGCATTCTGGATCGCGACCGCGATTGCCGGCATCGTCGTGTTCTTCGAATTGTGGGCGATCGCCTATATCCGCGCGCGCTACATGGACACGCCGTTCCTGCAGGCCGTGTTCCAGATCGTGCTGGGCGGCGTCATCGTGCTCGGGGTCGGAATATTGATCGGCGCCGCCTGAAGCGGCCGGCACGACGGTTTCGTCGTGCAGCAATCGCCATCAAGCGCTCTTGCAACCCAAGGCTAAACTCTTCAACATCGCATTCGTTCTTGTCACAAAAGATGTGGGAGTACGCCTTGGGTCAGTCGACATGGAGTTTCAAGACCGCGGTGGACTTGTCGGCCGCGCTGAGGGCCAAAGAGATTTCCGCCGTCGAGCTCGCGCAGGATGCGATCGGCCGGATCGAACGGCATGACGACAAGATCAATGCGATCTGCGTGCGCGATTTCGAGCGCGCGCTCGCGGCTGCACGCGATGCCGACGCGGCGCTTGCGCGCGGCGAGACCAAGCCGCTGCTCGGCATTCCGCTGACGGTGAAGGAATCCTACAACATCGCCGGCCTGCCGACGACCTGGGGCATTCCGGCGCAAAAGGATTTTGTCGCCGCCGAAGACGCCTTGCCGGTGACGCGGGTCAAGGACGCCGGCGGCGTCGTTCTCGGCAAGACCAATGTGCCGCTCGGGCTCGGCGACTGGCAGAGCTACAACGAGATCTACGGCGTCACCAAGAACCCCTTCGACCTCGGCCGCACGCCCGGCGGATCGTCGGGAGGCTCGTCGGCAGCGCTCGCCGCGGGCTATGGCCCGCTGTCGCTCGGCTCCGATATCGGCGGCTCGCTGCGCGTGCCGGCGTTTCATTGCGGCGTCTATGCCCACAAGCCGACCTTCGCGCTGGCGCCGTCCCGCGGCCACACGCCGCCGCCGTTCCAGCCGCTGCCGCTCGACCGCGACCTTGCCGTGATCGGGCCGATGGCGCGTTCGGCCGCCGATCTGTCGCTGCTGCTCGACGTCATCGCCGGCCCCGACCCGCTCGAAGGAGGCAAGGCCTATCGGCTCGAGCTGCGCCCGCCGCGCCATCACGCCTTGAAGGATTTTCGCGTGCTGGTGATCGACAGCGATCCTCTGCTGCCGACCGACAAGTCCGTGCGCGGCGCAATCGAGAAGCTGGCCACGGATCTCGGCAAGGCCGGCGTGACGACCGCGCGGGAAAGCCCGCTGCTACCCGACTTCACGGCCTCGAGCCGGCTATACATGCGCATGCTGATGTCGTTCCTGGGCGCCAACTTTCCGCCCGAGGTCTACGAGGGCGCGCAGGGCGGAGCTGCAAAACTCTCGCCCGAGGATCGCAGTCTTGCCGCCGAGCGGCTGCGCGGCATCGTGCTCAGCCATCGCGACTGGGTGATCGCCGAAGGCGGCCGCGCCCATCTGCGGGCGCAGTGGCGCAAGCTGTTCGAGAGCTTTGACGCCGTGATCTGCCCGATCATGCCGACGCCGGCCTATCCGCATGATCACTCGCCGGAGCAGGAGAAGCGCAGGATCAGGATCGACGAGACCGATCACGTCTATGCCGACCAGCTCGCCTGGCCCGGGGTGGCGACGCTTCCCGGCCTGCCGGCCACCGCCATTCCGCTCGGCCTCTCGGCGGAGGGCTTACCGGTCGGTGTGCAGATCGTCGGGCCGTTTCTCGAAGACCGCACGCCGCTGCAGCTCGCCGAACTGATCGAGCGTGAGTTTGGCGGCTTCGTGCCGCCGCCGATGTTCGCGGATTGATCCCGTCGTCGTCCCGGCCTTGTGCGCAATTGCGCACTGGAGCCGGGACCCATACCGCGGAATCTCTCGGCGGCGTCGTGCTGCCGGTCGTCGCAACAACGAAGGTCAGGAGTTATGGGTCCCGGCTCTGCGCTCGCCGGTCGAGCGGCTAAACGCCGCCCGGGCTCGCTTGGTCGGGACGACGGAACTCAGAACACGATCACGCTGCGCACGGTCTTGCCGGCCTTCATGCTGGCAAAGCCCTCGTTGATCTCGGAAAGCTTCAGCTTGGCCGAGATCCAGTCCTCCAGATGCAGCTTGCCGCGCAGATAGAACTCGATCAGCCGCGGCATGTCGACGCGGAAATGATTCGAGCCCATCGACGAGCCCTGAATCCGCCGTTCCCGCAGAAAATCAAACCCGTGCAGCTCGATCTTCTGCCCGAACGGAATCATGCCGACGATGGTCGCGGTGCCGCCGGGCGCCAGCATCGCAAAAGCCTGTTCGGCGGTTTCCTTGCGGCCCAGCACCTCGAAGGCGTGGTGCACGCCGCCCTTGGTGAGCTCGCGCACCTGCTGCACCACGTCGCCGTTCGCCGGATCGATGATGTCGGTGGCCCCGAGTTTGGTCGCAAGCTGCAGCTTGGCGGGATTGGTGTCGATGGCGATGACGCGGCCGGCACCGGCGATTTCGGCGCCGCTGATCGCGGCCATGCCGACGCCGCCGCAGCCGATCACGGCGACCGTTTCGCCCGGTGCGACTCTGGCCGTGTTCGCGACCGCGCCGTAGCCGGTGATGACGCCGCAGCCGATCAGCGCGGCGAGATCGAGCGGCATGTCCGGCCTGATCTTGACGATGGCGTTCTCGTGCACCAGCATCTGCTCGGCGAACGAGGAGAGGTTGAGAAACTGATTGAGCTTTTCCTCGCGCGCCCATGACAGGCGGTTGGAGACGCCGGGCAGCATCTTCACCGTGGTGTCGGTGCACAGCACGGGACGCCCGGTGGTGCAGTTCTCGCAGGTGCCACAGAACACCGACAGACAGGTCACGACGTGATCACCCGGCTTCACATAGGTGACGTCGGAGCCGACCTGTTCGACCACGCCGGCCGATTCATGGCCAAGCACGGCCGGCAGCGGATGCGGATAGAGCCCTTCCATGAAATGCAGGTCAGAATGGCAGAGGCCCGCGACCGCGGTGCGGATCAGGACCTCGCGCGGACCAGGTTTCTGCAGCGACACGTCCTCGATGACGAGCGGCTTGTTGACTTCCATCAGGACGGCGGCCTTCATCGGCGTTTCCTCGTTCGTTATGGATTTGGACGTTTTTCGTTGAACGTGCGTGGCCGAGGAGCCTACGCCGCATCGATCCGTTCGCCAACCGGACAATCATGACCGCGCTTGCGGCATGCGGCAGCAAGCTTGGGTGTTGCGTCCATGTTGTTTCCCATCCCGTCTTGCCGACTTACATGATGTGGATCATGCTGCCAAATCGGCGGCCAATGCAGCCGTCCATTTTCGGGAGGGCACCATCCCATGGCGGAGCTTGCTCGCATCTTCGGCGCCGAGATGTCGCCCTACTCGGTCAAGGTCCGCTCCTATTTTCGCTACAAGGAAATTCCGCATCGATGGATCCTGCGCAACGCCGACGCCCAGGCGGACTACGAGACATTCGCAAAGCTGCCCATCATCCCGCTGGTGGTGACGCCCGAGGGCGTCGGCCTCCAGGACTCCACCCCGATCATCGACAAAATCGACGAACTCCATCCGGAGCCATGGATTCACCCGGCCGACGCGGTGGCCCGCTTTGTGTCCATCCTGATCGAGGAGTTCGGCGACGAGTGGGGCAACAAATGGATGTTTCACTTCCGCTGGACGCGCGAGGTCGACCAGATCGCCTCCGCCGGCCGCATCGCGCGCATGCGCGCCCCCAACGCGAGCGAGGAGGAGCATGCTCACCTCGTCGCACAGGTGCGCAAGCGCATGGTCGGGCGGGTCTGGTTCGTCGGCTCGAACGAGCTGACCTCCTCGCAGATCGAAAGCGGATTTCGCGCGATGCTCGCGCTGCTCGAGCGCCATCTCGACGGCCGGCCCTATCTGTTCGGCGGGCGACCGGCCTATGGCGATTTCGCACTGTGGGGCCAGATCTACCAATTA
>Ga0207699_10000617_pt1 | contig 17321 bp, 15 predicted proteins | sample LARL51metaG_FD_184344 | JGI IMG/M metagenome (GOLD analysis project Ga0207699, IMG submission 184344) | Corn, switchgrass and miscanthus rhizosphere microbial communities from Kellogg Biological Station, Michigan, USA - LAR L5-1 metaG... | ecosystem: Host-associated > Plants > Roots >...
AAGCTTCCCCCCCCTGTGCCCCATAGTTCGCAGGAAGTCACGATAGGCAGTTGGCAGCGTCAGTCCGACTCGCTGCTCCAGTTCGGAGATTTCCTCCTCGGTACAGCCAACAATCTCTTGTGGCTGTGCAATCTTCGTTCGCACTAGGAGATTAACGACTTCATCCGTTTTCATCGAAGCCAGACGAATCGTACCTCAGCGGTAGGTCGGCGTCACCGCCAACTGTTGTAACATCGCGTTACGCTCAAAATGCCCCCGGCAGGGGTTTTGAGTTACGCATGGGCCAAAGGCCCACCGATGGGGATGAAAGTGCGTGTTTCTAAGCTTTATTGATTCCAAACGGGTTATGGCGCGACTTTCGACGGAGTGAAATCACCCGATTTTGTCGTCCCTACGGGCGTCGTTGAGTTGTGGTCACTATCGAACAGTTTTATTCCAAGGGATGAGGCTAAGGTTTGGAGAGGTCATTTCAGAGGCAAAATGGCAGTCAACCAATCAACCAACGTTGACGCACGGGATTGTGCGACTCAGTCGATGAGTACACTCGCCGCACACGCCGCAGAACAGGCGCGGGAGATGCTGCACGCAGGAGTGACCGGAGACGAAATCCTCACGATGCTCGTGAACGCAGCAGAAGAAGTCGCTGGGCGGGGTAGTGCGGTCTGCTCAATCCTTGTGCTGGATAAAGACGGTCTATTGCGTAATGCCGCTTCGCCCAATCTTCCTGCCGATTACCTAGCGGCTATTGATCGACTGAAGCCGGACCCTGGCGTAGGCACTTGTTCGGCAGCAGCAGCGACCGGATTGGTAGTTGTGACCTGCGATTTCCAAGCGGATGATAAGTGGGCGGAACTTCGCCATTTGCCGCTGTCGCTTGGGTTTTATGGCGCGTGGAGCATGCCGATCAAAACTGCGGATGGCACAGTCCTCGGGACACTCGGAACCTATTTTAGGGAACGCCGTTCTCCGACGCCGGAAGAACTCAAGAGCGTAGCGGTGCTGGCCGCTGCAGCGGGCCTAGTTCTTGCGGGACAAGCCAAGCGCACGTAACAGCAAAAGATCGCCGCGGTTCATTCTTCCCTCAAGAAGATCATTGATTTCTCGGTGGTGAAAAATCGCAATAGCGCTCATTGGGACGCTATAAGGATTTTCTCATCGCTGCTTTGAGACCCTTCGATTCACGGGTCGTGCTCATCAGTTTTGGTAAGAGCTTTTCTGTGCTCCTGTTGGATAATCACAGCCCAGAACATTAAAGGAAACTCGGTATTCTTGAGCCTAGACGGTATCAGAATAGTCGCGGAGCAAAATCCTTCAGGTCGCGGGCGCCAGGTCTGCCATTCATGGTCCGTTCCCGGTGATTCATAGAAGACTTGCTGGATGTTTGCTTCCAGTAAGGACGCGTGCAGTCTTTGGAGTCCACCGCGCATTCTCTCTGGCTCATTCGTCCCTACGCCAAGCCAAAGCAAATGCACTTTCTTGGCGAAGGCTGCCGGATCAGCGAACACTCCGTTGTAGTCGGTCTTGGGATCCAGTTTACGATTTCCGAGAACGAGCATCCCGCCCGCTCCACTAAAACCGCCGATGTAGTGATGAAATTCAAGCCAGGAGACATGCTCCCGCCCACGGTGATGGAAGCCGTGACCGGGCAGGCCATAGAGCTCCCCGACGTAGAGCGCCTTGTCCATCTGCAATTCCGGCGCTTCGTTGATTGCCCGATTTGCAACACGCATATCGGAGAATTTCAGGAAGCGCGCGAGAGAGATCGAAGGTGACGGTATCAAGGAAGTGATCGTGTTTCATTCTTCGCCAAAATCAATCCGCTCGTACCAGAAGGACGTTCCTTTCTTGATGGTCGGCGATCCGAAGAAAGCCTTTTACAAGGACTTCGGGGTCGAAACCTCGCTCGGCTTCATGAGCCTCAAGGCCCTGGGGGCCGCGATGCGCGGAATAGCGCGTGGCCATTTCGGCCTGCGACTTGCCGGGGGGCCCCTTGGGTTGCCGGCTGACTTCTTGATTGCGCCGTCCGGACGGATCAACGCGGTGAAATACGGCGGTAACGCCTACGACCAGTGGTCCGTCGATGAGCTGCTCAACCTCGCGAAGAGCGTCGCCGCCCACGTTCCCGAGCATTCCTAAGGTGACCGCTAAGTGATTGGATTCTCTAGGTAGGAATTTCTTAAAAGGGCATTGCTCTACCAACCGAGCTACGCGCCCACAATCTTTTAAGGTAAGACACCGATTGGCGCCGAAACAGCCTCATCAAACACGCAGATCCACTCCCGAATACCGCCGGCATGCTTCAACCAACTTCTCCTGCAAAGCAACTTCGTGCGTCGCGCCTTTCGGAGTCCTCTGTCGCAAATGATAGAAATATCCTCCCGTCACCTTCGCCGCCGCATCCTCACTCGCCGCCAGCCACACCTGCGTGCGATGCCCTTGATCCAGATCATCCGTCGCGCTAGGGCCTCCCATCTTGGTTGCCACCCAACCCGGTTCGACGGCATTCGACAAAACATCTGGCCACAGCCGCGCAACCGCGAACGCCAGCAAGACGTCATGGAATTTGGTATCCGAGTACGCCTGTTGTCCCTGCCACGATCGCTGCTCCCATGTCAGATCCTTCAGGCTGGAATCTCCACTCTGATGGAGCCCAGAACTTAAGTAGACCAATCGCTTCGGCCTCTGCATCAGCGCAGTAAGAATGTAAGGAGCAAGCGTATTGACGGCGAATACATGCGGCAGCCTGTCTTCCGTCACCGTCCTCCGCGACTCGCGATACCCAACTGCCGCATTGTGAATCACCGCATCGAAAACGCCGAGCGCGTTCACCTGCTCGGCGATTTTGCGCGTCTGCCGGATGCTTGCCAAGTCACCGACTACAACCGCTTCAGTCCCCGGAACAGCCTCTTTTGCCTCCGCACCTCGCTTTTCGTTTCGCGCATGGATCACCACTTCGTGACCCTGCTCGATCAAAAGCTGCGCCGCCATCTTGCCCAGTCCATCCGATGAACCTGTAACAAAAACACGCGCCATAAGAATCCCCGCCTCCATCCAGTGGTCAGTTGCCAGTGATCAGTAACCCGCACATTCCTCTGACCACTGGCCACTGATCACCCGACGCTTTGATGCGTGATGGTGGCTCGTAGCTTCAAGAAGTCAGACACCTCTCCAAGCGGTTGATACAATCATTCCGATTTTTCGCGGAGGTCTCAACCCATGCGCCGCTTCCTGTTCTCAATTTCGCTGGCATGCTGCCTCTGCTGTTCGTCTTTCGCCCAACTCGACGACATTCTTAAAAAAGCGGATGCTGCCCTCGAACACCGCGACACCTCCGGCCTCAGCGACGACAAAATCATCGCCGGACTGAAACAAGCTCTGCAAGTGAGCACGTCCAAGGCCGTGGCCCTTACAGGCAAGCCAGATGGTTTTCTTAAGAACGAGGCTATCAAGATTGTTCTTCCTCCCAAGCTCGAGTCTGTAGGCCGCGGCTTGCGAATGTTTGGAATGGGCAGCAAGGTCGACGAACTTGAAGTGGGCATGAATCGTGCTGCCGAGCAGGCGACGCCTCAAGCCAAACAAATTTTCCTTGCAGCACTCAAAAAGATGTCATTCGATGACGCCCGCCATATCCTGACCGGAAACGACACCGCTGCCACCGAATACTTCAAGCGCACGAGTTCCGACGATCTGACTACGGCCTTTTCCCCGATCGTGCATCAATCCATGCAAAAGATAGGCGTCATGCAGCAATACGATCGAGTCATCAAAGATTCGCCGGGCGGAAATTTCCTCGCCAGCCAATTCGATCTGGATAAGTATGTCGTAGGCAAAACCCTGGATGGACTCTTTCACATGCTCGGAGAAGAAGAAAAGAAGATACGCAAGAATCCCGCCGCACAGACAACCGCGCTATTGAAAGAGGTCTTTGGCAGAAAATAGGCGAAACCATCCACCGATATCTGACCAAACACGTAGCCACGGATTAACAAGGATTCCACGGACAAATCCTTCAATTGGTTAGATGTAATCCGTGTGAATCCGCGTAAATCCGTGGCAAAAAAGTTTGCGCAAGGCCCCGCTAATGTGTAGGGGCCTCAGTCCCCTGTCACTGCAGCACGCCGTAAATTTCCAGCATATTGTCTGAGGCAGCCAGCACCCGGCCTTCAGCAATAACCGGTGTCGCAAATCCGATTCCCGTGCCCATTCCATCACGGCCGCCGTTCATGTTGCTGTTCCACAGTTCCTTGGAAATATCCGTGGCGTCGTAAGCATGCAGAATGCCCTGCCCTGCCGCGGACTTTTCGTAGGCCCAGACAATTCCACTCTCGTTGCCGCTCGCCGAGACCACCGTGTTGCCTCCTCGCAACCCATAGGATGAAGGAGCGGTCGACACGGGGGTTGGATTCAGCAACCCATTCTGAAATTGATACTGCTTCAATTGCGTATTTGAAGCAGCAGCATAAAGATTCCCGTTCCAATAAGAAGGATTTCCATACAAGCGATTCCAGCTTGGACCTTCCGCCACATCGCTGGTAATCGCATCCGAGCAGGTGTTTGCGCCAACCATAAATTCCTGCGGAATCTGATTGTCTCCCCCGGCGTTGAACTTTCCCAACGTGTCTGTATTCACTAGAAACAATCGCCCCTCTTTGCTATACGCCGCTGCCAGCTTCCGTCCATTCGTGATATCGGTAGGCAGCAGCGCAACGCCTCCCGAGCCCAGCTCCAGATCGTGCAGATCAATGCAAGCCGCATTGGACGGTGTGAACGAGTCCAGTATCTGAAAGCTGTTCCCGCTTAGCTTCAGTTTCAATAAACTGTCGCCGTAGTTATTTCCCCCACTGTTGGCATTGAAGCTGCCGTCCGCTGCATTCAGATAAATATCCCCGTCAGCATCCACGGCCGGGGCTGCACCTCCCTGCCAGAATGCTCCGCCCCCGCCGTAGTCGGAAGGTCCACTCGCCGCGTCCGTCGATTGAGCCTGCGTCGTGGGATTAAACACCGCAATTTGTTGCAGCGTTGAAGGATCGAATGCCATCAACCATCCGTGATAGACCCCCCAGTCCGAGAATGATCCCCACGCTACCAGGATTGCCCCATTTACCTCCGTCAGCCCAGCACGCTGGTTTTGATTCGACGGATCAAATGCAATCTGTCCATTAACACTTCCCTTGCCGTCGCCGGGCACGCTGGCCGTGACCTGCACGCTGCCCGGACCAACATCCTTTCCGGTTCGCACGTCTACCGCCCGCAGCCATTGCTCGGGCACGCCGTTGCGGGCAATCGCTGTTACGAAGTATAGGACTCCGGTCGTGGCATCAATGTACGGAGTACCTGTAATTCCTACTTCACCACCAAGCGTCGTGCGGCCTCCGAAATTGTCCGCCATGGTGGTGACTCCGCTGGACGGATCGACGTAGTGTCGTTCCCACAGTGACCCGCCTCCGGGATTTTTCGCATCGACGGCATACACACTGTCGTGCTCCGTCGCTACGATGACGACGTCGTGTGTCGAACCATCGCCGATATCCAAACTCGAAAGGAAGAGCGGTTGCGCTATTACGAGCCCGTCCGCCTGAAAACTTCCAATTCGCCCGAACTGGTTTACATTCACATTGGCGGTCGTAAGTGTCGTTTCGGACCCGTAGAGCCCGTTCTCCGAGGGATCCCCCTTCCACATCAAAACGCCTTTGAAATTGGCATCGGATTTCTTGTCCACCGGAACGGACTGCTGCATTCCCTGGCAACTTAAAACGAATAGAGCGATGAGCGATAAGACAGCCGAATGTGTAAGCCGCCGCAGGGGACTCTTGTCCATGACAACTCCGTCTCGCGTGATTTAGAGCGGAGCTTCGATGTAGGGCAACTGCCGGATGGTTGTCCCAAAGCCTAGACATATCGCCTGAGATCAGCACGCGGAGTCGGTTTACGGGCCATCTGCGGAAAGCCCGGGGCTCCGTAAATCCGCATAATTCCAGTTCGTTCGCGAATATTCCTGAAGCTGTATGGCAGAACTTCTTGGCTCGTCGCTGGTACATTTCAGACTTAGAACTTTCCAGTACGCGCGAATGAAATTTCTGGTACGTGGAATACGGTGTTTCTGGTATTCTCAGCAGAACTCTTAGCCTCTCAGCTCCGGCGTGGAATTCCCAGTCCAACTTTGTGTTTGGATATCTCCCCGTCATTTTTGGGCTGCAAGGGCGCTTTAGAGGCGGCAACTGGCTATTCTTGCGGTCGTTCCTGCGTTCCCGCTCACGCGTACGGATAGTTCCGCGCTCGGCTAGCTGCCAGCAAGTCGCAAGCAAATAAAAACATTCGGAGAAATGTTGTATGCACAAGTCTGCCCTGTTCTTATGCATCCTGGTCCTGCTGATCCCCGCAGCGTGGGCCGGAGTCAATGTAAGTTCCCCCAGCAGCGGCTCTACCGTTCAGTCCCCAGTTCATTTCAGTGCCACCGCAGGCGGCACATCTTGTTCGTCAGGTGTCGCATCGATGGGCATCTACACAGCCCCTGGCGTACTTGCTTACGTCGTCAACGGCACGAAACTCAGCACCGATCTCTCGCTTGGCCCCGGAACCTACAACGCCACAATCCAGCAATGGGACAAGTGTGGTGGCGCGTCTAAAACTCCGATCACGATCAAGGTCCAAAGCAGCGGTGGGAAAACTTTCTATAACCTGCAAGCCAGCAACGGATGGAAAGGCTACGGTGAATTGGCGCCGAAGTACGACATTTGCACCGGGTGTTCCGGCGTCACATGGTCTCTGGACCAAGGCGTGTCCTCTCCTTCTATGGATGGAAAATCCGCGAAGTTCTCGATCGGCGGATCGACTCCCTACTCCGATGTCCTGTGGAACAACCACCTGATCGGCGACGGCACTACCCAAAACATGCCCGACACCGCTCACTCGATTGTTCCTAATGTCCACGACTTCATCTACGACACATACTTCTTTAGTTACGACCTGGACAACTCCGAGAACATCGAGTTCGACGTCGCCCAATTCTTCAACGGCATGGGTTTCATGCTCGGAACGCAGTGTGAAGTAACCAACGGCGGCGTGTGGGATGTTTGGGATCCGGCGAATGGCAAATGGATCAAGACGAGTATCCCTTGCAAGCCGAACAAGAATGACTGGAATCACGTCATCATCCACATGCAGCGGACGTCCGACAACAAAGTGCTTTACAAGTCATTCACCCTTAACGGTGTGAGTCACGACTTGAACTGGGCGTATTCGCGCTTCTCCGTTCCCAGCGGATGGTACGGCATCGTCATCAACTTCCAACTCGACGGCAACTACAAGCAGTGGGACTACAGCGTCTACGTAGACAAGATGAACCTAACCTATTACTGATCATCAGTTCGTCACGCGGGTTCGACGCGGGTGCCCCTCTTCTGGCCGACTCTGCCAGAAGTGGGGATTTTCGCGAAATGCTCCACCAGCGAATACCCCATCACCGATGGCTCGGCGTCATCCCGAACGGAGCCGTAGTTCAGGCGGAGGGAGGGATCTCCCGCATCCAGTTTCCATCCCGGAGCACTTCTTCACTTCACTCCACTCTGCAACTCAGTCCCCTCTTTTCCCCTAAACGTCGTCATCGATCCCTGCATCCAACCGCGGCATGTTCCGCTCTGTGATCGCTTCCCTATTCCTGACAGCGGCGTTCTGTTCTGCGCAGAACTCACAAAATCCCATCTCCTGTGAAGCTTCGAACAACACCAGCGCAAGCCCGCGGTACCGCGCCAGCAAGTCCAACATCGCGCCATCCAACGTAAGCAAGCTTCCGATTCGCTCGCTTCTCTATCAAGGTTCGAACACCCGCATCTTCACGCGCTACATGCCATGGTTCGGCGATCCCAAACACCGCGACGTCGGATATCGTTCCGACGATCGCGAACAGATCAGCCGTCAAGTCGCAGACATGATCAGCCGCGGCATCAACGGAGCCATTGTCGATTGGTACGGCCCCCACTCAGGCGCGAAGAACGAGAGCACCGTCCTGCTCATGAAAGAAGCCGAGCGGCAGAACTTCGAGTTCGCCGTCTCGGAAGACGCCGGCGCGCTCGGAGACTGCGAGAAGCACGGCTGCAATGTAACCGATCAACTCATCCACGACCTGAAATATGCGGCAGAGCACTTCGAAAACTCACCTGCCTATATTCGCTTCGACGATCGTCCAGCAGTCTTTTTCTTTGGCTTGGAAAATAAGTCGATCGACTGGAATCGCGTGCGCCACAGTCTTCCTATGAATCCGCTGTTTTTCTTCCGCAATTCGGGCTCATTTGCCAACCACGATGCGGACGGAGCCTATTCGTGGATCGCTCCTGAAACCGCCAGTTCCTCTGATCCAATGGCGATGCAATATCTTGAGCGCTTCTACTCAAAGGCGCAGCAGTCGGACAAGATCGCGATGGGTTCGGCATACAAAGGTTTCGACGACGCGGAAGCAGGCTGGGGCAAGGGACGCGTGATCGATCAGCGCTGTGGCCAGACCTGGCTCTCGACGTTCGAAGCCGCGGGACGCTTCTATTCCGCGAGCCGTCAGTTACCAGCGTTGATCATTCCAACCTGGAACGATTACGAAGAAGGCACAGAGATAGAAACAGGGATCGACAACTGTGTAGAGGTGAAAGCATCCATCCATGATGGAAAGACACTGGAGTGGAAGATTTCCGGTCACGAAAATACTATCGACCACATCGCTGTTCTGGAGCAGCAATCGTCGGAGTGGAGTGAAGTCGGCAAGTTTCGTCCACAGCAGCATTCTGTGTCACTGCGCGACCTTCATATGTCGGCAGAAACCCAAAACCTCTGCGTAGTGGCAGTTGGCAGACCCTCGATGGTGAACCACTCTTCCGGCCCGATCAAAGTTGATCAAAAATAGTTGAAAAAGCAGGTGCTCTGCTCGCGGTACACCTTGGTAACTTGCCGCTGGGATAGCAACCTTCGAAGATAGCTCGATCTGGGGCGGTTCCTGCGTTTCAGCCTTCTGCAGGAAAGTAAAGAGCTTCACCGTTTCCCACTACAGGAGGACTACCAATGAAGACTAAAATCCTGCTTGCAGGTTTGGTATGCCTGTCGGTTGCAGCCGTGGCACAGCAGTCTAACACTGAGCAAAAACCAGCGAATGCTGATCAACAGATAGTCCGCGAGAGTCCGAGCAAAGCCTCTCCGATTCTTCACGACGGTCCCTCGAAGCCTTCCAACGTGAAACGCGAAAGCCCGAGCAAAGGCACTACGCAGGTGACTGCGGCAGATGTGAATGATGATGGAAAGGCGGACAAGAACATCGGCAGCCAGTCCAGCGGTACGGGGGCAGGCGTGGCGATCAACAATTCCCATTCCAACATCAAGTCGCCACGCGATGCGGCATCGGGACAGGCTAGCGGCAAGGTGAACGTTCAGGACCTTAATGTCATGAAACGTAACGAGTCCCCAGCTCCGGCGGATCCCAAGAAGTAAAGAAGTAACGCTTGGCGGTTCAACTTTTAGTAAACCGCTGACACCATCATTTTCCTGATACGTGGCCCACTCTAAACGTCGCTGCATTTGCGGCGTTTACAGTGGGGACCACCTGTCATGGTTCGATTTCAGCCCTGCACCGCGCTTTGTTCCATGGCGCTTGGAACCGCCGTATTCGCGGCGAATCTCTCCACGCGATTCCCCACCGGGCTCGACTGCTGATTCGCGTAGTAAGCATTCGCGCCGAGAATCACCAGCGCAGTCAACAGCGCAATCCATAAGCCGAGCGTCGTGGCTGCACTGATGTCCCCAGCACTCGCAGGAATCAGCGTCACCAATTTGTTGATCTGATCGGCCACTCCGGTAATTAATTTGTGCAAGCCCACGCCGGTCGATCCGATGTTCGCGGTCGTAATGCCTCCCAAGAACATGGTCAAGTGCGACTGAATCTGCGGCGCCAAAAACTTGCCCAGAACTTTGGCGACGACGGCCCCCAGGAAAACTCCCATGACCATCAGCGGCGCGTAATGATATCGCGTCGCAATCGCCGTTCCTCCCAGCAATAGCAAAACGCCAACGATCAGCGGACCGATGATCACGGCCCGGTTGGCCGGCGAGATATTTCTCCACCTCGGATATTGCTTCCCCAGCAGATCGAACACTGTGATGTACATATACGTCTCCCACGCACCTCACTTCTGCCTGATAGTGTTGTGGAAAAGCCGGGCGTTTCTTTGAGCAAGGAAATAATTGGAGAGGAGGTACGATCGGGTGCCTCGTTCCAAAATCCCATCTTCTGCGTCGTTTTGATTTTACGAAGCGAGAATTGCGAGGTGTGAGAGGTTCTACCCTCTCCTGGGATCAAATAGAATCATCGAGTTAGAGGAAAATCTCAAAGTAATTTACGGCGCCGAATGACTTAGGCACGATCTTGATCCGCAGGGAGTCAGGCCTTGTCGACCGATAAGTCAACTACAGCATCCACAGTATTCCCCGTCTGCATTAAGATATGCACGCTTACGACCAAGCGCTTTCCTCACGTCCGAAAGATGGGCCACACAGGGACCCCTATACGTGTCTGACGTTTTTCCGTGGAGGCAAGTATGAAGCGACCTCTTGGGGCTACTCTCCTTCTCTTTTCGTTGTCAGCTTTGGCCGGCGCCACCAGCGTGAGTATTGGCCTGTCTCCGAATGATGGCAGCGGAGACAATTTCAGTTTTGGGCTTCGGGGTCTAGGGTTCGTCCTTGGTGGCGATGGCGGTGTTCCCTACGACTTTTACAACGTTGAGCACAACTACTTGCCCGGCTCGGTGTTCGGTGGGGAAACGGATACCTTCTTTTCCTCGGGATTTCTGGAAACGAAAACACAGTTTTATACAGTGGACTGGGATCCAGGAACGCTGACCGTCAGCGATTTCACGTTCCCCACTAATGGCAAGCCTTTTACGGTGGCCGTATTGTTGAGCATCACTGCCTCAGGGATCGTCGCCGACACCGGCATGCCCATAAGCGCCAGCGGCAGTGAGCGTGGACACATGAGCTTCGCATACGACCGTGACGCTGGTGCGTACTACGCGGTTGGCGGATTTACTTCCACGCCCGAACCAGGAACCTGGCTACTTTTCGGCTCCGGCTTACTCGGGATCGCAGCAATAGCTCGGAAGCAAATCAGAGTTGGGTGAGTGAGCTTCCACTCTGTTCGTGGGGGAACATAATGTCATGACGGGATAGGCTATACGAATGTGTCATGACAACCAAGTGCAAGAAAACAAGGCTGCGAAAGGGAGGGCAGAGGTCCTTCAACCATTGAACGGCGGTTTGCCGGTTAGATCCCGGTGACGCGTTGAGTTCTAACCTCCAAAAGTGGGTTTGATGGTGTGAGAACTCGCGGGCGATTCCAGGTGCGAAAAGAGTGGTACGTTCCGTCTGTCCCCGTATTTGCCCCCGTATTTTCCCATGATGACAATTACTAAGATTTCGAAGCGACCGCGTTGCAGAGAGTCTTAGATTTGAGGAATAAGAAAGGCCGCCCGTAGGCGGCCTGGTAGATCGTTCCTGCGGTTTAGTCGCCTGCTACTGGTTCGGCCAGCTCCGGTTTCGTCTCTGGCGCGTGTTGCCCGTTGCCGTTACCGTTTGGCTTCGACAGTGCCCCTAGCGGGATGAAGCCATCCTGCGACTGCACCGGCTTCTCTTTCAGGACGACTTCGCGGTACAACGATGCCATGCGGGCGTTGTAGGCTTCGTCGTTCTTTTTTGGGCCGCGGGCTTCTGCGGCTTTCGCGTCGCGGGCGCGCTTCTTCTCTTCCCTGGCGTTCTTGGCGATGCCCAGCTTGTCGAGATCCTGCTGCAGTTCGTTGGTGACGATTTCTTCGCGCAGCTTCAGATACTCGGTGGCGGTTGCCGGCTCGTCCATCTTCACTTTCTTGCCGCCGGCGAAGATCTCGTGACGTCCGTGCTCTTCATACCACTTGGTGAGCGTGGCAGTCATATGCATCTTCTCAATTATGTTGCGCCATCCCACGCCCGTGTTGTAGGCGCAGAAGGAAATCTCGCCTTCCTGCGTGGCGTAAGGAATGATGCACTGCTCGGTGCGGCGGAAGTCGTAGTTGAACAGATCCTGGAACCACATGCCGGCGATGAAGAGGAAGTTCCAGCGGTCGTTCGTACGGCGTTTCATTACGTCGTCGAGCGTGCGGTCCGGACCAACTTTTCCGTAGTCCTTCCCGGTCACGTGATAGTTCTTATCGAACTTGCGTAACAGGTCCATCAGCTTGAAGTGCGTTGGCGACTGATACGGGTCGTAGTTCTTCATCAGGCAGAGCGCCATTCCGACGCCAGTCCAGAATTTCCCGCGCGAAGCGTCGTTGACCTTCGCGATGTCTTTCGCCAACTGATCGCCGTGGAGGAACGCCGTCACAGGAACAGCTTCCTTCGTTTCTTTGTCGATCATGACGGCCATGCCGGTGCCGCAATTCGGATGGCATCCGCAGGAGAGCTGGCCCCAATCGTTGTTGGCGTCCTGAGCGTGCATCAGGTCAGCCCAGTCGCTGAAGGTTCCCATGAAGCTGATGGGGAACCAGTCGCGAGCAGGCTCGCCCAGGCCAGTCTGATTCTTTACGTCGTGCGCGAGGTGGCTCAGCGTGTAACGCTGTGCCTGACGGCGCTCGTCGGTGACGGCTTCGTCGCGTCCGGTGAAGCTGACGGGTTGGAAGCTGAGGAAGCTGATCGTCTTGGGATTGTCGAGCGCGAACTTGATGATGCGTCCGACCTGCTCGTTGTTGATACCGTTCACGATCGTGATGACCGGAACGATTTCGCATCCGGCCTTATGCAGGTTCTCGATGGCCTTCAACTTCACGTCGAACAGGTTGCCGACCATGCGGTGGGCGTTGGCGGCGTTTCCGATTCCGTCGAACTGCAGATATGCGTAGCGCATGCCCGCTTCGACAGCCTGCTGCGCGAATTCGAAACTCTTCGCGAATTCAATTCCGTTCGTGGCGGCCTGGACGGAGTTGTATCCGACCTTGCGGGCGTAGCGCACGGCATCGAGGAAGTAGGGCGACAAAGTCGGCTCACCACCGGAAAACTGCACGCTCATCTGGCGGCGCGGCTTGATGGTGATGGCGTTGTCGAGCATCGTCTTGATTTCTTCCCACGTCAGTTCGTGGACAAAGCCGACCTGGTTAGCGTCCATGAAGCAGGGATCGCACATCATGTTGCAGCGGTTGGTTAGGTCGATGGTGAGCACGGCGCCGCGTCCGTATTTCACCGTGGAGGATCCGTGATGATGCAGGTGCTCGTCATTGTGGGCGCGAATGTCGCGGCCCGGGAACACCTCTTCGAGGTGCTGCGAGAACTGGGTGTCGATCGACATCACGTCTTCGAATCGTCCGTGCTTGGGGCATTCCTTGACCATCAGGATCTTGCCGTCGCGCTCGATGATCTGCGCTTTGATCTCGCCGACCTTCTCGTTCATGAGGACTTCATGAGGAAGGTGGCCATCCAAAATCTGCTGACGGATTTCGGGAACGCACTTGGGGCAAAGGGAATCGGTACTGCGAGGCCAGCCGAGCGGTGGCTTGGACTTCTCGTACGACTTGAGCAACGGCTTGTCGGACCACTTGGGGGTTGGCGACGGATTGGGATTGATGCGGTTGACCCGCTCAAACACAGCCCACGTAGCCTTAGCGGCGGCGACTGCAACCTTCTCAACGTACTTAATCGGCTTGCGCATGATAGCTTTTGGCTCCTCGGCTTTAGCTTTTAGCCAAGCCTTTCGGCTTCGGCTTGTTCTTCATAGGGATAGGCGCTGACCTCTTGCGACTAGTGCTATCCCCTCAACTGCTTTTACTGTTGGCCTTCGCTTCGGATGAACCTGGACTCCATCACCCAAAAACTGTGGCTTTCCCGGGAATGCTTTCAGACCGGACCGCTCTCGACGGTCGCAGCCTACTGCTTACACCTTTCCTGGGTATTGTCTGAACTCTATCCTATTGGAAAGTATGGAAATCACGATGAACATCCCAACGAATGGTGCAAAAACGGGGTTTAGCGGGGATTGGGGGGATTGGATGGGTGTAAGTTATTGAAAGGAAAGGGCAGGAGCAGCGACTTGTTCCGCCGTTCACGTTCTTCCGCCACCATTTGGTACCTGAATGGTTACATCGCCGCAGCGGGCTTCGAGGGTCGGTTCGACGGACAAGAGAGAGGGTCGGAAATGATGAGTCTGAGTTTCCGACACTACCGAACTGAGCGCTGTTTGTTGGAAATCCACTTGTCGGCAGTAAATGTACTTTGCGCCATTTCGGCTGACATACGGGCGAGTTCCTTCAGATAACCGGTGCGCAGATCATAGATCCAGCCGTGTAGTACCGGGCGCGATTCGCCCTGCCACGCTCGCTGAATAATATCGTTCTCTGCAAGATTGTGGACTTGTCGGGTAACGTTGATTTCCGCCAGGCGATCCCATCGACTTTGCGGGTCGGCAATTGAGTCGATCTCACTCTTGTGGACTCCATAAAGATCTTTGAGGTGCTGTAGCCATTTATTGATCGGCCCGAAATCATATTCGGTCATGGCGTGCTTGACGCCGCCGCAGTTGTAGTGTCCACACACGATCACATGCTTCACCTTCAAGACATCCACAGCGTATTGGAGGACGCTGATCATGTTGAAGTCGGTACTCAAAACCATATTGGCGATATTGCGTTGAACAAACAGTTCACCGGGTCCGCTGCCTGTGATCTCCTCGGCGGGAACCCGGGAGTCTGAGCATCCGACCCACAGGAATTCGGGAGCCTGGGTTTCAGCTCGTCTCGTGAAATAGTCGGGCTGAATTTTCAGTTTTCCCTTGACCCATGCCTTGTTTGCCAATAAGAGCCGTTCGTAGGGTTCCATCTTCTCCTCGACTTATTGCTAGCAGCTTTCCCAATTCTTCAAATCGATCTGAATGTTCTTATAGGGCGCCAATTGTCGATAGTCTTCCAGGATTTCCATAATGTCGTGGTCGATGAACAATGCCCGCGTACCATCGATCAGCACATGCGAGTCGTTGGGGAGTTCGCGGAGCTTTCTGCGAAATTCATTCTTGTTGATGAAACTCGCATCCTTGGTGAACTGGAAGAGGTAGTTCAGATCGCTGCTTACCACGGTGATGCCTTCGTGATGATTCGTGCGGATGACGAAGAAAAGCCCGCAGACGAGTCCCACAAACACTCCTGTTAGCAGATCGGTAAATACCACACCGATCACGGTCGTCAGGAACGGAATGAATTGGTCCCAACCCTGCGAATAGACCGAGCGGTAGAGGGAAGGCTTGGTGAGCTTGTACCCCACTACGATGAGGATCGTTGCAAGACTGGCTAGCGGCGTCAACCTCAGTATTCCCGGGATGAGGATCGCCGACGCCAGCAACAACACACCATGGATAAAGGCGCTCATCCACGTGCGAGCGCCAGCATTCACACTAGCTGCGGTTCGTACCACTACCGATGTTACGGGGAGACCGCCGATCAATCCCGAGACGACGTTTCCCACTCCTTGGGCAAGCAGTTCCCGTTTAGAGGACGATATGCGTTTGTAGGGATCCAAGCGGTCTGCCGCTTCAAGAGAAAGCAGAGTTTCAAGGCTTCCGACGACAGCGATCGTGACAGCGGCTATCCATACTGACTTATGACTTACCACTGAGAAGTCTGGCAGCGTGAATTGCTGAAAGAAGTCTCTGACACTTCCTGGAACCGGCAAATCGACCAGGTGGTCCGCCGACACCAACTGCACGGACGGGGCAACTTTGCCGAACATCTGATTCAACGCAATTCCCAATGCGACGACGGCTAACGGCCCTGGTACGAGCTGAAAAAGGCGAGATTTTTTAGCGAGATGTTCCCAGAGGAGATAAAGCGCCAGGCCTGCCAGAAAAATAACGAAAGCACCCACGACTGGGCTTGTGATGGCTTTGATAACGTCGCTGAGGGTGTTACTTCCGCCGGCTTCGAGAAACCTGGCGTCGCCCATGAAATCGAGATCGCGGCCCAGGACATGCGGAATTTGCTTCAGAACGATCAGCAAGCCAATACCGGCCAGCATGCCCTTGATCACTGAGTTGGGCACGTAGTCGGCGACTACACCGAGCTTCAGTACACCAAACACTAGCTGCAGCAAGCCCGAGAGGACAACGGCCACTAGAAAGCCTTTGTACGAACCAACGTCGTGAACCGCCGTGAGGATAATTACAGCTAGTCCAGCCGCCGGGCCACTCACACTTACCTGCGATCCAGACAGCACACTCACGACCAGGCCGCCCACGATGCCCGATATAACTCCGGAAAACAACGATGCTCCAGATCCTAAAGCGATGCCGAGGCATAGAGGAAGGGCGACCAGAAAGACGACCAGTCCTGCTGGCCCGTCGTGTTTCAGGAGATTGCTCTTTGTTGCCTCAATCGTTCGACCAGTTTGTGTATCCATAGATAGGTCCTCTCTTCTTCCACACTGGCACGCAACCGTCTTGATCGTTGAGAGGTTCCCAAACAAATGCCCGTTCGGAGTGATTTTCGATTTCGGTCATAGAATCCCCCGGCGAGCGCCAGGTGGAAGGCTATTTTCGGGTAACGCTGATTGACACTGTCATTTCTTTCAGTCTGCCCGCTCCGGGTGCGATTGTTGGCAGTGAGTCTGAGGGGAATCGCTATTTCGCCGGACACTGCCGATCCACGTCCAAATTTGAATCGAAACCGCCTGCCAAGAACCGCTTTCTAAGCCGGTTTTGACCTACGTCAAGGAGATTGCGAAGCGATCTTGTAAGTGGCAAGATTGCTGTTTGAAGTGAGGTGTAGTATGCCGTTGCTGTTCGGAAACGCGGACCTTACAAGTAAGGAGTGGGCCATCACAGCACTTGTTTTCCAAGGATGCACGAATGCACAAATCGCGCAGGAGATCCGAACAACGGAGGATGTGGTCGAGGCTCAACTGCGTAGAATCTTTGAGAAGACAGGTTGCTGGAATCGTACGGAAGTCGCTTTGTGGTATCTGAAGATGGGGGTGGAAAAAGAAAGGCGATTCTACGATCGGCGTGAAGCAGACTGGAAGAATCGTCCCGAGCGTCGGAACGTGGATCGTCGTCATCCCCCCGATCCTTCTCCCAGGGCGAATGAACACCACGACATTAACCTAGATGAGTGAATGTTAGTGACGTTCCAGTGGAAAGATTGGCTGTTGCCACCAAGGTTACGCGCTCATTCAGCCATTTTGAGTAGAGTCGAGAACAGGCGCAGTGGCGTTAGTCTCCCGGTGGCTGTTGACTTGGCTTTCGCTGCGTCGCCTCAGTCCGGTTGGGCTTGACTCTGGTTCCTGTT
>Ga0207699_10000621_pt1 | contig 17248 bp, 15 predicted proteins | sample LARL51metaG_FD_184344 | JGI IMG/M metagenome (GOLD analysis project Ga0207699, IMG submission 184344) | Corn, switchgrass and miscanthus rhizosphere microbial communities from Kellogg Biological Station, Michigan, USA - LAR L5-1 metaG... | ecosystem: Host-associated > Plants > Roots >...
CTCTCTCTCTCTCTCTCTCTCTCTCTCTCTCTCTCTCTCTCTCTCTGGTGGAGATTGATATGTGTAACATTTCAGAGTTGAGATTTCTCTGCTCATCGTTCTGCAAGCAATATCAGAGTGAGGCGAAGTTCTATGTTGACGAGGCGCATTCGTCAGGCATGCGACACCTGATCGTAATCTATGAGAATGGCGGGCACGACGGAGCGAAGGAATTCGCAGTGGGCATTCCCTGGGAGTGGACTGACCGCGATGTCATCGACTTCATCTTATGGGATCTTCCGAACACGCAGTATCCCGTGTGGGAAGTATCGACGCGTGCCTATGGCAGTGCAATGTTGGACAAGTCTGACCGAGGGATGTCCGACGGCTTCGTGAAGAACAACTGGCGTCGATAAAATCGGGTTTGGCCAAATAGAAGCCTGCCCCCGCAGGACTCCGGGCGCCGAAACATCTTGCGGCGTCCTTGCTAGGGCTTTTGGCCAGCTTCAGACCGCTTGCTTCATGCGCTTGGCAATCATCGCGATCGTCGCGCGGCTGCAACCCGTTGCCCTTTGGATGGGCTCCCAGGACTGCCCTACTGCTAACATATTTAGGTTTCAGCTCAACTCAGCAAATTGCTGACCGAGTGTCCATTAATGGGATGGTCCGGCCGTGCTCCGGCCCCGCCGGTGATGGAAACTGGCTTGGGGCAGCGAAGACAATGAGCACGCCATGTCTCAGCAATCCAATTGCGCAATCGCCGTGATCGGCATCGATATCGGCAAGAACTCGTTCCACGTCGTGGGACACGATCAGTGTGGTGCGATCGTGCTCCGGCAGAAATGGTCGTGTGGCCAGATGGAGGCGCGACTTGGAACCTGGCCCCGTGCCTGATCGGCATGGAGGCCTGCGTTGGTGCGCATCATCTCAGCCGCAAGCTGCAGCTATTCGGCCAAAATGCCCGACTGATGCCGGCGAATACGTGCGGCCGTATTCGAAGGGACAGAAGAACGACTTCCGCGATGCGGAGGCGATTGCCGAGGCGTTGCAACGCCGGGACGTAGGAACGGCCGCCAGGCGCGAACAAAGGAACAACGCAAATGAGGAGGAGCTATCGATGATGTAGCTTAGTCTGAACCCACCCAGGTCTGCGAGAGGATGAGACGAGATGGAGAACGGTCTTCCTGGCGCATGCGAACACTGGTGACCTAAATGGCCCGTTCGAGGTCTGTCCGCTAATCAGATCGCATGCGCGCTGATATCAATGATGGCCCGGAGCCATCGGCGAATCTCCAGAAATCGCAGTATGACCCATGTCCAAATGAGACGTCTGCACGCGCTATGGGAGCTGGCCCGAATTGAGAGGCTGATTTTCTTGATTTGCTTAGTCTTGCCGACGTCAACCTGGGCCGGCTCCACCCCCGCGCTACTCGAGATCTATCGAAGCGTGCCTGAAATTCAGGAAGACTTTGTGATCTCAGATCTTGGTGATCGCGAAGAGTTGGCTGTTACATCGAAGGGCCCTCTCTTGCCGCGACAAGAGTAGCCTAAGGGCTTTTTCTTAGTGATGCGCGAATGGCGTTGCATCGGTTTCGTTGGGGCCGATAGCATGCTTGACTTCGTCGTCTCACGAAGCAGAGTTTGAGTCGCCATGCAAAGATGGTCAATTGTGAGTACGGCTGCGGCGGGGATCTGGGCACTGCTTAGCTGTTCTCAAGCGGCGCTCTCAGACGATCGACTGAATATGGAATGTAAGTTCTCGGGCGAGAGCATCAGAGACCTGCCAGGTGACGGCGCCATCCATGATGAGTCGGAAAGACTTTGGTTTAATGACGACCCTTTCGGTATTTGGTCTGATAGTATGGACTTTGAGGTCGAGCCCAAAAGCAGTCGAGTCCTAATTTGGTGGAATGGGAAGGCTATCCCGGCCCGGCGCCTTTTCCGTTTAGGCCTTCTCGAATCCTAGCTGAAACGAGTGAGACCGACGTCAGACGGAAATGGTGGTTTCAATTTCAGCGTTTGGACTTTTCAAGCCGTTTCATTGACGTCGTTGAAGCAAAGGTCGACGCCTCGAAAACGAGTACCAAGACTGCCCAAGCAAACGTTTCCTTTCATGGGAACGGCTTATGTTATGTGTCTAAGAAATGTAATGCAGATACACTCCCAGATCATTGTATCGGCCGGCGCCATTTGCTTTAACCGCGCAAAAAAGTGCGGCGTCCTTCACTAAGACAACTGCCGGCCCATTTGCATTCCGCATCGAGATGGGTGGCCATCTTCTACGATGGTGTGTCGATCAGGCTTGTCCGCGAAGCACAAGCCGCGTCAACACAGCCGAAAGCTCGCTTTGCCGCGATATTCCAGATTTCGAAAAGACGCTCTTGAGGTGGTTCCGTGCCGTTTCTGGAGAAATTCCCAGGCGGTCGGCTGCCTCCTTTGGGGCCAGCCCCGAACCGACTAGGGCGGCGATCCGCGCCTCGCCGAGTGTCAATCCAAGTACATCTCGGACAATTGCTGGATCAGCTGCTCCTCCGATGGATGGGTCTAGGAGCAGAACGATCGCCCGCGCGTGAGTCAAGAACCGCTCAGGGATGCTCAGCGAGCGTGGAATGGGCAGAACATAGACGACTATCGGACGTTCGGAGTCCTTTCTTTCGACGAGTATGGGCTTGAGAGCTGCCTCAGCCGCCTTATGCATCTCGCCGAGAACCTCCAAGATCGATTGATCAGCTAAGCTCTGTGTTTGCCCCTTGCCAATGCGAAGCCGTCCGTGCGTGATCTCAATCGCGTCCCCGACAAGCCGTCGCGCCGATGGATTCGAAAACACCACTCGTCCTAGCGAGTCCAACATCAAGACGCCGTAGCCGACCCTTGAGAGCGCGTCACCGAGTCCGAGTTTTGTCAGTTCGGCGTCGAACAATTTCACGGAAACGCGAAGGGCTTTCTCGACATGACGACCTATCACTCTGACATCTTCCAGCTCAGCCTTAAATTGAATTGGATGGGTCCGGCCTTATGACGTAGATCGAAGGGTAGGTCTTCTCGCTCCCCATAATGTGTATTTTGCACCATCAGGATGAAGGTATCACCGAGCGAGCGATGCGCGTAACCAAATTCGATTGCGACGTTCGAGTTGATCAACCTCTTATCGGCGGTCGTCTTGCCAACGGAAGTGACATCCGCGACGAAAACAGCGGCTTCATCAATTTTTCGAAAAAACGTTGCGGTGAGATCAGGGCTGCCCGGAACGCCCCGACGATCATGGTCCAATTCCAGCGCGTCACGCGCCTCGCGCTCAGTGGGCTCGACGATATCTTCGTCAGCTTTTAGAGCGTCGATCGCATCAGCAAGCGCGTCGCGTACAAAGTAGCGGCCAGTCCTTCCCGACGTATCTGATTGCCATGACCAGAAGACTTTCATCCGAAGCTCTCTCCAGGGCCGCGAGCGTCCGTCCCTCGGTGCTCACTCTCTAAAGTAACCATAGACCGTCATCGCGACGCTCTCCCCTTTCGTGCAAGACTTACAGGCAGTGTAACTCATTGAGTAATCAACCTCAACGAGACCAAGCGGAATTAACTTTCGTGCAGAGTGGCCGACACACTTTGCTCACCATCGCACGAGTGGTGGGAGGAGGCCAAAACGTCTTCGTGGACCGGCCCAGACATGTTCCGAGAAAAATTTGCAGAATTTGAAGAGTCTATATCCCATCATGAGGGCGAGCGGATGTCGTGCCCTAACCGCTCCACCCTCGATATTGGTACTGGTGCAGCGACGCAGACGCCAACCACCACATGCTCATCTGTGGCTCCACGGGAAAAGGTAAGACAGTCACCCTTTCCAACGTCATCGAATCAAGTATTCGGCGAGGTCAGGCGGTAACGATCGCCGATGGCAAGGGCGATATCGAATTTGCTGATCGCGTTCGCAAGTTCGCGGAAAAGCATGATCGCCCAGTTTACATATTCAATACTCTAAAAATCTCGGAGAGTTGCGCCTACAACCCGCTGGCGTGTGGCGATTACACAGCCAAGGCCGATCGCATCATGCAAATGCGCGAGTGGACCGAACCCCACCATGAATCGCTCGCGAAGGCCTTCTTGCAGACAGCGTTCAAAACGCTCGCATTCGAGAACCGAACCGTCGATCTGGTCCAATTGTCGGAAATCCTGTCGATCAACGCCTTGCTGAAAATGGTGGGAAGACGTGGTTTTTCGGACCCGGCAAGGCAAGCTCTAATCAAAGAAATCAATGAGCATGCTGCGGCGGAAAAAACCTCGATCGACTCCCTAAGGACCGACATCCGATTTTTGGTCAACAGTTCCCTTGGCGCGCTATTCGATACCGAGCGCGCGAAACGGGAAGGCCGCCGCATCTTAGATATCGAGGCGGCACGGCGCGAAGGTGCCGTCGCATATTTCGTTCTGCCCCCGCTACTATTTCAAAACGCTGCGCCTGCGCTCGGTCGGCTGATCATCAATGATCTGAAGGCGGTTGCCACAACCTCACGGTCTACGTGGAAGCTAATTTTTGATGAGTTTTCGGTGTTCTCCACCAGCAACGTCCTGAATTTGATCAACATGGGCCGAACTTTCGGGGTCTGCGGCCTTCTATCTACTCAGAGCCTTGCCGATTTTGATGCCGGCGCACCTGACGGCGGCGCCGCTTTCGGTCGTCAGGTTCGCGCGTCGATTAACACGTTTGTCTGCCACCAAATCAACGATCCGGATGATGCCGAGACTCTGGCCCGATTGCTAGGCACAAACCCGGATATCGAGCTAACCGCCCAGATGCAGGGCGAGCGATTTACCGGAGATGCGTCAGCCCGCGCGGTGCGACAGTTCATGGTTCATCCCGACTCACTCAAACACATCCCGAAGGGGCCCGCGTACGTATTCAACAAGAACGATGGGACGACAACGTTGATAGCGGTCAGAAAGAGCTCCATCTGAGAAATCAATGGGCACCCAACTAATGATGCCTCTTCTTGGGCACCTGTTAGTGCAGTGTTCTGTCCTTCCGAAATATCCGAATACAGTCTCTGGAGACTGGCGCGCGAGACGAACACGGCTACTTCCGGGAATCGCTGCGCATCGTCTTCCGCTTCATATTCCTGTTCACCGCGGAGGACCTCGGAAAACCACGGGGTGCCGATTGCACCCGAAGACACAATGCCCGCGAGCTACTGTCGACGGCGACAAGATCGGTGCAGCGGCGCGGATGATGGCCAGCTTGCGTGTTGTGTCACAAGCGTGTAGCACTTACGCAGGAATCGCACGTGAACAGCGCGTCTTTTCAATGGGTTAGGCTTGAGCTTGACGGAGGTTCGATCCCTCCCGCCTCAGCCAGGGCCCAAAGTGCCGAATTCCTTATTGAGGCGGCGGTGTATCCGACCAACCTTCGGGCCGTATCTGGACCCGGTCTTGGATTTCTTGCCGCAACACCTATAGTGCAGCATATGAGGACGATCGCGGCAGTTGAAGTCGACGCCGGCACCAAGACATTTGCCTCGGGCCTGCTGCCGGATCTGATAGCCGCGCTGCGCCGCAGTCGCAAAGGCGACCTCGTGGCCGTGATCAGCCGCGACGCGGGCATCGGCCCCGAGCTCGAGGCATGGTGCCGCTTCACGCGCAACAGTCTCATCGATGTTGCCGTCGAGGAAGGCCGCACTCGCTGGGTGCTCCGGTACGGGGAGGTGCCGGCAGATGTCGGCGACGATCGGCCTGTTGGCTCCCGCCTGTGGCTCTACACAAACTTCGACTGCAACCTGAGCTGCGACTATTGTTGCGTGCGCTCGTCGCCCAAAGCGCCGCGGCGGGCCCTTGGTGTCGAGCGGGTGCGACGGATCGCCAGCGAGGCCGGGGACCTCGGCGTACGCGAGATCTTTGTGACCGGCGGTGAGCCATTCATGCTGCCGGATATCGGCGAGATCCTTGGGGCATGTGCTGCAGCGGCGCCAACCACTGTTCTTACCAATGGCATGCTCTTTGCCGGATGCCGGCTCGCAACGCTGCGCGCGCTGCCGCGCGAGCGCATCACCCTGCAAGTGAGCCTCGATAGTCCGACGCCCGAGCGCCACGACGGCCATCGTGGACAGGGGACATGGGTACGAGCCTTGCAGGGAATCGAGCGGGCCCGCGCCGAGGGATTTCGGGTGCGATTGGCGGCCACGGTGTCCACTGATGCGGAGGCCGATCAATTCCGGAGCTTCCTTGACGCCCATCGGGTCAGTGAAGAGAACCGGGTGATCAGGCGAATTGCCCAGCGAGGCGCCGCCACGCAGGGGATCGCACTGGCGAGGGCCGATCTGATTCCCGAGGTGACGATCACGGCGGATGGCGTGTTCTGGCATCCGGTCGGGGCCGAGGATGCTGATCTGCTGGTCAGCCGCGAGATCTTTCCGCTCGCCGAATCCTTTGCATCGGTGCGCCGCGCCTTCGATCGCGAGCAGGACCATCAGCACCGGTTGGCGAAAATCTTCAATTGCGCCTGATGAGTGGGGACACTCAAGGCCGCTTCAGAAAACCCTGTTGTGCCGACGCCTCCCGCAATTCGTCGTACGCGTCAAGCCGAGGTTTGATCCATTCGCGCAGCCCTTCCGCCTCGAGCACGGGACGATGGGTCGGATTGTCGTAGCTCATGGCGAACAGCGCTTCGGCAAATTGCTGCTCCAACGCCGGGTCGAGGTTGGAGCGGGCGGTGAACATGCAGTGATTGAACGGCGGCGAGGCCCAGATCTCGGTGAGCGCACCATCGGGCACCAGGCGTTCGGCGCGCACCGCATTCCAGAACGGGCTGCCGATGGCGCCGGCATCGGCGCGGCCGTCGAGAACCGCGCGAATGACCTCCTGCTCGCTCGTCCCGGTGTCGCCGTGCTTGCCGACATCACTGTTGAAACGCAGCAACTGGTACGCCTTGCCCTCATTCAGCCCTTCGCGCTGCAGAAAGTGAATCGGCAGAATGGCCGCGTGGCCGCTGTCGCGGCTGCCGAGGGCGAGCGTACGGCCTTTAAGATCGGCGAGCGCCGCGACCGGTCCGCCGGTGACTGCGACGATCCTGGTCGTCCAGCCTACGTCCGTATCGCGCATCGCGATCGGCCGGCAACGGTGGTCGCTCCAGGTATCGGCCTGGATATAGGCAAGGTTCGTATTCCATCCGATGTCGATGTGGGGTAGGGGCTCGCCGCGTAAAGCGAGGAGGGCTGCGACCTGCGCTTCGTAGCTTTGAAACAGCACGACCTCGACGGGGACATGCGCTTCCTCGTGAAAGTAGCGTCGCATGCCCTCCCAGATACCGACCACTTTCGGATCATATGCAACCGCGCCTACCCAGATCGTCCGGCTCATGATTGCGTCTCGCTCGTAGCCTCAGAACAACGGTAGTCCCAAAACAGCTTTGCCGATGAACTCGCGTAGAACATCCCCCGTCGGGGCCATCACGGCGCCCGCATGAGCATCGCGGAACAATCGCTCGATGGCCAGATGCTTGGAGAACGCAGCACCGCCGCACACCCGCATCGCCGCCGAGGTGACGGCGATCGCAGTATCACCCGCCGCCGCCTTGCTCTCGAGCACGCGCAGCATAGTGGTTTCGCGGGGACGCTCGAGGTGATCGACGAGATCGTCGACGCGCGCCCCAAGGCCATCGGTGTCGATCTGCATCGTCGCCAGCTGTGCGCGAAGTGTCGGCAGGCTCTCTCCGAGCGTCTGGCCCAGATGTTCGAAGCGGGCAGCGTTGAGATGCGCCGCAGTCCCCGCGACCGCGGCCCGGCACAGGCCCAGCGCAACTGCCGACGTTCCGAGATTGAACAGCGGAAGCACGATCTCCAGCATCGCCTTGAAGCCGGCGCCGTCGTCGGTCAGCTGCAGACCAGGCCCGACTTCGCAATCCTCGAGGATCATCGGCGCAGACGCATTGGCGCGCATTCCGAGACCGTCCCATGGGCCGGCGACCGACAGTCCGGCCGTGCCGCTGGCAACGAGATAGAGCGTTGAATCCGTTGGGCCGCCGCTCTCGGGAGACAGCGCCGAGACGACATAGCTCTGTGCGTGACCAGCGCTCGTCACCCATGATTTCTTGGCCGTGAGGTGAACACCGGCGGCGTTGCGCTTGGCACGCGAGACGGGTGCCCAGAAATGGCTGCGCGATCCGGCTTCGCTGAATGCCAGCGTGGTCAGATGCTTTCCAGCCGCAATGTCTTTCAATGTCTGCGCGACCGTCGCGTCCGGACGGGCTGCTGCGATCGTTGCCGTGGCGCTCACGTGCATCAAGTAGACCATCGCGGCGGACGCGTCCGCTTCCGCGATTGTTGCGATCACCGCCGCGAAGGTCCGCGGTCCCAAAGCTGAGCCGCCCATCTCGGTGGGCAGCATGATCCCCAATAGTCTGGCCGGACCGAGCGCCGCGATGGCCTCGGACGAAAATCGCGCGTCCTTGTCGTTCTGTCTGGCCGCCGGCGCGAGGATGCGGTCGGCGATGTCCTTGGCGTTCGAAACTGCGGTCTCATGATTCATGACGATCCCCGACACCTAAGCGCTGCCTAACAAGCTCGAGAATACAAAGCCGCTTCCTTGATGGCGTATGCTACGCGACCTGCACGATCGGATCAACACGGCCGGCCACGAACATCCTGAGCTCCTGCCATGCCAACAGCAAGTGCGGGCCGCTAAAGTTACGTCCTTCAAGGCCGCCTTGTTACATGGCCCGAAATCTATTTTTGTGGCGTCAATGACACCCTTCCTGTTCCGGCCGCAGCCGGGCTGTGCTTGCCCGTTGTCGAGGAGAACGCTACCAATGATGGCAACGGCGTCACAAGGTTGGTCTGGTGATGGCAGCCAATGATGGCGGGGTCCCGCCCATCCTCGCGCAAAAGCACTACACGCGGCCGTCGGCATTCACGCCGGAAAACCTGCTGCGCGAGGCACGCAGGCAGAAGCGGATCGGGCGTTCCAGCATTCCGGAGATCTGTGTTCTCGATCCCGACGGTGACATTCTGCGCAGCCTCGTTGCCCGTGGCGAGGCCCGGCTTGAATCGGGATGGGCCTGCTATCACACCCAGCTCTACGCTTTCAGCCGCGGCGGGATTGATTTTGGCATTGTCGGCTGTGCCGTCGGCGCCTCGTTCGCGGTGCTGATCGCCGAGGAAATGTTCGCATCGGGATGCAAGCTCCTGATCAGTGTCACGTCCTCGGGACAGATCCTGCCGGTACGTCCGCCGCCTTATTTCATCGTCATCGATCGCGCGTTGCGCGATGAAGGGACCAGCTATCACTACGTCGCGCCATCCGATTATTCGCACGCCGACGCCGGCGTGATCTCGGCGCTCGACGGCGCATTCGACGGGTTCGCCGTGCCGGTTCTCGCAGGCGCAACCTGGACCACCGATGCGCCGTTCCGTGAGACCCAGTCGGCGATCGCCGCGATGCTCGAAAGGAACCTGATGGCCGTCGAGATGGAAGCCGCCGCGCTTTATGCGTTCGCGCGCGCGCGACAGAAGCCCGTGCTGTGCTTCGCCCATGTGACGAATCAAATGGGACGCGTCGACGGCGATTTCGAGAAGGGCGAAGCGGACGGGAGTCATGATGCGTTGCAATTGATCACGATCGCCGCCGTTCGCCTGCGGTCTAGGCTCCTGCTGTGAGCGCTGTGGCGATCGGCATCATATGCAAGGCGCCGCAGCCCGGCCGCGCCAAGACGCGGCTTGCCAAGGCGATCGGCGCGGTTATCGCTTCCGAGCTCTCGGCCTGCTTTCTGCGCGACGTCGCTGCGGCCATCGATGCAGTTCCAGAGGCGCTCGGCCGGCGCGGCTATGGCGTCTATGCGCCCGCGGGTACCGAGCACATCATGCGTGAGCTGCTTCCGGCCACGTTCGGGCTTCAGCTGCAGGTCGGCAACGACCTCGGGGACGTCCTGTTCGGTGCCACCTGCGACTTCCTGCGCGAAGGGCATGACTGCGTCCTGCTGGTCAATGGCGACAGCCCGACCCTGCCGACGCATTTCCTGGTGCAGGCGATCGAAGCCCTGCGCGCGGACGGCGACCGCATGGTGCTCGGACCAGCAAGCGACGGCGGCTACTATCTCATCGGACTGAAACATCCGCATAGGCACCTTTTCGCTGAGATCGCCTGGGGAACGGATACCGTCGCGCGCGCGACACGCGAACGCGCCGCCGAGATCGGGCTTGCCACCACGCTGCTTTCGGAGTGGTACGATATCGACGACGTCGAAACGCTGGGCTGGCTCAAGGAAGAACTGGCGGGGCGGTCGACGCGCTTTCGTGGCGGCAGCCTTGCCCCGGCAGTCCGGGCCTTTCTCGAGGCCGCGCCGCCGATAGATCCGTGAAGCCGATGGCGAGGGCGGTCGCAGTCCAGGTCGGTCGATTGGTAAGCGCCGCTCGCAGCGTGCCGCCGTTTCATCTGCTGGCCGGCGTCGGTGTTGTCATCGCCGTTCTGACGCTGGCGACCCCATATGCGTTCGAGACTCTCGGTGACAACGCCTTCATCGCGCTCACCATCCTTGCGGGTCTGGCGACGATCGCCGCCACCAGCCTGGCCGAACCTGTGCCGCCCGCGCGCGCTTTGTGGCTCATCTTCGGCGTGGGGATCCTGCTGAGAGCCTATGTGCTGGCATTCGATCCGCTGCTGTCTAGCGACATCTACCGCTATGTGTGGGACGGACGGGTTCAGGCGGCCGGCATCAATCCCTACCGTTATATCCCGGCCGATCAGGCGCTGGCGTTCTTGCGCGACGGCGTAGTCTTTCCCCACATCAACCGGGCCGATACGGCGCCCACTATCTATCCACCGGTCGCGCAATTCTTCTTCCTGATCGTCACGCGGCTCGGCGAAAACGTGACGATGATGCGATTGGGATTGCTGGGATGCGAGTCCGTCACGGTCACGCTGATCATCCTCCTGCTGCGGCGGATGAACCGCCCGGTGGCGCGCGTGGTCGCCTATCTCTGGCATCCGCTCCCTTTGTGGGAGATCGCCAACAGCGGCCATGTCGACGCGCTGATGGTGACGCTGATGCTGTTGGGCGTCTGGGTTGCCCTAGCCGGCGACGTGCTTCGCGGAGCCGTCCTGATCACGTTGTCGATCCTGGTAAAACCCTATGTAGTGCCAGTGCTCGCCGCGATCTGGCGCCCCTGGGATCCGAAGATGCCACTCGTCGTGATCGCCACCGTCGCGCTCGGCTATCTTCCCTATCTCGGGGTCGGCTGGGGCGTTCTCGGCTTTCTGACCAAAGGCTACTTGACGGAAGAGGGGATCAGCGCCGGCAACGATCTTTGGCTGCTGTCGCTGTGGCGGCTGGTGTTCGGCGTGCACCCGAGCGATGTTCTCGCCTATGTCGCGCTGGCCGCGGTTCTGATTGCGTTCAAAGGTTTGTCGGTCGCTCGCAGCTATCATCACACCGTTGCATCCCATCTTGCCGACATCAACATGCTGTTACTCCTGACCCTGTTGTTGTTGTCGCCGAATTATCCCTGGTACTTTCTCGTCGTCACGCCGTTTGCCGCCCTGTGTGGCTCGCTGCCCGCATGGGTCGTTTCGATCGGAGCGCTCCTGCTGTCCGAGCAACTCGACTGGGATTTCTACATTCCAAGGATGGTGACGAAGTCCGTTTTGTTCGGTGGTCTGTCGCTGGCCTGGGCCGTTGTAGCCTGGAGGGCCCGCATGCCGGGGACGGCGGACATAGAGGCATCGCAATGAGTCGGTCCAGCGAAGCGCCAGCGGCTCGCGCGCCATTCGACCCGCGCCGCTATCACGAGCAGGTCACCGGCGAGCGCACGGAGGTCGCCGAGCGGCCGCCGGTCTGCCTCTATCTGGAAGTGACTAACCGCTGCAACCTCGTGTGCACCACCTGCCCTCGCACCTATAAGGAACTCGAGCCGGCGGCCGACATGGACTGGAACCTGTTCACGTCGATTGTCGACCAGGTCGAGGGTCTGGCGCGCGCGGTGCTGCACGGCGTCGGCGAACCGATGCTTGTCGCGAACCTGCCGCGAATGGTCAGATATCTCAGGGATCGCGGCGTCCACGTGCTGTTCAACACCAATGGAACGGTGCTCAGTGAGCGGAACGGCCGGGCGCTGATCGACGCTGAGCTTGATGAATTGCGAGTCTCGCTCGACGCGTCGAACCGCGAGAGTTTCAAGGCGATCCGCGGCAGGGATTATTTCGGCCGCATCATCCGCAACGTGCGCGCGTTTCGCGAGTTGCAGGAACGCGGGGGACACTCGAGGCCGCTGGTCTCCTTGTGGCTCACCGGCCTGCGCGAGACGGTCGAGCAGCTCCCGGCATTCGTGAAAATCGCAGCCGAGATCGGCGTCAAGGAAGTGTATCTGCAACGGCTCGTGTTCTTCGATGAAGCGGCGATCGGCAAGGCGCGGCCGGATCAGGCGCTGTTCGAGCGTTTGACCGAGGGAGAAGCGGCTTATCTAAGAGAGGCCGAGGATCTGGCGCGTTCCCTTGGCGTGACTTTTAGCGCCTCGGGCGCCGCGACCGAGCCGGGCTTGAGCCTGAAGGGCAGTGGCAACGGTTCGCCGTGGTCGCTGTGTCGGCGGCCGTGGTCGTTGATGTATTTTACGGCAAACGGCCGGGCCTTGCCGTGCTGTATCGCGCCGTTTTCGCAGCATGGCTATGACAACTATACGCTTGGTCACGCAGGTCGGCAGTCCTTGCGCGAGATCTGGAACGGGCCCGCCTATCGGGATTTTCGTGCGGCGCTGCTGTCGGATAAGCCGCCAAAAAGCTGCGCCAATTGTGGCCTGTGCTGGAGCCTGTGAGCGAGGTGGCCGTCGTCTCGGCGATCATTCCGTGCCTCGATGAGGAAGCCGCGATCGGGCAGGTCGTCGCCGCGGTACTGGCGCAGCATGTAAGCGAAGTCATCGTGGTCGACGGCGGCTCGCGGGACCGCACGGCCGAGCGGGCCGAGGCCGCCGGAGCCCGCGTCGTCGTCGAGCCGCGACGCGGTTACGGTCGTGCCATCCAGGCCGGCATCGCTGCCGTGCGCGATGTCTCCGAGATCCTGGTCTTTCTCGACGGCGACGGCAGCGATTGTCCGGACTTCATCCCGGAGTTGGTCTCGCCGATCATCGCCGGCGAAGCCGTCTTCGTGCTCGGCTCGCGCGTTCGCGGTCCGCGCGAGCCGGGCAGCCTGTCACCGCAGCAGCTCGCCGCGGCCCATGTCGGCCGGCTGCTGCTGCGAGGCGTCTATGGCGCCGGCTTCACCGACCTGTCGCCGTTTCGCGCGATCCAGCGGAACGCACTTGTACGCCTCGGCATGCAGGAAGAGACCTATGGCTGGAACCTGGAAATGCTGATGCGGGTGGCCGCCGCCCGCCTGCCGGCGCGCGAGATCGCGGTCGGGCAGCGGCGCCGGATCGGCGGCGTCTCCAAGGTCTCCGGCAATCCCATTGCCGGCATCAAGGCGGCCTGGTCGATCGCGACGACTTTTGTTCGCCTTCTGCCGGAGCTGCGAACGTCTCGCAAACCATGATGGCCGGGCGGCGCGATCAGCGAGCTCCGCCGGGACCCGGACAGGCCACGATATCACCGGGAGATTTTCGCTTCGCCTTCTCCGGTGGTGAGAATATCGCGAGGTATCCACCGTCGCCTGCGAGCTGAGTTGTGCCGATCTCGTGATAGCCGACGGCGGCCAGTTCGCAACGCAAGAGCGCGATGGGCGTGCCATGCTCCGCGGTCGGTCGCTCGAGGTCGACGATGCCGACCTGCGCGCCCGGCTTCAAGGCTGGAGCGAGATTGTAGAGGAAGGCATAGGGCTGAGCGATCTCGTGATACATGTGCACGAGGATCGCGGCATCGAGCGAGGACGCGGGCAGGCGCGGGTCATGCGGTTCGCCGAGCGCGAAAGAGACGTTCGTCAGCTTCATGCGTTCGATGCGCTTCGCGAGCTCCGTGAGATAATCCGGAGTGACGTCCTGGGCGACCACGGAACCGGTGGGACCGACGAGGTGCGCGAGACGTACCGTGTGGTAGCCGCTGCCGGCACCGATGTCGCCGACCGTCATGCCTGGCTTCAGCGCGAGACGGCGAGCGATCTCGCCGTCTTCGTCGAGCGCATCGCGGTGTTCCTCGCCGGTGCGGGTGGGACTGACGATCTGCGCGACCGGTCGTTGTGGTGACGGAAATTGCTTTGCAGCGGCTCCCGGCGGACCCCGATAGCCGATGTCCGCGGCTGATGCGCGCGCGACGGCCAGCGCCGCAACAAGTATTGCGGCGCAAGCCAGAGCGAATATGTGCCTGTCGAGCATCCTCGGCACCAGAGCGCCTCACTCCTGCGAAACAATGGCACTTGCTTTTTTTGGGCGCGTTTTCTTCACGCGAACCGGTTCCCACTTCGCTCGAAAACGCTCTAACCCGCCATATTGAAGAACCAGCCGACGAGCCCTTTTCCCTCGCGCACGGCGGGAACATTGCGACGCAGCCAGCCGTCCACACCAAGGCTGCGGCCGGCGGCGTCGATCACGAGCACGAACATCAGCATGGCGATGGCCATGTAGGTCCACGGCCACTCGGACGAATTGGCATAGAGGCCGAGCCAGAGTTGCAGCGTATAGACGATGGCCAGCACGCCCACGAACCGTACCGCGAGCCCGAGCATCATCGAGCCGGCGAATGCGAGTTCGGCAAGAAAGACGATCGGCCCAAAAATAGTCATGTGGGGCAGCACAGCATCCTTCATGAAGGCGCGGTGAAATTCGAAGGCCGCACTGGTCGTTTCCTGTTCGGTCCAGTATTGCAAGCCGTCGGAGACCGGCAGCGGCAGCTTCCACAACATGCCCTGGAACCACAGGCAGCCGATCAGAACGCGGACCAGCCAGGTTCCAAAATGCTGGCCGGTGCGCTGCGACGAATCCTCCTGCCAATTCCGGATGGCGATGGCAATGCTGGCGAGCAGCAGTGCCCAGAACAGCACCAGCAGCAGATAGCGCCAGTTTCCCAGATGAAGGTGGTCGCTCGTCGTCCCGGTCAAAAACTGCCAGACGTCGGTGATGGGATTTTTCGGCATCGGCGTTGCTCCGGGACGGCCTGCGTCAAAAGAAATCGGCGAATTTGCTCGCCAGTTCGGTTGGCGAGACGCACCGCAGCTCGTGTGAGGGGTGCGCCTGCCTCGGCTACTTTTACGCCAGGGAGCGTATGGCTGTTACGCCGCCGGCGTCACTGGGCCTTGATCCAGTTGTCTGATCCGGTCAGCTTGACCGATATGTCGGTCAGGAACAGATGCAGCGGCTTTCCGTCCACGGTGCCGCGGTGGTCGGTCGAGAACAGGAGAGGGCCGGCCTTCTTGTAGTCCACATAGGTCGCCATCACGAGGTGGGGCGGGTTGTCCGCGCCGCGGCGGTAGACCATCTCCTGGATGCGCTTGTCCGCGCCAATATAGAGTTCCCAGGTGTCGCCCGGCTGGTAGCCACCATCCGACGGATATTTCGCCACGACCCGCTGCGCGGAGCCGTCGCCGAGCGGGAGTTTCTGCTGGCCGTCATCGGTCACGGCCGCGCCGTCCCAGGCGATGTGGAATGGAAGCAGCAGCCAATACTGATCGTTGGCGAAGGCCGGATCGATCTCTTTCTTGACGGCATCGCTCTGGCTGTCGAGCTGCGAGCGTTGATAGGTCGCCTTGACCGGCTTTCCTTCCTTGTCTTTGCCTTCATAGGAGATCTGACCGGTTTTCGGGCTCCATTCCCAGGTGCGAGAAACCGTGATGTTGGGAGCTTCCACATTCCAAGTGTAACGGATCGCATCGATTTGTCCGAACTGATCGAGGCCGTAGGTCTTGGCGATCTGTTCGGCAATCTGCGGGCCCGGCTGCGCCTCGGATGTCGCAGGGAAGATCAGCAGCAGGCCGAACGCCAACAGGCGGATCGCCTTGAGGCTGGTTTTACTGTGCGCCTGGGTATAAATACTGCTCATGTCGCGCTCCCTGGGTTAGAGTGAATTGCGTTGGCTCGTTCGGAACTACCTCCAGAATGGACACTCGGGCAGGTGCGCCAGTGACCTGTTATGCGTCTTATGTGTCGTCAGAGGCTGTCAGCTGTTGCGAACTGCACTCCGACGAGACAACCTCGTGCGGCTCCTCCGATACTAAGCGGCTGATCTGTCGGAACGAGTATTTATTTTCCGAAAGATGTCATCCGCCTTTTGATCAACCTATCTTGCGCAACTCTGCCTGCCAGCCTGAATTGGGGTGCCTCGTCACTGTCGGCACCCGGCGCTCTGCTGCCTCAGATCTTGAGGCAATCAACGCCTTAGGAACAACCGTTCTGTATTTGGAAGCGACGACCAAGCTATTGAATGGGTTACGGGTCGTTTTTCTGCCTGTTTCCAAACGCGCCCTGAAATTGTTGAATAATCAAGCGGATTTTTGCTTCCGTCATCTAGCTATGCCTCGCCTCGGGACACGATCTAGCCGATCGCCGGTTCGCTGCTCGCTCAAAGGAAAGCCCCGAACACGTCCGCATGCGGGGGAGGCGGCTTTCCGAATGACTCAAGACATGATCAGCCGCGACACCGACTGCACAGCGGGACACGGGCCAGTTTCTCTGGAAAGGGGGACCGCACAAGCGCTCGTTGGACGGCCCTTCTATATGTACTTTTCGGCTTGAAACGCACCTTATGGCTTGACAGATCTTTGCAACCTATTGATATCGCGTCAAATGCGACCGCCCTCCGAGCGCACCACAGGTCCTCCGTTCGGTCCTGAAATCCTCAGTTTCCTCGAAATTGCCATGGGGGTGCGACCGCGTGCTCGTCGGGCATGAATGCACCTTCTCGCGGCGCATGATCGCGTCCGAGCCTTGCTTCGCATCGCCCTTTCATCGAGAGGGCGCAGGGAAGGCCGGGTATCGACTGATACCCATGGCCCGCGTGCATCAAAAAAAGCACGCGGCGGTTACCACAGGATCAGCCGGACAACCGGCCTTCCCTGCGCGACGGTGTTACGGCTTATACGTGATCTCCCCGGGAACCGGGCTTTCTTGCTCCCGTCGCCCGCAGGGCCGCTCTTGAGCAGCTTGCTGCGAACTTGGCCTCAGCGTCGGGAGGCCAGGACCACACGATTTCGCCGTCCGCCAAGGTGAGGCTCGTCTTGCATCACCTTCGCGTCCATCGCATCCCGCTTCAACGTCCGTGACGGTCGCGACGCCCCTCTGCAATGAGGCGGGACGGGCGGCAGTAGATACTGATTTTCGGAAATTGGCAAGTGCTATTTTTCGCGAGCGGCCGGACAGAGGCGATCCGATTGAAATGGT
>Ga0207699_10000622_pt1 | contig 17180 bp, 13 predicted proteins | sample LARL51metaG_FD_184344 | JGI IMG/M metagenome (GOLD analysis project Ga0207699, IMG submission 184344) | Corn, switchgrass and miscanthus rhizosphere microbial communities from Kellogg Biological Station, Michigan, USA - LAR L5-1 metaG... | ecosystem: Host-associated > Plants > Roots >...
GGCCCGCCCTGAGCCGGCCGCGCTTACGGTCATGATCTGGGAGGGGGCCAGGGTTTCCGCGGCCGACCTGCGCGCCGCCGAGGCTATCGTGGCCTCGGTCAGGGTAGACATTTCCCATGACTGAGATCGACACCAGCGCGGAGATCGACATCGTCTGGCGCGAGCACGATGTGGCGGTGAGCATGCCGCTCGCCGGGGACGTGCCGGCGGCCTGGGCTCGTCGCTATGACGAGCTGGCCAGGCGGCAGGGCCTGGAAGCTCAGGCGCAGGACCATCCCGAGCGGACCTGGATCGTCGTGACCGTGCCGGTCGCGACCGAGCCCGCGGACGTGCTGACCGCGCTGGACTCGGCCCGGGACCTGATCGCCAAGGCCGACGCCGTCGCCGAGGAGCCGCCGGACGCCGAGCAGACCGGGGCCGTGATTCGCGAATGGTGGGCGCGCCAGGGGGACTGACCTGCGCTACCGGCCGTCACCGCGGGCCAGCCAGCGGCCGATGACCATCCGCTGGATCTGGTTCGTCCCCTCGACGATCTGCATCGCCTTGGCTTCCCGGAAGAACCGTTCGGCCGGGAAGTCTTCTACGTAGCCGTATCCGCCGAGGACCTGCACGGCGTCGGTGGCGACCCGCATGGCGGTGTCGCTGGCGAACAGCTTGGCCATCGCGGCCTGCGGGCCGAAGTCCAGGCCCGCGTCCTTTCTCCGGGCCGCCTCGAGGTAGAGCGACCGGGACGCTGCGACCGCGGTGGCCATGTCGGCGAGCATGAAGGACACGCCCTGGAAATCGGCGATCGGCCGCCCGAACTGGCGGCGCTCGCGCGCGTAGCTCACCGCCGTCTCCAGCGCCGCCTGGGCCAGCCCGGTCGAGCAGGCGGCGATGCCGAGCCGCCCGGAGTCCAGCGCGGAAAGCGCCAGCGAGAACCCCTGGCCTTCCTCGCCCACCAGGTGGTCGCGCCCGATCCGGGCCGAGGAGAACAGCATCTGCGCCGTGGTCGAGGCGCGCATGCCCATCTTGTGCTCGGCGGGCGCCGCGGACACCCCGGCCACGTCGGCCGGCACGTACAGGCAGCTGATCCCCCGGCTCCGCTCGGGCCCGTCGGCGTCGCCGGAGGTGCGGGCGAACAGCGCGTAGAAGTCCGCCTGCCCGGCGTGCGAAATCCACGCCTTCACGCCGTCGATCACGTACTGCTCGCCGGCCGGTACCGCGGTGGTGCGCAGCGCCGCGGCGTCCGATCCGCAGTGCGGCTCGGACAGGCAGTAGGCGCCGAGCAGGTCGCCGCCGAGCGCCGCGGGCAGCCAGCGCTCCTGCTGGGCCTCGGTACCCGCCACGGCCAGCGGGTAGCAGGCCAGGGTGTGCACGCTGACCCCGAGGCCGACCGTCAGCCAGGCGCGCGCCAGTTCCTCGATGACCTGCAGGTACACCTCGTAGGGCTGCTCGCCGCCGCCCAGCCGCTCCGGGTACGGCAGGCCGAGCAGCCCGGCCTTGCCCAGCATCCGGAACGCCTGCCGGGGGAACGTCCCGGACTTCTCGGCCGCGTCGGCGGCGGGGCGCAGCTCGGCGTCGGCGATCTCGCGGGTGAGGTCGAGCAGCGCGCGCGTCTGCTCATCGAGACCGAGCGGCCCCGGCATCAGGCGTCCACCACGATCAGCTCGCGGGTGACGTGGTTGACTCGCTCGCCGCGGTCGTCGGTGCAGATCACGATGTCCTCGATCCTGGCGCCGTGCGGTCCGGGGTAGATTCCCGGCTCGACCGAGAACGCCATGCCTGCTTCGAGCGGCTCGGTGTTCCCGGCCACGATGTAGGGATCCTCGTGGGTTTCCAGTCCGATGCCGTGCCCGGTCCGGTGGAAGAAGTGCGGGCCGAAGCCGGCCTCCCTGATCGGCCCGCGCGCCGCGGCGTCGATCGCCTCCGCGCTGACCCCGGGCTTGACCGCGGCGCAGGCCGCCTCCTGCGCGTCCCGGAGTACCTGGTAATACGCGGTGAGTTCGGCCGGCGGCCGGCCGAGCGCGTAAGTCCGGGTGCAATCCGAGCAGTACCCGCTCGGCATCGTGCCGCCGATGTCCACCACGACGGCATCCCCGGGGCTGAGCCGCCGCTCGGACAGCTCATGGTGCGGGCTGGCCGCGTTCGGCCCGGATCCGACGATCACGAAGTCGGTCCTGGCGTGGCCCTCGGCCACGATCGCCTCCGCGATGTCGGCTCCCGCCTCGCGCTCGGTCCGGCCCGGACGGAGCCACCCGGGCACCCGCGCGTGTACCCGGTCGATGGCCGCGCCCGCCTCCCGCAGCGCGGCCACCTCGGCGGCGTTCTTGCGCATGCGCAGCCCTCGCAGCGCCGCGCTGGCCAGCAGCACCCGCGCTCCCGGCAGGCTGTCGCGGAACCGGAGCAGCATCATCGCCCACATCCGGTCGGACACCCCGATGGCGTCCGGCTCCCCCAGCCGGCGGGCGATGAGCTGGTACGGATCCTCGGCCTCCTGCCACGGGACGAGCTCGAGGTCGAGCCCGCCGGCGGGCGACGCCTGGGCCGCGGCCAGTTCGAGCCGGGGGACGACCATGAACGGGGCGTCGGCCGCGGGCACCACCAGGCAGGTGAGCCGCTCGAGCGGCATCGCGTCATAGCCGGTCACGTAGCGCAGATCGGGACCCGGGGTGAGCAGCAGGGCGCCGATGCCCGCGTCGGCCGCCGCCGCGGCGGCCCGGCCGAGCCGGGCGGCCGGGTACAGCCCGGTGTCCGAAGAGTCAGTTTCCACCCGTCAATCCTACGGAGGACCGGGCGGTCCGCGGCTAGGCCAGGTCTAGACAAGCTGCCCCGGCATGCCTCACGCTGGGTACACAAACATTGACGATACGCAAACGACTATGAATCGCAGCGGCCTTGCGACACAGCTCGCCCAGGAACGGCTGGTAACGCTCGAGCTACAGCGCGCGATTCTGCCGCTGCCTGACGAGCCGTTCGACGTCCCCGGGCTCCAGGTGGCTATGCGCTACCTGCCGGCCTCGCGGAACAGCCGGGTGGGCGGAGACTGGTACATCACCGCCCTGATGCCGACCGGCCAGGTCCTCGTCGCGATCGGCGACGTGGCCGGGCACGGGCTGGCCGCCGCGGCCGGCATGGCCCGGCTGCGCGGCGCGCTGGCCGGCCTGGCCATCACCGGATCGCCGCCAGACCGGCTCGTCGGCTGGCTGAACGATCTCGTGCATACGGTCGCTCCCGAACACACCGCGTCGGTGATGGCAGGCTACTTCGACCCCGCGACCCGCAGGCTGACCTGGGCTCAGGCCGGGCATCCTCCGCCGGTGCTCGTCCGCGGCGGCGCCGCGCGGCCGCTCGACCCGCCGCGCGGGATCCTGCTCGGCGCGGCCCGGGAGAAGTACCAGGACGCCCGCCTGGACATGCGCCCCGGTGACCTGCTGCTGCTCTACAGCGACGGCCTGATCGAGCGCCGGGGCCGCCCGCTGGACGAGGGGCTGGCCACGCTGTGCGCGGCCGTGCGCGGCGTGAGCGATCCGGAGCGCGCCATCGCCGCGGCGTTGCGGGCCCTGGAAACGACCGATTCCGAGGACGACACCTGCCTGGTGGCGATGCGCGTGCTCTAGGCCATGCCTAAGTCCGGCCGGAGTCACTCGCCGGCCAGCGCGGCGCACATCCGGTGCAGCGACGACCCCAGCCCCCAGCGCTCCCCCAGCCCCTCCAGCGCGGCCGGGTCGGCCGGGATGGACGGCAGGCGGCCGTCCACTGGCGGCAGCGGCACGTCAGTGGCCACCCGGACCACCGGCACCGCGGCGGTCAGGTACTCCCGGGACGCGGACAGCTTCGCCCTGGGTCCCGCCGGTATGGACGCCGCGTACTTCTCGAGCGCGGTGAGGATCCCGTCCAGCGAGCCGAACGACCGGATCAGCGACGCGGCGGTCTTGTCCCCCACCCCGGGCACCCCGGGCAGCCCGTCGCTGGGGTCGCCGCGCAGCACCGCGAAGTCCGCGTAGGCGCGGCCCGGGATCTGGTACCGATCGGTGATCACGCCCTCGTCCACCACGTCGAACTTGGTCAGCCCGCGCACCGTGTAGATGACCCGGACCTGGCGCCGGTCATCCACCACCTGGAACAGATCCCGGTCCCCGGTGACCACATCGACCGGGCCGTCGGCCCGCGCGGCCAGGGTGCCGATCACGTCGTCCGCCTCGTACCCGGGCGCCCCCGCGATGGGGACCGCGGCCGCGGTGAGCACCTGCTCGATCACCGGCACCTGGACGGCGAGCCCGGGCGGAGTCTGCTCGGTGACCCCGTCCTCCTCCGCCCGGTGCGCCTTGTAGGTGGGGATCGCCTCGACCCGGAACGCCGGCCGCCAGTCCGTATCCCAGCAGGCGATGAGCCGGCCGGGCGACCGGCCGCGGACCAGCCTGGTGATCATGTCGAGCAGGCCGCGGATCGCGTTGACCGGGGTGCCGTCCGGCGCGGTGATCGTCTCCGGCACGCCGTAGAACGCGCGGTAGTAGAGCGAGGCGGCGTCCAGCAGCATCAGCGAACCCATCCGGCCATCCTGCCACCCGGGTATGACGAGGAGCATCTCCTCCTCCCACAGCCCGGGCTCCTCCGGGCGGACCTGCTGGCGCCTGCCGGTGCTGCGGAAGCCGGCCCGCCGGTAGAAGGCGCGGGCCCGGTCGTTGCCGTCGGTGACCCACAAGGTGAGCGTCGGCGCGTTCTGGTGGCGCGCGTACCCGGCCACCGCGCCGATGAGCCGGTCGGCGAGGCCGCCCCCACGCGCCTGCGGGCTGACCCACATGGAGATCACGTGCCAGCCGCGGTCCTCCTGGGCGTACCCGCCGACCATGCCGACCGGGCGGTCGTCCTCCCAGGCCAGGAAGAAGGCGGACCTGCTGACCCAATCCCGCCAGCGCCGCTCGTCGTAACCGGTCTCCGCGTCCAGGGTCCCGGCGAACGCGTAGGGTGCCTCGGCCAGCGCGGCCAGCCTGATATCGCGGAAGGTGGCCCAGTCGTCGGGCGCCACCCGGCGGATCTCGTTTGCCACCCGGGTCAGCCCACCGACGAGTAGGCGACGACGCCGCGGCGCATCGACTCGACGGCGGACCTGGCGGTCGCGGCCACGTCGCCATCGGCCGCCGTCGCGACCTGGTCCAGCAGGTCGATCACCTGCTTGACCCAGCGGACGAAGTCACCGGGCGCCAGGTTGGGGTCGTCGTCGAGCACGTCCGCCACGGCGTGCCCGCGCGCCCACCGGTAGGCGGTCCAGGCGAAGCCGAGATCGGGGTCGCGCAGGAACGAGAGCCCGTGGTCGGACTCGAGCTGGTCCAGCTCGCCCCAGACCCGGACCATGGCCGCGAAAACCTCGCGAACCCGGCCCGGGGGCAGCCGCGGCGGACCCGCGTCGCCGGCCTGGCGCGACTCGAACGACAGCGCCGACACGCAGGCGGCGAGTTCCGGCGCGGTAAGCCCGTCCCACAGGCCACGGCGCAGGCATTCGGCCACCACCAGGTCAAGCTCGGTGTACAGCCCGGCCAGCCGTCGGCCCTCGGCGGTCACGTCGTCGCCGTGCAGGTACCCGAGCCGGTCCAGCACCGCGCAGACCTGGCCGAAGGTGCGGGCGATGACGTGCGTCCGCCCGGCCACCCGGCGCTCGAGCCCTTCGACCTCGCGCAGCTGCCGGCGGTATTTCTCGGCCTGGCGCACGTGCTGCTCGCGGTCCGGGCACGCATGGCACGGGTGCTCGCGCAGCCGCCGCCGCAGCGCGGCCACCTCCTCGTCGTTGATTTCCGCGGTGCGCCGCGGCCGGCTCAGGTCACGCCCGGCCAGCCGGGCTTTTACCGTGACCGAAAGGTCGCGGCGATGCTTCGGTGATCGCTCGCTGAACCAGGTGGGCACGCGGATCCGGTCGATGGGCTGGACCGGGCCGCTGAAATCGGCCGCGGACAGCCTCCTGACCTGCCTGCCCGCGGTGAGGACGATGAGTGTCCCGGCGGGTCGCTGTTCCAGCACCACGGCGGTCCCGGTCCGCCGGCCCGCGGTCACCTGGATGATGTCCCCGCGGCGCAGCGGCTCGAGCGAGCGCGCCGTCTCCGCCCGCCGTTGCGCCGACCGTTCCCTGGCCAGCTGGCTCTCGCGCTCGGACAGCTCCGCGCGGATCCGCGCGTACTCGGCCACGTCACCGCGGTCGCAGCTCATCCCGGCGGCGATCCGGTCGAGTTCCTCGCGCCCGAGCCGGACCTGGCGGGCCAGGCCGACCACCGCGCGGTCCGCCTGGAACTGGGCGAACGAGGATTCCAGCAAGGTGGCCGCCCTGGCCCGGCCGAACTGCCCGGTGAGGTTCACGGCCATGTTGTAGGAGGGCCGGAAGCTGGAGGTCAGCGGGTAGGTCCGGGTGCCGGCCAGGCCGGCCACGGCGACCGGGTCCACGCCCGGCTGCCAGAGCACCACGGCGTGCCCCTCGATGTCGATCCCGCGCCGGCCTGCCCGCCCGGTGAGCTGCGTGTACTCGCCCGGGGTCAGGTTGGCGTGCGTTTCGCCGTTCCACTTGTCCAGCCGTTCGATGACCACGGTCCTGGCCGGCATGTTGATGCCGAGGGCGAGGGTCTCGGTGGCGAACACGGCCCGGATCAGGCCGTTGGTGAACAACTCCTCCACCACCTCCTTGAAGGTGGGCAGCAGGCCGGCGTGGTGGGCGGCGATGCCCCGCTGCAGGCCGGCCAGCCACTCGCCGTATCCGATGGCCCGCAGATCCTCGTCGGGGATGTCCGCGGTCCGCCGTTCGGCCAACTCGGTGATACCGGCCGCCTCGTCCGGGCTGGTCAGCCGCAGCCCGGCCGCCACGCACTGAGCCGCGGCCGCGTCGCACCCGGCGCGGCTGAAGATGAACGTGATCGCGGGCAGCAGGCCCGCCCGGTCCAGGCGCCCGATCACCTCGGGACGCCGGGGCACACCAAACCGGCGCGGCCGCCGGCCGCCGCGGCTCGGCCGGCTCGGCGCCTTGCGCGCTGCCCACTCGTCGCGCTGGGCGATCCGGATCAGCTCCGGGTTGACCCGGTTCTCGGCGTCTGCCTCGGTGAACAGGTCATACAGCCGCCCGCCCGCCAGCATGTGCTGCCAGAGCGGCACCGGGCGGTGCTCGTCCACGATCACCGTGGTGCCGCCGCGCACCTGATCCAGCCACTCGCCGAACTCCTCGGCGTTGCTCACCGTGGCCGACAGGGCCACTACCTGCACCGATTCGGGCAGGTGGATGATGACTTCCTCCCACACCGCGCCGCGGAACCGGTCCGCCAGGTAGTGCACCTCGTCGAGCACCACGTAGCCGAGCCCGGCCAGCGTGGCCGAACCTGCGTACAGCATGTTCCGCAGTACCTCGGTCGTCATCACGACCACCGGCGCCTCGCCGTTCACGCTGTTGTCGCCGGTCAGCAGGCCGACGGAGTCCGGCCCGTAGCGCCGGACCAGATCGGAGTATTTCTGGTTGGACAGCGCCTTGATCGGGGTGGTGTAGAAGCACTTGCGCCCGCCGGCCAGCGCCAGGTGCACCGCGAACTCGCCGACCACGGTCTTGCCCGACCCGGTCGGGGCCGCGACGAGCACGCCCTGGCCGCGGCTCAGCGCCTCGCACGCCTCGACCTGGAAGTCGTCGAACGTGAAGTCGTAGAGCGCCTGGAAGGCGGTCAGGCCGGCTGGGCGGGCGCGGAACGCCGCATACCGCTCGGCCGGGCTAGCCGGAAGCGTCATGGGTAAAGGTTAGGCGCCGGCTAGGACCTGGAGTCCACGTTGCCGTCGACGTCCAGCGGCGCGGGCTCGTCATCGCTCAGGCCCGCGTAGGGACCCGGCCGCCGGGCCAGCCTGCGGTCGTGCGCCCAGATGATGACCTCGGCGATCTCGACGAGCAGCACGCAGGGCGCGGCGAGCAGCAGCATCGTGAGCGGGTCCGGGCTGGGGGTGGCGATCCCGGCGAACACGAACACCGCGAAGATCATGACCCGGCGCCACTTCCTGAACCGCTCGTGCGTCAGGACGCGGGCGTAGTTGAGCAGCACGAGGACCAGCGGCAGCTCAAAGGTCAGCCCGAAGCCCAGTACCATGGCCAGCACGTACCCGAGGTAGGTATTGATGCTGGGCAGGACGTTGACCCCGGCGGGCGTGAGGCCGAGGAAGAACCGCAGCCCCCGGCTCATCACCAGGTAGGCGAGCACGGCGCCGAAGGCGAACAGCGGAACGGCCGCGCCCACGAACCCGTAGGCCCACCGCTTCTCCCTCGAGTACAGTCCCGGGGCGATGAACGCCCAGAGCTGGTAGAGCCAGATCGGGGATGCGACGAGGAGCCCGAAGAAGAACGCGACCTCGATCCGGAGGTTGAACGGATCGAAGATCCCGTTGACGATCAGCGAGTAGTCCAGTCCGTGGCAGCTGGGCTTCCCGGCCGGCGTGCTGCAGATGTCGTCGCGGGCCAGCGTGTACGGGTGGACCACGAACTTCCACACCCGGTTGAAGACCCACGGGATGAGCCCGATCGCCGTCCCGACCAGCAGCGCCAGCACCGCCTTGATGACACGTGAACGCAGCTCACGGAGGTGATCCATGAGCGGCATCCGGCCTTCGGGATTCTCCTGCCGGTGCAAGGTCACCATTCTGCTACCGAGCACCCGCGCGCCCGTGACGGTGTCAGGCAGCTTCGGCATGGCCGCGGAAGGACCGGGCTCAGCTGGACTGGCGCGTCTGCCGGGCCGCGTCCGCCGACTGCTGCTTGCGCAGCTCGTCCAGCTGCTGCTGCAGGTTGTCCACCTGGCCCTGCTGCGTTATCTGGGCGGGCGCAGCCTGTGCCGCGGCCGTGTGCGCGGTGCCGTCCGTGGGCTCCTCGTCGTCGTGCAGGTGGTTGACCTCGGTCTTGAGGATGCGCATCGACTTGCCGAGTGACCGTGCGGCGTCGGGCAGCTTCTTCGACCCGAACAGCACAAGGATCACCAGGGCGATGATAAGAATCTTCCACGGACTGTCAAACAGATCGCCAATCATGTCGCCTTCTTTACTGGGAAGCTATTTCTGCACAATTTCAGAATTCGCCCTTGGTGTTATTGTACAGTTCTGAGCACTAGTAATGAAGTCCCTTCAGTTAGATGCGGCCGCGGTGGCTACGCCGTTTCGCTCGGATCATCCGCGGGGGAACGTCTATGATCACCTCCGGGTTCTCTCCACCAACTCGTCCAGGACTGGTAGCCAGTGCTTCGCGAAAACCACATCAGCGTCATAGTCCAGGGCGAACTCGCGCGCCTTGGCCGCTTTGGCCACTAGTACCTTCCGGTCGGTGTACGCCCTCTCGTACGTACGGGCGATGGCGTCGATGGATGGCTTGACCCACCATGCCTGCTGCAACGGATACCACAGCCGCTCCCCGCCGACCTTCCATCCGGCGCCGCACAATTCGGTCATCGATGACGCGTCTGTCACCACCACCGGTACGCCACACGACTGAGCCTCAGCCAGCGGCAGGCCGAAGCCCTCTCCGTAAGAGCAGCCCGAATACAGGTCCAGTGCCCCGTACCAGGACGCCATCTGCGCCGGGGTGATCAATCCCGTCATGTACTCGTATTGCGGCGCCAGGAACACCGCGTCCAGGATGCCGAGGTGGTCGGCCAGCGCTCGCAGATCCAAGGCACCGCTCGCCGCGGTCAGGGCATGCACCGCCAGGGCGGTATCGGGATGCCGGGCGTGGAAGCGGGCAAACGCGGCGAATTGCTCAGCGTAGCCCTTGCGGAACGTGTCCTTGTTCGCAGCGTTGATGCCGATGACGAACTTCCCGGTCACGCCGAGCGCTTCCCGGCACGCATCCCGGTCAGGGGGCGGAGTGAACAGGGACGTGTCGATGCCGTGTGGTACGTAACATGGACGGAACCCGGCCTCGGCTAGCCGGTCGCGGCCGAAGGCGGACATGGCGACCGGCACCACCGATGCGGCTGCGGTCAGCACGGTCTGGTTAGCCTTCCCCAGCGGACGGGTGTCCACCGGCATCCAGCACGCGACGGGTAGAGAGGAGAGCACGTCAGGGGACAGAACCCACATGTCTATCAGGGTGATGACCAGGTCGGCACCGAAATACCGCACGTGCCCGGCTAGAACGTCGTTGCCGTACAAGTCGTTGCCGGAAGGGTAGACCGGGATATCATCCCAGGTCAGCGATCCCCCGGCCAAGCCCCAGAACGCGGAGATGGCTACCTCATGGCCGGCGTCGCGCAACCGGGGCGCGAGCAGGGCTGTCTGCTGCCCGTAACCGGTTATCGACCACGGGGCATCTAAATTGGAGTGCAAAATTATACGCACCCCAAGACCACCACCTTTCGTGGCCCGCGACGAGGGCAGCTACCCGAGTCAGCCACAGGCGATTGACCTGCTGTCAGCATGGATAGAAGAATTTCTTGATAACGTTGTAGAAACTCTACGAGGAGGCTCATCGGTCAATATCAGTGCGGTGAAGGCATCATGGGCCGACCTTGATACGTCAAGATGCCCGGCCCGGGCCATATGCAAAGAACAAGCAATCCGGATTCGGGATCGAGATATCGCCATCCTGCGTGCGTACCGCCGGACTGTCTTGGTGCTTGAGCTGCCAGCGCACATGGCACTGGCCGACCCGAAACCATCCAAAGATCGCTACATTTGGGTACCTCGGTGGCCATTCCGACAGCGAGGACAAGGACGCGCACGGAGCAAGTTGCACTAGCTAGAGTTGTGCCAATGTCCAGACGAGCATGGTTACTATAATTCTGAACTTTCGCTTCCAACGAACGCTCCTTAATTAGCTGCTCAGCCCGTAATGATCAGATCCAATGCCCGCATAACAGTCGCATGCAGATGTTGCCGGCGGAAGTACGGGGCAGCGTCTTTGTGACAGATCCTGGCCACCGAAGCCAGCGGTCCGTCGGCCGCCTCCTGAAACTTCCAAGGGGCGGCCGACTGGGCCGCTTGGTACAGCGGCCGGAGAGATTCCCGGCGCGTCGCTGTCCTAGGTCCGAATAAAGCCGAGCCGGGCGTTGCTCTGCCGGGTTCCGGTTGCGAGGTGCTCATCCTTGAACTTGGTGAGGTTGTCGTTTGGAGGCGCGACCGGCGTGATCGGGGTCGGGTAGCCGGGACCGTGCAAGATAGCATCGATGGGACTGCCGGGCTTCATGAACGACTTGTAATCCTCCAGGTTGCCCTGCTTGTAGGCACTGCCGGGCAAGCCCACGGCTCGATGCCTGTTGCCGTTCAAGCCGTAGAGTCGGGCGCTGTTGAGGCCGAGAATGTTCCGCTTGTCCTGCTCGGTGATCGCTGGGTACTTCCACTTCTCCTGGAGATGCTCCGGGATCTGGAACCGCCACAAGGCCTCGATCTGCCATTGCGGGCCGCCATACCACAGCGTGTCCGAGCCGAACACGATGTTTTTCGACCCCATGTAGTATAGGAGCTGGCCGATCATGTGCGCGAACACCGTGGGGAAGATGGTAACCATCGACGCCATCGTCGTCCCCAATTCGGAGTAGATGTTGCCGAGCCGGCGAGTGCTGGACGGAGACTTCGATGTCGGCTCTGCCCCGGCCACGTACTTGCCCCCGGCGATCTGGGCGAACTGCGTGGTCCACCGGATGTTCGGGACGGTGTGCCCGTGGCTATCGGTCAGCATGGTGGGCGTCATCGACCCTGACCTGTTCTCGATATCTATCAGGGACTGCAGGGGCCAGAAGGACGGCCGGATGCAGGAGTGGTAGATGATCCAGTTGAACTGCGGCCAGTCGGTGGCCACCTTCACCAGGTCGTCGGGGTTGCCGTTGTTCGGCGTGTTGTTCACCCCGCCCGGTCCCGTCATGGTCGCTGACAGTCCCTTGTGGATGCAAATGTTGAAGAACCCGGGATGCTTCTTGAGCTGCCTCCTGTTCGACGCGATGATCGCATACGTCGGATAGGCGACCACCTCATCATCCAGCCGCCACGTCTGGAATTCAGCCCCAGGGTGAAGGCTGGCCGCGTCCGCGATGTTGTAGCCCTTCCACGAGTCCGGCTGACAGAACTCGACCTGCCATTGCGTGTAGTCGCCGAACGCCGGGTCCGCAAGGTTGCCCACGCCAGGATAGAGCTGGGCATGGGCGAAGGCCCGCCGGGAGCCCGCCAGATTGTTGATGAAATCACGGCACTGCGACGTCTGCCAGCCGGTCAAAATCTCGTTGACCAGGCTCTCCTTGATGTTGTGCACCGGCCCAGGAACGCTGCCGCCGGGCGGGGTGAACAGGGCAAAGTTCGCGTTGCTGACGATCGAGGCACTGACCTGGGACTCCAGGTACATGCGGTTGATGTACTCTCCCAGGTGGAACTGGCCAAGCGCGGTCAGGTCTGACCCGGGATTGGGCGGGAAGGCGGGGTGGAGCTGCGCTGGGTTCCAGTTCGGCCAGTTGTTGCCGAACTCGTCAGGGCCAGCAGCGTTCCCCCCGGTGCCGTTGAAGGGGTTGGAGGTCCATCCCCCGGCGGTGGACGCCGGGCCCGGCCCTTGTGCGAGTGCCCTCAGCCCTTGGGGCGTGTTCATGCTCGACCGGACGATATGCGTCTGGTCATCGAAGACGAACAGGTCCCGTGGGGGTCCGTTCTCCGCGTAGGCGGCGGTATCGTACATCTCTTCACGGCTTATGTTGAAGGTCTTGCCATGCACCTCGTTCATCGCGATCATGGCCGCGGCCAGGCCGCCGGTGCCCAGCAGGAACTGGCGGCGGCTTTGGCCGAGCCTCTTCGAGGCTTCGTTGGCGAGTTCCTTGACCCGGTACTCGACGTGCTTCTGGTCTTCGGTCTGCGGGTGGGGCATGTACTCGCCGTTGGAGACCATCCGGGTCGGGATCGGGGACTGGAACTGCTCGGTCTCTGCGGGCGCGACGTGCTGCATCTGCTCGTCGCTCAGCCAAGCGTCTTCTTCCCGCGAATCGGGGGCTCGTTTGGAGTCTGACCACATAAATTTTGCTCCCATCTCGGGCTACATCAGAATTTCGAATTGATCATCTTTTGTCGTTTTCACTTCCCCAGATACTGTCGCGGACTACGGAATGTTCCCACCAATATCAGGATTGGAGGATCTTCGGCACAAAGCGCTGTGAGAGCTGACACTGTAGAGGTGTGATCAAGGTCAGGAGACGGGCCAGGGCCCAGGATCTATCGCCGGCAACGGAATACGGCCAGGGAGGACCCCGGGTGGGAGAAGATTCGCGATCGAGGCGACCCACAGCGATGCCATCCGATTCGTGGCCCGAGCTTGCCGACACCGCCACGGCCCAATTGCTTACCTGATTGCAGCGATGCGTGATCACGATGACAACACCCAAGCGCGTCTTGCTGAGCGCTCGTCCCGTATCATCACGCGCATAACCAGCCTCGACCGACACAACTGGAAGGCTCAGGCTCAACGGCACCAGATACCAGTGCCCAACTCCGTGCACTACGGCACGTGTTCGATGATCCGCCAACGATCACCAAGACTCCATTTAGCGCGCGACGGTGACGGCGCAACGCCACAGCCAGCGTATCCTCGACTAACATGAGTGCCTCATTTAGCCCTTTAGGATGAAATAACCTAAGACGAAGGCGTCTTGGCCGAAGCTACGCCGACCGCGAGCGGCCTGGGAGTTCCGGTGCGACCAGGCGACAGAATCACGCGAGGAGCGGTCCGGGCACCGCGACAAACGGTCCGGCGGCTGTCTCTCACCGAAAGATCAGGAAAGGCCGGGAGTACACGCTGTCGGGCGTCAGGCCGGGCCGCAGCCAAGGATGCGGTGCGCGCTGAACAACAGGTCGGCATGAATCACGCCGGGCCGAGCGAGCCGTACCGGATCGTCAGGGCCCTCGCCTCGCCTGCCGACAGCACCTCCTGGTGGGAGATCGGCCCGAAGCCAGTGCTGATCAGCTGAAGGAACTGATCGGTCAGGCCGCGGCCTCCCAACGGCTGTTAACGGCATCTGAATCCTGACCCTCTGATGGCGCCAACACGGGTCAATTTTCAGGCGTTGCCGAGTGCGCCGTGAGGCGCTGTTGATTCGAGTGGAGGTGAGAGACCTTCACCGCCTGTCCTGTCGCAGCAGGGAGGTGGAGCTGGGGGCAGCCCGGACCGGGTGGTGCTGGAGCGGATGGCAGGCGGCCCTGACGAAGCCGGGGCGGGCCAGTACTGCCAGATGGCCTGGGCCTGGCGAGCGGGATGGAAAGCACGCAAGGAACCGGCGTTTACGTCTCTTAAGCGTGGACCGGCTCAAAATCTGGCGGATAGGTGAAACGCCCCGGTGAGTCCGGAGACTCTGATGTTCCCCGAGTTCTCCGGAGTCGGGGAACATCAAGTCCTCCGGAAACTCCGGGGCGGTTCAAGGGGCCGGGAGCGGTGCGCACCCGCCTGCTGGCTGGGCGGGGAACTCTCTGGCTGGTCTTCGGCGGCTGTCCGGGAGGCCACGGTGAAGTGCTGCAGGGTAGCCGTGGCGATGCCGTTCACCGACGGCCTGCACCTGGCATTCACCTTCGCCGCCGTCGCGACCGCCATCGCCATCGTGGCCTCCGCCGTCCGCGGCCAGCGCTACCTGCACGCGACCGAGCCGGCCGCCGACGAGCTGGCCAACGGCGCGGCCGAACTCGGCGGGCTGGCCGGCCTGGACCCGGTCGACCCCGCCGACGTGGATGTTACGGTCTATGAGAGCCTCACCACGGCAGCCGAGCAAGCGCGACCAGGCGGCGAACAAGCCAGCCGCCCACCCAGGACGGAGTGAACCCGATGCGCCCAACGGCCCGGCCAATTGCTGCAGAAGCATCCGCCACGCGGACAGCTGCCTCGGGCCGGCTCCCCGCCGCTGGGCCAATGCTTGGCATCGGGGCCGCGGCTGCGCTGGCGGGCGTGTCCGAGCGCGCGCTGCGCTACTACCAGCAGATCGGCCTGCTCAAACCCGCCGGCACCACGCCCGGCGGGCTGCGCCGCTACTCCGAGGACGACCTGGCCCGCGTGGCCCGCATCCGGGAACTGCAGACCCTGCTCGGCCTCAACCTCGACGAGATCGCCGTCGTGCTGCGTAACGAGGACCGGATCGCGCAGATCCGGCTCAGCTACCACGACGCGCGGACCAGTGAAGACGAACGCCGCCGGCTGACCCGCGAATGCCTCGCCCTGGCCGAAGACCTCCGGGCCGCGGTGCAGGCCAAGCGGACGGCGCTGGACGGCTTCCTCGCCGACCTCGATACCCGGATCGAGAAGGCCCGCAGCCTGCTCGCAGGCGCCGGCCAGGCACCCGCACCAGAGCCGCCGGCCGCTGAGCCCCGGTCGGCAACCTGAACATCGCACGCCGCACGCAAGGCCAGGAGCCGGTTACGCCACCGCGGCCTGCCCGATCTCGATGCCACCCACCCACTGCCCCGGCGCCCTGGTTGAGCCCGACAGCCGCTGGTCGGCACGGCGGGTACTGCTGCACTTGATCGCTGAGATAGCCCAGCACGCTGGGCACGCCGACATCATCCGGAAGTCGCTCGACGGTGCAAGTCAATGGGATAGCACCCGGATGGCTCAGCTGCCGGGCGACGACCCGCACGACTCAATCCGCGGCAGCAGAAGCAGTCGGTCCTGCAGCGGCATAGAAGTAAGACGTATCCAGCCCCGGGCGACGGACTTTTGGAGTATCAGTCTCGGGCATTAAGAAACCTCGCCAAGCAGCGTCACGAATGATGACGCCTCAAGGAGAAAAGTAACGAGGTTGGCGAGCTGCCATAAAGTAGCAGATATTGATCAGGCAGATTGCTGCCCATCGCTCATCGACAACATAAGTCGGAGAATCTGCTGTTCCATCGGCGAAACGCGTTTCCACACTGCCGGTTGCGCTGGAGCATGTTCGAACGGACCGGTCCCTCTACCAGCTTCCCCCTCCTCCATCAGGGGTACCGTCTCGCGATAATTACCGTCAGGATCGTTAAGTACGGCCTGAATTCTCAGGCGTTCCGGAGCCCACTCATGGATATCGACCCGTTCCTCGCCCGTCTCATCGCCCAGCGGGTCGCTGCCGCCCAGCGCGATCAGCTTCCTCGTCCACGTCTTGCCGCCGTCGAAGCTGACGCCCTCGAACATCCCCGCGGTCAGGCCGGCCTCCCCGTGGCCCACGTTGGTCACTGTGACGATGTTGGCCGGGTTGGCCGGGTTGACCGCGATCGCCTCCTCGGATTCGTTCAGGTGCCGCTGGCTGATGTCCACGTTGACCGGTGTCGTGGCCGCTGTCCGCAGCGCTGCCCGGGCCGCAGCTAATGTGGCCGGCGTGGCCGCCAGCCCGGTCCCTGTCAGCACGGCCACAACCACCATCGCGAACCGGAAGCGATCCATGATCAGCCCTTCTTCGCGCTTGCTGTCACACGCAGGCTACGCTCGGTCGTCGCCAGCACGGAGAACCAAAAGCCCACACGCGCACCTGTGAAACGGCAACCGGTGATACATGGCCACCGGCGTGGCGTCCAGTTCGGCGATCACGTCCGCTCGGCGGCACGCGAAGCCGCCTGGGGCGGTCCAGGACGCTGCCGCGGCCGTCCATGGTGTGCTGGCTGGACGGCCGCGGTCAGCTCGGCCCCGTGTCGTCAGGGCGTGGGGTCGGGGAAGGAGCCGCTGTAGATGTCTTCGTTCCCGAAGCCGGGCGGGCAGTCGGTCAGCGGGGACGGCGCGGCGATCGGGGACCCGTCGATCAGGGACTGCCGGTAGGCGTCCACCGCGGGGCAGTCGGTCGCGTCGCGGACGTCCATCCAGACCGTGACCCCGTAGGTCCGCGAGGCCGCGGCGTACTGGTAGTCGTAGATCGCCTCGCGGTTGAGCGTCCTGGTGGTGCCCCGGGCATCGCCCACCTCTGCCCGGTGCAGCGTGGTGAAGCTCCCCAGGGCACCGCCCGCTGTGACGTCGGCATGGCGGGTGACGCCTTGCATCAGGCGCGGGCTGGCCGTGGTGGTCTGGAATGGCTGCAGGTAGGCGTTGTAGACCAAGTACACGTCGGTGCCGTTGGGCGAGATCGCCACCGCCGGGTTGTCCGGCCGGTCGCCCGCCTGGGCGGCGTTGACCGGGGCCGACCAGGTCAGGCCGCGGTCGGCGGAGGTCTGCACGAGCGCCTGCTCGTGGTTGAGCGCGCCGTCGGGCCAGGTGAGCACGATCGTGTTGGTGGCGTCGGCGCCGGTGGGCGCGC